>ERZ1106954.2994-NODE-2994-length-11220-cov-9.206807_pt1 | contig 11220 bp, 10 predicted proteins | sample MGYA00403678_ERZ1106954 | MGnify/ENA primary metagenome ERZ1106954 (study PRJEB35170, sample SAMEA104062445) | human gut metagenome | biome: human gut; feature: human-associated habitat; material: faeces | place: Denmark | collected 2012-08-20 ... | reverse complement strand
CAGTTGGTAGAGCAGGGGACTGAAAATCCCCGTGTCAGTGGTTCGATTCCACTTCGAGCCACCACAAAGCACAGCAAAAGCTGTGCTAATTTTTTTGAACTGTGGAATCGAAAAGGAGGCTGCCAAGTTTCAACTGGTCAGGAGCCAGTTGAAACGCAGGCAAAAATAGTCCAGTGGACTATTTTTCCGACGCGGCTTGCCGATTCCACTTCGAGCCACCACAAAAGCACAGCGAAGGCTGTGCTAATTTTTTTTGAGCTGTGGAATCGAAAAGGAGGCTGCCAAGTTTCAACTGGTCAGAAATTTCCATAAAAAATAATTGACAACAATACAAAATGGTACTATAATAAATCCTGCTTAATTTTTATAATCCTGTTTTCAGGTTGATATATAGACATAAGAATTAAAAAGAATTTTTTCAGGAGGAAAAGGTAATGAGCAAAAAGGACTTTGTTTTTAGCGTGATGTTGGGCTTTTTCATTATGGCAACACTATTGAATTTAATAATTTCAATAGTAACCGGAGATATAATGGTATGGATGTGCACAGTATTGGATGCTGTTACATTAATACTGTTTATAATATGGAATAAACTTAACAAAAAAGAATAAAGTATTAAAAGAAAGAGCTAATATTAACTTATTATTAGCTCTTTTTGCTATTATATTGATTTTATAAGAGTTGATAAAACTAAAATAAAATGATACAATTCAATAATAAAATAAGATAAACAAGGAATGATAGAAATAATGGAAAAAATTTTAGACAGAATAAATAAACCTGACGATTTGAAAAAATTAAATTTATTAGAAAAAAACAAACTAGCAGAAGAAATAAGAGAATATATACTAGAAGTGGTATCTAAAAATGGAGGACATTTAGCTTCTAATTTGGGCGTTGTAGAACTTACAATTGCACTTCATAGCGTTTTTGACTTACCACAAGACAAAATAGTATGGGATGTAGGACATCAAAGCTATGTTCATAAAATTTTAACAGGAAGAAAAGAACAGATGCAAACTTTAAGAAAATTTGGTGGCATATCACGGATTTCCAAAAATATCGGAATCTGAATATGATAGTTTTGACACAGGACATAGCAGTACATCAATATCAGTGGCATTAGGAATGGCAAGAGCAAATGCTTTGGAAAATAAAAACAATCATGTAATAGCTGTAATAGGTGATGGGTCACTAACAGGCGGAATGGCTATGGAAGCTCTAAATGATGCCGGAAGTAGTAATTCTAATATAACAGTAATATTAAATGATAATGAAATGAGTATATCTAAAAATGTAGGAGGAGTTCCAGCATTACTTACTAAAATTAGAATTAAAAAAACATATAAAAGGTCAAATAACTGTATAAAAAGATTTTTTAACAAAGCGCCTTTAATAGGAAAACCAATAGTTTCGTTAGCTCACAATATAAAAAGAAGCATAAAACAGTTGGTTATTCCTAATATGTATTTTGAAGATATAGGATTTACATATCTAGGACCAGTAGATGGACATAACATAGAAGAACTAGAAAAAATTTTAAAACAGAGCAAACATCTAGAAGGACCTATTTTAATTCATGTAATAACTAAAAAAGGAAAAGGGTATAAGTTTGCAGAAGAAACGCCAGATAAATTTCATGGAATTTCTAGCTTTGATATAAAAACAGGAGAGAAAATAGCAAAACCAAAAAAAGATTATTCAAAAGTGTTTGGAGATAAATTAGTTGAGCTAGCTTCAAAAGATGATAAAATAGTTGCTGTAACAGCTGCAATGAAAGATGGAACAGGATTAAAAGAATTTGCAAATAAGTTTCCTAGTAGATTCTTTGATGTTGGAATTGCAGAACAACATGCAGTGGGTATGATTGCAGGAATGGCTGCATCAGGTTTAAAACCGGTATTTGCAGTATACTCATCTTTTTTACAAAGAGGATATGATCAACTTATTCATGATATTGCATTAGAACAAATACCTGTAACTATATGTGTTGATAGAGCTGGAATTGTTGGAGCAGATGGAGAAACACACCAGGGTGTATTTGATTTATGTTTTTTAAACTCTATACCAAATTTAGTTGTTATGGCACCAAAGGACTTTAAAGAACTAGAACAAATGTTAGAATTTGCAGTTAACTTAAATAAACCAGTAATTATTAGATATCCAAGAGGAGGAGAAGAAGGAAGCTTTAAACAACATAATGATATAGAACTTGGAAAATCAGAAATCATAAAAGAAGGAAAAGATTTAAGTATAATAGCAATAGGAAAAATGGTAGAAAGGGCACAAACAGTTGCTGAAATTTTAGCTAAAAAAAATATTGATGCGGAGATAGTAAATGCAAGGTTTTTGAAACCATTAGATAAAGAAACAATATTAAAATCGGTAGAAAAAACTAAGAATGCTGTAACAATAGAGGATGGATTAATAGAAGGAGGCCTTCGGAACAGCTGTTATAGAAGCAATTAATGATAGCAAACTAGAAAATATAAAAACAAAGAGATTTGGATATAATGATTGTTTTATAAAACACGGAAGTGTAGAAGAACTAGAAAAAGAATATGGACTAGATAAAGATAAACTAGCAGAAGATATATTAAAAAAATTAAATAAAAAGAAAAATGTGTTGTAAAATATTTTACAACACATTTTTTATCTTTCATTTTCGTTTTTTTGGATCTTTTGAACTGCACTAACAGAAGCCTTATTAGGATCTCCACCATAAACATATCTTTTTGCATATTCCTCTTCTGTTAATAAACCTTCGCTTAAAAGTGACTTTAAAAGTATATCATTTGTTGTTCTTGAAACATATACTGAAGTCTTAAATTTGGCTAAGCATTCATCATAAGTTTCTAATCGCAAATATGTTTCTGAATTTTCATAACTGTCCAACTCTTCTTGAGAAGCATTAGGATGCCTTGCAGATATGTTCCTTTTATATAAATCTTTACTTTGTTCCGGAGTTAGATATATCTCATTTAAAACTCTTTGGACATAAGCTTCTTTTACTGAATCTGTTATAGGTACGGTAGCTTCTAGCTTTTTTATATCTTCTTCAAATCTTTTTCTCCTAATGGTTACCCTTGAAGTTTTGCCATTTATAACTTCATCTATTTCTTGGCGTACATTTTCTTCTATGCCTTCTTTTACAATTTCAGAAAACATAGTGTTTGAATTTTGGTAAGTTTTAGAATCTACAGTTTCTAAAAATCTATTTTTATAAAAATTAGAATTTGAAACTTCTTCAGGAGATTTATGTTCAACTAATAAGTTAGAATAAGAGTCAATTAATTCGCCTGTTCTTTCAGGGAGAATATCATTTAATTTCCTTAAAGTAGGTTTAATAGATTTTTCGTAGTTTAACTCTCTTAATTGATACATTAAATTGCCAACATTAGGACTCATTCTAGCTCCATCTATTCCTTTAGAATTTGCGGTCAAATTATCTCTAAAAAAACGAGTAACTCTTTTTACTATTTTATTTTTTTTCTCATTAGGATCTAATGCCCAATTATCAAGTTCTTCTTTAGAGATTCCCATTTGAAGAAAAAGTTTTTCATAGTCTGGATCGTTTACATCAATTGCACCGCCTTTTATTACACCATCTCTAAAATCCTTTGCAACATATGATATAGGATCACAAAGTAATACTATAACACCCTCTTTTGATCTGCTACGAGTTTTTCTGTCTAACCCTTTTTTTACCAAAGTGTCTTTATATTCTTTTTCAATATCACTATCAGTTTTATTCCTATTAGTTTGCACTTCTAGTAAATTGCTTTCTCCATTATGACAAACAGCAATATCTGAAATTGTAAGGTAGGTAGAATAAAGTTCCTTTAATTTGCGTTTACTTAAAGGTTTGCCTCTTTTTTCTTCCATTCTTTTAATTACCTTAGAATGTATTCCTTCTAATTCTAAAGTTGGCCTTACCATAGAACTATGGTGCATTTCACAAATTCCATTCTTTTCTAGATACTTTGATATAGTCTGTTCACCGTCATGAGCAAAAGGAAAATGTGCTATATCGTGTATTAAGCCGCCTACAAATGCTAAATCTTCATTTAATAGTTGGTCTCTTGCAGAAATTGAAGCATTGGTAGCAGTATCTAAAACATGAAGAGGCCTTGAATTTGCATGATCTTCAACTCCGGGTTCATTTTCAGCACTCATATTTGTTTTTTGAAGAGTAATCCATGCTTCTGAAAACTCTATTAGTTCTTCTTTAAAAATGCTTAAATATTCAGGATCTGCATATGTAGCAAATTTTGAATGATCAGCATAAAAAGAATTTTTCTGTCTGGCATCTCTAACTAATTCCTTTAATTTAAGAATATACTTGTTTTCTACTTTAAAATCAGCAGATGAAGCTTGATTTTTAAAACTTCTCATTATAATCACCTTTATAATTATTTATAATTATTTATATTTATTGTAACATCTTTAAATTAATTTGTGAATGCCTGAACAATAAAAAAGTCGAAAAAGAACAAATTAGGACGTTTGCATATTATAATAGATACTTGAAGTAAACATAAAAAGATGATACAATTTAATTGTATTCATTTATATAGTCTTCCTTGCGTGACATCAAAGCTACAGCAGGAGACAAATAATTTTAAGGAGGAAAATGAATATGGACATGGAAAAAATTTATGAGGCGCTAAACAAACTTAATCAAGGCAACAACAACTTAAGACGGTGGACATCTTTTATAACAAAAGGAAGTCATGATGAGATTTCAAAACAGGCATTAAATAGTGCAATATGTTATATGCTGGCGGTAGAAGTGCAAAAAGCAGGGTTAAAAGTTAATTTTAATTTGTTTCCCAAAATTGCTATTTATAGGTCTTTTCAAAAAGTTTATGTGAATTATGACATTCCAGAGCATATACTTGAAGAAATTTGTTATTTGGGAAAAATTGATTTTAATGAGAATTTTAAAACTGCAACACTTAATACAATCAGAGATGTCGCAGGAGAAGAGTTTGCAGAATTTTTAAAACAGGGTTGTGACACTTTAGAGGAACGCATTTATAAAGCGGCAACTAAAATCGCTACATTGTTAGAACTGAAAGAAATTAAAAACAATGTAAATGGTGATTATGACGAAAAATATGAAGAGATTATTTCATCTATGACCAAATACGAAGATATTCCTGGATTTGAAGATTTAAGAGATCAAAATGGTGGATATTGGAAGGTATTTAAAGATATTTCAAAATTGAGATACCAAAATAGATGGGCTTCATATTCATATCAGGTTGAATGTTCTGTTTTAGGACATCTTTTTGAAACCGCAGAATATGCGTATTTTATGGCACTTGAAAAAGGATATACAGAAGATGTTGCAACAAAATGCTTTTTTATGGGAATATTTCATGATATTCCTGAAACCTACACAAGAGACATTCCTTCACCAATAAAAGATAGCATACCTAATTTTAGAAAAGTTACAGAGGTTTATGAGTTGGAAATGATGAGAAAAAACATGTATCCTTTTGTATCTGAGAAAGGAAAAGAGGCGCTTGAAAATGTTATGTTTGAGACTGATGAAAACGCGATTTTTAAAAGCTTGATAAAAGGTGCGGATTATATGTCTGCAATTGCTGAAATTTGGCGCCAGCTTAAAGCTGGAACACGAGACGAGGATTTTGTTTATGCTATGGAAGGGCATTTTCCTAAATTTAAAGCCGGATTAGCCGAGTTTACTCCAGGCACAGAAAAATTTGCATATAAAATGTTTTCGTATGCACAGTCTCTAAATTTGTAATTTTGTAACATGTCAGAATGCAGTGGATGGCTCTTGTCATTCACTGTTTTTATATACTAGGGAATTTCAACAAACTCTTATTGTTCTTGAAATTAAAAAACTTTTGAGATATAATGTATAAGTCAATAAAAAAATGAGGTGTAAATATGGACAAAGAAAAACGTAAAATATTAAATACAATGTTAAAATTTTTTGAAGAAAAAGGATATAAAAAAGAGGAAATAGAGGAAATAGAAGAACTAGCAGAAGAAAAAGAAAAAAAGAAAAAAGGAAAACTACATCCATTCGAAAAAATTACAGATTTAAAAGATATGTTAGAAAAAACAGAAAAAAAATTTGGTGATAAGCCTGCTTTCAAATATAAAACAAAAGAGCCAGGAGTTTTTGATGTAATTACATATAAAGAGTTTATAGAAAAAGTAAACGCATTAGGGACTAAATTAATAGATTTAGGTTTAAAAGGGAAAAGAATTGCAATAATATCAGAAAATAGATATGAATGGTGTTTAGCATATTTAGCAACATGTTGTGGAACAGGAGTTGTTGTACCACTAGATAAATCTTTGCCAGCAAATGAATTAGAAAGTTTAATAATTCGTTCGGGAGTAGAAGCAATATTTTATTCAAGTAAATATGATGAAGTTATGCAAGATATAAAACAAAGAAGAACAACAGATTTAAGATATTATATATCAATGGACTTAGAGAAAATGGAGAATGGCATATATTCAGAACATGAACTTGTAGAAAAAGGAAAAGAATTAATAAAAAAAGGAAACAAAAAATTCTTAAATGCAAAAATTAATAATGAAGAAATGACATGCATGCTATTTACATCAGGAACAACAGCAATGTCAAAAGCTGTAATGCTATCACACAAAAATATATGTTCAAATTTAATGGATATAGCAGCTGTATTAAAAATTGATGAAAAGGATACTTTATTATCATTCTTACCATTACACCACACATTTGAATGTACAGTTGGATTCCTTTATGTTATGTATACAGGAGCTTCAATTGCATATTGTGAAGGAATAAGACATATTGCAAGTAATATAAAAGAATTTGAGATTACTGCAATGATTTCTGTACCAGCACTTTATGAAAATATCTATAAAAGAGTTATGAAGTCAATTGAGAAAAAAGGGAAACTAGCAGAAGTAGAAAAAATAATGAAATTAAGTGGAATGCTTTCAAAAGTAGGGATAGATTTTAGAAAGAAAATGTTCAAGGAAATTCACGAATCGTTAGGACCAAAACTAAGACTTATGGTAAATGGTGGAGCAGCATTAGATTATGAAGTAGAAAAAGGATTCAATGAATTAGGCTTCAGAATTGTTCAAGGCTATGGATTAACAGAAACATCTCCAGTTATAGCTGCAGGAACAGATTTTGCTCAGAGATTAGGATCAGTAGGAAAAGTATTTCCTAGTTTAAAAGTAAAAATAATAAATAAAGACGAAAATGGAATTGGAGAAGTTATTGTAAAAGGACCAAGTGTAATGCTTGGATATTATCAAAATGATGAAGCAAATAAAGAAGTATTTGAAAAAGGTTGGTTTCATACAGGAGATTTAGGATACATTGATAAAAAGGGATTTCTATTCTTGGCAGGTAGAAAGAAGAGTGTAATAGTTTTAAAGAATGGTAAAAATGTGTATCCAGAAGAGATTGAGAGTATAATAAATAGAATTGATGGCGTAAAAGAATCTTTTATATATGGAAAACCAGAAGAAAATAACGAAGACGACTTAAAACTTTGTGTAAAAATAGTATATGATAAAGATTTGATGAAGGAATTATATAACGCAACTACAGAAGAAGAAATAAAAGAAGCGTTATGGTCAAAAATAAAAGAAGTAAATAAAACAATGCCACCATACAAGTATATTAAAGAAATAATTGTTTCAGAAGAAGAACTTATAAAAACTACAACATTAAAAATAAAAAGACACGAAGAATTAGCAAAAATCGAAGGTCAAAAATAAAGAAAAAATATAAAAAAATATATTGACTTTTGTAATATTAATGTAATAAAATTGTAACGAAATAGATAAATTAAATTTTGCAAATCCTATTGTAGTTTTTTCGCAAAGAATGTATAATTATAAACAATAAAAGTACATAGGACAAAGGAGGGTGAGTTTACGGTGCTATTTTTTCATAAGCCAGGCATAGTAAACGTGAAAATGATAATTACAGAAGAAAAAATTTTATCAAATATTGACAAAGTTCAAAAAATGATAAATCCAAATAATAAGAAGCAAATCGTTCAATTAGATGAGGATGCTTATTTTAAAGATTTAATAGATTCAATTAAAACATATTTAACAGAATATCCAAAAAAGAAAAACTTCCCAGCAAGTGTATATAAAGCTTCATATGGACTAGTTGAATATGCTACAAACCAATTTGAAGAAAACACAAAACAAATTGAAAAATTAATAAGACAAAGAGAAGATAACATTGCAAAAGCAAATGAATTAAAAGCAGTATTTGAAGCAGTTCAAAATAAAGATAAAGAATGGAAAGTAAAAGTAAAACAAATTAGTAATGTTATGTCAGAAGATGTAATAGAAGCTTTAACTATAATTGGAAAATGCAAAACAAAAAAACCAGCAAACTATGAGGATGCTTTAAAATTAATAAGAGCTAGAATTTCAAACCTAGAAGGAAATTTACATATTGAAATAGATATGGAAAGAATAGAAGATAGATCAAAAGCTTTAAGTTACATAGGAATAGAAATAGCAGAAGCATTAAAAGGAATTCCTACACCAGTGGAAGAACCAGTAAAACAAGAAAAAGTAGAAGCTGTTAAAGAAGATATAGTAGAAGATTCATTCATAGAAGAAACAAGATTTGAAGTAAAACCAACATTATGGGAAAGAATTAAAAATAGCAAATTAGTAAGAGCAATATCATATGTAATGAAAATAAGAGTTGTATTAGATGTTCCAGCACTTCCAGAAGGTAGAGGAGAAAGAAATTAAAAATAAATCTATTATGAGATAGGACGGAAGCTATTCCGTTCTATTTTTTGCAAGATAATATATGGAGGAAGATATGAGTAAATATGATGAACAATACCTAGATTTGGTAGAAAGAATTTTAAAAGATGGATATTATGATCAAAACAGAACAGGAATAGCTACATACAAGTTACCACACCAAATTTTGCAATTCAATTTGCAAGAAGAATTTCCTATACTTACAACAAAATATGTTGCATATAAAGCAGCAATAAAAGAATTGCTATGGATCTTTCAAAAACAATCTAATAAAATTAGTGATTTACATGAGCAAAATGTTCATATATGGGACGAATGGGAAATGGAAGATGGAACAATAGGAACAGCTTATGGATGGGTTGTAAAGAAATTTAATCAAGTAGATAAATTAATACATCAATTAAAAACAAATCCACAAGATAGAAGAATGGTACTAAATCTTTGGCAAATACCATATTTAGATACAGGGGCTCTATATCCATGTGTGTTTAACAGTTGCTGGGATGTAACAGATGGAAAATTAAACTGTATGCTTACAATAAGATCAAATGATATTCCTTTAGGACATCCGTTTAATGTAACACAATATGCTGTATTTGTTCATTTGTTAGCACAAGTAACAGATTTAAAACCAGGCTTACTTACAGTATGTATAAGTAATGCACATATATATGAAAATCAAGTAGAAGGCATGAAAGAACAATTATCAAGAAGGGATAAAGCATATCCAGCACCAAAACTTTGGATAAATCCAGAAATAAAAGACTTTTATGATTTTAAACCAGAAGACATAGAACTAATAGATTACAAGCATTTAGGAAAAATAAAAATGGATGTAGCAGTATAAATAAAAAGAGAAAGGAAGATAAATATAATGCTAAGTACAATAGTTGCAATAGCAAATAATAATGTAATAGGAAAAGATAATAAACTAATTTGGCATTTACCAGAAGACTTAAAGAGATTTAAACAAATTACAACAGGAAAAAATATAATAATGGGAAGAAAAACATTTGAATCATTAGGTAGAGTTTTACCAAATAGAAAACATATTATATTATGCAATGATATGGAAATGGATATAGACAATGAAAATGTAGAGATTTTAGATGATATATCAAAATTAGATAAATATATAAATTCAGGCGAAGAAAACTTTGTGATAGGTGGAGCAACAATATATAAATTACTAATGCCTTATGTGAATAAATTATATATAACAAAAATAAATCATGATTTTGAGGGAGATGTATATTTCCCAGAAATAAAAGAAACAGAATGGAAAGAAATTTCAAAAGAAAAGGGATTAAAAAATGACGAAAACCCTTACGATTACGAGTATATAACATATGTTAGAAAATAATTTTTAAAAAAATTAAAAAAATTGAAATTTTGTATTGACAGAACGCGAAAAATATCTTATAATAAATTTCGCGTTGAACAAATGCTCCCTTAGCTCAGTTGGTCAGAGCAACCGGCTCATAACCGGTGGGTCCAAGGTTCGAATCCTTGAGGGAGCACCAACGCAAAATTTTTTTATAACTAAATATGGGTAGGTGGCCGAGTGGCTAAAGGCGGCAGACTGTAGACTTTGATTTTCAAAGAATCATAAATTGCAGCCCATACAAGTGATTGTATGGTGAAAACTAGGCTAATTCGGGGAAGTCTTAACAGATTATGCTGATGATAATCCCGAGCTAAAGAAGTAATTCTTGAGTGTAGAGACTTTATACCTGGCATCTTAAAGAAGATGAAGAGAAAGTCCAGACTACAAACATTTTAAATGGTAACGAAAGTTATAGTAGTAAGAAATCTGTTCTCATACGAGTACGATGGTTCGAATCCATCCCTGCCCACCAACTAAAAAAGTCATAGTAAAACTATGACTTTTTTAGTTACGCATAAATTATATAAAGATACTTGACAAAAAAAGAAAGAAGAAATATTATAATACAAACAGATATTCGAAAAGGGGAGAGAAGAATATGCTATTTAACACTAATAAAGAAAAAGGAAACAGCTCATTAGGAATAGCAATTGCATATTATGCTTCGAATGGTTACATAGTATCAATACCACTAAATGATACACAAGATTATGATTTGATTGTAGATAATGATAAAACATTAAAAAGAGTTCAAGTAAAATCAAGTGGATGTAAAACAAAATATGGAAACTATCAAGTAGCTTTAAAAAGCTGTGGAGGAACAAAAGGAAAAACATATAAAACTATTATAGAGACTAATGTTGATGAAGTGTTTATTTTGTTAGAAAATTTAGAGAAATATATAATACTAGATAACGGGCATTTTCTGCGTTTTAGTTCTTTTGCTCTGTGCTGGCTACCAGCCGGTCAAAGTCGCTCTGATACAGCCGATCCTGAATGACACGGTACTGCTCAAACTCGCTTTCCGCAAAGGCTTTTGCAAT
>ERZ1106954.2981-NODE-2981-length-11245-cov-2.392225_pt1 | contig 11245 bp, 8 predicted proteins | sample MGYA00403678_ERZ1106954 | MGnify/ENA primary metagenome ERZ1106954 (study PRJEB35170, sample SAMEA104062445) | human gut metagenome | biome: human gut; feature: human-associated habitat; material: faeces | place: Denmark | collected 2012-08-20 ... | reverse complement strand
CCGCCGAAGCGTACTGCCACATGGTGCGGTAAAGGCCGAAAACGGCAAACAAAATCAGCCCCATCAAAGTCATAGCCGGGGCGATACGGAAATAAATCTGAAAGAAAGAATAAGAAATGGTGGTGGTATAGCGCAGAACCTGCGAAAGGATCATGGCCAGATTGATCAAAACCGCGTCCAGCAGAAGCCACAGCCCCGTGCGGACGGCTTTCTGCGTTTTGGGTTTAAGCGTCACGACGTTTCCTCCCCCTGCCTCAGGAACTAAGGTGCAGAATCCTGCACAGTTCTTCATTATAGCACAGAATCGGGAAAATGCATAGGTTTGACGGTAGTACGGAGAAAAAGGCGTTTTACGGCAGAAAACAGGAATCCGGCAGCCCGGGGAAGAAACTTTTCATAGCGAAACGGAAACAGGTTGGGAGGAAAAAACATGAGGAAACTGGCGGGATGGATGGCGGCGCTGCTGCTTTGGGCGGCCCTTGTCCCCTGTGCGGCCGCGGAAAGCAAACGGTACGAAACCAGCTTTCTGGACGTGTTCGACACGTTTTCACAGGTGGTGGTCTACGCGGATACGCAGGAGGCTGCGCAGGAAATTTTGCAGACCGTCCATGACGAACTGAAGGTTTACCACCGGCTGTTCGATATTTATCAGGCTTACGAGGGCGTGAATAATCTTTATACCGTGAACCAAAACGCTGGGATCGCGCCGGTGGCGGTGGAACAGCCCCTGTACGACCTGCTTACTTTCGGTAAGGAAATCTATGCTCAAACCGGCGGCAAAACCAATATCGCACTGGGCAGCGTGCTTTCCATCTGGCACGAATACCGGGAACTGGGGCTGGCCGATCCGGAACACGCGGCGGTTCCCTCGGCGGAGGAGCTGTACCGGGCGGGCGAACATACGGATATTGACCAGATGGTGCTGGATCCGAACGCCAGTACCGTTTATCTGGCCGACCCGGAAATGTCGCTGGACGTGGGAGCCATCGCCAAGGGCTGCGCAGTGGAGCTGACGGCGCGGAAAATGGAAGCGCAGGGCGTGGACAGTCTGCTGATGAGCATCGGCGGCAATCTGCGCTCCATCGGGCGAAAGGGCGACGGAACGCCCTGGCGGGCGGGAGTGCAGAATCCCGATTTATCGGCGCAGCAGCAGAACCTTGCGGTGATCGACCTGACGGACGCTTCACTGGTGACCAGCGGCAGCTATCAGCGCTACTACACGGTGGACGGCCAGCAGTACCACCACATTATCGACCCGGAGACCCTTTACCCGGCGGAGCACCACTGGGCCGTTTCCGTATGGACGGCGGATTCCGGGCTGGCGGACGCGCTGTCCACCGCTTTGTTCGTGATGTCGCTGGATGAAGGCAAGGCGCTGGTGGAAGGCTGGCCGGGCGTGGAAGCCCTTTGGGTACAAAAAGACGGAACGCTGGAATACAGCAGCGGATGGCCTGATCGGGCACGGTGAACAAAAAACGTACGAAAAACCGCCCCGGCATTGCCGGGGCGGTCTGCTGTAATGATAAAGATCAGTCTTTGCAGCAGGCGCAGTACAGTGCGTAGCTCAGGAAACCGGCACAGGTGGCGAAGGCTTCGCCGGTCTCGCAAAGGCCGGTATCTTCGTTGACGCTTTCACAGGCAACGCCGTTATCCAGCGGCGTGCGGCTCAGGTGCAGCAGAGCGCTGTCCGCGTGGCCACTGAGTAGGCTGTTGCAGATGGAAAGGATCCACGGATGGGGCGCGTGCTTGCAGCCGATCTCCGCAATGGGGTGTCCGGCGAAGGACAGCGGATAGCTCTCGTCCCGGATCATGGCCGCCGTGGTTTGCCAGATGGGGTCACTTTCTTCACAGAAGCCGTAGAAGGGGAGCAGCAGCAGGCTTCCCGGCGGCTCGTCGTAAATGTCAAAGTGGCCGTTCAGGTCGACCGACCACGCGAAGAAGGGCCGCCCGTTCTGCTCCTTGACGCAGTGTTTGTAAACCGCCCGGCGGGTGCGTTCCGCTTCTTCCGCCAGCTCTGGACGGTTCAGCAGCTTCGCCAGCGCCCGCAGCGCATAGCACACCAGTGCGTTGTCGTAGGTCAGGTAAATATGGTTATGCATATCGTCCGTGGGCTGCAGGAAGGTCTCATACATTGGGACGGAAGGATGCTTTTTGGCCTCCATTCTGCGTAGAATTTCTTCGAGACCGTCCCGCACAAAGGGCCGGGCCGCAAAAGCGGTATCGCCGGTCTTTTCCACGTAGCGGTCCAGGGCGATGACCGGCGCGCAAAGCTCGTCCAGCTCGAAGCCGGGTTCCAGCATGGTTCCGTCGATAAAGCGGCTGTGAACGCCGAAATTCCGGGCCTGACGGGTGAACACATAGGTCAGGATCTCCCGGGCGTAGGCTGCGTCCACCGTCAGAATGGCCGGGAAGGCCCACAGCAGACTGTCCCGATCCCAGTACGCGGCGGAGACGTAGTAGCGCGGGCTTCGGCTGGTCATCAGGCACAATTCCTCCGTGTCGACGGTGCGGCCGGAAGCGTAGAAAAAGGCGAAGAACAGATTGGTGTTCAGAAGCTCGTGAAGTTTCGGGTCGGCAAGAGGCTTTTCCCGGGCGGACAGCCAGCGGACGGTGCGGTCGTACACCGCGTCAAAGCCCTGCCGCAGCAGCTCCTTGGCGCTGGTGGAGGCGGCAACGCCCTCATAGCCCACGCCCCACGGGATATCCAGCACGGCGGTCTCGCCGGGCTGCAGCACGGTCTCCCGGTAGATGTCGTAGGCAAAATCCGACCGATTCCACCGGGCCTGCTGGTCGATCTCCGCAAACTGCTGCGGATCGGCCACACAGGGCGCGAAGGCGAACAGCGGAAGCCCCGGCTTCTGGCTGAAAATGAACATATGGTTCCAGCCGGATCCATAGGCTTCCCGGCCCTCAGTCAGTTCCGTGGTCTCGTTGACCTCGTGCAGCGTCTGATCCCACTGACCGTCCGTGCCGAAACGGACGGTGCGGGGTTCGGCACTCTGATTCTGAACGGACAGCCGGAGAACCAGCGCCCGTTCACCCACGGGGGTGAGATAGGTGCAGGTGAAGCGGAGCTTCTGTTCCTCCGAGACGAAGCGGGGGATCCAGCAATGCTCCCGGCTCCATACGGGGCAGAGAGGCAGACGCTGGCCGTCCAGCTCCACATAGGGACGGATCAGCCCGTCCTTTCCGCGGATTTCCAAAAGTCCCTTGACCTGCATGTACAGGAAGGTGACGCCCTCGACGGCACCGTCGTTTTCCCGGATGGTGGGCAGGGACAGATATTCGTTGCCAGTGACCTGATAAGCCATAAAGGGGCTCCTTTCTATGACCCTGCGCCGGGTTCGGGCTCGGCGGGTTCCAGACGGCGGACGCTTTGCCGCTCCACCAGACAGGTGCCCAGCAGCGTCCGTTCGGGGGCAAGGCCCCGTTGGCGGATGTGCCGCAGCAGCATTTCCACCACCAGATGGGCCTTTTGGGAAATGTCCTGCGACAGGGTGGTCAGCGCCGGCTGCACCATGGTGGCCAGCGGCAGATCGTCAAAGCCGATCACGGAAACGTCCTCCGGGACGCGCAGCCCCAGCCGAGAAAGCGCCTGCATCAGCTGGACCGCCGCCTGATCGGAGGTGCAGAAAAACGCGGTGGGATGATCGGGACGTGCCATCAACTGCCGGAGCGAATCCGGCGGGAACAGTTCTTCCCGGCGATGAAGGATAAATTCCTCCCGCAGCTCTATGCCGCCTTCGGCAAGCCCGGTTCGGAAACCGTCCAGACGGTGACGGTCTACGTCGCTTTCGTCCACGTTGTTGCCCAGAAAGCCCACGTGCCGGTGTCCCATGTGAATCAGATATTCGCCCGCGATCTGCCCGCCCGCGTCGTCATCCATGCCGACATGGTTGGCTCCGGGAATACGCACGTAGCAGTCCGTGAAAACGGTGGGGATATCGGTCAGGGATTTCAGCGTGTGCAGATGCCGGTTGTACGCGCCGCTGAAGATCACGCCCGCCACGTTCCATCCCCGCAGATCCGCATCGATCTCCTTGTAGTTGTCGGAAAAGCGGATCAGGGGATAGTAGCCGTTCTGCTGAAGCTCCACGGTCAGCGCGCCCACATACTCCGCCGTGTAGGGGTTGCGGAAGATGTTTTCCCCCGGTGAGGCCTGAACGATGACGGCGATGACGTGGGACTCCCGCTGGGCCAACGACCGGGCGGCCTGATTGGGCACGTAGCCGGATCGTTTCATAATGGTCTGAATGCGCTCTGCCGTGTCGGCGGAGACACGGCTGGAATTTCCATTGAGCACATTGGAGACGGTGGTCGTGCTGACGCCGGCCTCCTGTGCGATTTCCTTGAGGGTGATCAACGTGCCGCCTCCTTTTCAAAGTGCTTTCCATCAATATAACACAACCGTAAATGCTTTGCAATGGGTTAAACGATAAACTTTGCAATGATGAATAAAACGGGAATTTTTTTTCCTTACGACACATTGAGAGGGTCAAGCGATAGTTTCAGCTCCAAAAGAAAAATAAAAACAAAAATCTAATATTTTCAACATTTTCAACGATTCTTCGCATGAAAACAAAAAAAGTATCTTGACAAGGGAATTTTTCGGTGATAGAGTAAAAGCAAGTTAAGCGGTAAATCAAAAAACGAAATGGGAGGGACGCCGTATGGATCGCTCTGGAACGTGGAAGCGGATCAGCCGGAACTGGGGACTGTATCTGCTGCTATTGCCCGCGCTGGTGCTGCTGATTTTGTTCGCCTACAAGCCCATGTACGGCGTGGTGATCGCGTTCAAGAACTACAAAAATTCGCTGGGCATTCTGGGCAGCCCGTGGGCGGACCCGCTGTTTAAGAATTTTCAGCGCTTCTTCGCAACACCCTTCGGCTGAGCCTGTACAGTCTGGCGGTGGGGTTCCCCATCCCCATCATTCTGGCGCTGATGATCAACCAGATCACCGCCATGCGCTTCCGCCGGGCCTTTCAGACCATTCTGTACCTGCCCCACTTCATCTCCACGGTGGTCATGGTGGGCCTTTTGCTGATCTGGCTTTCCCCTTCCAGCGGGCTGGTTGGCGCTTTCTACCGGCTGCTGGGCAAGGAAGCCCCCAACGTGATGACCAGCGCCTCCGGCTTTCCCAGCATCTACGTCTGGTCGGACATATGGCAGCACGCAGGTTGGGACTCCATCGTGTTTCTGGCCGCCCTGTCCTCCATCGACCCCACCCTCTACGAGGCCGCCACGGTGGACGGCGCGACCCGCTGGCAGAAGATGCGCTACATCGACCTGCCGCTGCTCATGGCCACCGCCTGCATTATGCTGATCCTTCGGGCGGGCAATCTGATGAACGTGGGCTTTGAAAAGGTCTTCCTGATGCAGAACGACCTGAACATGTCCACCAGCGAGATCATCGCCACCTACGTGTACAAAATGGGCCTGCGCAACAGCCAGTACGCGGTATCCACCGCCGTTAACCTGTTCAATAATCTGATCAATTTCGGGCTGCTGCTTCTGGTGAACTGTATCACCCGGAAGCTGGGCGAAACCAGCCTGTGGTAAGGAGGGACGGAGGATGACTACGACGACCGGGAAACAGACGCTCCATGCGTCCCACGGACGGAACCGCGTGCGCCGCCAGCCCAAGGACGTGGCCTTTGACGTGGTGCTCTACCTGATCTGCGCCGTTTTGCTGATCCTGATCCTGTATCCCCTGTGGTTTATCGTCATCGCTTCCTTTTCCGCCCCGTCGGCCGTGGCGGGCGGGCACGTCTGGTTCGTGCCGGTAGGCTTCACGCTGGACGGCTACGAGGAACTGCTCAACCAGCCCAACGTCTGGGTGGGCTACCGCAACACCATCCTGTACACCGTGGTCGGCACCCTCGTCGGCCTTGCGGTCAATATTCCGGCGGCCTACGCTTTGTCCCGGAAGGATCTCTGGGGCCGGAAAGCGCTGATGGGGCTGTTCGTGTTCACCATGTTCTTCTCTGGCGGCCTGATCCCCATCTTCCTGACGGTGCAGGAATTGGGGCTGTACAATTCCTTCTGGGTGATGGTGGTTCCCTTTTCGGTCAGCGCCTACAACGTCATCGTAGCCCGCACCTTCTTTGAGACCAGCCTGCCGCCCGATTTGTGGGACGCGGCCCAGATCGACGGCTGCGGCAACCTGCGCTTCTTCTTTACGATTGCCCTGCCCCTTTCCAAGGCGGTGGTCTCCGTCATCGCCCTGTGGACGGCGGTGGGCCAGTGGAATTGCTACTTCAACGCCCTGATCTACATCCGGGACGAGAACCTGTATCCGCTGGCGCTGATCATGCGCAACATTCTGGTCACGCAGCAGATTCAGTCGGCGCTGGGCACCGGCGAGGCCGCGCTGATCGCCCTGCGCAAGGCCAACCTGATGCGCTATGCCATGATCATCGTCGCCACCGTGCCCATCATGTGCGTTTATCCCTTCGTGCAGAAGTATTTCGATCAGGGTGTGATGATCGGCGCGGTCAAGGGATGACGATCCGTATCCCAACGATGGAAAACCAAACGGCGCACGCCGTTTAGGAAATAAGGAGGTAACCTCAATGAAGAAACTGGTGTCTCTGCTTCTGGCCATCGCGATGCTTCTGGCCTGCGCCTCTGCTCTGGCGGAGATTCCCGAAGGCTTCCACGCCGAGGGAATGCCCATCGTGGATGAACCCATCACCATCAGCGTCCTGACGATGCGCTGGGGTTCCATGGGCGATTCCTTCAAGACCAACCCCTTCCTGGTCAATCTGGAAAAGGAATCCAATGTGAAGGTCAACTGGCAGATCGTTTCCTCCAACGACTGGGCTGACAACCAGAAGCCCGTGATGCTGGCCGGCGGCGAAAGCGCGCTGCCCGAGGTGGTGCTGGGCTTCCAGACCTTCAGCGAGTCCGACATCATCAACAACGTGGAATACTTCCTGCCGCTGGAAGACCTGATTGAGCAGTATATGCCCAACCTGACCAAGGCCTTCGAAGAAATGCCCGCGTTGAAGGCCATCTCCACCTCCGCGGACGGCCACATCTACTCCCTGCCCTCCCGGATGCCCAAGCGCCCCGTGGCCTGCAACGTGCCGGTCATCAACGTGAAGTGGCTGGAAAACCTGGGTCTGGAAGTGCCCACCACCATCGACGAGTTGGAAAACGTGCTGCGCGCCTTCAAGGAGCAGGACGCGAACGGCAACGGCGACCCCAACGATGAGATCCCCTTCACCGGCATCGGCCTTGGCATGGACTTCCTGTCTCCCTTCGGCATGACCGACGTGTACGGCCAGCGCTATCTGGTCAACGACGACGGCACCGTCCGTTACGCCTATACCAGCGAAGAATACAAAGAGGGCATCAAGTGGGCCCACAAGCTCTATCAGGACGGCCTGATCGACAACGAGCTCTTCACTCAGAACGACCAGATCCGCGACGCCAAGTGCGACGACCCCAACGTCTCCCGCGTGGGCTTCTGCTACGCCTGGAGCTATGACGCCATCTTCCGCAACTGGAAGGACGAGTACAAGGTCATCGCCCCCATCGCCGGCCCCGACGGTCAGCGCTATCAGCAGGGCGACCTGAACGGCCTGTATTCCCTCAAGTCCAACCAGCTGTCCATCACCACTGTGTGCAAGCATCCCGAAGTGGTGCTGCGCTGGGCCGATCAGTTCTACACCGGCGAAGCCAGCATCCAGAACTTCTGGGGCGGTCTGGGCGAGGTGACCACCGCCAACGCGGACGGCACCTACACCCTGAACAATCCTCCCGCCGGCACCAGCGCCGACGCTTGGTACTGGGATCGCTCCCTGCGCGACTTCGGCCCCAAGTACTGCTCCATCGAGTTTGACAAGAAGATCATTCTGGATCCCACCGAGGGTGACGGCCTGAAGGTAGCCATGGATGCGGAGACCGCCCAGTATGTGCGCCCCTGCTTCCCCGAGCTGAAGTACACCGCCGACGAATACAACGAGCTGTCCTTCCTGCAGGCGGACATCGATACCTACGTGGATACCACCCGGGCCCACTGGGTCGCCGACGGCGGCATCGACGAGGAATGGGACGCCTATGTGGAACAGCTGAAAACCATGGGTCTGGAAGACATGAACAAGATCTACGAAGGCGCTTACGCCCGTTATCTGGCGGCGCAGGACTGATCGGACGTTCGATCTTCTGACTGCTTTATGAGCCGGAGGGGCGCGCCGGGTACGCCCCCTCCGCGCCCTGAAACGCCGCCCGGCGGAAAACCGGGCGGTTCTTTTCTGTACTTCATCTATATTTCACCTAACATTTCCCAATTTTCCGCCGAAGCAGGGAATGCTCCCCGGTTTTGCAAAAGGAGGGTCGCTCATGACCACCACCCAATGGACGGGCAAAAATTATCGCATCACCTTTCTGACGGAACGACTGGTTCGTCTGGAATACCAGTCCGAGGGGCGCTTTGAGGACCGCCCCACCACCGCCGTCCAATGCCGGGATTTCCCGCCGGTAACGGTGCGGGAGCAGCGGCTTCCGGGCCGGGTGGAGCTGGATACGCCCTTTTTGCATCTGTCCTACGACGAAAAGCCCTTCTCCCCGGAGGGCCTGAGCCTTTCCGTCAAGGGCGGGCTCAGCGCTTATATGAGCGACTGGCGCTACGGTCAGCCCCTGTCCACGCTGGGCGGAACGGCCCGGACGCTGGATCAGGCGGATGGGGAAATTCCCGTGGGGGATGGGCTGATCTCCCGGAACGGGTTTTCCGTGCTGGACGACAGCCGCTCCATGGTTCTGCGGGAGGACGGCGCGCTTCGCCCCCGGGACTATGCGGAGGAGGACCTGTACTTCTTCGGCTACGGCCACGACTACGCCGCCTGCCTGCGGGATTTCTACCGCCTGTCCGGTCCGGCCCCGCTGCTGCCCCGCTGGGCGCTGGGCAACTGGTGGAGCCGTTTTTACCGCTATACCGAGGAAAGCTATCTGGCGTTGATGGAAAAGTTCGCCGAGAAAAAAGTCCCCTTGTCGGTGGCGGTCATCGACATGGACTGGCACCTGACCCACGTGCCCTACGGCAGCGGCTGGACAGGCTACACATGGAACCGGGAGCTGTTCCCCGATCCGCCCCGCTTCCTGCGGGCGCTCCACGACCGGGGGATGCACGTGACGCTGAATCTTCATCCCGCCGGGGGCGTGCAGCCCCACGAGGAAGCCTACGAAAGCGTCTGCCGGGCGCTGGGCCGGGATCCGGAAAAGAAGCAGGGCGTGGATTTCGACGCGGCGGACGAGGGATTCCTGCGGGCCTATCTGGACTGCCTGCATCATCCGCTGGAAGAAGAAGGCGTGGATTTCTGGTGGATCGACTGGCAGCAGGGGAATACCAGCGCCATTCCCGGGCTGGATCCTCTCTGGGTGCTCAACGAGCTGCATTATCGGGATAACGGTCGGGACGGCAAGCGGGGCCTGATCCTGTCCCGGTATGCCGGCCCCGGCAGCCAGCGCTGCCCGGTGGGCTTTTCCGGCGATACCATCATGAGCTGGAAATCGCTGGCCTTCCAGCCCCGGTTTACCGCCATGGCGGCCAATGCGGGCTACCCGTGGTGGAGCCACGATATTGGCGGACACATGAACGGCGTTCGGGACGACGAGCTGTCCGTCCGTTGGCTGCAGCTGGGGGTTTTTTCGCCCATCCTGCGGCTTCATTCCAGCTGCAGCCCCTTTACCGGCAAGGAGCCGTGGAGCTACGGGCTGGAGGCGGAGCTGGCCATGGAGGATGCGCTGCGCCTGCGCCACCGGCTGCTGCCCTATCTGTACACGGCCATGGAGCGCACCTTCCGGCTGGGGGAGGCGCTGGTGCGGCCCCTTTATTACCGCTGGCCCGAAAGCCCGGAGGCCTACTCCGCGCCCGATCAGTACCTCTTCGGCCCGTCGCTGATGGTCTGCGCTGTCACCCGGCCCATGGACGCCCGGCTGAAAAGGGCCTCTGTCACCGCGTGGCTGCCGGAGGGACGCTGGTTTGACTTTGCCACCGGGCAAAGCTATACCGGCGGGCGGCTTTTGAAGCTGTGGCGCGCGCTGGACGAATACCCGGTGCTGGCCCCGGCCGGCGCGATCGTTCCCCTGAGCGAAGAGCCCCGGGCGGACGTGCTGCCTGCGGAAATGACCCTGCGGATTTTTGCCGGGGCGGACGGGGCCTTCGACCTGTACGAGGACGACGGCGAGAGCGTGGAGGGCGAGACGGTGCGCACGGCCCTTCGGTTCTCGTGGAAAACCGGCGAGCTGACCCTGCGGGCGGAGGGCGCGCTGCATCTGCTGCCCCCCGCCAGAATCTGGCATGTGGAGGCCGTCGGCTTTGCCAAAACGGCGGTCAGCCTTGAGGGAAAAGCGCTGGAAACGGCCTGCGATCCGGCTCGAAACGCCCTCTGCTGGACGGTGGAGCTGCCTGTGGACGACGCGCTTCACACCCTTCGGCTGGAACACTGCGCCGTGGCGGAGGACGACTGGAAGCGCCGGGCGGAAAAACGGCTGCAGGCCATGCAGACGGCCAACGATGAGAAGGAAGCCGTCTGGCGGCTGTTGAATCAGAAAAAACGCGGCGCTTCCCTGCTGGGCACGCTGCGGCTGACGGCGAAAACGCCGGGCCTGGCCGAATGTCTGGAGGAATGCGTTTTTGCGCAGGATGAACCGGGCCTTGAGCCGCGGGGGGAGGAAAAATCATGATACGTCATTTGCCGGAAGGACTGGTACCCTTTGAGGACTGCGGCTATGCCCGTCAGCCCCTGCACCCGCTGGAGGGACAGGAAATTCGGCTGGGCTGCCTGTGCGACGGCGCGGCCCCGGTATGGGAGAGCGCGGACGGACGAAGCATTCCGGGCCGCCCGGGAACCCGGGAGCATTGCTATACATGGGCGCTTCCGGCGGAGAAGGGAACCCTGCGGTATCGCTTTGTCAGCGGAGCGGAAAGCACCCCGTGGTTCGAGACGGACATTCTCCGGCCCCTGCCTGTGACCCGTCCCCTTCGGACGGGCCGGGGCTGGGCGGAGCTGTGCCCCGGCGTTTATCTGTGCGCCGAAGGGGAGAAAGGCGGCGCGGCGCTGACACTGCGAAAGGCACCCAAGGAGACGGAAAGCCCCCTGCGCTTTGGCGGGGAAGACCGGGTTTTGGCAGGGGAGGGACCCTACATCGTCACCGTGGAGCGGACCGGCTACGGTTTGGAGATGGCCTATGCACCGGTGCGGGGGCAGAACGGCTCCCTGCTGGGATATGTGATTTTAT
>ERZ1106954.2976-NODE-2976-length-11256-cov-4.150254_pt1 | contig 11256 bp, 11 predicted proteins | sample MGYA00403678_ERZ1106954 | MGnify/ENA primary metagenome ERZ1106954 (study PRJEB35170, sample SAMEA104062445) | human gut metagenome | biome: human gut; feature: human-associated habitat; material: faeces | place: Denmark | collected 2012-08-20 ... | reverse complement strand
ATGAAATATGGGTTGTAGAAGATTCGGAGTATGGAATTGAAGCTGCAAAAAAAGCAGGACTAAAAGTTATGGGATTATATAATAGTAAACTTTATCAAGATTTGACAGACGCAAATTTAATTATTAGTTCACTAAAACAGATTATGGAGGAAGATATATGGTAGGAATTCTTATTACAGGTCATGGTCATTTTGCCAGTGGCATTGCTTCAAGTGTAGAGTTGATCATGCAAAGTCTAGAAGGGATAGAAGTTGTTGATTTTCCACAAGGGGATACGGCAACTGAATTAAAAGAAAATATGCATAACACATTAAGTAAATTTGATGATGAAATTGTCGTATTTGCAGATTTACTAAGTGGATCTCCATTTAATACGGCTGTTATGGAAGCTTTAGAAAATGATAAGATCCAAGTTGTCTACGGCACAAATTTAGGTATGTTGATTGAATGTATTATGATGCGTAATATGGGTTTAAGTGCAATTGAAATTGCAAATAAGGCTTGTGAAGTTGGCCAAACTCAAATTGGTAAATTTGAAAAACAACTAGAATCTGATGATGATGCGTCAGATGAGGAGTGGTAAAATGACTCGAAGCATAATGTGGCAGTATATAGGAGAAGAACCTACATATTTGTTGAATATCTTAAACAATCCAGAAAATAAAGATGTTATTCAAAAAGTAAAGGATTTTGATACCATTTATATATGTGCACATGGAAGTTCTTATAATGCAGCTTGTTCAGTTGCTGGTTTTATAAGTGACATGGCTCATGTTCGTGTATATGTATATACACCAAGTAACTTTAAGCATAATGCCAAATCTATTCATTATGAAAATAAAGAAGACTTAAATCGAGTGCTAGAATTATTGAATCTAGTCGAAGAAGAGTAAGTCTTCTTTTTTTGACAAATGTTCTGTTTTTTGTATAATATTCATTATTCATGGAGATGTAGTAAAAAAAATAGCGCCAGGACTAAGTATTTAGTTGACGAGGACCAGACTTATCGAAAGATTCGGCGGGTAGTCTGGAGGTTGATACAACCTTTAACGATGGACAAAACCAATGTGTGAACATTGAACAAAGCCATTTGGTATCCTCCATGATAATAATTTATAGGAGGATTTTTTATAATGTGTGGAATCACAGCGTACGCAGGTAAAGAGAGTGCTTTACCATTTTTATTGCAGGGTTTAGAAAAACTCGAATATCGAGGATACGACTCTGCAGGCGTGACTCTCGTTTCGAATCACCATCTAGAAACGTATAAGGCGAAGGGGCGTCTTACAAATTTAAAGGAATTGTTGAATGAAAAAGAACATCCTGAACATACAGGAATTGGACATACACGTTGGGCAACACATGGTGTTCCAAGTAATATGAATTCACATCCTCATACAAATGAGAGTGAAACAATTTCAATCGTGCATAATGGAATCATTGAAAACTATGCATCAATCAAGGAATGTTTATTAGAACAAGGATATACATTCCAGTCACAGACGGATAGTGAAGTTATTGTTCATATGTTGGATTACTATTATCAAGGCGATATGATGTACGCTTTAAAAAAATGTGTGCAATACCTTCAAGGTAGTTTTGCGCTATGTGTAGTTTGTACAGATTATCCTGACTGCGTTTTTGTCGCAAAAAAAGAAAGTCCAATGATTTTAGGGAAAACAGATACATCTGCATTTTGTGCAAGTGATATTCCAGCTGTGTTAGATTACACAAAAGATATTTGTGCTTTAGAAGATGGACAGATGGCCGTATTAAGACCCGGAAGTATTGAAGTCTATGATTTCTTTGGGGATTCCGTTTCAACAACTTGGGTGCATATCTCATATGATGCTTGTGCAGCTCAAAAAGGTGGATATGATACTTTTATGCAGAAGGAAATGCATGAACAACCGTATGTGATCAAAGAAACGTTGAGAGCTCATATTGAAAATAATTTGGCTATGCCAGAATTATCTGGTTTAGATGTTTCAAAAATCAATCAAATTTATTATGTTGCGTGTGGAACTGCTTACCATGCGAGTTTGTATGCTCAATACTTATTGCGCACATGGATTGATTTACCAATTTACTGCATTAGTGCAAGTGAATTTAGATATGGCAACTATCGTGTCAATGAAAATACGCTATGTATTTTTGTTTCACAATCTGGAGAAACAGCAGATACTTTGGCAGCATTAAAACTTTCGAAAGAAAACAAAGCACAAACACTGACTGTGACAAATGTATTAGGTTCTAGTTTAGCTCGATTATCTGATTACGTTTTATATACTTGTGCTGGACCAGAAATTGCGGTCGCAAGTACAAAAGCTTATACAACACAACTTGTGCTGTTGGCATGTCTATGTTTAAAGTTAGCGTCTTTATTTAACAAGGATGTGGCATGTAAAAATCATATGATCAATCAGTTGAAACAAATGCCAGATGTAGTTGAACAAATGCTTGCGCAAGAAGAAAAAATGGCTGAATTTGCTAAACTATTAACGAATCAAAAAGATGCCTACTTTATTGGTAGACAATTGGATTATTTAAGTGTTTTAGAAGGGGCGTTGAAACTAAAAGAAGTTTCGTATGTGCATGCCGATGCATATATGGCTGGTGAATTGAAACATGGTCCAATCGCATTGATAGAAAAAGATACAGTTGTGATTGCGCTAGCTACGCAGCCTAGTGTTGCACAGAAGACAATTTCGAATATTTTGGAAACGGTTGCTCGAGGAGCCAAGGTCATTTTGATTGCTTCACAAAGCCAAAATACGGAAGGCTTTGAGTATGTGATTCGCATTCCAGATGTAGATCCATTACTAAGTTGTATTCCGGCAACAGTTTTATTGCAGGAATTAGCTTACTATGTCGCAAAAGAAAAAGGTTGCGATGTAGATAAACCTCGTAACCTTGCGAAAAGTGTAACTGTAGAATAATTATTCTTTAATTTCAGTGATGATATAGTGAATGGTTTGATCTAAACCATGCTCAGATAAATATTTTAATAAATGATGGATGAGGGCGTCTGTTTCCGGATGAATCAGAATTTTACCTCGTCCATTTTCATAATATTCAAGTGCACTAGAGTCTGTGTATTTTTCTTTTTGATAGATCATACTTGCAGCAACTCGATCGCAAAACATTTCGATGACATAGTTTGTAGGCATTTTACATGCATAAATGCCATCTACTCCAAAATCAAGCCAATATTCCCAATGATGTTTGTTTCTTCCTTTATGATGTAGCCAACCTAATGAATAACCTTTTTCTTCTTTCTCGGCATCAATAGGAGAACGAAAACCTTGATAATAGTGAAAACCTGTTTTTAATTCAATATAAGAGTATTTGCTTAAATCATGGAGTAAACCTTGTTTATATAGGTGACAACGAAAACAAAGCCAAGTAACTTTTAACTTGTGCTTGTTGATCGTATGTAAATGGGCTAATGCTTTATTCATAAATTCACTTCTTTCTTGATTATTTTAGCTTAGGAGCAGTTGCGGCATATCATTTGTTTATTATTTTTAAAGAGAGAAATGAATAAATGAGGATGGGATTTAAGATTGAACCAGATTTTCATAATTTACATAAAATCTAGTGCTTATAGACAAATGTTTGTAAATGAAATACGAAAAACCAAATAGAAGCGAATACAATGAAAACGCATGATATAAAGACAAAATGCTATGTTTTGTTCATGAAAAATATACATAAATGTAAAATTGTATGTAAATTTCTTTCTTAAACCCTTGAAAATGTGTTTCTAGCATAGTATAATTTCATCACACATAGTGAGCAAACTATAGGAGGAAAGAGAAATGAATAAACAAAGAATTGTTGCTGGTTTAGCATCTGTAGCAATGGCTTCTACTTTAGTAGCATGTTCAGGCGGATCTAGCAGTGACGCAAAAACATTAACAGTATCTGTAAACCAAAGTTTAACTGGACAGTTTACACCTCAATATGCATCAAGTGCTTATGATCAATATGTAGTAAACTTATGCTACGAATCAATGTTAAAGTACAATGCTGATAACGAATTGGAACCAGTATTGGCTAAAGATTTACCAGAAGTAAGTGAAGATGGTTTAACATTAACTTACAAATTGGAAAAAGGACACAAATTCAGTGATGGTACTGAAGTAACTGCAAAAGACGTTAAGTTTACATTCACAACATTATCTGACCCAAGCTATGCTGGTCCTAATGGTGGTGGATTGGAAAACCTAGTAGGATATAAAGAATATAATAGCGGAGCTGCTAAAGAATTAACTGGTATTGAAACTCTAGATGATTACACAGTAGTATTCCACTTAGTAAATCCTCAAATCGATGCAGTCTCATTATTTGGTACAATGGGAATCACAAGTGCTGATCACTACTCAAAATACAAACAAGGTAATGTAAAAGTTGTTGAAAAGAACCAAGAAGAATCATGTGGTTCTGGTGCTTACCAAATAAAGAGCTATGATAAAGCAAGTGGAGCTTCATTTGTTCGTAATGAAGAATTCAAACCTGAAAAGGGACAATACCAAGTGGATCGTATTGTTATGAAGAAGACAGATGTAACTACAGAAGTTTCTGAATTGAAAAAAGGAACAGTTGATTTAATTCCAGAAGTAATTGAAACAAATAAAGTTAGTGAAGCGAGTCAAGATGACAACATGGCATTCAACTACTATACTCGTAGTGCTGTTGGTTTCGTAGCTATGAACGCTAACAATGGAGCTACAGCTGACAAAGCAGTTCGTCAAGCATTGATGTATGCGACAGATCGCCAAGGATTCTGTGATTCATACTTCAGATGGGATAAAAAAGCAAGTGACGAAGTTAAAAAAGTTAAAGGTGGATATGTACCAGCTGCATACTGGAATCCAGCATCAGTAAACTCTGGTGCCGTTGTTCGTAATGAAGAAACAATCGATGGATTAAATACATATGCATTTGACATGGATAAAGCGAACCAAGTATTAGATGAAGCTGGTTGGGTTCGTGGTGCTGATGGAATCCGTGAAAAAGACGGACAAAAATTAGAAATCAAATTCTTATTGTCAGAAGGTAACTCAGTACTTGAAACATTAATTCCTATGGTTAAGAAAACTTGGAGCGATTTAGGTGTTGATCTAAAACAAACTACAGTTGATTTCTCTACATTATTAAGTAACATTCAAGATACTAGTCACGATAGTGAGTGGAATATGTGTTTCTTAGCTACTAGTTTCACAAGTAACCAAGATAGTTCAGCTAATGATTCATATGCAAATGATCCAGAAAACATGGCAGTAAATAACTACTCTCGTATCAATGATCAAGCATTGATTGATCAATTGACAAAAGCTCGTGCTGATGCAGATGAAAAACAATCAAAAGTTGATTATGCTGAAGCTATGAAGATGGCTGCTGATGATGCAGGATACATGCCAGTTTACTCAGGTATGATGTTCAACCTTTACAATAAGAAAGTTGACTTGACTGGAACAGGAACATTACGTAACTGGTCTCAATCAATGGATACAATTACTGTAAAATAATTTAAAATTTGCACAAAGGTGTGTTAAAATAGTTGATGTTAAAGGACAAATGTTCATTAACAGAAACGTGGCAACGTTAAATAGTCTGCATGAAAAACTCGTGGATTGTTTATAAAATTAAGGGCAAGCCGTATTGACTTGCTCTTATATGCATTTAGTGGATAGAAAGGATCGATAACTATGCTAAAGTATGTATTTAAAAGAATTTTAGCGATGATTCCTGTCCTTTTCATCATTTCAATCGTTATTTTCGGTACTGTAAAGGCGATGCCAGGTGATGAGGTAACAGCTTATTTTGGAGCCGGTTCAAAGGTTACACAAGAACAACGTGATCACGTTCGTGAGTTGTTAGGATTGGATAAATCGTTACCTGAACAATATGTACGTTGGGTTGGACGTATGTGTACAGGAGATTTAGGATCAAGTATTACCCTTAAAAAACCAGTTGGAACTATCATTGGTGACTATGTATGGAATACATTCTATTTGAATGTTGTATCATTAATTGTGGCTTTGATTTTTGCCATTCCAGTTGGAATAAAACAGGCAGTAAAGAAAGGTACAGTGTTTGATAACTTCTGGACTGTATTCTCATTGTTAGGAATAAGTGTTCCAACATTCTTCTTTGCCTTAGTATTAATTTTCTTCGTAGGTTTGCAGATTCCAGGTATGCCTATCAACGGAATGCGTGACACAATGCTATCAAGCTTTGGTTACTCAAGTATTTTCCAAGAAATTGGAGATATAGCTTTACACTCAATTTTACCTGTAATCGTATTGGCGTTTAGTTCATTTGCGTCGTTCTCACGTTATGTACGTAACTCTATGGTTGAAGTCATCAACATGGATTATGTTCGTACAGCACGTTCAAAGGGTCTTAAAGAAAAGACTGTTATCTACAAACATGCATTTAAAAATGCACAAATTCCTTTAGTAACATTACTAGGATTATACATTCCATCATTATTCTCGGGAGCCGTAATCTTGGAATCTGTATTTATCTGGCCAGGAATTGGAAAAGTGTTAATTGATGCGATCAACCAACGTGATAACTCTTTAGTTATGGCTTGTTTGATGTTTAGTGCCTTGTTGATGTTATTAGGTAACTTATTGTCTGACATTTGTTATACATTAGTTGACCCACGTATCAAGGTAGATGAATAGGAGGGAACTATAGATGGCTAAAAAAAATGCTGTAGTATTAGAATCTGGCGAAAAAATCGAATCTATAGGTCCTTGGACCATAGCATGGCGTAAGTTCAAACAAAACCGTGTTGCCATGGCTGGTTTGATTATTTTTGTATTAATTGTTGTTGCTGTTATTGTTATACCACCAATGCTTGGATATAGCGTTAATGACTATGATTTATCAAATCCTAATTTAGCTCCAGGAGGAGAACACTTATTAGGTACAGATAAACAAGGTCGTGACTGCTTATTCCGTTTATTCTTAGGTGGACGAATCTCTATCATGGTTGGTATTATTGCTGCTGTTATTACTGTCATCTTAGGATGTACAATTGGTGGCATTTCAGGATATTATGGTGGAAAATTAGATAACGTATTAATGCGTTTTGCAGAAATCGTTTATTCATTGCCATTTACACCAATGATTATTGCGGTTGCCTCAACTATGTTGTGGGTTCCACAAAGTCAAAAAATGTATACTGTATCATTATTAATTGGTTTGTTATCATGGCCAGGACTAGCACGTTTGGTTCGTGGACAGATTTTGACTTTGCGTGAACAAGAATTTATGCAAGCTTGTGAAGCTTTGGGTATTTCAGATTTCTCAAAAATCTTTAAACACTTACTTCCAAACGTTATTTCTTTAGTAATCGTAAATGCTACACTACAAATGGCAAGTGCTATTTTGACTGAGGCTGGTTTATCATTCTTAGGTATGGGTGTGACTGCACCAACTCCTTCTTGGGGTAACTTAATGAACTTAGCGCGTGATTCTTACGTGTTCCAAAACTATCCTTGGGAATGGATGCCTGCAGGTTTAATGTGTTTGTTAACTGTAATCTCAATCAACTTGATTGGTGAAGGATTGCGTGATGCATTCGACCCTAAAGAATTACAGTAGTAAGGAGGATACACAATGTCTGTAAATAAAAAAGTAATTAAAGTGGAAGACCTTCGTGTATACTTCCATACAAAAAAAGGTGATTCAAAAGCAGTTGATGGAAACCACTTTACAATGTATGAAAATGAAACACTTGCGATTGTAGGTGAATCAGGTTGTGGTAAATCAGTAACTGCCATGTCTATTTTAGGCTTAGTAAGTGAACCAGGAGAAATTATGCCTGGATCAAAAATCGTATATATGGGAAATGTGGACCGTGATGAAGATGGTTTAAACTTAGCTACAGCTACAGATGAACAAATTCGTCACATTCGTGGTAACGAAATCTCTATGATTTTCCAGGAACCAATGTCAAGTTTGAACCCAGTTATTACAGTTGGGGATCAGATTATGGAAAACATTTTGACGCACGAAGAAGTTTCTAAAGAAGAAGCTAAACAACGCGCAATTGATTTGTTGGCAGAGGTTGGTATTTCTCGTCCAGAAAAAGTTGTTGATAACTATCCATTCCAATTATCAGGTGGTATGTGTCAGCGTGTTATGATTGCGATGGCTTTATCTTGTCATCCAAAATTATTGATTGCCGATGAACCTACAACAGCTCTAGATGTTACAATTCAGGCTCAGATTCTTTCTTTAATGAACAGATTAAAGAAAGAAACAGGTACATCTATCATGTTGATCACACACGACTTAGGTGTAGTTGCTCAGGTTGCTGATAACGTTAACGTTATGTATGCAGGTAAAGTTGTTGAAACAGCTCCAGTAGAAGAATTGTTCAACAACCCTAAACACCCATATACAATTGGATTAATGAATTCAATGCCTTCATTAGCAGAAGAAGGAAAACGATTAAATACAATTGAAGGTAGTGTACCTAACCCATTGTATTTACCAAAAGGATGCTACTTTGCAGATCGTTGTCCATATGTAACAGATCGTTGTAAAGAAGGTCAACCAGTAGATACAAAAGTTAAATCACGTCACCACGTATGGTGCTTCAAAGTTGAAGAAGAAATGAAACAGGAGGGATAGTCATGGCAGAAAAAAGAAAAATTCTTGAAGTAAAACACTTAAAAAAATACTTCCCTCTAAAAAAAGGAAAATATAAAGATGGTGATCCATGTGTTAAGGCCGTAGATGATATTACTTTCGACTTATACGAAGGTGAAACATTAGGTCTAGTAGGTGAATCAGGATGTGGTAAATCTACTTTATTAAATCATTTAGATAGTAGTTTGACATTAAAAACAAATGAAATTTCACAAGCATTAGGTAGAGGTAAACATACTACAAGACATGTTGAACTTATAGATTTGTTTGGTGGATTTGTTGCAGATACACCTGGTTTTAGTGCTTTATCATTTGCCCAAATGAAAAAGGAAGATATCAGAGATAACATGATTGAATTTAATAGATATAAAGATAAGTGTAAATATAAAGATTGTATGCATATAAAAGAAGATGAATGTGAAGTAAAAAGGATGGTAGAAGCGGGCGAAATATTAAAGTCAAGATATGATAATTATGTTAAGTTTATAAATGAACTTAAAGAAAAATATTAGGAGTTTATATGGTAAAAGTATCAGCATCTCTATTATCGATTAGAGATAAATTAAAAGAAACAACAATAGAATTTAATGATTTAGATATTGATTATATACATTTAGATATAATGGATGGAATTTTTGTTCCTAATAAGTCATTTACGTATGATGAAATAAAGGAAATAATCAATAATACTAAATATCCTTTAGATGTTCATTTAATGGTATCAGATATTGATTCGTATATTTATGATTATATAATGCTTAATACTGAATTTATAACTTTTCACTATGAGGCATTAAAAGACATAAAAACTATACAAAAAATAAAAAACCATGGTATTAAGTGTGGTATAAGTATAAAACCAAGTACTAATGTTGAAGAAATTTTTGATTTATTACCTTATATTGATTTGGTTTTAGTTATGAGCGTTGAGCCAGGCAAAGGTGGACAAGAATTTATGACTATGGCATTAGATAAAATTAAAAAATTGAAAAATAAAATTGAAAAAGATAATTTAAACGTATTAATTTCTGTAGATGGGGGAATAAATAAAAATAGAGCAATTGAATGTATAGAAAGTGGCGTAGATATATTGGTAATTGGTTCAGCACTTACAAATAATGATTCTAAAAGCGAGTTGTTAAGGTACGTAAAGCAACAAAAATAAGATTAAAAATTATTGACACTTAATATTCAATATGCTAATATAGTAGTGTAAAACATAAAGATAGGAAGGGATGGAAATATGAAAAAGAAAAATGGTTTTACTTTAATTGAGTTACTAGCAGTAATAGTAATATTAGCAATTATCCTAGTAATAGCAGTACCTAAGATATTATCTGTTATTAATGATGCTACTAAGAATTCATTCGAGTCTTCTTTAAAAATGATAGCATCATCTGCAGAAAAAGATTATCAAATTAAGATTATTAAAGGTGAAACTCCAGCAAATGGTAACTGTGAGGCAGTTGCTACAGTTGATGCTGGTTTAAAGGGAACTGTTTGTACTGTAACTTATGGAACTACTGAGGATACTAAGGGAACTGCTACGGTTGCAGTTACAACTGCACCTGAAACTGGTAAGTTTAAAGGTTGTAAAGGTTCTTATGATTCAGCAACACAAACATTTACAGTACCTGTAACTTGTTCATAGTAATGTAAATGAAGGCCTATGGCCTTTTTTTCTTTTACAGATTGTTGTATAATTGTAATGGTGATAAATATGAATTTGATAATTGGTTCTCATGTTTCTTTTAATAAAAATGAACAGTTATTAGGTAGTGTAAAAGAGGCGGTTAGTTATAAATCTAATTGTTTTATGTTTTATACTGGTGCACCTCAAAATACAGTTAGAGTTCCTATTAGTATTGAATTAAAAGAAAAGGCATATAAGTTGATGATGGATAATAAAATTGATGTAGAGAATGTTATAGTTCATGCTCCTTATATAGTTAATTTGGCTAATCCGAAGAATTTTCAGTTTAATGTTGATTTTTTAAAACAAGAAATTTCTAGATGTGAGTTTCTTGGTATTAAAAAAATGGTTCTTCATCCTGGTAGTCATGTTGGAAATGGCATAGAATTTGGTTTAAAAACAATTGTGTCTACGCTTGATGAGGTATTAAATAAGGATACTAGTGTATATATATGTTTAGAAACAATGTCTGGTAAAGGTAGTGAATGTGGAGTTAATTTTGATGAACTTAAGTATATTATTGATAATACAAAACATAGTGATAAACTTATGGTTTGTTTTGATACTTGTCATATGAATGATTCTGGATATGATATGAGTAAGTTTGATAATATATTAGATGAATTTGATAATAAAATTGGTTTAGATAAGCTTGGATGCATTCATGTCAATGATTCTAAAAACAATATTGGTTCAAAAAAAGATAGACATGCTAATATTGGATATGGTACTATTGGTTTTAATAATTTAATAAATATTATTTATAATAAAAGAGTAGAAAGTATTCCTAAAATATTAGAAACTCCTTGGTATACTTTTGATAAGGAATCTTATCCTCCTTATAAATTTGAAATAGAAAAGAAACAGGCCGAGAACAGATCGGAAGA
>ERZ1106954.2968-NODE-2968-length-11266-cov-4.270092_pt1 | contig 11266 bp, 13 predicted proteins | sample MGYA00403678_ERZ1106954 | MGnify/ENA primary metagenome ERZ1106954 (study PRJEB35170, sample SAMEA104062445) | human gut metagenome | biome: human gut; feature: human-associated habitat; material: faeces | place: Denmark | collected 2012-08-20 ... | reverse complement strand
AGCTACATCAGGGGCATGACGCCGTGGATACTGCACGATTTCCGCTGCCCCAGGAGAACCTCGTGGCTGCAGAATTACTATAACACCAAGGGGCTTCTTTCAGCGGACAAGAAGCACAAAAAGCTTGCATTCTATGTCCTGCAGGCATTCTATAAGGAGCTTTCCCGTTAATATCCATCGAGTACCCTGGCACGATGTCAGGGTACTTTTTTGATTTCGGCGTTTCGTGAAAAATATGTCAGTGTTAAAAACGCTAATTTTGCATTAAATTGTCGAAATAGCATTTAAAATAAATTGACTTTTTAACCGTTATGTTGTATAATAGAAAGGTAAGGGCGTCAGTCTGCCGGCTGACGTATGAAAAAGTGTGCTGCTAAGGCGGCAGTGTGTTCATGTCTGCTTTATCCGGAGATGATGAACGGGACTTGGAGTTTATTTATATGAAGAAAAATGTAAGACGTTTCGGGCTTGATTTCAGGATAACTGTGACATTGTTCGTGGTTCAGCTTATTGTGTTTGCGGCATTGTTCCTGCTCATCGGGAATATGGTGCCGTTGGAGTCAAAAGGCAGGCTCGTGCTGTTTTTTCTTGCAGGAATGGCTTTTCTGACGGTGTGGGTATACCTCGTCGTGCATAATCTGATGCTCCCGCTGAAACGCGTCGAGAAAGCCGCTGAGAAGCTGGAACATATCGACCTCGGGGCGGCTGATGAAGTCGCGGACCTGGTGACAAGCCCTGATGAAGTAGGCACCATCGCAACCGCAGTCGTAGATATGAGCGCTTCCCTCAGAAACGCCACAGCCGATGTTGCGCGTATCCTGCGGGAACTTGCTGACGAAAATCACGCAGTAGATGTAAAGCAGAACAGCCAGTATTACACTGGGGATTTCTCGGAGCTTGCAGACAGCCTAACTACCATAAAGGACAAGCTTTCCGGCGTTATCTCTGATATTTACGAGGCTGCCGACCAGGTAAGCTCCGGCTCTGGCGAAGTGGCTTCCGGTGCGCAGGTATTATCCCAGGGTGCCATTGAGCAGAGCGCTTCTGTTGAGGCGCTGGCGCACAATCTCGCGGATATGGAGCGCGGCATACAGGATAATGCGGACAGCTGCGAAAGCGCACGCGCGCTGATGGAAAAAACGTCGGTATTCGTCGAAGAAGTGAACCAGAAAATGCAGACCCTCACTGAAGCGATGAACAACATCAACGAGACTTCCGGCAAGATAAGCAACATAATCAGCACGATAGAGGATATTGCATTCCAGACGAACATACTCGCGCTGAATGCCGCTGTAGAAGCTGCAAGAGCCGGTGAAGCGGGCAAGGGGTTCGCGGTAGTGGCAGACGAGGTGAGGACGCTCGCGGGCAGGTCGGCAAAAGCGGTAGGCGACACGACGCAGCTTATCGAAAGCTCCGTGAATGCGGTGAACAGCGGCTCTGAGATAACCGAGCAGACAGCCGTATCGATGAACACCCTGAGCGAATACACGGCTTCTGTGAAGCAGATAGTTGACAGCATAACCGAGTCCTGCAGGCGTCAGAAAGATATGGTGGAGCAGATAGACAGCGACATCAGCAAGATATCCGGGGTGGTTCAGTCCAATTCTGCAACGGCTGAAGAAAGCGCTGCGGCGTCCGAGGAGCTTTCAGGTCAGGCTGAAACGCTGAAAGGCCTTGTCGGCAGATTTAAGCTGAGTTAACATAATAAAAGCACCCGCAGTGATATGCAGGTGCTTTTGTTTTATGCCTTGATTGCCCAGCGCATTTTGGTGGATTTGGCGCGGCGATTTTTTACGCATTCCTCCGGGGTGGGACGAATTACGTCGCGCGCTACGTCGCTGTATACCCCTGCGCGGTGGAGTTCCTTGAACGAGCGCTTTACGAGCCTGTCCTCACCGGAGTGGAACGTGAGTATCGCAGCCCTGCCGCCGGGCGCGAGCACGTCGGGCAGCTTCTCCAGAAATGAATACAGCACCTCGAACTCGCTGTTCACATCGATGCGTATTGCCTGGAAAGTCCGCTGGCAGGATTTCTTGATGATTTCCTTTTTTTCGCCTTTCGGCAGGAAGTCCAGCGCTTCGGTGACGCATTCCCTGAGCTGGGTGGTGGTACCGATGTAAACGCCCTTGTTGCGGTAGCGCATTATTGTCCTCGCTATCTGCTCGGCGTAGGGCTCGTCGGAGTTTTCAGTGAGCATTCCCACTATTTCGGCGTAGGTGAGCTCCTGCAGGCGCTCGGCGCCGCTCTTGCCCTTTTTCGGGTTCATTCTGAGGTCCAGGGGACCGTCCACCTTGTACGAAAATCCACGTTCCGGGTTGTCTATCTGCATGGAGCTTACGCCCAGGTCAGCCAGCACAAAGTTGAATTTCTTGCCGGTGTCGGCTACAACTTTGTCTATGTCCGCGAAATTCTGCAGCCTGACTGTGAGGATATCGTCCCCATAGCCGAGGTCGTTAAGGCGCTTTTTTGTCTTTTCGGACTCTATAGGGTCAACGTCAAGGGCGTAAATATGCCCGTTTCCCTCCAGCTTTTCCAGCATGGCGCGGGTGTGCCCTCCGTAGCCAAGGGTGGCGTCAAGTCCTGTCTGCCCTGGCTTTATCTTGAGGAAGTCGAGTATCTCCTTTACCATGATGGAAATGTGCATGCCAGCGGGCGTGGCTCCCCGGGATATGATGTGCTCGATATCCTTTGAGTACTTTTCCGGGTTGAGTTCCTTGTATTTTTCTTCAAAGCGCTTCGGGTGCGTGCCTGAATAGCGCACTCTGCGCTTGTGCTGTGCTTCTTCGCTCATATTGTTTCCTTTCAATGTGTATTTCTTATATTTTATTATGTTTTTATGGAAATGTCAAGTACCGGCATCATATTTGGAAATCTTCATTGCATGGAAGCTGTAATATATATAACAAGTATGGAACTTATCTGCCAGCAAATCCGTTGAATTGCACAAATATGAAGCGATACGTTAGCAATGTTTTGCATTATGCGATTTTGCTTTTGCGTTGAAATTTATTTCGCATTATGATACAATAATATTAAGAAATAAAGATTTATGTTAACATATATTGGGCGTAATGGTAATTGTAAAGGAACATAAAAATGGCTGGCAATGCAAAAAAAGGAGAGTGTCCTCCAGGTTCAGGCAGACAGACGTTCCTTGAGCGGACTCTCGGTGTGATCGTGAGAGAGAAGCGCTGTGCACCTACGAGCTTGACGTCACACACGAGCTTGTGGCAAGTGATATTTACAGCTCAGATAGCCGTTGCGATACTGAGCAGCGCAGGCATTGCTGTTGAGCGCGCCGAGGACGGCAGACAGTGCGTTGATATGCTGTGTAATTTCACGGCAGGGCATTATGACATGATACTGATGGATATACAAATGCCAATAATGGACGGCTACGAAGCGGCACGCATTATACGCAGACTCCCGGACGAGCGGCTCGCGCATATCCCGATAATCGCGATGACGGCGAATGCATTCGCCGAGGGCAGAAAGCGCGCTATTTCCGCGGGAATGAACGCGCATGTTGCAAAGCCAGTCGAAATCGATACCCTGCGCTCAGTTATGTCTGAGATCCTTGCCAGGCATGGCGCGTGAATAACGAAAGAGTGCACTGAAACCGGCGCACTCTTTTTAGTGTGATACTGACTAAAATCTGCTACGAAAATGCGCTTTTTTCGTCGATTTGCAGATTGATTTCCTCCTGAATTTTTTATATAATGATACCACTTGAAAAAAGGGGAAATTTCATGAAAGGCAAGAATTATCAGATGACAATGTACGCCTGTTTCATAGGGTATATCGTGCAGGCTGTAGTAAATAATTTCGTACCGCTGCTGTTTCTGACGTTTCAGAGAACGTATGACATTCCGCTGACGCAGATAACGCTGCTGATCACGCTGAATTTCGGCATTCAGCTGGTTATCGACATGCTTTCTGCGGGCTTTGTGGATAAGATTGGGTACCGGGCTTCTGTGATAATCGCGCATGCGTGCGCGGCTGCGGGGCTGGTGCTGCTGACTGTCCTGCCCGAAGTACTGCCGGACGCGTTTGCGGGGATACTTATTTCAGTATTCGTGTATGCAATAGGCGGAGGGCTTATCGAGGTTCTTGTCAGCCCTATCCTTGAAGCCTGCCCGACTGACAACAAGGAAAAGGCAATGAGCCTGCTGCATTCATTTTACTGCTGGGGACACATGGGCGTCGTGCTTATTTCCACGCTGTTCTTTACATTCTTCGGAATTGACAACTGGAAGATACTTGCCGTGTGCTGGGCTGTCATCCCGGCGCTGAACATAATTCTTTTTGCGAAAGCGCCGATATATTCGCTGCATGAGGAGGGCGAAAGCGGTCTGACATTACGTCAGCTGTTCACGCGGAAGATATTCTGGGTGATGATGCTGATGATGCTGTGCGCCGGCGCAAGCGAGCAGGCAGTCAGCCAGTGGGCGTCTACCTTTGCCGAGCAGGGGCTTGGCGTGAGCAAGACTGTAGGCGACCTTGCAGGTCCTATGGCTTTTGCGGCGCTGATGGGACTTTCGCGGCTGCTTTACGGTAAATTCGGCGATCGTCTTGACCTCGATAAATTCATGAAATTCAGCTGCCTGCTGTGCATAGCTTCATACCTCTGCATATCGCTGGTTCCGGTTCCGGTCGTGGCACTTATCGGCTGCGCGGTCTGCGGCTTTTCCGTGGGAATAATGTGGCCGGGTACGTTCAGCAAGGCTTCTGCGGCAGTCAGGGGCGGTGGAACCGCGCTGTTTGCCATGCTGGCGCTAGCGGGCGACGTAGGCTGTTCCGGTGGACCTACGCTTGCAGGGTTTGTTTCCGGCTGCTTTGACGGCAACCTCCGCGTCGGAATACTTTCCGCGATAATTTTCCCGGTACTTCTGCTGGCAGGTGTCGGGCTGACCAAAAAACTCACCAAATGAAACAAGGGCTGACAGAACACCTGCCAGCCCTTTGTTTATCTTATTTCGATGTTGTATTCCCTGAGCCAGTATTCTATCTGCAGCATGTAAGCATATATCTGCGGTAGCGTCATCAGCTGCCCGTACCAGTTCTTGGTGAATGAAGCGCCGTTGGTGTCAAGCAAATTGCGAAGCTTGTCGGCGCTGACCATTTCAGTGAGCCGACAGTCGTCGCTTGCGAGCACGGCGCGCAGCTTTCTGCTGAGAAGTTCAAGATAATCGGGGTTGTGGGTTTTGGGGTAGGGGCTTTTCTTTCGCCACAGCACGTCGTCCGGCAGAATTCCGGTCATGGCATGGCGCACAAGTCCTTTTTCGCGGCCGTTGTACGCTTTCATTTCCCAGGGAATATTATATGCGTATTCAACAATGCGGTAATCGCAGAACGGAACTCTCACTTCAAGCCCGTGAGCCATGCTCATTCGGTCTTTTCTATCCAGTAAAGTCGCCATGAAATAATCCATATTCAGCCAGAACATTTCCCGCATACGGCGCTCATCGGGGGTGTCGCTGTCGAGATATTCCGTCTGTGATATGCACCTGTCGTAGCTTTTCCGGACGAAAGCTTCCGCTTCCGCGCCGGACATGGGGCGCTTCATGAGTTCCGCGCGCTCAGGCACCGCAGTTGACCACGGAAACCCGTCGTAATGCAGCACGTCCTTGCGATGGTACCACGGATACCCTCCAAAAATTTCGTCGGCGCATTCACCGCTCAGCGCCACCGGGAAGCGCTTGCGTATTTCTCTGCAGAAAAGGTACAGCGAGCTGTCAACATCTGCCATTCCTGGCAGGTCGCGCGCACGGGTGGAAGCCTCCAGCGCGTCCGCGAGGGCAGGAGTGTCGAGAATTACGTTTGTGTGGTCCGAGCCAATGAATTCCGACATGCGGGTTATCCAGGGGGCGTCCTCGTCAGGCTGGAAGCTGCTCGCGCGGAAATTCTTGTGATTGTCCTTGTAGTCTATCGACCATGTGGAAAGCTGCCGTCCATGCTGCGAGAATTCTCTTGCGGCAACGGCTGAAATAACGCTGCTGTCAAGTCCTCCCGACAGGAAGCAGCACAGCGGAACGTCGCTCACCAGCTGGCGCTTTATCGCGTCGGTGAGAAGCTCGCGTATATGTTCCGAGGTTTCCTCAAAGGTTTCTGTGTGCGGCGCCGCGTGGACTTTCCAGTACCGCGAAACGGTGAAGCTGCCGTTTGTCAGAGTTGCATAATGCGCCGGGGGTATCTCGCTTATGTCCCTGAAAACTCCGCTGCCGACCGGCTTTGCGGGGCCTATCAGCATGACTTCTGCAGCGCCGTTTTGGTCGATGATCGGTCTAACTTCGGGATTTTTCAGCAGTGCCTTTATCTCGCTCGCAAAAATTATTCCATCCCGGGAACGGCTGTAGAAAAGCGGCTTGACGCCGATTCTGTCCCGTGCCATGAACAGCGATTTACTGCGGCTGTCCCATATTGCGAATGCGAATATCCCGTTGAACATTTCCAGGCATTTCTCGCCGTATTCGATGTAAGAGTGAAGAACAACCTCCGTGTCAGAGTGTCCTTCAAAGCTTACTCCGCGCTGCTCCAGCCCGCGCCTGAGCTCCTGGGTGTTGTAAAGTTCCCCGTTGTAAACCAGCGTAAATCCGCGGCTGCTCATTGGCTGAGAGCCGTTGTCAGGGTCGATGACTGCAAGCCGACGGTGCACGAGATAGGCGTTGTCGTCTACGTATATTCCCGACGCGTCGGGTCCGCGCGGGGCGATAGCAGCGCTCATCTGCGCCATGACCGCGCTCATCTGCCGCATGTTTCTCTCATAACCTATCTGTCCTGCGATACCACACATGTCAGTTTCTCCTTTCGGTAATTACTCCTATATTTTATGCAGAAAAAATTTTTATGTGAATTTTAAAAAAAGTACTTGACAAGAGCAGTACAATGTGATATATTGTATATATCGGATATGCACAATATTCACAAGGAGTACAAATGAACATAATAATAACAAACTCTGCCGGTATGCCTATCTACGACCAGATAGCCTCGCAGATAAAAGCGATGATACTTTCCGGCGAACTTAAAGAAGGGGAGCCTCTCCCGTCGATGCGTGCGCTGGCGCAGGACCTACGCGTGAGCGTTATAACGACGAAGCGGGCGTACGAAATACTTGAACAGGAAAAGCTCATTGAAAGCTACACGGGGCGCGGCAGCTTTGTTTCCGCGCGGGACCCTGAAATGCTGCGGGAGCAGACGCTCCGGGAGGTAGAGCAGTACCTTTCAAAGGCAGCGGAAACCGCAAAGCGCTGTGGTATAGGGTATGATGAACTTTCAGAGATACTGCGGCTGTTCATGGAATGACCCCGGCACAGAGCGGGGGAATATACCCTCAGCCTGGAACTTTGTATATATAACATGGAGGAATTGGTATGGAAAACAGTATTGAGATCAAAGGCATGACCTGCAGATATCCGTCATTCGCGCTGGAAGATATAAGCGTCAGCGTGCCGTGCGGTTCTGTCATGGGACTTATAGGCGAAAACGGGGCGGGAAAATCCACGCTGATAAAGGCGATACTGGGACTTATCCGTCCGGAGAAAGGCACGATAACTGTTCTCGGGGAGAGTTCCACAAAGCTTTCTCCAGCGGTAAAGAGCAGGATAGGCGTTGTTTTCGACGAACTCTCGTTCCCGAGAGAGCTTAATGCAAAGCAGCTTGATAAGGTGCTTTGCGGAATTTTCCCGAACTGGGACAGCGCTAAATTTACAGACTACTTATCCAGTTTCGGGCTTCCCGACAACAAGAAACTCGGCAGTTTTTCCCGCGGAATGCAGATGCGCATAAGCCTTGCAGCGGCGCTTTCCCACGACCCGCAGCTGCTTGTGCTTGACGAACCTACCGGTGGGCTTGACCCGGTGGTCCGCAGCGAAATTCTCGACATGCTGCTGGAATTCATGCAGGACGAAACGCACTCCATACTTATCTCCACGCACATAACCAGCGACCTTGAGCACATTGCGGACTACATAGGCTTTATTCATCAGGGCAGGCTGATATTCTGCGAGGAGCGCAACGAACTCAAGGAAAAGCACCGCATACTGAAATGCACGGACGAGCAGCTTGCGGATATCGACTCAGCCGATATAATAGGAAAGCGCAACGGAAAGTTCACCCACGAGGTGCTGACTTCCGCATTTGAGAAGTACCCTGATATCGCGCAGGATATTCCATCAATCGACGAACTTATGGTGTATTATGTGAAAGACGAGGTGTCCGCGAAATGAAAGGAATGCTGTATTCATCGCTGCTGCGACAGCGCGGTTTTATTCTTGGCGCGGGGATATACACGGCAGCCGCAATCGTTGTGGGGATTCTTATCATAATTCTTGGCAGATCTTTTCCGGAAATTGCGCCCCCACTGGGCATCCTGCTGATGATAATGCCGGCAGTGTCGGTAGTCATTGCGCTTGAGGGCGTTGACCGCGAACTTGAAAACTCCCTTAAAACGCGTTTCGCAGATTACACCCTTGCCGCGGTAACTCCCGGGAAATTCGCGACGGCTGAGCTTTTGAAGAACCTGATTCTGATGGCTTACGGTATCGCGCTTTCGCTGGCGATGTGCGTGATATTACGCGTGGCAGGGGAAGGTTTCTTTAAAATGATCATTGACGAATATTATCTGGACTGGAAATTCCTCGGCGTCATGCCGATCGCCGGGATAGCGTGCAGTCTTATAGAGTGGGTGATAATGCCGCTGGTTATCAAGTTAAAGAGCGCTGAAAAGGCAGGCATGACCGTGGGACTTATAGTAGGCGTGGTGGTTGCGATTTCGATGTCGGGGTTCATGAACAACAATGTGCCGGGATTTGACCTTGGCGTCCTGGTGGAATTCCCTACGGTGCTGTATATTTTGGCAGCGGCGGTTCTGCTGTACGGGTTGTTTTATCTCATTCTGGAGAAGCGCATTGAAAGGGGGAATATCTGTTGAAAGGGCTTGTTTTGAAGGATCTGTACAGCGTACGGCTGCAGATATTCCTGTCGGTGCTGACTATGATACTTCCCAATATCGCGTTCACATTCCTGATTGGGGAAGAAGGCGTCGGGTTAGGCGAGGCTGAAACAGTTTTTATGGTATTCTTTTTCTTCGGATCGCTGAATTACATCAATATCTGCCTGTTTTCATCATTCATGCTGAACACGCTTGACTCTGACGTGAACTGCGGCTGGAGCCGTATCGTGCGGACATTTCCTGTATCGGGGAATACGATGGTCATGGCTAAATTTGTCGCAACAGGTCTGGTTCTCGCAATACTCACTGGAATATCGCTGATTTTCAATATCGTGGGTTCTTTTGTGAATTCACTGCCGCTGGAACCTCTTATTGCTATTCCGGTTTGTATTGGTTTCCTGCAGGCTGCGGTGCTGTTCCCGATATTTCCGTTTGCGATGGCGCACGGAACTAAGTGCACCTCGGCATTGTATATAGTGGTTGAGATTTTGATGGTTTCACTCGCAGCGTTTGGCATTATAAATATCATGAAGCTGGAGGACTGGGGCATTATTTTAAGATGCGTGTTTTATGCGGGTTCGGTCATTCTGGCGGCAGTTTCTGCGGTAATTTCAGCTGCTTCGGGGAAGAAGGCAGTGAGAGCTGGGATATAGCTGCAGGCGAGTAGTGATGTTGTATAATAAAACTTGACACCCCACCCGCAGTACGTTATGGATATTCTGTGGGAGCTGAGAAAGGAACAGGACGAACAGTGCGCCCGTATGGGCGACAAGTGGCAGGACTACGACCGTCTGTTCATCAAGTGGGACGGAAGCCCTATGAACAACAAAACTCCCTACTTCTGGTTCAAGGAGTTTTGTGAGAAGAACAGCATAAGGTTCTGCGACATTCACTCGTTAAGGCGCTTACACGCAAGCTTGCTCATCAATGCGGGCGTTGATGTAGTTGCAGTATCGGGGGATTTGGGACACTCGCAGGTTTCAACGACAACGAACATCTACTGTCATATGTTCCAAGAAGCACAGGCAAGGACGAGCCAGGCAATCGCCGACGCATTTATCTTTGACAAAAAAGAAAAGCAGGGCGGCGAAAAAGCCGAACTCCCTGCTTAAAGACCATAAATTCAAATAAAGACCAAGACCCAAATTTCCCATAAAAGAAACAACAAACCGCAAAAGGGTGATTACTATGACCGCTATGACGATAGAACGTGCTGTTGATAACGCTATTGCGTCCACCAAAATGGAGGGCTTCGCAATAACCGAAAAGCACAAGGAGCTTATTATGAAGCTTATGAAAAAGGAAATTACCTTAGAAGAAGCGCTGAAAGAGCTTAACAAAAAGGGCTGAATATGGCATATAAACTTGATGTCACAAACGCTGATCGCTATGAGTGAACTACTACTCTAATCAACAAACTTGGTATTACCGACGAAAACGAACTGAACAGCAGCGAAGCGCTTATTACTGCATACAAAGCGGCAAGCCTGATAAACGAGCCGTTGGCTGCCGATTTTGGCTTTGAGAATTACAAGGGACAGCATAGGGTTCTGTTCGAGGACTTATACGATTGGGCAGGACAGCTGAGAACGATTGCTTTGTCCAAAACCGCAACCGTTTTCACTGCTCCCGAAAGGATTAAAAAGCTGGATTATATCACCAAACTGCCCCGTAATGAGTTTGTACCCGAAATCTCCGATTTGTACCACTCGCTGAATATGCTCCACACTTTCAGAGAGGGAAACGGCAGAACGGAGAGAGTTTTCTTCATTCTGCTTATCAGAAACGCAGGATATGACATTGATTACTCTACGCTCAATTCTGACCTGCTGATGATAGGGAGTATTCAAGCCGCAGGCGGGGTTACGGATACGCTTGTGAAGTTTTTTGAGGAGAATATAATAAGCCGCTGACTTGCGAGGTCGGCGGCTTATTTTGTTTAAGCGAATAGTTCCGTGGAATGAATGGACAGCAATGATAAAGCAGTGCTATTACAAAGGAGAGCGCGGGAATAAGCCATATGATCTGGAATTAATGCTGAGACTCTACCTGATACAGAATCTGTATAATTTAGCCGACGAAGCAACAGTTGCAGAAGTAACGGACGGGCTTACGGGCACGCCTGCCAGCAACGGTCTGATGGACTTGTTCGCGGAGTTCAAGCTGTTGGATACGGGAGAGCGGCTAGGGCGATTTATCGTGCAGAGGTCTGTCAGCAAAAAACATATCGGGGCGAACATTATTCTATCCCATCCTCTGCTTTCTTAATTCTAACCGCAAGATACTCTCTTGTGGGCAAATCAATTCTGAAAC
>ERZ1106954.2959-NODE-2959-length-11285-cov-6.147106_pt1 | contig 11285 bp, 7 predicted proteins | sample MGYA00403678_ERZ1106954 | MGnify/ENA primary metagenome ERZ1106954 (study PRJEB35170, sample SAMEA104062445) | human gut metagenome | biome: human gut; feature: human-associated habitat; material: faeces | place: Denmark | collected 2012-08-20 ... | reverse complement strand
GTGGCGATAGCCGACATCACAGGCCCCACCGGACAGAACGGTAAGGACGGAGCAAACGGAAAAACGCCGGAACTCCGTGTAAGCGAAAACACCCTGCAGTGGCGTTATGTCGGCGACGAGATCTGGCTGAACCTGTACGAGCTTACCGCATTAAAAGGTGCGGATGGCAGAGACGGCATAGATGGTAAGGATGGTATCGACGGCAAAGACGGTGCCGACGGCAACACCCCGTTCATCGGCGAGAACGGCAACTGGTGGATCGGAGACATCGACACCGGCGTGAAGGCTGCCGGAACAGACGGCACAGACGGTGTAAACGGCGAAAAAGGAGATAAAGGCGATAAAGGAGATAAAGGAGATAAAGGCGACCCCGGTCAGAACGGCGGGTGTTCAGGGTATTTTCACGCCTCAAACGGCGGCACCGGCGCTTCATTCAATCAGCCGCTTCAGCTGTTTGAAGATTGCAATTCCGGAGGGCTTTTTGTGTGGGATCGAGCCAATAGAACCGTAACGCTGAAAGCCGGACATACATACAGTATTTCATTCAGCGGTTCGGTCTGCATTTCTCACGACATGGGTGGATGGTACTCGGTAGTATTGAAGGGCAAACAAGGCATTCTCAAAGATACATTGATCGAAAGGTATATGAACGATGCAGATAATTCACGAGTGTGGATGCCGTTTGCATTCAACCGCATCTACAGTGCCGGCAGTGATATTGTGCTGCAATATGAATTTATCCAGTTGACCCCCGGCACACAGCTGAACGGTGCTGTCTATAATCTTACAATCATTGCTCTTGATTGAGCCGACATATTCGAAAACGGAGGTAACGAAAAATGAAGAAACGAATCTGTGGCATAACCGTTGCGCTTTGCACCGTACTTTGCATTTTATTTACTTTCGGATGCGGCAAGGCGGCAAAAAACAACGCCGCATTGCCGGAGGTGCGGAACAACGGCACGGCGATCCAGTGGAAATACAGCGACGAAACCGACTGGCACGACCTTGTGGCTCTTGACGAGCTGAGGGGTGCTGCCGGAGAAGCCGGTAAAGACGGCATCAACGGTTCTGACGGCAAGGACGGCATTAACGGTGTTGACGGAAAAGACGGAGCCAACGGTAAAGACGGTGCCAACGGCAAAAACGGCATCAACGGTAAAGACGGAATCAACGGCAAAAGTATCGAGGTGCAAAGAGCCGAAGCCCACATACAGTGGCGTTACGAGGGCGACGAGTGGCAGAATCTTGTTGCGATAGCCGATATCACAGGTCCTGCCGGGCAGAAAGGCGCAGACGGAGCAAACGGAAAAACACCGGAGTTCCGCGTGAACGAAAACACCCTGCAGTGGCGCTATGTCGACGATGAAATATGGCTGAACCTGTATGATCTTTCGGTTCTGAAAGGTCTTGACGGCAAGGACGGCGCTGACGGTAAGGATGGTATAAACGGAAAAGACGGAATCGACGGCAGAGACGGAGAAAAGGGCGATAAAGGCGATCCCGGCGAAAAAGGCGATAAGGGCGATAAAGGCGATCCCGGCGAAAAAGGCGATGAGGGCGATAAAGGTGACAAAGGCGATAAAGGCGACCCCGGTCAGAACAGCGGAAGCTCCGGGTATTTTTACGCAGAGGGGTATGTACCGTCAACCCATCTTTCAGACGGTGCAGTCCCCCTGTACTATCGGGAAAAGCATAACCGCGGCGGTCTTGTTTCGTACAACGGAACAACCCTCAGGCTGAAAAAAGGACATACCTACAATGTGTGTGTAAGCGGCATGGTTAATGCGATGACAAATGATAATAGCGGAAAGCATTCCGTTCGGATGACTGACGGTTACGATGATGACTATTGCAGATATATTACACTGATAGAACAAGACGGCAGGGGATCAAATTCTCTCTGCTTCAACAGAATATATGACCTTACCGGTGCAAAAAACGATCTTGAACTTAAATTTTCGCTGGAGCAAGGTGATTACAAAACCTATCTGCTTTCATTCAGAGGCTCTGTTACAATAACCGCTCTTGACTGAGCCGACATATTCGAAAACGGAGGTAACGAGAAATGAAGAAACGAATACTCAGTATCCTGCTCACCCTGTGTATGGTGCTATGCCTTGTGCCGATAACGGCAAGTGCCATGGAGATTTACATTGACTTAACCATTACAGGGCAAGCACATTTAACGCTCGAGGTTGTGTCGGGCGACAGCATTGACAATATCAAGGAGAAAATTCAGGAAAAAACGGGCTTTTCTCCCGATGCGCAAAGACTGTTTTTGGGCGAAAAAGAGCTTGAGAACGGGCGCACGCTGGCAGATTACAATATTCCGAAGGAAAGCACGCTGCGCTTGCGTCTGCAAAGGACGGTACAGCTTGGCACAGACGCACTGAATAAAACTGTAAACACAGCGAATGCACCGACCGTGTATTTCGGGCAAAACCATGAAAATAAGCCTGCCGCATGGCGTGTGATCGGCTATGACGGAAACGGTGTTGCCGGCACAGCCGGGAATATGACCCTGCTTGCGGCGGGCAATATGGGAGTTGTGCGATTTGACGATGACGGAGTAAACAACGAATACGCACCGAGTGATTTGAAAACCGCAATAGACGCGCTTGCCGGAAAGCTGACGACAGAAGAAAATGCTGCTGTAAAGAAACGGACGCTTACAAGCGGAAGTTATAACGGAGAAAATACCGACTGTGTAGCAGGAGCTCAGGTGGATAACGCTGTATTCTGGCCGCTTTCCACAGCGGAAGCGTTTGCGGTAAATCAGGATCTGCGAATTGCGGATCCCGAGCATCCGAGTTGGGCGTCAAGCTATTGGTGGTTGCGCTCCCCCGGCGACGTTGATTACGCTGCCGCCGCCGTGAGAGGTAATGGTGATGTCTCCTACGATGGGGTAGATGTCATCATCATGTTGTCTGGCGTTCGTCCCGCTTTTAGCTTAAAATCAAGCTCCGTACTCTTTACCTCCGCTGCTGTGGGTGGAAAGCCTGTCGGAGGATTGACCCCGATTTCTGAATACACCGGAAACGAATGGAAGCTGACGTTGAATGACAGCGACCGGAACGGTTTCCTTGTAACGCTCAGATTCTATTCGGAAAACACCGTTCGCTTTGATTACAAGGGGGCGAAAACCGGCGCAAGCGAATATATTTCCGCAATGGTGATCAACGGCGAAACCATAAAATACTATGGCAGACTTAAAAATGTGAGCGAGACGGGCATGGAAAGCGGGAATTTGACACTTACTTTGCCTGTTGCTGTGGATGTGGAAAAAGGCGATCGGCTGTTTGTTTTCAATGAACAATACAACGGCGACCGAAAAACCGATTACGCAAGCAATCTGCTTGAGCTTCCGCTGAAATCGGCAGGCTCAAATACACTAAGGCTTCGTATCAATGCCGAAAGTAACGAGTGGGAAGTTTCCTATGATGAAGGTCAGACATGGCTTTCCCTCGGCGTAAAAGCCACCGGCGCAGACGGACAGGATGGCAAAGACGGAGTTGACGGAAAGGACGGCGCCCCCGGTAAAGACGGCGCCCCCGGCAAAGACGGCGCTCCCGGTAAAGACGGTGCTGACGGTAAAGACGGCACAAACGGAAAAGACGGCATAACGCCCCGGCTTAAAATCGGGGACGATAGCCTTTGGTATGTCTCCTATGACGGCGGTCAAAGCTGGATTTCCCTCGGCGTGAAAGCCACCGGCTCCGACGGACAGGATGGCAAGGACGGTAAGGATGGTCTTGTCCCTTACATAGGCGCAAACGGCAACTGGTGGCTGGGCGATACCGATACCGGTGTAAAGGCTTCGGTCAAAGGCGACAAGGGAGACCCCGGAGAGGCCGGTGCCCCGGGACAGGACGGAAAAGACGGCATAACACCCCGGCTTAAAATCGGGGACGATAACCTCTGGTATGTCTCCTATGACGGCGGTCAAAGCTGGACTTCCCTCGGAGTGAGAGCCTCCGGCGATAAGGGCGACCGTGGAGAAAAAGGGGATAAAGGGGACAAAGGCGATAAAGGCGATAAAGGCGCAGACGGTCTGACCCCCTTCATCGGTGAAAACGGCAACTGGTGGATCGGAACGACCGACACCGGTGTGAAAGCGGTGGAGACAGCCGTTCCCGCATGCTACGGAAACATATCGGCATCTGCTCCTGCTTTGATTGTTATCGGTTCTGTTGCAGGAGCTGCGCTGCTTGGTAATCTCGGCTTGATCCTGTACATTGTACTGAAAAAGAAAAAGAGTCTTGTTTGAGGCTGCAAAACGGAGGTAACAGAATATGAAAAAACGAATACTCAGCATCCTGCTCACCATTTTTATGCTGGCATTAACCATTGCACCTATGACAGCCTATGCCGAGTCGGGATCGTCCGGATCAGGCGCGTACGGAGCACTGCTCACACCCGACACAACTCCCCCTGCCGGATGGGCAGAGGATAAAAGCAACCCATACGGCACAAAAAAGGGTCAGCCCTTTGCCATTACCCCGTGGCATGAGCCGATCATTTACAGCTACCGCAACGCCGAGGGACAGGCGGCGCAGGATCATACCAAGGTATACAGCAAGTGGACCTTCGGCATCAACATTGCCGAATGTACACCGAGCGCCCACAAGGTTACTGCGGTCGATAATGTTGCCTTTGCGGTCGGAATCGCTTACGATCCGCTCGGCACGGGCAGAAACGACCACGCCATCTTTGTCGGTCTTTGCGATATGGATAATTCCAAGAACACGGCAAAGATCTGCTACTGGGTACAAAACCTTGTAAACAACAAGCGTTCCGATCTTCAGAAAATTGCCGACGCGCCGATGTGGGCGTGCAAGAAGGACGGGTACGGCGAGCTGGAATATCAGGAATTCCGCCATTATTTCAATGTCACGGCGGGCGACTATGACGGAGACGGCAAGATGACCGCCGTTATCACCTACGCCGGCAATGATGATCTGTGGGGAATCGCCGGAACCGGCATTTCCGGGGAGCAGAGTCTTTCAAGAAAATCGTTTGTCAAATCCAAGGGCAGCGGCAATGCCTATTTCGACGGCTGGAACACGACTCTGTACGAGCGCGACCAGATCACGAAGTCGCTTGTCTCGGCGGATATCGACCGAGACGGCTGCGATGAGCTTATCGTGTACGCAGGCATTGCCGACCCGGATAAGATCGACGGCAGGGACAAGGAGATTTCCGGCGATTCCTTCCGTAAGGCTGTTTCAAAGCTCTCGGTATACAAAGCCGAAAACGGAAACCTCAAAAGAGTGGATCAAAAGTCCCTGATGACCTTAAACCGCGAGGACGAAAAAAAGGACGGCAGCCGTTACTACGATCATATCCGCTACGGAAGCCTTGCCGCGGGAGACATCAACGGCGACGGCTGGCAGGAGATCATTGTTGCAGGATATTACCGCGAGGTAAGGGAAGAAAAGAAAAAAGGCTTTATCTGGGACAAGAAAACCGACGACAAAAACATGGGCTTTGCCGTTTATTACGGGCAGAACAAGTCAATAACGAATGTGCAGAAAACCACCATGAGCGGTTATACCGCAAACGGAACAACGGATCTGGGAGTAAAGCCGAAGCCCGCTATGACAAGCGTTGCGATCAACGGCAGAGGTACGCCGGAGCAGGTATGGATCGCAGGCGGACTGTATGAGGTTCAGCAGAACGGTGCGCTTAATCTTCTGCGCGACACCGCGCGCGAAAAGAATTCAAGCGCGAGATGGTGGTGGTATCAGGATGTCATCGCCGGCAATTTTGACCACAACACGGAAGGCCGCGAGCAGGTGATCGCGCTTGCCGCCGAAAGGCAAAAGGGAAGCGGTTCGGGGCGCAAATTCGACCTGTTCACCGATGTTTTCTACGGCGAGAATTTCGGCAGCGGCACTCTTTCGGTCGCCGGGAAGTATACGGTGACAGCCGAAAAGGACGAGTTTTCCAAGCTGTGCCACGACGCCGACCTTGCATGGGATATGCCGTATAACTGCATACTGCTTGCGGCGGATGTGAACAAAGACGGTCTGTTTGCCAGATATGAAGGCAAGGGCTACGGATATTCCGACGCACAGGTACAGGCAGTGCTTCAGGCGGCGCCGTACTTTTCGGAGCTCGGCGACTATGACCTCGACTTCTCCGACGGTTCGACCACTTATACCTTCTCCTCCGGCTATTCGGACACGAAATCCTCGTCGCACAACACCTCCTTCGGCGCGTCCATCGTCGTGCAGGGAGATCTGAAGGTGTGGAGATACGAGGCGTCGCTCGGATATACCATGGACTTTACCAAGAGCACGGAGGACACCCTTTCAAAGGAATACAGCGTCTCCTTCAATGCCGGCGGCAATGATTCGGTGGTGCTGTACCGTGTGCCGGCAACGACCTATTATTACTCGATCTATGACCCTCAAAAGGGCGATTTTGACCTCAGCGAGAAGAATACCATCGCATTGATGATCCCCGGTCAGCCGGTTTACACCATGCTTGACCGTGAATATTACGAAGAGTTTGCGGTGCTGTATAACGAAACCTACAAGGCGGAAATCGCGGCGGGAAAAGCAAAGGCTCTGCCGATACTGGACAGTCATGTTTTGCCCGAGAACGCCGAGGGCGACCCGTTTGCCTATTGGTCGAATCCGGGCTCAACCGACCGTTCGGTCACGCAATTTGAGTCGCTGAGCAAGCAAAAATACGAGCTCGGCTTCGGTGCGAGCAGTATCACAAACGACTGGACGATAACCTCCGAGCACGCCGACGGCATTGAAATAGCGCACGGGTTCTCCGCCTCCATGAAAAGTACATGGGGTGTGGATGCTTTCAATATGGGATTTGCGATAGATTTCAGTTACAGCAATGCCACGGGAACGGTCTACACCACGACCGAGAGCAGCGGCGCCAGCGGTACGGTCAACAATATCGACCGCCGTTCGCTTCGCTCCTCCTACGGGATCGGCTATGATGTTTCCGGTCAATACGGTTTTACATGGGATTTCGGTATGCGCACATGGACGGCAGGCGATCAGAAGATCCCCGTGTTCGGCTATGTGCTGACAAATCTTCGTGCCGCACCGCCCATACCTACGCTGACCGGTGTGTCCGTAACGGATAATCAGACCGCAAAAATCACCTGGGAGGCGCCGGACGAAGACATAAGGCGTCCCTTTGCCGGATATCATGTCTGGATGCGCACGGATGACGGGGAATTTGAGCGCGTGACCGAAACGCCGCTCTCTTCGGAAGAGCTTTCATATACATACTCCTCTCTTAAAACGGATACCACCTATACCTTTGCGGTCACTTCCGTGGGCAGCAACGGAACGGTATCGGCGCTGTCCAACACCAAAACCTTCTCCACATTTGCGGGCACCTACGGCAGGGAGATCGAATTCCGCAACAACGGAAGCAGCATCCAATGGCGATATTCGGGAGAGGGCGACGACGCCTACCGCGATCTTGTCTCACTTGCGGCACTGACGGGAAGCGACGGTGCGGACGGAAAGCAGATCGAGCTGCGGGTATATAACGGATTTGTGCAGTGGAGATACAACGGCGACCCCGGCTGGAACGATCTGATCGCCTTGTCGGATCTGAAGGGCGATAAGGGTGATAAAGGCGACAAAGGTGATAAAGGTGACCCCGGAGAGACGGGCGCACCCGGACAGAACGGAAAAGACGGCGCAACACCGCAGCTTAAAATAGGAGATGATAACTTCTGGTATGTCTCCTATGACGGCGGACAAACCTGGAGCTCTCTCGGCATAAAAGCCACCGGAGTGAAGGGCGATCCCGGAGAAACCGGACAACAGGGCGACAAAGGCGACCCCGGTACGGCAGGTAAGGACGGCAAGGACGGATCGAGCGGTGCTGACGGAAAAGACGGTAAGGACGGTAAGGACGGTAAGGACGGTAAGGATGGTGTCGGTATCGCCAAAGCGGAGATCAATGCGGACGGCGAGCTCGTGCTCACCTACACCGACGGAAGAACGGTAAATGTCGGTAAGGTCGTCGGCGCGGACGGCAAGGACGGTCAGGCACCCTTCATCGGCGAAAACGGCAACTGGTGGATCGGCGAGAAAGATACCGGTGTGAAAGCGTCGGATGCAGCCGATCCCGCGGGCTCCGCAAACACATCCGCGACCTCGCCTGTTTTGATCATCATCGGTGCGGCTGCGGGGCTGGCGCTGCTCGGCAACCTCGGCTTGATTCTGTACATTGCACTGAAAAAGAAAAAGAGTCTTGTTTAAGGCCGAGAAAGTGAGAAAATGATATGAAAAAACGAATACTCGGCATTTTGCTCACTCTTTGTATTGTGATCTGCCTTGCGCCGACAGGCGTGTTCGCCGACGGTGAAACGGTAAAAAATGTCGCAACGGCGCAGGAACTGATCGACGCGCTGGCGGACGGTGCAAACGGCACCGTCCGACTGGCGGCGGATATTGACATAGCCGGATCGCTCAACATATTCCGCACCGTTACGCTCGATCTGAACGGTCATGTGCTGAAAATGACCGGCAGCGGCAGCGTCATAATCCTTGATGACAACAGCGGGACAAATACAGGCGACCTGACGCTCGTTGACAGTGACCCGACAGCTGAGCATAAATTCAAGGTCAACGGTGCGGAACCGTGGACGCCTGACGATAACGGCACCGAGGTCGTTTGCGGCGGTATTATCACCGGCGGCACGGGCACCCGTATTTTCAACAGCAACTTTGCGGAAGGCGGAGGCGTGAACGTCGGTAACGGCGTGTTCACTATGACCGGCGGCAATATTGTAGGCTGCACGGCATATTACGGCGGCGGGGACGAAAAATATCTTGCGGATAAGTATCTCCCGTTTGAGATAACAGACTCAAAAGATGCGGACGCGTGCGACAGGATCCTCAGCGGCATATGGTACAGCGACAATGGCGTTCGCATAGCCGACCCAGGCAGCTCGGGACTTCCGGATATCGAGAATTTTTTGGTGCGGATCATGGATAATGGGCTTATCCGGTGTGTGCGGATCGCATTCGATCCGGCGCACGGATATGTGCCGTCCGAATATCCACGCTTCGACATCGCCGCGAATGAGTTTTGCAAAACGCTTATGTCGGTTCCATGTCACGGCGCGGTGCCCGACGGGGAGTTGAATATAAGAAAAACAGGTGGATAAATACGTGCTGCTTTTATGGATACCCGTATCATGACGAACCGATCGCAGCATATGATTTGGAAAAAAACAATAATGTAAACGAGGTGGATCATTATGGTGTTGGCTTTATTTATATTATTATTTGTGATAATTGCGCTTGTCGCGTGCAAGTATATATATTTTGTGATCAAGCGATCTCGGCTGCTTTTTAAGCTGAAAAAAGCAAATGCAAAAGTGACCGGAACACACAAATTTTGGTTTTTAGGAACAAGAGGCGGCGAAAAGTGCGATTTTTATGTTGAAACAGAAAAAGAAATATTGTCCGTCAAGCTGTTTAATTGCGACGATCATCGTTTTTCAAAATTGGTGCTTACCGATGACAGGCATTTCTTTTTCAGAAAACGCGCCGTTTTTGTTTCGATGTCGCCCGGTGCGTCGGATGTATATGTTGACGGACGTCGGATGTCCCGCCCGGATTATGATTTCAATTACAGACCCCACGTCGAGTGGAAAGACAAAGCGATGAAAAATGTTCTTCTTGTCAATCCGACCTGCCGTGAAATTATCAGAAAACCGGAACGCGGGGACGAGATCATTCTCGGAGCCGGAGATGTCATAAATAATATGACAGTCATGTCACTGTCATCGCTGATAAAATATATAAACTCACAGACATGACTTTCATAATTATGATGAACGACTCGTAAATTTCGACCGGTATTCGCCGCAGCTCGGCGGGCAGGAGCCGAGCTGCGCCGTGACCGACGGTGTAAGCTTTTCGGCTGTTTAAGACAGCAAAACGCATGACATATTTTAAAAGGAGAAATCATATTTGAAGGATAATTGCAAAAACGAATATACATTCGGATATCTTTATGATCTGTGGCTCTTCTCTGTCGGAGCGAAGCTTGCCGATGCGGTCGGCTTTAAATCAGATATGCTGAGCTGCCGCGTGGCTGAATACACCGGGATGTCAGATTTTGCATTCCCGATTTGCGACGGCAGAGGAGTGTTCATTGACATTACGTCAAGTCAGAACGAAGTTGGCGGAACGGTCTTCATAAAAAAGAGCGAAAAGAATGAACCGCCGTACTTCGCTCCGCCGTGGCTCGGAGCGGCCGACAGAGCGGACGTTCACTATGTGGATGTGGATGGCAGCTATAAAGAAGCCGTGCTCGGTGCCGTCCGTGCGGCTGTTGAAATGTCACCGGTCGGAAAGGCGTGTATGCTGATCCGCCGTCAATGCCGCGAAAGAAAAAACATTATCGGAATGCTGACGCTCGAAGAGATCGAAAAGCTCTTTGCCGATGACGCGGTGCTCGGAAATACCGTTTACGTGATCTATGACAGACCGGATTGCCTGCGCGATCTGCCGCCGTCCGAATATGGCAGCGAACCGAGTGAGCAGCATTGAGTAGGCGTGGCAGTCTGCCGAAAGTCCGAAAAAGCCGTTATCTCCGTGATAGCGGCTTTCTTCTTTTGACTGATCGCAAAAACGGAGGGGGCAGCTTTGACGGTATCGGGCAAAGCGGAGAAATTCACATTTTAGGGACAGTTCGTTTCTTGACTAATCGGGCGCACGGTGGTATAATGTGGGGCAATGGGGGAGTCCGTTTTGCTGTGTATGCCGCGGAGAGGGAACTCCCGATCACCGATCTGTATATAAAAAATCATATAAGGAGAACCAACAACTATGGAAGATTTCAAGTTTTCAACGCTCGAGTACAAGCGTCCCGATCTTGAGGCGCGCCGTGCGCAACTTGCCGCATGGAAGGATGCCGTCGAGCACGCAGAGAGTTATGCCGCGCTGCGCGGTCTGCTTTTTGAGATGGACCGCGTGAACTGCGAGCTGTTCACGCAGTATTCGATCGCGCACATCCGTCACACACTGGACACCCGCGACGAATTTTACGAGTCTGAGATCAATTATCTTCAGGACACGATGCCCACGCTCGGCGGCGCAGAGGTCGCACTCAGCGAGGCTATCGCCGAAAGCCCTTACCGTCCCGACATCGAGCGCGAGTTCGGCAAGCAGTTTTTGTCTCCATGGATCTGCAGAAAAAGCTGTTCTGCGAGGCGAACGTTCCGCTGCGCCAGCAGGAGGCCCGCCTGACCAATGAGTATCAGAAGATCATGGCTACCG
>ERZ1106954.2957-NODE-2957-length-11290-cov-3.024388_pt1 | contig 11290 bp, 5 predicted proteins | sample MGYA00403678_ERZ1106954 | MGnify/ENA primary metagenome ERZ1106954 (study PRJEB35170, sample SAMEA104062445) | human gut metagenome | biome: human gut; feature: human-associated habitat; material: faeces | place: Denmark | collected 2012-08-20 ... | reverse complement strand
GGCTTCACCTCCACCGAGGACAAGCCTGCTCCCTATATCGATGCCATGAGCTATGTATGTAAAGAGATCAAGAAGCGCGGCATTCAGATGACCGTTGCAGCTTCTGCCGGCTTCCAGGATCCCGAGATCGCCAACAATCTGGTGGCGGACGGCGGTGCTGACCTCATTTACATGGTCCGCAGCTGGATCAACAATCCTGACTATGGCCAGAAGGTCTATGAGGGCCGCAAGGAGGACATCGTTCCCTGCGTGCGCTGCAACAAGTGCCATGTACCCAATGGCCCCGACCTGTTCCGTACGGTCTGCACAGTCAATCCCATTGTTGGTATGGAGGATCGCATCTCCACCATGGTGAAGCCTGTGGGCGAGAAGCGCAAGGTTGCTGTGGTTGGCGGCGGCCCTGCCGGCATGGAGGCCGCCATTACTGCCGCCCAGCGTGGGCATCAGGTCACACTCTTTGAGCAGTCGGATTCTCTGGGCGGCCAGCTCCGCCAGCGTGCGCAGCGCCTGCTTGCGGCCCCGCACCTTATCCGTGGAAAGCAGCTTGCCGTTCTTCCCCTCGGTGATGATGGGCTTCAGATCCAGCATGGTGCCAACGGTCGCCGCCCCGGCGCTGATGCGTCCGCCGCGTCGCAGGTAGGCCAGATCGTCCACGGTGAAGAAGGCCTGAGAACGGCTCTTGTTCTCTTCCAGCCACGCGGCGACCTCGTCCATGGTTTTGCCCTGCCGGTAGAGTTCATGGGCCTTCAGCACCAGAATGCTCTGTGGCAGCGAAATGCTCAGCGTGTCCACCACAATCATGCGGCGCTCGGGATAACGCTGCAGAAGCTCCTCCCGGGCGGCGTAGATATTCTGAATGGTGCCGGACAGCTGGCTGGAAAACGCCACGAACAGGATATCCCGGCCCGCGGCGAACACGGGCTCGAAGTATTCCTCGTAGGCGGCGGTAGGCAGCAGGGACGTGACCGGCGCGGCACCCTTGCGCATGGCGTCGAAGAACTCCTTTTCCCTGCCGTTGCGGCCCAGATCGTCAAAGTATTCCTTGCCGTCCACCATGTAGGGCATGTAGACCATGTTCAGCTCCAGCTCGTCTACAAACCGAAACGGCAGATCGGAGTCCGAATCCGTGAAGAATGCGTATGAATTCATAGTTCCTCCTTGTGTCAGATGATTCCATGAAATGATATGATGGCGTATAAATCCAATGCTATTGTAGCGGATTTTTGTCTGAAAAGCAATGTTCCGGGGCGGCAAGTTTCAAATGTGTCTTTTCCCTTAGCGGGTGGTTTCCATCTGGCTGTCGAAAAACAGGGGCGTTCCGCCTGTGTGCAGGAACAAAATCCGCTCGTTTCGCAGCCCCAGCCGGCGAATTTCCTGCACCATGCCGTAATAGCCCTTACCCACGTAGGTCAGATCCATGGGCATTCCGTAGCGACGGAAGACCTGCCGGGCGCATTCCGCCATTTCCGGGGTGGATACGCCATATTGCAGCGCGTAGCGGTCGGTGAACTGAAGCTCCGGGCCGTGGTATTCCTCCCCCAGAAAAGCCTCCACATACCGGCGCAGATGCGCCTTGCCGTTTTCCTCACTCCGGGCGATAGAGATACCGTGAATCTCCGTATCGCCCCCATCCAGCAAACGGCCGCACAGCAGTCCGGCTTGGGTCATGCCCGTGCCCGCCGCCAGAAACAGCCGGTCAAAGGAACAGCCCAGCTCCTGCTGCTGGCGCAGAATTTCCGGCCATACCTTTCGATAAGCGCGCACCGGCGTGGCCAGATTGCCCTGCCCGGTGGAGTCGCCGTAAATATAATAAGGCTTCCGCCCCTGACGCAGGCTGTCGTTCAGCGCCTGTTCGACCGTCTCCTTCACGCCGGTTTTCAGGCAGGGGACGATCTGCGCTCCGAAGTTTTCGCAGAAGCGCTGGTTAAAGCTGGGGCGGCGCTGGCCGTCGTCGTCCGCCGGGGACAGGATGGTGCAGGGAATGTTCCGGGCGCAGCAGAGGTTGCTCAGCACCCGGCAGAGGTTGGAGCGGGCGTTGCCGTAGGCGATCAGGTGGTCTTTCCCCTGCCGCTCCATATCCGCCAGATATTCCAGCCCGATGCGGGCCTTGTTGCCGCCGAAGGAGTAGGGCAGCAGGTCTTCACGCTTTACATAGACGCGGTTTCCCTGCTCGTCCTCCCAAAGAAATTGGATCGGCGTGGGGGCAAAATCCATGGCGGGCACTTCCTTTTCTGATTCAATGCTTGCTTTCCTTGGCTCCCCGGCGTTTTAGCGCGTCGATCCAGCGGCGGGGAAGAAGATGCTTGGCGGCGTATACACATTTCTGCTTCAGGGGCAGCTGCCGCCGCACCCGGCGCAGGTCGGCCTGATGGGCGGGATGCTTTTCATCCGTATTCCACAATTCCACAAACAGATAGCGGTCCCGCAGGGGTGCAAGCCCGGCCCGATAGCGTCCGCCGGTCATTTCGTCCACCTCATCCAGCATGTCTACCACGCTGGCCGCCCGGCGGGCGGTACGGACGGCGTTTTCCTTTTTCCACACCTGAAAGGCGCTGCCGGGCACGTTTTCCCGGTACACGCAGGCGTAGCGGTGCAGATACTCTCCGCTGCCCAGCGCGGTAAAATACAGCCGCATTTTCAGATCGCCGTGCTCGCACATCCGGTGGTGATACGCCTCGCTGACCTGCTCCCACAGGGCCCGGGGGAAGAAAAACCCCGCGGTGGGCACAAAGCTCAGCGCCGCCATTTCCCCCAGATCGTAGCGGTGATCCGCCCCGTAATAGGCGGGCCGCTCCGACTCATAATAGGGCACGAACTCCCGGGCGTGTTCCCGCCAGTCCGGACCGAAGGACTGGCTTTCCTCCACGATATATCCGTTGGTAAAACAGAAGGTGCAGTCGGGGTGACTTTCCATATAATCGGCCTGTGCCTGCAGCTTGCCGTCATCGCACCAGAAATCATCGCCTTCGCACAGGGCGATATACTTTCCCCTCGCCCGGGGAAAATTGAAGGTCTCGTTGATGGGCACGCCCTTGGAATACTGGTTTTCCTTCTCGAACACAGGGCAGACGACGTCCGGGTAACGCCGGGCGTATTCCTCCAGAATTTCCACGGTGCCGTCGCCGGAGCAGTCGTCATGCACCAGAATTTCAAAAGGAAAATCCGTTTTCTGGCTCAGAAAGCTGTCCAGCGTCTGCCGGATGTAGCGGCTGTGCTGATAGGTAGTGGTGCAAATGCTCACCAACGGTTCCATGGGCAGACCTCCTTGGGATGATCAAACACACATAAATCATCCAAAATTGTACCCGAGCGGCAGAAAACTGTCAACCGCAGGGGGACAGACAAAAGCCGCGGCAAAATTGCCGCGGCTTTTGGGTTGGTTTCAGGATCAGTCGAAGGGCACGTAATCAGGATCGTCACGGTCGTCTTCGTAGATCTTCTTAGGCTCGGTGGTTTCGGGCTTCACGGTTTCCTTGGACTCCTCAACCTTGGCAGGTTCCTTGTTGCCCTCGGCCTCCGCGGCCTTGCCGTTCTCGCTTTCCTTCTCGGCGGGCTTGCTTTCCTTGATGACGCGGGGCTTGGCGATACCGGGAGCCACGGTCACATGGAAGCTGGCATAGCTGCCTTCGCTGTACAGGTTGCCGTCCGCGTCCTTGTAGCGGGCCCGGATGCGCAGCACCTGATCCTCGCCGGTGGGGTTCTCGGTGACGTACAGCTCGCCGTCCACGATGCTGGCCTTGACGGTCTCGTCCGAGCAATAGACGCTCCACACGATGTCGTAGCCTTCCACCGCGCAGGAGACTTCCGCGCTGAAGGTGTACACCTTGCCGGGCACGACCTTGGCCACGTCGGGGCCGTAGACGGTCACGCCGATCTCGGCGGGCGCTTCTTCCTTCTTAACGGGCTTCTGCTCCTTGGCGTCCTTCTTTTCCTTTTCGTTCACCACGACGGTTTCTTTTTCCGTCTCGGCTTCGGCGGGCGCTTCGTCCTTGGTTTTCTCGGTCTGGACGGGTTCCTCGTCGCCGCCGGAGATCACCAGCTTGATGTTCTCATTCTTGGTATCGATCTCCGTCTTTCTGACGGCGGGCTCAGCAGGCTTTTCCTCCGCCTTGGGCTCCTCGGCGGGCTTTTCTTCCGTCTCGGGCGCTTCCTTGCTTTCTTCGTCCTTGGCGGCAGGCTCTTCCTCGCCGCCGGAGATGACCAGCGAAATGCTGTCGCTCTTCGTGTCGATGCCCTTGGCGGGAGCCGTCGCGGCTTCCTCCGGCTGGGCGGCGGGCTCGTCGTCCGCCACGGCGAAGTCATCGTCGGGCAGGAGCGCCGCACCTTCCAGCGTCATGGTGGCGGCCTTGGCCTCCGGGGCGGTCTCCGTAATGATGAAGCTGTACTTGGCGCTGACCTCATGCGTGTTGCCGTCCTCGTCCTTGCAGGCATAACGGGCGGTCACGAAGATTTCCTTGCCCACCAGAGAGGGTTCGCCGGGCACGGTCACGACGCAGGTATCATCCGTGGCGGTGAAGGTCACGTCGGCCTTACCATTGTTGGCAGCTACAGCGAATTCGGCCTTGGGATTGGCTTCGCTGGCGGAAATCGCGACCTTGAAGGTCGCGGACTGGCCGATGCTGACGCTCTTCTGGCCTTCCACGAAGGTGATGCTGATGGGGGCCTCCGCATACACCACGGTGACGTAGCACACGGCGGTTTCGCCGGTGGGCACTGCGGTGGCGGTGACTTTCAGCTGCTTGACAGTCTCAAACTTGCTGATCTTCAGGATACCAGTGGAGGAGCCGATGGTGGTGCCGGAGCTCTTGGTTCCGTCCACGCCCTCCACGCTCCAACGCACGGTCTCGTTGTTGCTGTTCTGCACGGTGGCGATGAAGGTGGTCTCCTTGCCCGCCTGCAGCTCGCTGACGGACTTGACGATGGTCACGACAGGGGACAGATCGCCGGTGGAGTCGTCCGTCGCGGTCTTAATGGTAGTGGAAGCGCTGTAAGCCTTGCCTTCCACGGTGGTGGAGGCCGTCACCAGCAGCTCCAGACCGGCCTTTTCGTCCGCGTCGATGGTGACGATACCGTTCTGATCGATCTTGGTCTCATCGGCGGTGCCATTGGCCAGCGTCCAGCTCCACGTCAGGCTGTCCTGATCGCCGGTAAAGCCGGACAGCAGGGCGGTGCAGACCACGTACTTCTTGCTGGTGCCCACGGTCACGCTGTCGCGGTCGGCGTAAACTTCCGCCTTGGTCGCGGTGGTGATGGGGTTAAAGGTTGCGGTCACGGTGGCGGTATGGTCGCCGGTCTTGTTGTATTCCGCGCTGACCGCGCCGGGAACGGTGAACAGGCTCTTACCGCTGTCGGGGAAGGTGTACTCCGCAGCGGAGGTCAGGCTGATCACGGCCTTGTAGACCTTATTGGCCTCGAAGATCGTAACAGCATTGCCCTTTTCATCCTGCCAGGCCACGGTTCCCTTATACTGGGCACAATCGCGGATATCCTTCACCGGGGTCTTGCCCTTTTCGGGGGCGGTCACGCCATAGATGCAGAAGTTGTCCACTTCCTGCGTGGCGGTCAGTTTGCCAAAGTTGATGGTCACAGTGTTGCCCACCAGAGAACCGGACACGGAGGTCTTGCCGTCCACATCGGTGGCGCTGACGGAGCCCAGACGGTAGCCGCCGGTCAGGCTGGTGAAGTTCACCACGGCCTTGTAGCTCTCGCCGGTGCGGAAGGTGCCGTTGTCCGACAGGCTGGGAGACCAGGTGATGTCGGCGCTGTAGGTCACAGTGTAGGACTTGCCCGTAGCGTCCTTCCAGACGGCGGTGTTGTTGTTCAGCTTGAGCACAGGGCTCTGGCCCACCTTGGGGGTGATGGCGGAAGTCAACGCCACGTTGACCGCATTGCCGCCCGCAACGGTGGTCTTGGCCGTAAAGGCCTTTTCATTATTGTTGATGACATAGCTGCCGGTGGCTTCTACCTTGGCGATGATCTCCTTGCCAGCATCGCTGGAGGTGATGGTGTAGCTGGAGGTAGTGGTTCCCGACTTCTTGCCGCCGATGGTCCACGTGTACTTCACGCAGCCGGAGGCCGCCGCTTCAAACGGGTTGACCTTCACAGAGATCATCTGGCCCACCTGAGGCTGGCTGCCGATGTTCTGCTTGGTGCTTTCGTTATAGAGGTAGATGCCGGTAATATTCTTGTTCTTCAGTACAGCGCTGGTAGCAGCGCTGGTGGCGGTCGCGCCGTTGTACTTCAGCGTGACGCGGATCTGCTTGCCCACATCGTCGGAGGTGACGGTGTAGGTATTATCCGTGCTGCTCTTGGTCACGGTGCCGATCTGCCACAGATACAGGCAGTCTGCCTTGGACAGATTCTGCGGGTCGGACACCGCGGTGATCACGTCGCCCACCACAGGCTCCGTCACGGTGAGGGACACGCCGTTCAGGGTGTACTTGCTGTTCACCGGGCTGGTGATGGCGCTGGCCACCACGCCGCCGTAGATACCCTGACCATAGGCGCGGACATAGATCGCCTTGCCGACATGCTTGTCTTCCACCGTATAGGTGTTGCTCCAGCCGCTCTGGACAGGCTTGTCCTCGCCGGAAACATACCAGTAGTACAGCACGGAGTTGGCAGTCCGGGCCTCTGCCGGTTCGGCAGTGGCGGTCAGGGTCATGCCCACCACAGGAGCATTGCTGTCCAGCGACACCTTGGTCAGGTTGACCATCTTCACAGGCTGGCTGGCAGCGCTTTCCACCGTACCGGCGCACTTGTCCGTGCCGGTGGCCTTCACGGTGATGACCTTGCCCATATCAAAGGCGGTAGGCGTATAGGAAGCGCCGGAGCCCATCTTGATGCCGTCCACATACCAGACATAGCTGGCGGTGGCGCTGCCGGGGGTCACGGTAGCGGTGATCGCCTGACCCACCACGGGGAAGGACGTGCTCAGTTTGACTTCTTTCAGTTCCAGCGCGTCGGCGACCTTGGAGGTCATATCGCTGGCGGCCTGGCCGGAAAAATCGCCGGTGCCGGTGGCGTAGACCTGGATCTGCTTGCCGGAATCGGAGGCCTGCACCACATAGGTGGCTTCCTTGCCCTTTTCCACACCGGCAACGCGCCAGCTATAGGTGACGGTCGCGGAGGAAGGCGCAACGACGGCCTTCAGAATGTCACCCGCCAAAGGCGCGGAATGGTCGGCGATGGTGTTGACAATCATCACGCCAGCAACCTTGCGTTCCTTGGTCACAGGCTGGGACAGGACGCTGACCTTCTGCCCCGCCCACTGGCCGTTGCCGGTCACCTGCAGGCAGATCTTGTGGCCCACGTCGGCGGTGGTGGCGGTATAGGCCGCAGCGGTGCTCAGCTTGGTGCCGCCCACTTCGTCCCGATACCACTGATAGTCCACCGTGGCCTGAGCAGGCGTAATGGTCGCCAGCAGGGTATCGCCCACCAGCGGATACTCATAATTGAGCTCCACCTTGGTCAGGGCGCTGTAGGGAATGGGCGTGGGTTCGGGCGTAGGCGCGGGCAGGGCGATGAACTTGGTCATCATATAGCCCACGCTGGAGCCGATCATGACCCGGGTCCATTGGCCCTTGTAGCCCAGAATGGTCAAAGGCGTGCCATCGCTGTACAGGCCCAGACGGCGGCCGTTAGGCGCGGTGCGCAGCCACGTGCGCAGGCCGTTGCCCGCATACACGGTAGCGGTGCCCAGCGAAGGAGTGCTGGACGTGCTGCTGCCGCTGCTGGAAACCAGGAACTTGCTCATCATGTAGCCGCTGAGCGTGCCCGCCTGAATGCGCGTCCAGACAGTTCCCTTCTCCAACACGGTAACGACCGTGCCGGAAGGCAGCGTGGTCTGGCTGGCATAGCTGGTGCTGGGGCCAAGGCGCAGACGCACCCCGTACTGGTTGCCGCTCTGCACGGTCGCATAGCTGGCCTCTGCCAACGTGGCGCTCATGGGCGTCATGGTCAGCAGAATCGCAGCCAGCAGCAATGTGACGACGATCTTCTTCATAGTCCGTATCCCTCCATAACAGCGTATCGCGGCGGTCAAACCGACAGGCCCGCCTTGTATACTGCGATAATCCATTGCAAATGATACCAGATTCATTGCAATTTGTAAATAGGTTGTAATATTTTCGTGATAATTTTTGGAACATTTATTGACGAATTTGTTCCAGTACTTTCACGATTCCATCACGGATGGCGGGTTCTTCCTGCGAAATGGTGCAGACATGGGGTACGCCGTGGAGCCACAGCTTCCACTTTTTTTCGCTGCCGACGCCGTTCAGGATGCAGTCCGCGCTGCCTTCCCAGATCGTTTCATCGTCTTCGGACTGTACCGCCAGCACCGGGCAGGTAATATTAAAAAGATTCTTCCGGGCCAGCCGGATCAGGTGGTAAAGGTCCGCGCCCTTGGCCGTGGGGAAGCCGGTGTAGCCGAAATCGTAGTCCGCGTTCAGCGCCACGCTCCGTTCCGGGTGATCGCCCCACGAAATGCGCGGGATCACCTTGCCCATCACCCCCGACAGGCACAGGAAGCGGTTCTTCGTGGCCATAGGCGCGGAGATGGGAATGCACGCGTCCACCTGCATCTGCTCCGCCAGCAGCAGGGCCAGCACGCCGCCCATGCTCAGGCCGCAGACCGTCACGGTCTTGCAGGTCTTCTTCATTTCCAGAACGGCGGTCTTGGCCGCCTGCAGCCAGCTCTGCCAGCTTTCCTTCGCCATGTCCTCCTCGGTGGAGGCATGGCCCGGCAGGCAGATGGAGCGCACGGTGTAGCCCCGCTCCGCCAGATCGTCCGCCAGCATCCGCATATGGGCGGGGCTGCCGGTAAAGCCGTGCATCAACAGAATGCCGTTGCCGTCTCCTTGAACATCGACGGGCTGGCACACGGGGCGGTCAAAATATCCTTCAGGCGTAGGTTTCATCTGATTTTCATCCTTTCGGGCCTGCTTGTCCGGGCGTTATCAGCCTATGACCGACAGACCTCCTATATGTATGACGTTGGAGGGACTCCATTTTGTTCCCGTTTTTGGAAAAAATTCCGATTTTCGTTTACTTCCGCAGCTTTTCCACATCTTCCCGGCGGCCCATCACCAGCAGGGTGTCTCCGCTTTGAAAGGGCATATCCGGGGCAGGGGCCACCAGATAATGCCCCTCCCGGTGGACGGAGAGGATATTCACGCCGAATTTGTGGCGAACATCGGTGCTGCGCAGACTTTCCCCCTCCCACCCGGACGGAAGCAGGATCTCCGCCAGCTGGTAATCGCCGCTCAATTCCATCAGATCCAGCACCGAGGGGGTGACGATGGAGCGAGCCAACCGAACGCCCATGTCCCGCTCCGGGAAGACCACCTTATCCACGCCGATCTTCCGAAGCACCTTGGCGTGCAGGTCGTCGTTGGCCTTGGCGATCAGGTAGGGAATGCCCATTTCTTTCAGCAGCACGCTGACCAGGATGCTGTCCCGGGTGTTCTGCCCAATGGCCACCACCGCCGCGTCGAAATTCTTCACGCCCAGCGAGCGCAGGGCCTCCTCGTCCGTCGCGTCCAGCTGCAGGGCCTGCGTCACATGGGGCGCGATCTGGTTGACCAGCTCCTGATCGCTGTCCACAGCCAACACTTCCTGTCCCTGGGCGCACAGAGCCCGGGCCATACTGGAACCGAAGCGTCCCAGACCGAACACCAGATATTGCTTGTTCTTCATGATGAAAGTCCTTTCTCCCTATATAAGTGATTGCGTTTTTTCGTTTTGCGCTCAAAGCCCGCCGCCTTACCCGATCATGATCTTTTCCTCTGGGAAGCGCACCCGGTTCCGCGCGCCGTCCTTTTCCCGGCGGATCAGCGCCGTAGCCAGCGTCAGCGGGCCTACCCGGCCCAGATACATCAGGAGCATCAGCAAAATTTGTGAGCTGCGGCGCAGCACTCCCGTGCCCGCCGCGCTCAGGCCCGTGGTGGAAACGGCGGAGACCGTCTCAAAAACCAGATTCGTCAGGCTGACACCGTGTCGGCGCTCCAGAATCGACAGGGCGCAGGTAACGGCCAGCACGAAGGAGGTGGCAATGAAGGTCAGCGCCACGGCCCGGTGGCCGGTGTCCTGCGAAATTTCCTTTCGGAAGACGGTGATCCGATCCCGGCCCCGCACCACGCTGTGCACCAGCAGCAGCAGCGCCGCCAGCGTGGTGGTCTTGATACCGCCGCCGGTGGACGCGGGGGACGCGCCGACCAGCATCATCAGGCAGCTGAGCAGCTTGGTGGAGTCGTTCAGCGCATCCTGACGAACGGCGGCAAAACCCGCCGTGCGGCAGGTGACGGCCTGAAAAACGCTGCCAGTCACTTTGTCCCACAGGGTCATGCCCTCCCGGCCCAGCGTGGCCGGATTCCGTCCCTCCAGCAGGAATACGGCCAGCGAGCCGCCCACCAGCAGCGCCCCGTTGACGGCCAGCACCAGCTTGGTGTGCAGGGACATCCGGCTCAGGCTTTTGCGATGGCGCAGCAGCTCCAGCATCACTGCGAAGCCCATGCCGCCCAGCTGAATCAGGCCGATCAGCGTCCACAGCACCACGGGATCCTGCCGGAAGGCAAGCAGGCTGTCGCCGTTGCCGAACAGGTCGAAGCCCGCGTTGCAGAAGGCGCTCACCGCCGTGAACAGACTCAGCCACAGGCCCCGGGCCGTTCCGTAGCGGGGAATCAGCCGCGAGGCCAGCAGCGCCGCGCCCGTCAGCTCGATTGCCAGCGCCATGGCGAAAAACCACAGGCTCAGCCGCACCATGCCGGACAGGCCGTTCTGGTTCATGGATTCGCTTAACAAAATGCGGCTGTGCAGCGAAATGCGCCTGCCGATCAGTACCATGCCCAGCGTGGCGAAGGCCATGAAGCCCAGCCCGCCCACCTGAATCAGGCACAGCAGCACGATCTGTCCGAAAAGGCTCAGGTCACGCCCGGCCTCGATCAGGGAAAGGCCGGTGACGCACACGGCGGACGTGGCGGTAAACATTCCCTTCAAAAGGCCCAGGGACGTTCCGTCAGCGCTGGCGGCGGGCAGCGTCAATAGCAGCCCGCCTGCCAAAATCAGCGCCAAAAATCCCAGACAAAGCGCCCGTCCGGGAGACAATGTCTTGCGGCTCAGCGGCTTGCGCCGGTCGGAGAAAACAGTTTCTTCACTCAAAGCAGTGGTTCCTTTCGTTGTTTTTCCAAAAAAAGCAGGATCAAGGCCTTCTTTATTATAAGCAGAAAAAGCAAGTTTGTATAGCCGGGTTTTGGATCGGCAGGAGTTTAGGTTGTGCAGATAGAATGAC
>ERZ1106954.2949-NODE-2949-length-11312-cov-16.522342_pt1 | contig 11312 bp, 6 predicted proteins | sample MGYA00403678_ERZ1106954 | MGnify/ENA primary metagenome ERZ1106954 (study PRJEB35170, sample SAMEA104062445) | human gut metagenome | biome: human gut; feature: human-associated habitat; material: faeces | place: Denmark | collected 2012-08-20 ... | reverse complement strand
GAACCCCACCGCCGCCATTCTGACCACCCCCTGGGACCAGCTGGACGGCAAGACCGTTCTGGCCGCCGTGGAAAAGGTGTCTCTGGCCGACGAGCTGCTGGAGAAAATGCGGGCCGAGCACGAGGCCGAGGAGGCTGAGCATCATCACCATCACCACGAGCATGACCACGATGACGACCACGACGAGCACGAGCATCACCATCATCATGACCACGATGACGAGGATGACCATGAGCACTGCTGCCACCATCACCACCATGAGGGTGAGGAGCACGAGGATTGCCATCATCATGACCATGACGAGGAGCACGAGCACCATCACCACCATGACGGCCAGGAGTGCGACGACCCCGCCTGCTCCTGCCACCACCATCACCACCACGCCGACGAGGTGTTCACCAGCTGGGGCGCGGAGACGCCCAAGCAGTTCACCCAGGCGGATATCAACCGCATTCTGACGGCTCTGGATTCCGGCGACTACGGCGCCATCCTGCGGGCCAAGGGCATCGTGCCCGCCGCCGACGGCCAGTGGCTGCACTTTGACTATGTGCCCCAGGAGCACGAGGTGCGCTATGGCTCCGCCGACTACACCGGCCGCCTGTGCGTCATCGGCTCCCAGCTGAAGGAGGACGGCCTGAAGACCCTGTTCGGCCTGTAAGGAGACGCCTATGGACATTCCTGTATATCTCATCACGGGCTTTCTGGATGCCGGAAAGACCGACTTCATCAACGGCATCCTGAAAGACGGCTTCGCCAGCGAGGACCGGACCCTGCTGCTGTGCTGCGAGGAGGGGGAGACGGAGTACGACCCCAAGGTGCTGTTCAACGTGTTCACCTACACCGTGGACGATCCCGCCCAGCTGACGCCGGAATTTTTCAAGAAGCTGGAAAAGCAGTACCGGCCCAAGCAGGTGATCATCGAGTTCAACGGCATGTGGAGCTTCGAGCCCCTGTACCGGGAGGGTCTGCCTGCCAACTGGATCCTGTATCAGATCATGTGCCTGGTGGACGCCACCACCTTTGAGCCGTATCTGCGGAACATGGGGCAGCTGATGATGGAAAAGATCCTCAACGCGGATATGATCATCTTCAACCGCTGCAATGAGGAGCTGCGCAAGGCCCTGCGGGGCCGGAACCTGAGGATGGTAAACCGGCGGGCCGACATCTATCTGGAGAACACCGACGGCACCAGCGAGGACTACGTCACCGACGACATGGCCCCCTTCGACCTGTCCGGCGGCCACCTGGACGTGCCGGACAACGACTACGGCATCTGGTATGTGGACATGATGGACAACCCCCAGCGCTACGACGGCATCACCGTGCGGTATAAGGCGCTGATGTGCCACTCCAAGAAGTTCCCGGGCATCCACTGCCCCGGCCGCTTCGCCATGGTGTGCTGCAACAACGACATGCAGTTCCTGGCCCTGGTGTGCAAGGGCCAGGAACTGGAGAAGTTCAAGAACCGCCAGTGGGTGGAGATCCAGGCCACCGTGAAGAAGGAGAAATGCCAGGCCTATGACGGTGAGGGGCCGGTGCTGTACGTCACCGACGTGAAGCCCTGCCAGAAGCCGGACCCGGAGAACGTCAGCTTCTGATACAGATCACAATAATCAGAAAGAATCATACAAATAGGAAACCCTTCGGCTGTGCCGAAGGGTTTCCTATTTTTGAAAAACATCGAGCGCACAGCTGTCGCAAACCGCGGCAGGAGCCGCCCGGACGGGCGGCTCCTGCGGGATCTATGACGTGAGTAAGGTTCTTTGTATGGCTCAGTCGTCGTACATCTCGATGAGCTTCAGCAGGTGATCGTAGCGAGCCTTGGCCTCGGCCTCGTTGCGGGCGAACAGATTCTCCGCACGGTCGGGGAACTCGCGGGTCAGACGGCTGTAGCGGGCCTCGTTCATCAGGAAGTCGTGATAGCCGCCGGCGGGAGCCTTGGAATCCAGGGTGAACTTCTTCTCCGCAGCGGGGTTGAAGCGGAACAGGTTCCAATAACCGCAGTCCACAGCCTTCTTCATTTCCTTCTGGCAGTTCATCATGCCGCCCTTGATGCTGTGCATCTCGCAGGGGCTGTAGCCGATGATCAGGGAGGGGCCATGATAAGCCTCGGCCTCGGTGATGGCCTTGAGGGTCTGAGCGGGGTTGGCGCCCATAGCCACCTGGGCCACGTACACATAGCCGTACTGCATGGCGATCTCCGCCAGGCTCTTCTTCTTGACCTCCTTACCGGCAGCGGCAAACTGAGCCACCTGGCCGATGTTGGAGGCCTTGGAGGCCTGTCCGCCGGTGTTGGAGTACACCTCGGTGTCGAACACGAAGATGTTCACGTCCTTCTTGCTGGCGATGACGTGATCCAGGCCGCCGTAACCAATGTCGTAGGCCCAGCCGTCGCCGCCGAAGATCCACATGGACTTCTTGGCCAGGTATTCCTTCTTGCTGAGGATGTCGGCAGCCAGGGTGCAGGCGTCGCAGTCGCAGAACAGAGCGCCCTTAGCCTTCAGCTGGGCGGCGTGCTCGGCGAACTGAGGCACGGCGGCCAGCTCCTCCACGGTGCAGATGCTCTCCTCCAGGGCCTTGACATAGGCGCGGGCGGGCTCGGCGTTGGCGCTGCCGTCGTCCATGGTATCCAGCCATGCCTGAGCGGCGGCCTTCAGCTCGGGACGGGCCCACTCCACGGCGATCAGCTGGCGGGTCTCGTCGGCCAGATCCTGACGGATCTTGTCCTGACCGATGAACATGCCCAGACCGTGCTCGGCGTTATCCTCGAACAGGGAGTTGCACCATGCGGGGCCGTGGCCCTCCTTGTTGGTGCAGTAGGGAGAGGTAGCCGCGGGACCGCCCCAGATGGAGGAGCAGCCGGTGGCGTTGGAGATGTACATATGGTCGCCGAACAGCTGGGTGACGAGACGGGCATAGCTGGTCTCGGCGCAGCCGGCGCAGGAGCCGGAGAACTCCAGCATGGGCTGCTTGAACTGGCTGCCCTTGACGGTGTTGTCCTGCATATCCTTCTTCTCGGAGACCTTGTCCATGCAGTAGTCGAACACATCCTGCTGTTTAAGCTCGCCCTCCTGGGCCACCATGGACAGCGCGTTCACGGGGCAGGCGCCGATGCAGACGCCGCAGCCCATGCAGTCCAGAGGACTGATGGCCATGGTGAACTGATAGGTGCCCTTGCCCTTGCCGGCCTTGACGTCCACGATCTTGGCGGCCTCGGGAGCATTCTTGGCCTCCTCGGCGGTCAGAGCGAAGGGACGGATGGTGGCGTGGGGGCAGACATAGGCGCACTGGTTGCACTGGATGCACTTGGCAGCGTCCCAGGTGGGGACGGACACGGCCACGCCGCGCTTCTCATAGGCGGAGGCGCCCAGCTCGAACTGGCCGTCCACATGATCGGCAAAGGCGGAGACGGGCAGGCTGTCGCCGTCCATCTTGCCCACGGGCTCCAGGATCTCCTTGACCATCTTCACAAGCTCCGGCTTACCCTCCAGCTGCTTGTGCTCGGGCTCGTCCACGGCGTTGGCCCAGTCGGCGGGGACCTCCACCTTCTTATAGGCAGTGGCGCCCAGGTCGATGGCCTTGTAGTTCATATCCACCACGTCCTGGCCCTTCTTCAGGTAGGAGGCCTTGGCCTTCTCCTTCATGAAGCGGATGGCGTCCTCCTCGGGCATGACCTTGGCCAGGGAGAAGAATGCGGACTGGAGGATGGTGTTGTTGCGCTTGCCCATACCGATCTTGATGGCCAGGTCAATGGCGTCGATGGTATACAGCTGGATGTTGTTGCGGGCGATGTAGCGCTTGGCGTCGGCCTTCAGGTGACGGTTCAGCTCATCGAAGTCCCACTGGCAGTTGATCATGAACACGCCGCCGGGCTTGACATCGTTGACCATCTTGAAGCCCTTGGTGATGTAGCTGGGGTTGTGGCAGGCCACGAAGTCGGCCTTGTTGATATAGTACGGGGAACGGATGGGGTGATCGCCGAAGCGCAGATGGCTGATGGTCACGCCGCCGGTCTTCTTGGAGTCATACTGGAAGTATGCCTGCACGTACTTGTCGGTGTGGTCGCCGATGATCTTGATGGAGTTCTTGTTGGCGCCCACGGTGCCGTCGCCGCCCAGGCCCCAGAACTTGCACTCGATGGTGCCGGGAGCAGCGGTGTTGGGACAGTTCTTGTCCTCGGGCAGGGACAGGTTGGTGACATCGTCCACGATGCCGATGGTGAACTGGCGCTTCATCTCGTCGCGCTTGAGCTCGTCATACACGGCGAACACGGAGGCAGGAGGCGTGTCCTTGCTGCCCAGACCGTAACGGCCGCCGATGACCTGGATGTCGCTGCGGCCGGCGTTGGCCAGAGAGGTGACCACATCCTGATACAGGGGCTCGCCCAGAGCGCCGGGCTCCTTGGTGCGGTCCAGAACGGCGATCTTCTTGACGGAGGCAGGAATGGCCTGGATGAGCTTCTCGGGAGCGAAGGGGCGGAACAGGCGGACCTTCACCAGGCCGACCTTCTCGCCGTGGGCATTCAGATAGTCGATGACCTCCTCGGCCACATCGCAGATGGAGCCCATGGCCACGATGACGCGGTCGGCATCCGCAGCGCCGTAGTAGTTGAACAGCTTGTAGTCGGTGCCCAGCTTGGCGTTGATCTTGTCCATGTACTTCTCCACCACGGCGGGCAGAGCGGCATAGTACTTGTTGCAGGCCTCGCGGTGCTGGAAGAAGATATCGCCGTTTTCGTGGCTGCCGCGCATGTGGGGATGCTCGGGATTCAGAGCGTGCTGACGGAACTCCTTCACGGCGTCCATGTCGCACATATCCTTCAGATCCTCGTAATCCCACACGGCGATCTTCTGGATCTCGTGGCTGGTGCGGAAGCCGTCGAAGAAGTTGATGAAGGGAACCTTGCCCTCCAGAGCGGCCAGATGGGCCACGGGAGACAGGTCCATGACCTCCTGGACGTTGCCCTCGCACAGCATGGCAAAGCCGGTCTGGCGGCAGGCCATCACGTCGGAGTGGTCGCCGAAGATGTTCAGCGCCTGGGTGGACACGGTACGGGCGGAGACATGGAACACGGCGGGCAGCTGCTCGGCTGCGATCTTGTACATGTTGGGGATCATCAGCAGCAGGCCCTGGGATGCGGTGTAGGTGGTGGTCAGGGCGCCGGCGCCCAGAGAACCGTGAACCGCGCCGGCAGCGCCGGCCTCAGACTGCATTTCCACCACCTTGACCCGGGTGCCGAAGATGTTCTTCAGCCCGTTGGCGGACCACTGGTCCACAAAGTCGGCCATGGGGGACGACGGGGTGATGGGATAGATGGCGGCAACCTCGGAGAACGCGTAGGACACGTGCGCCGCAGCGTTGTTACCATCCATGGACTTCATTTTTCTTACCATAAATGAACCTCCTCATAAAAACATTTCGCGGATTTCTCAACGAAACACCATACATTGTGTATAATACCACAATCTTTTTTCTTTGTAAACCGGGTTTTGCCCCTTTTTCACGGATTAAGGCTTTTTCTTCACCATGCACAAAAATTCTCACGGTAAGAGGGAAGTTTTTTTGACAATGTATTTCAAAACGGCGGGATATGTGCTAAAATATAAATGAAACACGTCAGAAAGCGCAGAACAAGCGCATTTTTTGTGAGAGGATGTGAAGGGTCATGGTGGTAACGGTACGGTCCCTGGGACTCAACGGCATCAGCGGCTATGAGGTGTCGGTGGAGTGCTTTTTGTCCGGGGGACTGCCCGCCTTCGACGTGGTGGGCCTGCCGGACGCGGCGGTGCGGGAATCCCGGGAGCGGGTCCGGGCCGCCATTAAGGCCTGCGGGGCCAAATTCCCCGTCAGCCGCATCACCGTGAACCTGGCCCCGGCGGGCCAGCGGAAAGAGGGCACGGTGTATGACCTGCCCATTCTGCTGGGCATCCTGACGGCGGCGGAGGAGCTGAAGCCCCTGCCCGCCGACGCGGCGTTTCTGGGGGAGCTGAGCCTTTCCGGCGCGCTGCGTCCGGTGACGGGGGTGCTGCCCATGGCCCTGTGCGCCGCCCGGATGGGCATCCGCCAGCTGTTTGTCCCGGCCCAGAACGCCCCGGAGGCCACCCTGGCCCAGGGGATCACCGTCTATCCGGTGGAAAACATCGCCCAGCTGGTGGCCCACCTTACCGGTGACGCGCCCATCCGGCCCCAGACCCCCTGGACCCCCTCGCCGGTGTCCCAGGCCCTGCCGGACTTTGCCGACGTCATGGGCCAGGAAAACGTAAAGCGGGCCCTGGAGGTAGCCGCCGCCGGGGGCCACAATGTGCTGCTCATCGGCTCCCCCGGCTCCGGCAAGTCCATGCTGGCCCGGCGGCTGCCGTCCATCCTGCCGGACATGACCCGGCAGGAGTCTTTGCAAACCACGGAGGTATACTCCGTGGCGGGGATGACGGACCCGTCCCACCCCCTGGTGACCCGGCGGCCCTTCCGCAGCCCCCACCATACGGCCTCTCCCGTGTCCCTGTCCGGCGGCGGCACCGTGCCCCGGCCCGGGGAGATCTCCCTGGCCCACAACGGCATCCTCTTTTTGGATGAGCTGCCGGAGTTCGACAAAACCGCCCTGGAGACTCTGCGCCAGCCCCTGGAGGACGGGGTGGTGACCATCACCCGGGTATCCGGGTCCCTGACCCTGCCCAGCCGGTTCATGCTGGTGTGCGCCATGAACCCCTGCCGCTGCGGGTGGTACGGCCACCCCTCCGGCCGCTGCACCTGCTCGGAAAGCCAGGTGGAGAGCTACATGCGCCGCATTTCCGGCCCCCTGCTGGACCGCATCGACATGCACATCGAGGTGCCGTCGGTGGAGTACGAGGCCATGCGCCGCCGGGAGAAGCCCGAGACGTCGGCCCAGGTCCGGCAGCGGGTCAACGCCGCCCGGGATATCCAGAAGCGCCGCTTTGCCGGCACCGCCGTCAGCTGCAACGCCTATATGACCCCCGCCATGATCGGGGAATACTGCCTGCTGGACCAGGCGGGGGAGCGGCTCATGAAGGGGGCCTTCGACCGGCTGGGCCTGACGGGCCGCAGCCATGACCGCATTCTCCGCATGGCCCGCACCATCGCCGACCTGGACGGCAGCGAGCGCATCGAGGCCTCCCACCTGGCTGAGGCCATTCAGTACCGCAGCAGCAATCTGTTGAAATAACCGGGGAAACACGCTATAATAAAAAACGGAAGGATAACCGGCCCGGGCGGACTGCGCCGCCGGAGCCGTCCCCATGAACCTATATATTAAGGAGAAACCCCATGCACGAAATGATCCTGTGCAAGCTGGGCGAGGTGGTCCTGAAGGGCCTGAACCGCCGCAGCTTTGAAATGAAGCTCATGTCCAACCTCCGCCGCCGCACCGCCCGGTTCGGCAGGTTCCGGGTCTATTCCAAGCAGAGCACCATCTATGTGGAGCCTGCCGGGGAGGCCTGCGACCTGGACGGGGCGTATGACGCCTGCAAGCGGGTGTTCGGTATCATCGCCGTGGCCCGGGCCCTGCCCTGTGCCAAGGAAAAGGAGGCCATTCTGGACACCGCCAAGACCTATCTGAGCAGCGCCCTGACAGCGGCCCGGAGCTTCAAGGTGGAGAGCAAGCGGGCAGACAAGACCTTCCCCATGACCTCCATCCAGCTGAGCCAGTGGGTAGGCGGCCACCTGCACGAGGCCTTCCCCCACCTGACGGTGGACGTTCACCACCCGGACCTGACGGTATATGTAGAGGTCCGGGAGGAGGCGGCGTATGTCCACGCCCCGGCGGAGCCTGCCGCAGGCGGCCTGCCCATCGGCATGGGCGGCCGGGCCGTGAGCCTGCTGTCCGGCGGCATCGACTCGCCGGTGGCCAGCTACATGATCGCCAAGCGGGGCGTGGAGCTGGAGATGATCCACTTTGCCTCGCCTCCCTATACCAGCGAGCAGGCCCGGGAGAAGGTTCTTCAGCTGGCCCGGGAGCTGGTGCCCTGGTGCGGGCGGCTGAATGTCACCATTGTCCCCTTTGCCGAGATCCAGGAGGAGATCCGCCGCAATTGCCCGGAGGACCACTTCACCCTGATCATGCGGCGGTTTATGATGCGCCTGGCCGACGCCCTGGCCCGGGACCTGAACTGCCGGGCCCTGGTCACCGGCGAGAGCCTGGGCCAGGTGGCCAGCCAGACCATGGATGCCCTGGCCGTCAGCGGCGACGTGACGGACCTGCCGGTGCTGCGGCCCGTTATCGGCATGGACAAGGAGGAGATCGTCCGCATCGCCCGGCACATCGGCACGTTCGAAACCTCCATCCTGCCCTATGAGGACTGCTGTACCGTGTTCACCCCCCGCCATCCCAAGACCCGCCCCCACGTGGAGGAGGTCCGGGAGATGGAGCAGGCCCTGGACGTGGAGGGTCTGGTCCGCCGGGCCATGGAGGGCCGGGAAGTGGTCAAGCTCCGCTGAGCCGGGGCCTGTCCTTGAAAATCTTCTTGCCGTGTCATTGCGCAACCAGTCCGCAGACTGGTTGCGGCAATCCGTTCCCCTGCCCCGGCCCGCCGAGGACGTCGGCCCCTACTTGGCTCTCCCTCCGGGAGAGCTGTCACCGAAGGTGACTGAGAGGGCCTGTAGGGGCTTCTGAATGGTATGATCCATCTGTTCGCATTTCCCCTCTCAGTCGGCTGCGCCGACAGCTCCCCCGAGGGGGGAGCCAAGGGGCGGCGCTTCGGCGTTTTCCCCTCCAGCAATACCCCGCGACACCCCAACGAAAAGGATGTGATACCATGCCCCATCAGGCGGAGATCCTTGCCGTGGGCACGGAACTGCTATTAGGCAGCATTGCCAACACCAACGCACAATTTTTGTCGGAACTGCTGGCCTCGGCAGGAATCGACGTGCTGTACCACACCGCCGTGGGGGACAACCCCCAGCGTCTGCGGGCGGCGGTGGAGACTGCCCGGTCCCGCTGCGACCTGCTGGTGTTCACCGGCGGCCTGGGCCCCACCTATGACGACATGACCAAGGAGACGGTGGCCGGCGTGTTCGGCCTGGCCTTGGAATACCACCCGGAGGTCATGGAGGAAATTCAGCAATATTTTGACCGTGTGTTCCACCGTCCCATGCCCGCCTGCAACCGGCAGCAGGCTATGCTGCCCCAGGGCTGCACGGTGCTGCATAACCCGGTGGGCACCGCCCCGGGCTGCATATTCACGGCGGGCGGCGTCACGGCGGTGCTGCTGCCGGGGGTGCCCCACGAGTGCCGCTATCTGGCGGAGCACGCGGTGCTGCCCTGGCTCCGGGGCCAGAGCGGCGGCGTTATCCGCAGCCGCGACCTGCATGTGTTCGGTCTGACGGAGCCCCAGGTCCAGGAGCTGCTGGGCGACCTGATGGACGGCGCGCAGAACCCCTCCCTGGCCCCCTACGCCAAGCCCGGCGAGGTGATGCTGCGGCTGACGGCCAAGGGCGGCAGCGACGACGACTGCCAGGAGCGCATGGCCCCTCTGTTCCGGGACGTCCGCTCCCGGCTGGGAGACTATCTGTACGGCGTGGACGCTTCCTCCCTGGAGGAGGTGGTCCTGACCCGGCTGCGGCAGCAGGGCCTGACTCTCTCCGCCGCAGAGAGCTGCACCGGCGGCCTCATCGCCAAGCGGCTGACGGATGTGCCTGGAGCCTCCGCCGCGTTTCTGGGCGGCGTGGTGTCCTATACCAACGGCGTGAAGGCCGGGGTGCTGGGCGTGCCCCGGGACCTGCTGGACCGATACGGCGCGGTGTCCGCGCCGGTGGCCCGGGCCATGGCGGAGGGCGTCCGCCGTGTCACCGGCAGCGACCTTTCGGTGTCCGTCACCGGTCTGGCCGGGCCAGACGGCGACGACCAGGGCAACCCCGTGGGCACCGTATATGTGGGGCTGAGCTGGCAGGGGGGCTCCCTGGTCCGGCATCTGACCCTGGGCGGTGACCGGGCCCGCATCCGGCTCCTGGCCGCCAGCAACGCACTGGATATCATACGCAGACACCTTTGTGATCTGCCTGTAGAAGGAGAAGAAGCATATGGCAGTTAACCCCATGAACAACAAGAACCTGAGCCGGACCCACAGCAAGGAGCTGGCCAAAAACAACCGCGGCAAGCGCACCCGGAAAAACAGCGACTATAAGACCACCGCCACCGCCGCCCGCCAGGCCCAGAGCCAGGCCCAGAGCCAGGCCCCTCAGAAGGCCGCCTGGCCCACCAAGGTCAAGGTCACCCTGGGTATCCTGTTCGGCATTCTGGTGGCAGCCCTGATCCTGCGGCTGGCGGTTCCGTCGCTGCAGGACAACCCGCTGCTGAACAACCTGACCACTCTGCTGCTGGGTATCTCCTGCGGCGCGCTGTATTTCATCCGCAAGGATTATCCCGCACCCAAGGCCTCCAAGCTGGACGGCGTGGTCAACGCCGTACTGATCGTTTTCGCCCTGTTTTACGGCGTTATGGGCGTGTGGGGCCTGATCCGGATGGTCGGCTGAGCGTCCCGCCCTGTCCCGCGTTTGTCCCGGGAATTTCCCGTTGACAACCGGGACAGGGCGTGCTATATTACAGGGTAACAAAAGGCACTGACGAGGAAGCCGCCTGCGGCAGGCAGCAGAGAGGGACCCATTCTGGTGCAAGGGCCCCGGCTGAAAGCAGGACGTGTACCGCCTCCGAGCCGTCCGCCCAACGGGCATATCCCCCAGTAGGCCGGACCGGGCCCTCCCGTTACAGAGGAGCTACGAGCGACGGGACGCTGTCCCGTAAGCAGGGTGGAACCGTGGAGTAATACCAATTACCTCACCCCTGAAGCATCATCAGGGGCGGGGATTTTTTATTTCCTGACCCCAATTTCAAGGAGGAATCACCATGAGCGAAGAAAACAAGTACACGTTTGAAAACGAGGAATACCGCCGGACGTACTGGCATACCTGCTCCCATGTGCTGGCCCAGGCCGTCAAGCGCCTGCACCCGGAGGTAAAGCTGGCCATCGGCCCCAGCATTGAAAACGGCTTCTATTACGATCTGGATGCGCCCTTTGCCTTCACCCAGGACGACCTGGCCGAGATCGAGGGCGAGATGCGGAAGATCTGCAAGGAAAAGCTGAAGCTGGAGCGGTTTGAGCTGCCCCGGGAGGAGGCTCTGAAATATATGGAGGAGCGGGAGGAGCCCTATAAGGTGGAGCTCATCAACGACCTGCCCGCCGATGCACACATCTCCTTCTATAAGCAGGGCGAGTTCGTGGACCTGTGCGCCGGTCCCCATCTGGACTCCACCGGCCGCATCAAGGGCAACGCCATCAAGCTGACCGCCTGCAACGCCGCCT
>ERZ1106954.2941-NODE-2941-length-11330-cov-3.137472_pt1 | contig 11330 bp, 4 predicted proteins | sample MGYA00403678_ERZ1106954 | MGnify/ENA primary metagenome ERZ1106954 (study PRJEB35170, sample SAMEA104062445) | human gut metagenome | biome: human gut; feature: human-associated habitat; material: faeces | place: Denmark | collected 2012-08-20 ... | reverse complement strand
CGCTCTTCCGATCTCGCTAAAGGCATTTTAACACACAAGTAAAAACTTGACAACCGACGCACTAAACAAAGTCAAAAACTTCCTGCTCATAATTGATCTTCACATACTCCATTTCGTCAATCGTTACATTGGAATGATAATCCACGACAATCGTCTGCTAGCTATGCTGCGCCCTGGGCTCCTTTCTGGCGGCTGATGCCCGTGAGGTCCATTCCCTGAACGGCTCCTGGGATTACAGCTTCAACGGAGGCTCTTCCGGGAAGGTGGCGGTTCCCCATACCTGGAATGCGGAGGATGCCGCGGACGGCGTGAAGGGGCAGCGCGGAGACGCCAAGTCCGTCAACAGCGACGCCTACCGGCGCGGCCCCGCCGTTTATACCCGTACTCTTCCGGTGGCTCCCAGGCCGGGCAAGAGGTATTTTATCCGCGGCGGCGGAGCCAGCATCGTTTCCGAGGTTTTCGTCAATGGAAAGCCTGCCGGCAGGCATGAGGGGGCGTTTACCGCCTTCTGTTATGAAATCACTCCCCTCCTGAAAAAAGGCTCCAACACGGTTTCCGTCCTGGTGGACAATACGCAGCGGGACCACATCGCGCCCCAGCGCGGGGATTTTTCCATGTTCGGCGGCCTGTACCGGCCCATTGAGCTGATTGAAACGGACGGCGTGTGCATTGACCCCCTCTTTTACGCCTCCCCCGGCGTCTTCATTACGACGAAGTCCCTGGATAAGTCCAAAGCGGAGGTGGAAGTGAAGACCCTGCTGAACTCGGACGGGAAGGCGCGGGACGTGGATGTAGCCGTGGAAATCCTGGACATGAAGGGCAGGAAGGTGGCCGGAAAGACGGTGAAAGCCGCCGCCGGGGAAAAGAAGAACCTGGAGGTTCCCGTAACGCTGGCGATCGCCAAGCCCGTGCTCTGGAACGGAGTCAGGAATCCCTACCTCTACCAGGTGAAGACTTCCATCAGGACGGCGGACGGCCAGACGGACGAAATAGTGCAGCCTCTGGGCCTCCGGACCGTTTCCGTCGATCCCGGGAAGGGCTTTGTCCTGAACGGGAAGCCCATGCAGGTCAAGGGCGTCAGCCGCCACCAGGACATGAAGGGGAAGGGCTGGGCGCTTTCTCCGGAAGATGAGGCGCGGGACATCCGGCTGATTGCGGACATGGGAGCGGACGGCTTGAGAACGGGCCACTATCCCGCCTCCAGTAATGTTTACGACCTGTGCGACAAGACGGGGCTGGTCGTCTGGTCCGAGGTGCCCAACGTCAACCTGGTGCGTGATACGCCGGAGTTCCGGGAGAACAACCGCCTCCAGGCCCGGGAAATGATTTACCAGCACTGGAACCACCCCTCCATTTGCATGTGGGGCATTTTCAATGAAATCGGCCACCAGCCGGAGGCTTCCTCCAAAGGGGTGGACATGGAGGCTGAATTGACGGAACTGAACAAGTTCGTGAAGGAGACGGACCCCTCCCGCATGACGGTGGCGGCCAGCAACCAGGCGGGCCGCAAGAAGCTGAACAATATTCCGGACCACATCGCGTTCAATACGTATCCCGGCTGGTACGGGGGCGGCCCGGAAACCATGAAGGGGAACCTGAACGGCTACATCCGCGATTACGGCGGCAAAATGGGAATCGCCGTCAGCGAATACGGCCATGGCGCCAGCACGGGCATGCATGAGAATCCGGCCAAAAGGCCGTCCCCCACGGGGTTCTGGCATCCGGAGGAATGGCAGTCCCAGGCGCATGAGATCAATTACAAGTGCATCAGGGAGAGGCCGGAGGTGTGGGGCTCCTTTGTCTGGAACATGTTTGACTTCGGTTCCGCCTCCCGCTTTGAGGGGGAAAGCCCCGGCATCAATGACAAGGGGCTGGTGACCTATGACCGCAAGACGCCCAAGGACGCCTATTTCTTCTACAAGGCCAACTGGAGTCCCCAGCCGACTGTGTACATTACGTCCCGCAGGTTTGCGGAGCGCACGGAAAAGACGGTGCCCGTGAAGGTTTACAGCAATGCCCCTGCGGTGAAGCTGGCCGTCAACGGGAAGGCCGTGGGAAGCGTCAAGCCGGATGAATTGAAGCGCGCCGTCTGGCCTGAAGTGACTCTCAAGCCCGGCGTCAACACCATCACGGCCACGGCCTCCATGGGCGGGAAAACGTACACGGATTCCTGCAAATGGACCTTGAAGCCTTCCGGGGGGGAGGAAGGAAAGAAGGATTCCGAGCGCTACCAGGACCCGTCCATCAAGAAGTACAAGTAAGCAATCCAGCACCTGACCCGAGATGAAGACGGTACGAGCATTCCTGTTTTCCGTGATGTGCCTGGCTCCGGCGCTTCCCCTGCTGGGGGAAGCCCCGGACTGGGAGAATGAAGAGGTGACGGGAATCAACAAGGAGGCTCCCCGCGCCTCCGTTCTCCCGGCGGGAGACAAGACGCTGAGCCTGAACGGCGATTGGAAGTTCAAGTTTTCCATGACGCCGGACGGGAGGCCTGCCGATTTCTTCAAGCCTTCCTATTCCGTTTCCGGATGGGATACGGTCAAGGTGCCTTCCAACTGGCAGCTTGCGGGCTATGGAACGGCCATTTACACGAACGTTCCGTATCCCTTCAAGCCGAATCCCCCCAAGGTGATGGGGGAACCGCCCAGGAACTGGCCGGCGTACAAGGAGCGCAATTCCGTGGGCTCCTACCGACGGGATTTCAATCTCCCCGCCTCCTGGAAGGGGGAGCAGGTGATGATCCGGTTTGACGGGGTGGAATCCGCCTTTTACGTGTGGGTGAACGGCCGCAAAGTCGGCTATTCCGAGGATTCCTACACGGGCGCCGAGTTCGACCTGACTCCCTGCGTGAAGCCGGGGAGGAACACGATTGCCGTGGAAGTGTACCGCTGGAGCGACGGCTCCTATCTGGAGGATCAGGATTTCCTGCGCCTTTCCGGCATTTTCCGGGACGTGACCCTGTTCGCCCAGCCGCAGGTGCACGTGCGCGACCTGTTCCTGAAGGCGGGGCTGGACAGGAAGGATTACGCGACCGGGGTGCTGGGCGGAACGTTCACCATCCGCAATTCCGGCAAGAAGGATATTCCCGCCGGAATGAAGCTGGATTATTCCATTGAAGGGATTTCCACCAATTTAAATTGGGAGGGCGGGAGCGGCTCCGGCCGCGTGCAGACGGACAACAGGGGCAGGCTGGATTCCGGCACGCTGGAAGTTCCCGCCATTCCCGCCGGAGGCGAGGTTCAGGTGGCTCTGGACAGGAAGTTTCCCGGCGTGAAGCCGTGGACGGCGGAAACGCCCAACCTGTACAAGGTGACCTATTCCCTGAACGGGAAGGACCCCCGGTCCGTCAATATCGGCTTCCGTTCCGTGGAAATCGCCGATAACGGTGCGGTGCTGGTCAACGGAAAGGCCGTCAAGTTCAAGGGCGTCAACCGCCATGAAGCGCATCCGGACTACGGGCGCGCCATCCCGCGGGAGGTGATGGAAAAGGACGTGCAGATCATCAAGGCGCACAACATCAACACCGTCCGCTGCTCCCACTATCCCAACCATCCCTATTTCTACGAACTGTGCGACCGCTACGGCCTATACGTGATGGATGAAGCCAACTGCGAGGCCCACGGCATCCGCAACAGCGGCATGGATATTTCCCGGAAGCCTTCCTGGAAGAAGGCGCATGTGGAACGCAACATGAGCATGGTGCACCGTTCCAAGAACCATCCCTCCATTGTGTTCTGGTCCCTGGGCAACGAGTCCGGCAACGGGCCGAATTTTGAAGCGGCCTCGGAAGCCATCAGGGCCTATGACGATACGCGCCCCCTCCATTACTGCGAATTCCCGCACGGCCACAAGGCCGTGGACATGGATTCCGCCATGTATCCGCCCGTGGACCGGGTGGAAAACTGGGGGAAGCAGAAGACTTCCCGTCCCTTCTTCGTGTGCGAATACGCCCATTCCATGGGGAATGCCCTGGGCAATTTCAAGGAGTACATGGAAGCCTTTGAGTCCTCCCCTCGCATGGTGGGCGGGGCCATCTGGGATTTTGTGGACCAGTCCCTCCGCGCCAATCCTGCCGGGAACGGCATTTACAAGCCCGCGCCCTTCAAGGGCGTGACGCAGGCCTACGGCGGCATGTTCGGGGACAGGCCCAACCAGGCCAATTTCTGCGACAACGGCATCATTCTGGGCAACCGGAACACCACGGCCAAGACGAAGGAAGTGAAGAAGGTGTACCAGTACATGGCCTTTGACCGCAAGGACGGTTCCCTGACCGTTCGCAACAAGTATTTCCACAAGCCGTTGAAGGGCTATACGCTTTACCTGGTGTCCCTCGCGCCCGGCGGCAAGCATGCCGTGGAGCGCATGGCTCTGCCGGAGACGGCCCCCGGCAAGTCCGTGACGGTGAAACTGCCTTCCGCCGCCATGCAGGCGGGCTCCCTGATGGTTCTGGCGGACGCCCGGTTCAAGCTGCCGGAAGACGTGAAGGAGCTTTCCGCCAAACAACTGGAGCATGTGGCGGACGAGTGCGAAGCTTACGAGTGGTTCCCGGCGGCCGTGGAGAAGGAGGCTTCCGTGAAGGCTCCGGCGGCGCTGCCCGCCGTCTCCGTGCGCCAGGGCGATCCCGTGGTGGTGCAGGGGAAGGGCTTTTCCGCCTCCTTCAAGGACGGCATGCTTTCCGCCCTCCGGTACGGCAGCCAGGACCTGATTCTGCCCGGCTATCCGGTGGCGCTTCAGGCATACCGTTCCCCGGTGGACAACGACGCCTGGATCAGGAGCAAGGTTGAGGGGAAGATGAAGATGCAGAACATGAAGGCGGAGTATTCCGATGTGAAGGCCGCCGTCATTTCTCCCGGCGTGGCCCGCATTACGGCGCAATTCCGGACGAAAGGCTCCGGCCTTTCCTTCTCCGGGGAGGTTGCCTGGACGGTGTTCGGCAACGGCGTCATCAATGCCTCCGTCAGAATATATCCCTCCGCCAAGGGGGAAGAGCTCCTGCGGCTGGGCGTCACCTTCGGGATGCCTGCCGCCTATGACCAGGTGGAATACCTGGGGCTGGGGCCGTGGGACAATTACCGGGATCGCCGCACGAGCTGCTGGAAGGACGTGTTCCGCACTTCCGTGGACGACATGTTTTTTGCCTATTCCCGCCCCCAGGACATGGGCAACCGCATGGAGACGGACTGGGTGGCCCTGTCCAGACCCAAGGCGGCTCCGGCGCTGTGGGTAGGCTCCGCCTCTCCCAGGGCCCCGCTGGAGGTTTCCGTCCTGCGTTATACGCCGAAGGAGCTCAACAACGCCAAAAGCCTGGACAGGCTGCCGGAGAAGGACAAGGTGATCGTGAATCTGGACGCCTTCCAGATGGGGTTGGGCGGTTCCTCCTGCGGGCCGCGCCCCCTGGCGAAGTACCAGACGCTGAGCGAAGCCACCCCCCTGGGATTTGTGCTGGCCCCCACGTCCGCCCTGCTGAACCTGGCGCGCGCGGGACTGGGCGTGCCCCATTCTCCCGTGATTGAACGGGACGGGGACGGCATGGTCAGCCTGGTTTCCTCCACGCCCGGAGCGGAGATGAAGTATTCCGTCAATAAGGGGCCGGAAAAAACGTACCGGAAACCCTTCAAGCTTCCCGAAGGGGAAGTGAGGGCCTGGGCTGCCGCCGGGAAATCCGGCAAGGTGCCTCCCACGTCTCCCGGCGAGCGGAAATTCCCCCTCGTCAAGGGGCAGGGCGAATGGAAGATCCTGAGCGCTTCCTCGGAAGAGCCGGATACCGGCTTCGCCCACTTCGCCATTGACGGGAATCCGGATACCTGCTGGCACACGTCCTATACGAACGGCCTGCCGGGCTTCCCCCACTCCATTGCCGTGGACATGGGAACCAGAATGAAGTTCACCGGATTCATCTACACGCCCAGAATGGACAAGGACAAGGGCCTCATCAGCCAGTACACGTTCTCCGTTTCCGATGACGGGCAGAACTGGACGGAAGTCAAGAAGGGCCAGTTTACCTACCATTATATCCGGAAGGACCCCGCCGTTCAGCGCATCGACTTCGGCAAGCCTGTGGAGGCCCGCTATTTCAAGCTGGACGCCCGCTCCCCGGTGAAGGGCGGCGAGCAGAGCGCCACTGTGGCGGAGTTGAATATCATTACCCAGTAGCGGACCGGCGCAAGCGCCGCTTTCCTGAAGGAAGGCTTTTTCTAGCCGTGCAGCCCGGAAGGGGTGCACGGCTTTGCCGTTGCGGGGCTGCAAGGCGCGGGAATGTTTTTTGATTGAAAGAAAGAATGCCGCGGTCTGGTAGTATGCTCATGCGCAAGATGATTGCTTACATGCTGGGCGCCGCCGTTCTGTGCCTCTCCGCAGCCGGAGCGGAAACGCCCGTTTCCGTCGCTGGGGAAGCTCCGGCCCCCTGCAAGAGGATGGTCTGGAACCGCGGCTGGGAGTTCCGGCTGGAAGACGAGCCCGGAAAGAGCGGCTGGCAGACGGCGCATCTGCCCCATACGTTCAGCCTGCCCTATTTCATGTCCGATTCCTTTTACACGGGGCGCGGCTCCTACCGCAAGAAGCTCGTGATGCCGGAGGAATGGGTGGGGCAGAAGGTTTTTCTGGATTGCGGCGCAGCCTTCCAGGTGGCGGAGGTGACGGTGAACGGAAAGGCCGCAGGAACGCATGAAGGAGGGTATACGGCGTTCCGGACGGATCTGACGCCTTTCCTGAAGCCCGGAGAGAATTGGGTGGAGGTGCGCGTGGACAACCGCTGGAGTCCCCGCATCGCCCCGCGGGCGGGAGAGCATACCTTTTCCGGCGGCCTGTACCGGAACGTGCATCTGCACGTGTGTTCTCCCGTGCATCTTCCCGCGCACGGCGTCTGGGTGCAGACGCCGGAAGTGACTCCTTCCTGCGGGAAGGTCCGCATCCTGACGGAGGTGAAGAATGATTCCCCGGAAATGAAGAAGTTTTCCGTGCGCCACACGGTGCGCGAGGAGAAGGGCGACCGTGTGGTTCTGCGCGGGGAGAAGCCCGTGGAGCTGGGCGCGGGAAAGGAAGCCCGTGTTCAGACGGACCTGCCCCCGCTGGCCGCTCCCAGGCTGTGGAGTCCGTCAGCCCCCAACATGTACCGCGTGACGACGGAGCTGGTGGGCGAAGGGGGAAAAGTGCTGGACCGGGCGGAGAATCCCCTGGGCTTCCGCACCCTGGAGCTGACGGCGGACCGGGGCATGCTGATTAACGGGAAACCCGTTTACCTGCAAGGATCCAACGTGCACCAGGACCACGCAGGATGGGGGGATGCCGTGACGGACGCCGGAGCGCGCCGTGACGTGCTGCTGATGAAGAACGCCGGGTTCAATTTCATCCGCGGCTCCCATTACCCCCATTCCCCGGCTTTTCTGGACGCCTGCGACCGGGAGGGGATGTGCATGCTGAATGAAGGCATTTTCTGGGGCATGGGCGGTTTCAAGGAGCACGACAGGTACTGGAATTGCGACGCCTACCCCACGGACGAGAAGGACCGCGCCGCGTTTGAGGAGAGCTGCATGCGCCAGGTGAGGGAGATGGTGCTGCAATTCCGGAACCACCCTTCCATCGTCATCTGGAGCATCAGCAACGAACCGTTTTTTACCCGGCATACGCCGGAGGCCAGGGCCCTGTGCGGCAAGCTCATTGCCCTGGTGAAGGAGCTGGACCCGACGCGCCCCGTGTGCGCGGGAGGTGGCCAGCGCGGAAAATTCGACCAGCTGGGGGACATGGCCGCCTTTAACGGGGACGGCTCCCACGTGAAGACGCCCGGCAGGCCCAGCATGGTGACGGAGTACGGTTCCGTGAGCTGCAAGAGGCCGGGGGCGTATGCGCCGGGCTGGGGGGATATGAAGAAGGACAAGGAGGCGGGAGTGCGCTATCCCTGGCGCGTGGGGGAGGCGGTCTGGTGCGGTTTTGACCACGGCAGCATCTGGCCCTCCGGCGGCCGCATGGGCATTGTGGATTATTTCCGCATTCCCAAGCGGGCCTGGTACTGGTATAGGAATAAGTTCAGGAACATTCCCCCGCCGGAATGGCCCGTGAAGGGAACTCCGGCGCAGGTGAAGCTGTCCGCGGACAAGAAGGCCATCAGCCCGGCTGACGGCACGGACGACGTGCACGTGACCGTGAAGGTGGCGGATGCCTCCGGCAGGCAGGTAGCCAATGCCGTTCCGGTAACGCTCACGGTGGAGTCCGGCCCCGGGGAGTTTCCCACCGGCAAGAGCATCACGTTCACGCCCGGGACGGACATTGACCTCATTGACGGCTGCGCGGCCATTGAGTTCCGGTCTTATTACGCCGGGAAAACGGTCATCAAGGCGTCTTCCCCGGGATTGAAGGGGGACAGCCTCCAAATCGTTTCCCGGAAGGCCCCGGCGTATGTGGCGGGTAGGAGCGCGGAAACGAGGGACAGGCCTTACAGGCGTTTTACCGCGCAGGAGAGGGACGCCCAGCTGGCGCGGCATGGCCGGTCCGGAACCGGAGAGAAGGCGAACCTGGCGGAATTGCGGCCCTGTTCCGCTTCCTCCAACCTCCAGGACGCGATGAAGGCGTCCGACGGGGACGGCGCTTCTGCGTGGCTGCCGTCCGCGGAAGACAAGGCGCCGTGGTGGCGGCTGGACATGGAGTTTGAATTCCGCCTGGACCGGGTGGAGGCGAAGGCCGCCGGGGACTGGAAGGGGCAGGCACCCGTGGTGCAGGTCAGCAAAGACGGCAAGACCTGGAAGGATGTGAAAACCGTTCTTCTGAAGGACGGGGCCGGATTGACCGCCGCGTGTTCCGGGGAGGCGAAGGCCAGGTATGTCCGCATCCGGCTGTCGCCGGGGCAGGGGATTGCGGAAGTGGCCGTGTGGCCGGCGGATGCCTCATGAGGGGGCCTGTTCCTCTGGAGCGGGGGGCTTTTTCCGGCTCCTCCGCGTGCCGGAGCTTCCGGAATCCTCCTCTGCCCGCTGGCGGCGCAGTTTGTCCCAGTATGCCAGCCGCTTGTTGATTTCCCGTTCAAAGCCCCGTTCCGGCGGCTTGTAGAACTGGCGGCGGGGCATCTTGTCCGGAAAGTAGTTCTGCCCGGAAAAGGCGTCCGGAGCGTCGTGGTCGTACGCGTAATTTTTTCCGTAGCCCAGCTCCTTCATCAATTTGGTGGGAGCGTTCAGGATGTGCGCCGGAGGCATCAGGGAGCCGTATTCCCTGGCCGCCTTCCGGGCCGCTCCCCAGGCGGTGTAGGCGCTGTTGGATTTGGGGGCGCAGCCCAGGTAGATGACCAGTTCCGCGATCGCCAGCTCTCCTTCCGGAGAGCCCAGGCGTTCATAGGTGTCCCACGCGGCAATGGCCATTTGCAGCGCGGCGGGGTCCGCCAGGCTGATGTCCTCCATGGCGAAGCGGGTGAGGCGGCGCAGCAGGTACAGCGGGTCTTCGCCGCCCTGGAGCATGCGTGCCGCCCAGTACAGGGCCGCGTCCGTATCAGAGCCGCGCAGGGATTTGTGCAGGGCGCTGATCAGGTTGTAGTGGCCTTCCCGGTCCTTGTCGTAAACCGGGGCGCGCTGCTGGACGATTTTCAGCAGGGCCGGCGTGTCCAGCGTCTCGTCAGGCTTGCAGAGGTCAAAGACGCTTTCCATCAGGTTGATGAGGTAGCGGCCGTCTCCGTCCGCCAGTTCAATGAGGGTGGCGCGCGCCTCCGGAGCGAGCGGCAGCTTGCGCTGGAGAAGGGATTCCGCCCGCTCAATGATGCTTTCCAGCGCCGGAGCGTCCAGGGAATGCATGACGAAGACCTTGCAGCGGGAGAGAAGGGCGCTGTTCAGTTCAAAGGAGGGGTTTTCCGTGGTGGCCCCGATGAGCACGATGCTGCCTTTTTCCACAAAGGGCAGGAACGCGTCCTGCTGGGCCTTGTTGAAGCGGTGGATTTCGTCTACAAATACGATGGTCTTTTCGCCGTACAGGGCGTTATGGTCGGCGCTCTGCATCACCTCGCGGATCTCCTTGATGCCGCTGGTGACGGCGGAAAAGTCGATGAACTTTGCCTTCGTCCGGTTGGCGATAATGCGGGCCAGCGTGGTCTTGCCCACGCCGGGAGGCCCCCAGAAGATCATGGAGGAAATATGGTCGCCCTCGATCAGCCGCCAAAGCACCTTTCCCGGAGCCAGCAAGTGTCGCTGCCCCACAAATTCCTCCAAGCTCTGGGGCCGAAGCCGGGCCGCCAGCGGCTGCATGGGCTGCGGGGCGGTAAAAAAGTTCTGCTGTTCCATGGGTTCCCTCCTGCGAAAAGCGCGAAAAATCAGTTGCCCTTCTATTATAGTTTCGCCGGGAAAGAAGCGCAAGTGCCCCAAGCTGTAACACCTGCGCCTCCCCGGCGTGACAAGACGGCAAACTATGGTATAATAGCAAGGAGAATCCTACGAGTTGACCGCCGGGGGTGAACGGTTCCCCCTGCTGAATGGAGGCCTCATGAGCGAAACGCGCAAACCCTCCGTCCTTCTGGTGGACGGCTACAGCCTGATCTTCCGGGCCTTTCACGCCCTGCCCCTGATGGTGACCAAGGATGGGACCTACACCAACGCGGTGCACGGTTTTTTCAGTATGCTGCTCAAAGCGCTGGGGGATTACCGCCCCGAGGCCCTGTGCGTGATGCTGGACGTCCACGCGCCCACCTTCCGCCATACCCTGTACCCGGATTACAAGGGCACCCGCAAGCCTATGCCCGAGGAGTTGCGGCCCCAGCTGCCCCTGATGCGGGAGGTACTGAAAGCCATGCATATCGCCTCCTTTGAAATGGAGGGCTACGAAGCCGACGACCTGCTTGGCACGGCGGCGCGGCTGGCCAACGAGCAGGGCTATGCGGCCTATGTGCTCACCGGCGACCGGGACAGCCTGCAGCTGGCAGGCGGAGACACCCGCATTATCCTGACCAAGACGGGCATTTCGGAAAGCCTGCTGCTGGACGCGGAGGGCGTGAAGGAGCATTACGGCTACCGGCCCGATCAGGTACCGGACATGAAGGGCTTGATGGGCGACAGCAGCGACAACATCCCCGGCATCGCGGGCATCGGCGAAAAGACCGCCCTGAAATTGATCTCCCAATACGGCAGTCTGGACGAGGTACTGGCCCATGCGGACGAGGTCAAGGGCAAGCTGGGCGAAAAGCTGCGGGCGGGCCGGGAGTCGGCCCTTTTGAGCCGTGACTTGGGCACCATCCGCCGCAACGCGCCCATTCAGCCGGAGTTTGCCCGCTGCACGTGGCAGGAAATGAACGAGGGCATCCCGCTTTTGCAGCAATACGAACTGAACCAGACCGCCAAAAGCGTGGAACGTCTTTTGAGCGGCGAGAC
>ERZ1106954.2939-NODE-2939-length-11348-cov-3.231471_pt1 | contig 11348 bp, 12 predicted proteins | sample MGYA00403678_ERZ1106954 | MGnify/ENA primary metagenome ERZ1106954 (study PRJEB35170, sample SAMEA104062445) | human gut metagenome | biome: human gut; feature: human-associated habitat; material: faeces | place: Denmark | collected 2012-08-20 ... | reverse complement strand
TACGCTGGTGTACCGTCTGGAGAAGATCAAGAAGCTCACCGGTCTGGATCTCCGGGAGTTTGACGATGCCATCACCTTCAAGGTGGCGCTGATGGTCAAGAAATATCTGACCAGCCGGGGCATTGATTCCTGATACTTTTACATGTGAGAAACCGGGAAGCCGTCAGGCTTCCCGGTTTTTTGTCGGAACGAGACTGTTCTCAAAGCAAAAAACAGCTTTCCAAGGAGCGGGGGCGGTGGGGAACCGGAAAAATTTCCCGGGAAAAACTTTGAAAGGAATCTGCAAGGAAACGTTGCAATGTCCCGAAAAGCCGTATATAATGTGGCTATGTGTAGTATTATGTCGACCTGATCCCATGTGGACAGGCCGATTGGACAAAGAATAAGGAGACTACTTGATGATCCGCCTGAAAGACGTGGAAATGGAATATCCCAACGGGACCCGTGCCATCCGGGGTATCAGCGCCGCCATTGAGGACGGCGAGTTTGTGTTTTTAGTGGGCCCCTCCGGGTCCGGAAAATCTACCATTATCAAAATGCTCACCGGAGAGGAGGTCCCCACAGCAGGCCGTATCATGATCAACGGCTTTTCCGTCAGCAACATTGCGGAGCGGCAAGTCCCCATGATGCGCCGGACGCTGGGGGTTATTTTCCAGGATTTCCGCCTGATCGAGAAGAAAACCGTGTATGAGAACCTGGAATTTGTCATGCGGGCGGTGGGAATGCCGAAAAAAGAGATCAAACAGCGCATTACATACGTTTTGCAGCTGGTGGGTCTGGAAAAGAAGGCGGAGAATTTCCCCAGCGAGCTTTCCGGCGGCGAGCAGCAGCGCGTGGCCATCGCCCGGGCGCTGGTGAACAACCCTGCTACCATCATCGCCGACGAGCCTACCGGCAATCTGGACCCGGAGCGCTCCATGGAGATCATGACGCTGCTGGTGAAGATCAACCAGCTGGGCACCACCGTGCTGGTAGTGACCCACGAAAAGGATCTGGTAAACAAATTCGGCAAGCGGGTCATTACCATTGACCAGGGCCGCATCATCAATGACAGCGTAGGCGGCTATGTGGGAGGGCATATCCATGAGTAAACACGATTTCGGATATTTCTTCCACGAGGGTCTATCCAATATGTTCAGCCACGGCTTCATGTCCTTCGCCGCCATCGGCATTACCGTGGCGTGCCTGCTGATCATGGGCACCTTTACGCTGGTGGCCGTCAACGCGGACGCCAACTTGAAGCAGGCGGAGCAGGACAATGAGATTTTAGCATTTGTGGATGACAGCTATACGGAGGCACAGGCCAAGGCCCTGCAAAAGAAACTGGAAGCGGTGGACAATGTGGCGTCCGTCACCTTTATCTCCCGTGAGGAGGCCATGCAGTCCTTCATCAGCGAACACCCGGATGAGGAATATTTTCAGGATCTGGACCCCAACATCCTCCGGGACCGATTCGCCATCAAGGTCAAGGAGCTGAAGCTCCAGAGCCAGACAGTGGAACTCATCAAGGCCATTCCCGGCATCGGCGGCATCAACGCCTATGCGGAGCTGACCAACGGCTTCATCACAGTCCGGAATATCGCCACGGTCATCTGCCTGACGCTGATCGCAGTGCTGTTCGTTGTGTCCATGTTCATTATTTCCAACACCATCAAGCTCACCACCTTTGACCGGCGGGATGAGATCGCCATTATGAAAATGGTGGGCGCGACCAACGGCTTTATCCGCTGGCCCTTTGTGTATGAGGGCTTCATGCTGGGCCTTACCGGTGCGATCCTTGCCTTTTTGCTGCAATGGGGCTTGTATGAAGCCATTGCGCAGGGCGTTGCCGACAATGACACCTTACAGCTCCTTTCCATCGTGCCCTTCCAGCAGCTTTGGAAGCCGGTGGGCGGCGTATTTCTGGGGGCCGGCATCCTCATTGGCGTAGGCGGCAGCCTTTCCGCCATCCGGCGGTTCCTTCAGGTGTAAAGGAGGGCGGACATGAAGAAAAGCAAGCGCTATGTCCGCATCTGCGCCGCGCTGCTCTGCGCGGTGCTGTGCCTGTCGGTGAATGTGGCCCCGGCTATGGCCGCCAAGGTCACCCAGGCGGATATCGACGCCCTGAAGGGGAACGCCGCCAGCCTGGATAAAAAGCAAAAGGAGATCCAGAGCAAGCTCAACGGTCTGAAGAACGACAAGGCGGCGGCGGTGCAGAAAAAGACCCTTCTGGATGACCAGATCGCCAACACCAACGCCAAGATCAGCAACACGGAGGCTCAGATCTCCGACTACAACGCCCTTATTTCTCAGGCGGAAACCGAACTGGCGGACGCCCAGCAGCGGGAGGAGGCTCAATACGAGTTGTTCTGCAAGCGGGTCCGGGAAATGGAGGAGCGGGGCACCATCAGCTATTGGTCGGTGCTGTTCAAGGCCAACAGCTTTTCCGACCTGCTGGGCAGTCTGGACTTTATCAACGAGGTCATGGACTATGACCGGCGGGGGATTCAGGACCTTCAGACCCTGCAGGCGGAGATTGCGGAGAAGAAAGCCGGTCTGGAAGCCAATAAGGCGGCGCTGGAAGCCGCCAAAGCAGAACTGGAGACCCAGAAAAAGCAGCTCAGCGCCCAGCGGGACGAGGCCAACAAGCTGGTCAAGGAGATCGATGACAACGCCGCCGAGTATCAGGCCACGCTGAAGGAGCTGGAGGCCGAGGAGCGCCGCATCGAGCAGCAGGTCAAGCAAATGCAGAAGAAGTTGGAAGAACAGATGGCGGCGGAGGGAAAGAAATACAACACCAACCCCGGCGGCTACATCTGGCCGGTGGACAGCCGGTACATCACCTCCACCGTGGGCGGGCGGAACTCTCCCGGCGGCATCGGCTCCACCAACCACAAGGGCATCGACATCGCCGTCCCCAGAGGGACACCCATCTACGCCGCCGACGGCGGCACCGTGACCTACTCCGGCTGGATGAGCGGCTACGGTTATCTGGTGCAGATTGACCACGGCAACGGCTACGTCACCCGGTACGGTCACAACTCCAGTCTCACCGTCAGCGTGGGGCAGCACGTTTACAAGGGCCAGCAGGTGGCCCGGGCCGGCTCCACCGGCAACTCCACCGGCAACCACTGCCACTTTGAGGTGCGGTACAACGGCGTGGCGAAAAACCCGTTGAACTACCTGCCGTAACAAACTGCATTCCAGAAAAGGGAGGACTTTTGTCCTCCCTTTTTCTTGTGTTCCGGGAGCTTTTATGCTATGATATTTTAGTTAAGTTATGTGCTTTTTCTCCCGGCTCCAAGTGGATAAACACATAAGGCCGGGACTCTGAAAGGAGTGCGAAATATGAAGTCCCTGAAGGTTTTAATGCTCAACGGCAGTCCCCATACCAACGGCAACACCGCCGTGGCCCTGCGGGAAATGGAAGCGATTTTCAAGGAGAATGACGTCGATGTGGAAACGGTGGTCCTGGGAAACCGGGACATCCGGGGCTGCGTGGCCTGCGGCGCCTGTGCCAAGACCGGCAAGTGCGTCTTTGACGATGGAGTAAACGAGCTGGCCCCCAAGTTTCAGGAGGCCGACGGTCTGGTGATTGCCAGTCCGGTGTATTACGCCTCCGCCAACGCCACGCTGATCGCCTGTCTGGACCGGCTGTTTCACAGCACATCCTTTGATAAGACCATGAAGGTGGGTGCCAGCGTAGCCTGCGCCCGGCGGGGCGGCTGCTCCGCCACCTTTGATGAGTTGAACAAGTATTTCACCATCTCCGGGATGCCTGTGGCCTCCAGCCAATACTGGAACAGTATTCACGGCCGGACGCCCGGTGAAGCGGAGCAGGACGGCGAGGGGCTTCAGACCATGCGGACCCTGGCCCGGAACATGACATTCCTGATGCGCAGCATCGCGCTGGGCAAGGAGCAGTTCGGTCTCCCGGAAAAGGAAGATCGGATCGCCACTCATTTTATCAGATAACTTTAGGAGGATATACCATTTGAAGCGTGAAAATGTACTGGTGTCCGAGGACGCGCTGGCGCGTCAGCGGGAGTTTGAAGCAAAGATCAAGAAGATGTTCACCTCCCGGGAAGCCCATCCTGTGGCCTGCGTGGACACCTTCGGCTGCCAGCAGAACGTGGCGGACGGCCAGCAGCTCATGGGGATGCTGGAGGAGATGGGCTTCACCCTGGTGCGTGACCCGGCGGAGGCCGACCTGGCCCTCCTCAACACCTGCGCCGTGCGGGAGCACGCGGAAGACCGGGTCTTCGGCAACCTGGGCGCTCTCAGCCACGCCAAGAAAGCCAACCCCGCCATGATCCTGGGCCTCTGCGGCTGCATGGCCCAGGATCAGGGACGCCGTTGAGCAGTTCCCGCAGTTTCATATCGTATTCCTCCATTTGATCGGTATTGTTTCACGAAAGTCCACCGCCCCCCTCACAGGGCAGTCGGCGGCTGTATACAAAGCACTCCTTGGCTATTGTAGCAGGTTTTTCCGGAAAGCATACCGAAAATGGTGTCATAAACCTGGCAAAAAGTGCGGTAAAGGGCGGTCAGTCCGTGGTTTTCGCGCCGAAACGCACCGTGACTACGCTGCCGGCAGCCAATTCCGTCCCCGCCTCCGCGCTCTGGGAAATGGCGGTGACGCTGCCGGTGCTGCCGCCGGTGCTGGTGGCGCCGGTGACTTTCATAATGAGGCCCGCATTGGTCAGGGCCTTGTTGGCCTCCGCCGGGGTCTTGCCTACCACGTTGGGGACGGTGCTGGGGGCATTGGGCTTCTCCACGCCCAGATAGAGCACGATGGAAGCATTATTGGGCACGATGGCACCGCCCGCCGGGGTCTGGTCCGTCACGGTATCGCCGCTTCCCACGGTGGTACAGGCAAAGCCCGCCGCCTTCAAAGCTGCCTTCGCGTCCGCTGCGCTCTTGCCCACCACATAGGGCACGGCGGCATCGGCGCTCGCCAGCTCCGAGGCGCTGTAATTCGGTTCAATACCCAGTGCGGGCAGGATCTCGCCCATGATCTGACCGGCCACGGGAGCCACCATGGTACCGCCGTACACGGCGGTGCCGGTATCACGGCGAGGGGTGTCCATAGTCAGGAGCATGATGTACTTGGGATCGTCTGCCGGGGCGAAGCACATGAAGGACACCACCACGTCGGCGGTACCGGGCTTGCCGCCGATGCGGTAGCCCGCCACCCGGCCATTTTTGCCGCTGCCGGAGGAGACCACATATTCCAGCGCCTCCCGGACAATGGCGGAGGTCTCCTCGCTGATGACCTGCCGCACCGGAGTGGAGTCATGCTGGGACAGAACGTTGCCGTCCTCGTCCAGCACCTGCTCCACAATGTAGGGCTGATAGAGATAGCCGCCGTTGACGCAGGCCGCCTGAGCCCGGATCAGCTCGATGGGCGTCACGTTGAAGGTCTGGCCGAAGGAGTAGGACGCCAGCGACACCACCTGGGAGTTGAAGCTCTTTTCATCCTGAAAAATGCCCTTCACCTCACCGATCATGTCGATGCCGGTCTTATCCATCAGGCCGAAGGATTTCAGATACTTGTAGTAGGTCTCCGTTCCCACGGACAGACCCATGCTGATAAAGGCAGGGTTGCAGGAATGGCCCACCGCCTCAATAAGGGTCTGCTGGCCGTGGCCGCTGTGGTTGGAGCACCAGATCCGGCTGTTCCACCCCTGAACCGTGGTGTAGCCGCTGCAGTAGAAGGTGGAGTTTTTCGTCACCTTGCCCTCCTCCAGCGCCGCCGCCAGCGTAATGGGCTTGTAGGTGGAACCCGGCTCGTAGGTGGAGTCGATGCACTTGTTGCGCCACTGGGACTGAACGGCGCTGTTGATGGCCGCAGACCGGGCCTCGGCATACGCCTCCTCCGATTCATAGGTGGAGCGCTTTGCGTCGATCTTGGCAAGCTCCGTATCCAGCTTGGTCTTCAGGGCATCGTCAAAAATCGTGCCGTAGTCATTCAGATCGTAGTTGGGATAGGACGCCATGGCCACGATAGCTCCGGAGTTCACATCCATAACGATGCCGGTGCCGCCGTTTTTGGCGCCGTATTTTTTCAGCATACTCTCCAATCCGTTTTCCAGACTCATCTGGACGTTGGCATCCAGCGTCAGCACCAGACTGTGCCCGTTTTCCGCATCGAAGATCTGCTCGTAGTTGTACATCAGTTCCGTGCCGGCGGCGTTTCGGGCACTGATGGTATACCCGGCAGTGCCGGTAAGGGTATCGTCGTACTTGGCCTCCAGACCCACGCTGCCCACGCCGTCGGAGTTTACAAAGCCCAGAATGCCGGAAGCCAGAGATCCGTACAGGTAGTACCGCTTGGAGGATGGCTGGAGCCAGACGCCTTGAAGCTTTACCCGATCCGATTCCGGCACCTCATTGCCGTCAGGGTCGATCTCGCCGTTGATGAAACGGCGAACTTCGTCGGAAACCGTCTGATCCGCCCGCTTCTTGATGTTCCAATAGTCATAGTTGGTCTTGGTCATCCGGTTTTCCAGAGTCTCCTGTTCCACGCCCAGAATGCGGCTGAGGCCCTTGGCGATGTAGGCCTGATCCCGCAGGATAGGGGCTGTGTAAGTCTCTCCCTTATCCGCCGCCTTCTTGGCGGCCTTCTCCTGCTTTTCCTTTTGGCTCTCCACAAACTCCGCGATCCGCATTGGAGAGATGTTTACGTCCTCCGCCGTGGCGGAGATGGCCAGCGTGTTGAGGTTTCGGTCATAAACGGTGCCTCGGGAGGCGTTGACCACCGCGCTGCGGGTCTGCTGCTCGATGGCTTTTTCCTGCAATACGCTGTGCTGACGGATCTGGATGTCATAGAGCTTCCAGAACAGCACTGCAAAGGTCACGATGCCCAACAGCAGCATGACCAGCACCGTCCGGCTGCGGATGACCTGATTGGCCCGCCGGGCCGCGTCGCTTTTTCTCCGGGGATTGGATGCCATAGAGTTCTCCTTTCAGGGGCAATTCAGCAAAGAAGGGGAGTAAGAAGACGCCGGCTTCTCACTCCCCGCTGTGTCACAACATACTTATTTCAGGTTCAGTCGAAATATTCCACCACGGCGTAGACTCCATGATGCAAGGAGCTTAAGATCCGGCTGAAAACGCTGGGGGTCTCCGTCCGGTAGACCACGGCGCTGTCCTCGCTGTCCAGATCCAGATAGGTGATCTGGCTGCTGGTGGGCTTGGCCATTCCGGCAGCAGCCGCCACCTCCTTGACGGTGGCCATATCAAACATCTGCTCGTGCTGGGCCGTCAGGCTGACATTTTCCGCCTGCAAGACCGTCAGTTCGCTTTTCAGAGCCACGGTGTCGGCGGCCAAGGTGGTCAGCTGCACATAGCTCAGCAGCAGCATCACCGCGGCCACGGCCACAGCCGTTACCCCCAACACAGATAGCACGGGGATCGCCTGGCGCTCCCGCACCAAAACCTGTTCCTTATGATAAACCTTCGGAGCCGCCTGTGTCCGCTCGTGGCGAGGGACCTCGCCGGCATGTTCCAATTCCCGTTCCCGGACCGCCCAGTCCAGATCCCGGGCCAGACTCCCGTTTGTGCTGAATTCCCGATGCGCATAACGGTATTCTCTGGCCGCTGACGCCATTGCAGAGTCCCTCCCTTCCACAAAATCAACACACAATAAAGGGCTTGTCCCTTTTTAAAAGTCAAATATCAAATGGGTCACATTTTTCTACCACCCGCAGCTTGGCGCTGCGGGCCCGGCTGTTTTCTTCCAGCTCCGCCGCTCCCGAAACGATGGGCTTTCGGGTCACCAACCGCACTCTGGGCTTTTTCCCGCACACGCACACCGGAAATTCCGGCGGGCAGGTGCAGCCTTTGGCGGCATCCTGAAAGGCCCGCTTCACAATGCGGTCCTCCAGAGAATGGAAGGTAATGACGGCCAGCCGGCCGCCGGGGTTCAGGTGGTCGATGGCTCCGCTGAGCATGGGCGGCAGGGCGTCCAGCTCGCCGTTGACGGCAATGCGGATGGCCTGAAAGCTCCGCTTGGCCGGGTGCTGTTTCTCCCGGAGCGCGGCGGCAGGCATGGCGGAGCGGATTAGCTCCGCCAGTTCCAATGTAGTCTGGACCGGCACGGTCTCCCGGGCCTGTACGATTCTTTTCGCAATGGCGGGGGCGTAGCGCTCCTCGCCGTACTCAAACAAAATGCGGCGCAGCTCCTCGTAGCTCCAGGTGTTTACCACATCGTAAGCGGTGAGAGGGGCGGTGGCGTCCATCCGCATGTCCAGCGGTGCGTCATGCATATAGGAAAATCCACGGGACGCGTCATCCAGCTGAGGAGAGGATACTCCCAGATCAAATAACATACCGTCCACGTCGGGAATGTCCAACTCCGCTAAAATCTCGCTGACCCGGTCGAAATTGCTGTGGACCAGCGTCACCCGGTCCATCCAGGGGGCCAGCCGCTCCTGGGCCGCGTCGATGGCGGCCTGGTCCCGGTCAATGCACACCAGCCGGCCGGTGGTGAGCCTTTGGGCGATCTCTCTTGAGTGCCCCGCACGGCCCAGTGTGCCGTCTACATAGATTCCCTCCGGCCGGATATGCAGCGCTTCGATGCACTCGGCCAGCAAAACGGGCTTGTGGGTAAATTCCATAGCTCAGCTCCGATTCCGACGGGCCCGCGCCAAGGCGTCCATGGCGGCGGCCATATCGTCCTCTTCCAGCATCTGGCGTTCCCGCTCCGTCCAGGTGGCGGAATCCCAAATCTCGGCAAAGGCGTTCATGCCCACGATGGTGGCAGTTTTTTTCAGGTTTGCGTAGTTCCGCAGGGCAGCGGGGATCAGAACGCGGCCCTGACCGTCAGGCTCGCACTCCACAGCGTTGGCATACAGCAGCGTCAGCGCCCGGGCCTCGGTGTAGGGCAACTCGTCCATATCCTCGGACATCTGGTTCCACTTGGCCTCGGGGTAAATGGTCAGGCAGTGCTGGGCGCCGATGGTGATATAAAACCGGTCTCCCAGTGCTTCCCGCATATTGGAGGGGATCACCAGCCGGCCCTTGGAGTCAATGGTGTTATTGGACTTGCCCATGAGTCTGGCCATAGCGGTGCCCTCCTTCCCTACTTTTTGGGTTTTCGTGGTCCAATGTGGCACTGTTATCCACATCTTCCCCACTTTTCCCCACCACACACCCTGAGTATAAGCGATTTCAAGTGGGATTGCAAGTATTTTTTTCCGACGCAAACCCTTGAAAACAGGCCACTTTTTGCCAAAAGTCAGGAATAATTCACCGTTTTCAAACAATTGTTCCATCGTTGCCGATTGGTTTACGTAAAATCAAAAAGAATGACAACACAATATCTTGTGTTGTCATTCTTTTTTAGAACGCAAGTTGCGCTAAATATAGAGTTTTCAGAAAAAGTTGCAGGTCTTTTTTCGTCATTTTTAACGAATTTTCACGCAAATCCCCTTTTTTACGGCAGACAGTCTCCGTTATGGTCAACCATCTTTTCCACACCGACTATACTTGTTCCTATGTGTTTCGTCCGCTTGCATTGCGGCGGACAGCACGTCAGTTCCCTGCCTCTTCCGCAGTCTTTCTTTCTGCCTCCAGCTTTTCCCGCTGTTCCTGAAGCTTGGCGGCGGAAGCGGCCCGGAATGCGGACCGGGACTGCTTCACCTCGGTCAGCGCGGCCTGTACAGCCTCCTCCGTCCGGGCCAAAGCGTCCTCTGCGTACTCATTTGCCACCTGACAGAGCTGGCGGGAGCGATCCTCCGCGTCGGCAATGATCTTCCGGGCCTTCTCCTTGGCGGCATAGAGCACCTCGCTGTCAGAGACCTTGCTCTTGGCCTCCAGATCCGCCTGACGCATCATCCGCTCCACGTCCCGCTTGGCCTCGTCCACAAATTTTTCCCGGGCGGCCAGCAGCTCCTGAGCCCGTTTCAGCTCCACAGGAAGCTGGTTCCGCAGCTCGTCCAGCAGATCCAGCACCTCGTCCCGGTCCACCATGCTGAGGTTGGGCTTCAGGGCGGGGGACTTGGCGTCCTCGACCCGTTCATACAGCATATCAATTAAACGGTTTACATCGTTTTCAGCCATAACGCATTCTCCTTATCGTTGTTCCGTCCAGTCCCGGATCAGGGGCAGGATCGCCTTGGGCAGGTACTTATCAAGGGGCTGATGATAATGGATCATCTCCCTTGCCACGGTGGAGCTCAAATAGATGTACGCCGGGTCCGCGGGCAGCAGCAGCGTTTCCAGCCCCGGATGCAGGCCCCGGTTCACCATGGCCTGCTGATACTCCGTGTCGAAATCGCTCTGGGTCCGGATGCCCCGGACAATGGCGGTAGCCTTCCGCTCCGCGGCGAAATCGGCCAGCAGGCCGCCGTACAGCTCCGCCGTTACGTTGGGCAGCTCTAAAACCGCCGCCTCCACAAGCTTCAGCTTTTGCTCCGGGGTGAACATCTGGCCCCGCTTTTCTGCATTGGGGCTGACGCAGACATACACCTGATCGAAGCAGGCCGCCGTGCGGCGAATAATATCCATGTGTCCCAGCGTGATGGGGTCAAAGCTGCCGGAACAGACTGCGATCCTCATACCTGCGCCCCCTCGTCTCCGTCCCGGTGGTAGATGGTGACGGCGATTTTGCCGTACCGGTAGGTCCGGCCCATGCGGTAGGGTGCGGACAGGGCCGGCAGGGCCTTGTCCACCGGATGCTCCGCGATCATCATGCCGTGAACGTTCAGCAGGTCATGGCGGGCAATATGGGCGATGGCCGTCTCCAGCAGTTCCGTCTCATAGGGCGGGTCCAGAAAGATCAGGTCATATTTTTCCCGGGCGGCCTTGAGAAATTCCATGGAGTCCCCGGCCACTACCCGGCTCCGGTCCGTCAGATCGCAGAGCTTCAGGTTTTCGCGGGTCAAAGCTGCCGCATCCGGCCGCCGGTCCACAAACACAGCGGAAGCCGCGCCCCGGCTGAGGCACTCTATGCCGAGCTGACCGGTTCCCGCAAAGAGGTCGAGCACACGCCTGCCCTCAATATCGAACTGGATGATGTTGAAAACCGATTCCTTCACGTTGTCAGTTGTCGGGCGGATGTCATAATTTTCCGGCGTCTTGAGCCTGCGCCCGCGCGCCGTGCCTGTTATCACTCTCATTGTTCCCTCTCCTCGCTCTCTTCGCTGCGGAAGTATGCGTATATCGCTGCGGCGGTGTTCCGCGGCACGACGAGCGCCAACTGCTCAACGCTCGCCTCGCGTATCGCTTTGACGGACTTGAAGTATTTCAGCAGATCTCCTCTCCGCTTCTCGCCGACGCCCGGTATCGCGTCAAGCTTCGATGCGTAGCTCTCGTTTCTCAGCGAGCGCTGGTACTCTATCGCGAAGCGGTGCGTCTCCTCCTGT
>ERZ1106954.2935-NODE-2935-length-11351-cov-9.331002_pt1 | contig 11351 bp, 10 predicted proteins | sample MGYA00403678_ERZ1106954 | MGnify/ENA primary metagenome ERZ1106954 (study PRJEB35170, sample SAMEA104062445) | human gut metagenome | biome: human gut; feature: human-associated habitat; material: faeces | place: Denmark | collected 2012-08-20 ... | reverse complement strand
TCGCGGCCTATCAGGAAAAGTGCGACTACCTCATTAAGAGCAGCAGCCAGAGTCCCGCAGTTATGGAACGTTGGGTACTCAAGGTGCAGGCGTTGGAGGAAAAGAAGCGTCACTATGAGGGCGTGCTGCAAAGAGAACTGGATGGGCTGGATGATGAATTTTCCGTCCTGAAGCTCCTCTCGCAGGAACTCCAGGTCAGGGCAAACGGCATCCGCAACTTGCGATTTCAGCAAAGGGCGGCATAAATAAGAGTCAGCAGGGGTATCGACATCATGTGTCGATACCCCTGCTGATGACTTATAGGTGGCAAGTATATGTCCCCATTATGTAGCCGACGATATCCTATGAATTCCTCGATGTATTTCCTAAGAGCAAAGCGAAGAACAATAGCACTGTTCGAAAATATGTACTGCTTTTGAGAGAAGTGATGCCACATGCCTGTTTATCCATAGTGCAAACAAGATCAAGTGGCCGCTACCGCTCAGAGTTGCCTGAAACCAAACTTTTGTGAATTTGAAAGAAGTTGGCTTCATTTTCTTTCAAAAAGGTAAGGAATCTAACTACGTCTGCTTTGCTGTCTATTTTTGCCGGAATATTTTCATCTAATAGAAGTTGATCCATGGCGGTACAGATTTTTGCGCACCGCTGAACGAGGCACTGCGACTGATGGAGGAGAAAGGCTTTGAAAATGCTGACATTGTGTTCATAACTGACGGTGAATGTGTTCTGCCACCGGAGTTTATATCCCGATTGCAGGAAGAACAAGTGAGACGTCGCTTTACGATCACGGGTATCCTACTGGATCAAGGAAACGAAGGCATGGATTTCAGCTTAAAGGCCTTTTGTCAAAACATTTACCGTACGAGCGAGTTGACAGGAGATGCTATTGTTCATGAGATTGTGGATGTTAGAGGAAAATTCTAATACTGAATGCCTATGAATGAAAAACGCTGATACTATTCTTTTTCATAGGAAGTAACTCAAAGAGATTTTTGATGGATGAGTCCCAAAAAGCGTTTTAGTGTCGTATATAGTAATTAAGAAGGTGCGTAAATAAGAAGACGCTAAATTGGAGCGAGCAACTCCAAGTAAATTGATGCACAAAGTAAGGAGGGGGTTCCAATGAAGTAGAGGGTATGAGTAGATAATTGAGCGGCAGAGTACTGTACTGAACTAATTTAAGGCAATGTTGGCTTTAGCAAAGCTAGCAACCTCTGCTTTACGTGTTTGCTAACTAATAAACGCAGAAAATATGACTAACAAGTGTAACACAGTGGTTAGTTTGGTGCTGCTACAAAAGTATCTGTGATTTAAAAAACGTTGAAAATGTTCCATTATGAAGCCAAGTATTACGAGACAATTAAAATGAGACAAAATAGCGGAGGAAATAATATGAAAATGGTTAAACATATGGCGTTGCCTTTTGTTACTATCTGCGCATTGGTTTCCGTTACAGTTATGGCTTACGAGGCAAATTATGCGGGAAATCCCGTTACTGTTACGAATGGGTGGGATAGTCGGCAATATATTGCTACATCGATTCTCCGTATTGATTCCGATTCTGTAGGCGCTAATGTAGGAGCAGGCATTGAAGTAGTTGCTAAAGACAAGAATACCATTTTGAAATCATATATTCGAGCAGAACCACGTTTATATTTAGATGGTGAATTGTGGCTGGCAGAAGGTTGGCATTATAGTGATGGTACTCAGAATGGGCTATATACGGAAAGCTCTACATACTTTATAAGCCGATGGGGGGAGGTTTTTGCCCAGTCTGAATTTGGAACTTATAAAGGTAGCCGTGGCTATGAAGATTATACCGCGCCAGCAACGGCAAAGATAAATCTTGGTAACATCAAGGGAAATTTAAGCGCTACTGAGAATAACAAGGTAAGAGTAAATTCAAATGGGCAGACGTATGGCCCAGGTTGGGTTGACGATACTCCTGAGTTAATTGCAGCAGTTGGAGCAGGAGGAGTTAAGGGTTATGTCTATAATGCGGATCTACTAAGCTTAGGAGATAAGGCGACACCTGATGACGAAACGCCTGAAATTCCTAACTCGATTCATCTATATGCGAAGGATGGAACAACCATTATAGGAGAATTCCTGATTGGACAGATTAACGGTTAATCTTGCGACACTAAATTGATGTCTAAATAATCGCTTTGGGGTAGCCATTACACGATAGCTGACTATCCCAAAGCCTATTTAAAGGGATGGTGATTAGGAAGTGAACAGGATGTTCTTCTTTGACTTCCTCATATTACTTGTATTTTTTTGCTGTATGGGCTGTGAACGAACGACAGAAAAAATCATCCGCGATTTGAACTGTAAATCTGCAATAGAGACTGAGAATGGGAAAACGATGGATGAGGAACTATCCGAGGAAGAACTTTTGCATTTTAATAAAATGTTTTTTACACAATCGCAGGAGGAAAATCCTTATGTTCGATGCCTTACCTCGCTTTACCATGACCCGAAGGATATGAATATTTTTCTTGCATTTTACGGAGGTAGTGACTCTGCCAAAGTGACCGATGAAAATGAAAGGGAAAGAGTAATGGGAGCGTATAATCAGGAAGGTACTTTACTGAAAATCAGTAAAACAAAGATGAACGAATTCCTGATGCGATACATAGGGCTTCCTGTGGATGAAACAAATAAAAACGGAATTGAGCTATTCGAGTATGACTCTGGTAATTATTATTATCAGACTGATTTTTACCCTGAATCAAGGCTGTCTACCACATTCTTAAGAGGAGAGCATACAGACAATAAAGTCAGACTGTACTATTATGCGTCGGATTTGAATCTGGCAGATGTGCAGGAGTGTTCTGTGGCGTGTGTAACATTGGAAAAAAATGAACAAGGATATCAGATTATCTCAAATGTATTAATTCCTATTCCAATGTATTTGGATGGACCGCCTAATAAGGTGATTCCCTTGCAAATGGAAACATTTTTGGAATTGCCGTTACTCAGTAAAGCACCTCTTGCGGAAGACTGTGTATGCTGGTATGCGAAAAAAGACGTAGGTCCTTATACCGTCTGTGTTTACAGAATATTAGACGGAAGACTCTGCGTTGGCTTTCTGCAAGACGAAACAACTTGGAGTACCAGTGCTTTCAGGTTCCTGCCCGATAGTGCATGCGGTATAGGGTTTGGAGTTGATGCTTGTAGTAATTTGCTTGGAAGCCAAGGAATTGTACTTTCTTATAATGATAAGGGAAATGCAATTACTGAATACTATTTACTGAAAGATAATGATGCATTTTTGCTTTATAAGGGAATTGGAATTTCAAAGGTTGAAGATTTAGATGGAAATGGTGACAGTGAGTTACTGGTAAAAGAAAACGGGAAAATTTATTTATTTTATGCAGAAGATGGGAAAATAAGCAAGTGTGATATCGAGGCGACTATAGTATCTTTTGGAATCGGTGGTGATGAAATTAGAGTAGAAATGTCAAAGGAAAAAAGCGAGCAGTTATTATTATACAAAAAAATAATTCATACAAACGGGACTTTGCGAGAACGGAAAATTGGAAATATATTCTTTTACAATAATAAGCTATTCTACTATTGTTTAGAAGACTAGACACACGAGCGGGTGTTACGTAAACTTCAGAAGAAATATAAAAGAGAGGTTACAACGATGAAAAAAACAATTACATGTGCTACAACATCCTTGCTGCTAATAGGGATTCTTACCTTGCAGACTTTAGCAATCAATTTTAAATCAGAGGAGAACATAGATAATCTTGTCTTTCCGTTTATTTATTCTGATGCAGATGATCTTGTGTGGGTGAGAAAATATGTGGGCGATTGCTCTACATGTATAGAAGGCCGTTTGTATGTAAAAGACATGGTAACAGGAGAAGTAAAAGAAATTGTGTCAGATGCCGTGAAGCAGCTTCGAGAATCTGAAGATACGCTTTATTGTATTACAAATGATGGTTTATCTATCATCCAAACAGATTGTCAGGGGAAAAAAGTGACTGAAATTTATAAGGCTGATTACGGGATGATAGACCATCTTGAAGTGTATGGAAATAATCTGTGTTTTACAGAGGGAGATTATGTAGTTTCTTTTGATTTGAAAAAAAGTGAAAAGACAGTGGTTGGCCGTGGGGCAAATGTACTATATTTATATCCACTTACTGAAACTGAGTTCGTATGGGTTACAGGCGAAAATGGGGAGGCATCAGTTTATGACAGTATTACAAATGAGGTAATTGATGTTGAGCATATTGAGCTACTGCAAATCAATGGAAAAGGAAATGTACATTTTAATGAGCTTGATACGGTTAAGGATGTAACCCCACAAGCGATATTACAGGAAACATTTCCACTAAGTAATTATCCTGTGGGTTCATATTTTACTGTTAATGGAAGAGCGTGTACAGATCATGGTAGTGGGAGTTGTAGTACAACAGGTGGTTGCAATTGTAAGTCGTATGATAGTTCAATTCAGTGTATGGGATTTGCAAAGTATGCAAGTGATCAATATGCGCATCGAGGCAGTTGGTCATATACTCCTTCACACACAATAGATAGTGCTCAAGGATACAGCAGCGATAGTGAATTAAAAGTATTACTTAAAGGCTTAGGAAAGGGAGCATATATTCGCCTGCATAAGACAGGTGGTGGCAGTGATCATTCCGTGGTTATTGCAAACGCCGATAGCTCGAGCGTTACAGTATATGAAGCGAATTATGGCTGGAAATGTGATGTCGGAATGCGAACATTAACATATGCACAATTCCGAAATCAATATGCGTATATTGTCAAGTCATTTGCGCACAGTTTTGATGGTAGTGCAATTAAATACGATGCTGATTATCATAAAGTGAAATGTTCACTTTCAGGCTGCAACGGATTTATTTACGGCTCGCATTATGCACAGAGTCCTGGGGCAAATGCTACGTGTCTAGCTTGCGGATATAAAGGTAATATTTCAATAGGGATTATGTCGGCAAGGGACGAATTGCTATAAAATATGGAGAGATTGTGTGAAAGAACATTGTGGCAGATGGGCCTTATAGTAATTGCTCTTTGCGTTGGATGTAGCTGGGAGAGAGCTTCAAATGTATCTGAAGATCAAATTCAGTGGGGGAGTGAAACAAGAGATTATCTTTCCTATGAGGAATACTTTTCTCAGCAGCGTCTCTACGATTATGCAGAAGATGTCTTTTCTGGCTGGTCATTACAGGATGCTGATATTAGCTACGACGGTACAGTGCTTCGCCTAACGGATAGCAAAGGGATTCCTATGCAGGACATTGCTACATTGAAGGGATATCTCTTTCAGACGGCTGATAAGAACTGGATTTATGGTATTTCCGAGACCTCAGAGCTTGTGCGTGTAAGTTATTCTGGGAAAATAGAAACGCTCTTTGCAGATAGAACAGGATTGCTGCGCAGCCTTGCGGAGAAAGAACACGCACCAATCTATTTGGCGGACGGATGTACGCTTTTTTTCCTCGCAGGGACAGACGAGGGTATCGGGATCTATCGGCTATATCTGCCGAACAAGCAAGCCGATGTACTCTATTCTTCAATTCCACGCAATGCGCTGCGGTTGAGGCTGGAACCGCCGCCATCCAATGTGGAGGCAGTGTGGGATAACGGCGATGTATTATTTTTTGCGCGATATGAGGAGCTTTTGAATACTTCTTCTGGTTATGCGCCTGAAACGATGGGCGAAGATGAGTGTATTGGAATGCTGGAGTTAGATGAGAAGCTGTATTCAGCGCAGGCACACTATATCAATGCGCTGACGGGTGATTACCGAGAGATGCCCTATGGATACGTTTATCTGCCGATGCCTCGCAGCAAAGAAAATATTGCACTTAATGGTGAGGCGTGGTGGCTTGATGTATAAGAAAAGCCACCAGCACGTGTGCGCCGACAACTATCTGTTACCTTTCGGTACTGTCGGTATTAAAGGTAGAAACGAAAGGATGTGCTATCATGAAAAGGTCTCATTTCTGCTTGACCATTGTTCTTCTGCTACTGTTAATTATGTCTGCCTGTAGAAATACTCCAGCAAAAAGCGGCAAGATCCAATGTGATAGCGAAGCTCCTACCGGTAGTAAATCTCATGACGGTAATCAAACGGCAAATTCGGGCGATTTATATACTCCGGTGACTACTGAGAATGAAATTCGTGCTTTGTACGCTCTGGATTATACAGATGACCCCACCAATCCTCCGATTCTGTCTGTAACGGCCTATAAGGGGGATTTCCTGGTACAGCGAGGCTGGGAAGGAAGCGGTCAGTGGCTAGATTGGGTTTACGGTAAAAGTGGTATCCGATATGAGATGATGTATTTGGATGAACCGCTTTTGGACTTAAAAATTTTGCGTAAGGCTGCAGTTAAAGCCGTTATTGGTGGTCCGAACAGCTATAATGGTGTGCCTAGTTTTCCACATGTGGAGACTGCAACTTTGGATTTTATCTGTGATGAGCAGGGTATACCGTTAGATTGTTTCCCTTACAGCGGCTATGGGACAAGTGTGTCTAGCACTTACTGGGCCGATTCTGGTGAAACTTATTATATGGGGATGCAGGAACGAAGGGAGGCTGTTCGTTCTGCTCAGATTGATGCGGGTGGTGTTACTGTGGCATTTGCACCTCTGGCAGACGGCAGCGATTTTACAGCCGCCTACTGTGAGATCCCCTATACAAAGATATCTTTTCCAGAAAACGGAAATGTTATTTTTGTTAGGTTCCATAATACGTTTCTGGACAGCGGAGAGTTGGCGGATGGTGTTACTACAGATTATTTGAAAATCTATGGCTCCCTTTATCCGGAAGACTTTCCTGCTGGTGAACTGACGGGAAATTGTCTGCTAATTGAAAAAGCAGAGATCACACAAGAGAAAAACGATGTGGTTCTTACCATAACCTTAAATGTTGACCGCTTGAGTGAAACTCCACTGGGAGATGAAGGCTTTTTTCAATATACTGCAGATCGCAGTTATACCGGTATGGGTGATGTTGGACCCTATTTTCACATTCAAATCCGAGTTGCGGATGACTTTTCCCGATTATCATAGATGCGGTTTTAAAAACGAACAATCCACATAGCGGATTTAGATATATCTGATATATAGATGTAAAAAGAGAACAAATTCTTACAAGGAATAACGCGCCATTCATTTTTCGACAAGTTAGCCAAATAAATATTTTCAGCTATGTGCAAAATGTTCTTCTTCAAGTGGTACATCAATGTAAATTATAGGTTGTTTTCCGTGTCAAACCATACGCGCACACTATAAATATTTTGAAAGTCTTCAAGGGTTTGATATCCCCACACATCTGTTATAGAATGGAGCGAAAACCGGTCTGAGTGGAGAAACGTGATCATGCTGGTCATATTGCTTTTTATGTTGGGGCAGCAATACGACAGCGGAGAATAGGCAATCCGCCAAAATTTTCGACAAAAAGTTTCACTTTGATGTAGTGTTTCATTCTGGCTTGCAAGTTAATAGATAGAAGGGTGTGATTCCTTGTGGATGATATTAAGATCATTGATTTGTTCTTTGCACGTTCTGAGCTTGCAATCGAAGCGCTGGACGGCAAATATGGGGCGATTTGCCATAATCTTTCCCGCAGCATTTTGAAGGATCAACAGGACGCAGAGGAATGCGTGAATGATGCCTATCTCGGTGTTTGGAATGCGATCCCTCCGCACAGGCCCAATCCGCTGTCCGTCTTTGTCTGCAAGATCGTTCGGAATATTTCTATCATGCGTTATCGGGCCAATACAGCTCTCAAGCGAAACAGCAATTACGACTCGACAATGGAGGAATTGGAAAATTGCCTTTCTTCCTCAGTCTCGGTTGAAGACTCTCTCGAGGAAAAAGAGTTGGTTGCGATCATTGAAGACTTTCTCAGGGACTTGTCACAGGAAAACCGCGTGATCTTCCTGCGGCGCTACTGGTTCTCCGACAGCTATGCAGAAATTGCGGCTCGAACCGGTCTGACGAAAAAGAACGTCTCTGTCCGGCTTTCCCGAATCCGTAAGCAATTACAAACGCATCTTGCAGAAAGGGGTGTTTTGGCTTGTTGACATTGGCTCAGAAATTCTCCAGCGCAATGAATGGGATCGACGATGAGTTTATCGAAGAGGCGCTGACCTATGAACGGTCCAAAAAGCGCAAGACTTCCCGCGTACTGCGAATGGTCCTCGCCGCAGCGCTCATCTCCGCGCTTTTGTTCACGTCGGCGTTGGCGTTCTCGCCATCGTTTCGTGAGAACACGCTGAATGTCCTGGTTGAAATCTTCTCCGACCACGCCACGTTCCGTGTCGAGGGAGAGGAGCCAGCCGGAGCCTTTATCGCCGGTAAAATCGACTACTCGGCGCTGGAAGAGACCTATCGTCTTGATCCGGGAGGCTGCTACCGGGCCGATTTTGCCAGTGGCGCCACATTTTTCGGCAACAACGGTGAGATCATTTCAATCACCGTCGTGGCCATTAGAGACGGCTTAGTAGGAGGCTTTGAAATTGCTGACGATGCAGAGTCAAAGTCCATCACGCTTTACGGTAAGGATGCTACGCTTTACTGGGGTGAGGACCAGGAATGCGCGGGAGAAACCGGTACAGAGGCCTACATCTTTCAGATTGATGAAGAAAACGGTTGGCTCATCAACTTTCGTAGCTTCAAGCTCTCGCCGGACGAGCTTGTCTCCGTCGCAGAACAGGTCAAAATCTCATAGTCCGCTTACATTGCGTGCAATGAGCAAATCCTTACACTCAATGTTATCGATGCAATGAGTTATCAGGAATGGCAGTATCAAACATCACGCGGCATATCGGCCACATTGGCGCTCGGCCCTGGCAGAGCATTGATTCTGGCCGATTTGCCGGACAGCTTTGTGACCATCACTATTTTGGCGGGAAGTGCCGACGGCTTGACGCGGGATCTGCTTGAAGAACTGGCTGACAGCTTCGATCTTTCAAAGCTCACTCCGATAGTGCTGCCGGAATCTCTCTACATTCCATCACCTTAATTTTTCATTTCAGAATATGCAGGAGGTCTTTTATCATGCGCCAAATTCCGAGACTTTCGGTCATCACCGTAAGTATTGCTCTTCTTATGACCCTAAGTTCATGCAGCGACACACAGAATACGCCGGAAGCCGATGACCAGCCGTCTACTCCAACAGAAAAAAGAGAAATGACAACCGATGTGCCGGAGAACAACAATGCCAGCGGCGAATCTCCGCAGGGATCTGTCACCGATGCCGCAAACTTTGAAATAACGGAAAACGAGGATGGCACAGCTACCATTAGCCGGTATATCGGTACTGAAACAGATATTGTGATTCCCTCACAGATCGACGGAAAAACTGTTTCCGCGATTGGAAACGTCACGGGTACAACCGGAGCGTTTGAAGGCTGCACGAGCATAACCGCCGTGGTGATTCCGGATGGTGTGACGGAAATTCAGGACAACGCCTTTTACGGCTGCACTTCGTTGGAGACGGTGACGATTCCTTCCAGCGTTACGCTCCTGCGCAACTGTGCTTTTTGTGATTGTCCAAACTTGCGTGCGGTCTACTTCAAGGGCGATGCACCGCAGCAAGCCAATTATGTATTTGATTCCACCGAAAATGTCACCATGTATTATCAGGACGGGACCTCCGGCTGGGAGAATCCCTGGCACGGACGTCCTGCGGAAGTATATATCCCCGAATAAAAAGTGCAAGGGCCATGCTCAAATCTAACATCAAGAGGACAAGCACCATGATGAAACGTCTATTTCTCACCGCGCTTGCGGTATTGCTCCTGCTGCTTGCAGGCTGTACAGCAAAGCCAGATACATCCAATCAATCAAAGCCTACAGATTATTATTTGACCGATACCGACCTTCCGCTGGATGATGCTGCGCGGCTTCGCGCCGCGCCGGATTTTTTGACGGCGAAACAGCAAACACTTTACAGGCAGGCATTTGCGCTCTATAGCGCGATGTTTGACGGTGAAACGACCGGCATCGACGACGCCTTCCCTGCCGCAGACGGCCAAACCGAGTACGACGAGTACACGCCGGACGGCTCCGACTACACCTACATCAGCTCCCACAGCCGTTGGCAGTCCTGGGCTGACTTTGACCGCGTCATCCACGCGCTGTTCACCGATACGTTTTGGTCTGCCTGCAATGACGACGGCAACGCGCCGATCTACATTGAGCATGATGGCCGGCTTTTTATCCTCGACTGCGCCTACGGCGACCAATATTACAACAGCAACATTCCCGACGAATTTACTCTGACTGCACAGACGGATGATCGGATCGACTTCACGGTGACGGCGCACTACTCTTATCCCTACCCTCGTCAGGACGAAACCGAGGCCGAGCGCGACGAGCGGCTGAAAACAAGCTATGAGTACACGCGCACCTATCCGGTCACTCTGATCTATACTGATGCAGGCTGGCGTTTTGATGCCTTCACCACACCGAATCAGGCAGATATGCAGCTCATCGGCGAGTGGGACGGTGTAGAGGAAACTGATTTCTATTTGCCAAATAATTAAATAGCCTTTCCCTCCCGTGCCCGCAAGGCTTAATGCAGCCGACCAATCTTGAAAGAAATCCTGTCAATGTCGGCTGCAGCGAATGGATGTCAGTCAGCACGACTGTAAAATTGAGGTGTAATGTCGTGCAGCGGAAATGGGTACAAGAGGGCGGGAACATCTTGCAAGGATGTTCCCGCCTGTAATTTGATCTGGCCGATTTTCAAAGCAACTATAGAAGCTGCAGATTTTTTACATAGTTCTCCTTATTTAGAAAACATTTCTATTTTGTCGTTTCGACTAAAGAGACACTTTCGGCTATGTGCAACATGCTGCTTTCGCTTAGCCTTGCGTCGATGGCGAATTGTAGGTTGTGCTCCGTGTCGATCCAAGTGATGGTATTGTCAGACTTGCTCATATCCTGTGCAAGTAGCATCTGACCATTGAAACCATTTACCGTAACAGGAATAATCTCAGCAGCATCTGTCTCAAAATTGCTGGCAGATCCTTGCTGCATATAAATATACCTCAAATAAATCCGCGAAGCGTCCTCCTCTCCTTCATGTTGGTATACAACGCTAACATAAGTTGGCCACTCAACTCGATCAGACTCAATTTCAACATAGCCATCAGGCAAAGCGGTAATTACATAGTGGGGCATTTTCTCAACTGCAGAAGGACCGGCATATCTGTACGTTATATGCGTCTCATACCATTCTGTAACCCAGCGGATAAATGTCGCGCGAGCAGTTGGGCTAACGACCATCAAACTGCCGAATGCAAGCGAGATCACCAGCAGTATGACAGCGACCCGCTTTAAGGCTCTTT
>ERZ1106954.2934-NODE-2934-length-11352-cov-3.837745_pt1 | contig 11352 bp, 7 predicted proteins | sample MGYA00403678_ERZ1106954 | MGnify/ENA primary metagenome ERZ1106954 (study PRJEB35170, sample SAMEA104062445) | human gut metagenome | biome: human gut; feature: human-associated habitat; material: faeces | place: Denmark | collected 2012-08-20 ... | reverse complement strand
AAATGGTAGTAAATACTGCATCCTTTCTGAAATTGTATTTACCAAGAGTGAGGCCAAACACCGAAATAAAGAAAACATTTTCGGTAATTCCGTGCTTCTTACAGAAGTCCTTTACCTCCTGTACGGAAACCTCCGTAACCTCTCTGTGGTAAGTCTCTGCGGTCGGAACCGGACCGTTTTTATCCGGATAGAAGTTGATGCTTCCGCCCGCATTTTCAAAAACGGATTTATAGTAGTTCTCTGCATTCTTATAAACATCACTCTTCAATGCATCACGGTTATCCAGAGCCAGGTCATAGGAGGTATAGGTTTCTGCTTCCAGTTTTTCTCCACTGTACGCCCTGTTAATGTCGTTCAGTATAATACCAAGAGAGGTTCCATCCGCAATGATATGATGAATGTCAAGGAACAGGTAATTTCCATCACAGGTTCTGTAAATTTCAAACCGGAAAAGCTGCTCATTAAACAGCATATAGGGACGAACCAGCGTTTCCCTGTTCATTCCATTGATAATATGTGTTTTACAGGTTAAGCCGTCATCACGTTTCTGAAGGACATCTCCGTTTTCATCCATGAAGAGGCGTGTCTTCAGATAAGGATGAGCCTCGATTGTGCTGTCAATAGCTGCTGCAAGCCTGTCAAGATCTACCTTCTTATTAAGCTTCAAAAGATAAGGAATATTGTATATGGTAGAGCCCATATTGGCCGTACACTCAATAAAGATTCCTTCCTGCGTATTAGTAAGCGGATAGTTCTCCTGTACTTCTCTCTTTGTTTCCTTACCGGCAGTCTTTACAAAGCCCTCTAACAGTTCAATTGTCGGATGGCTCTTAATATCCGAGGTCTTAATGACTATGTCAAATGCCTTGGAAATCAGGATATTCAGCTTGATTGCACTGATGGAAGTCAGTCCTGCCTCATAAATATCCGTGGTAATGCCGAATTCTTTATAGCCAAGAACGTCTGCAATACAGTCAAATAATTTCTGCTGTGTTTCATTCTTCGGCTCGATGATTTCTTCGATTTTTCTCTCCGGTACCGGAAGTGCCTTTTTATTGACCTTCTGGTTCTGATTAAGCGGAATCTTGTCGATCTGCATGGTAACTGCAGGTACCATATAAGCAGGCTTGGTTTCCTTAATGAAATCATTCAAGCCATTGATATCCACTTCACTGTCCGATACCACATAAGCTGCAATGTATTTTCCACCGTTCGGATCATCAAAAGCAACAACGGTTGCATCCTTGATTCCCTGGTATCTCCGGATGACCTCTTCCACTTCGGAAAGCTCGATCCGGAAGCCCCTGATCTTAACCTGGGAATCCTTTCTGCCGATGATCTGGACATTTCCGTCCGGAAGATATCTGGCAATATCACCGGAATGATACAGCACTTCATAGCCTTCCGTATCATCATAAATGTTCTTCGTATATACCTCCGCCGTTTTCTCCGGCTTATTAAGATACCCCCTCGAAACCTGGAAGCCTGAGATCATCAGTTCTCCGCAGGCACCATACGGCAGCATATGACCGGATTTATCCGTAATATAAAGCTTCACATTATCCAGTGCTTTTCCGATCGGAATATTCGGATAATACTTGTCAACCTCAAAAGCCGTTACAAGAATGGTCGTTTCCGTAGGACCGTAAACATTGAAAAACCGATATCCCTTCGGCGGTTCACAGGGAACGAGCTTCTCCCCGCCTACGGAAAGATAACGAAGACTCCTGCATTCCATTTCCAGTGCAAACTGTCTTCCGACCTGTGTGGTCATGAAGGAGTGGGTAATGCCATTTTCTTCAAAGTATTTCTGCAAGCCAATAAAATCCAAACGGATTTCTTCCGGAATAATATGTAATTCTGCACCATTGGTAATTGCACCGTAAGTATCCATCATGGAAGCATCAAAACCAAACGATGCATAGGCAGCCACCTTACAATCCGGATCAATACTGTAATACTTTCTGTACCAGTGACAGAATGCGGTAATATTTCCATATTCCAGCATACATCCCTTCGGTACCCCGGTAGAACCTGAGGTATACAGTAAGATAAACAGGTCATGAAGCTGCGGCTTTTTCAATTCCACATCCACATCCTCAAGCTGCATGATTTCATCGGTATATAAAACAGGTCCCTGATAGCCATCCACCAGATGCAGAAGCTCTCTGTCTGCAATCAGAAGCTTTGCTGCGGAATCCTCCAGCATATACATCAGACGATCCTTCGGATACGACGGATCGAGCGGCTGATATGCGGCTCCTGCTTTAATCACGCCCATCGGTGCAATCGCCATATACTCACAACGTGGAATCAGAATGGACACGACATCTTCCGTGCCAATTCCCCGGGAGGCAATGTATTTTCCGAGCCGGTCACTGATCTCATCCAGTTCCTTATAAGTGTACTTCTTATCCTTAAATACCACAGCCGTATGATCCGGTATGGTCTGTACCATTTCAGCAAACCGGTCAGAAATCGTTTTCGTTCTGTCATATTCGCAGGCCGTATCATTGAATTCTGCAATTTTCTTAACCGCATTCTCAGAGAGAATGGAAACCTCTGATACATACTTGTTTTTCAGCATGGAATCCATGGCTGCTTCATACGCTTCAAGCATTCCTGCCACAAATGCATCACTGTACCTGTCGCTGCGGAATTCTGCAGTAAGAACATATTCGTTATTGTACTCTCTTACCTGAATAAGCAGCGGCATTTTCGCCATATCAAGGGAAAGATCGTGTCCCCGTGCAACGGTATCTCCGATTGGATAATCGTCACTTAATTCTGCCTGATAAGCAAAGGTAAGATCCGAATTAAATCCATATTTTGCACAGATATCCGAGAACGGGAAAATATCATTTGCCATAGAGGACAGGAGCTGTTCAGAAAGCTCTGACATGTAGGCCTGGATCGTCGTTTTTGCTTCAAATTTACAGTAAACCGGAAGGGTCTTCACCAGCATACAGACCGTATTTTCCAACCGGGAATCATTTCTGCCATTATAGATTGTAGAAAAAAGGCTGTCGTCGGAATTGGAATATCTGGACATCAGAATACCAAACACACCGGTAAATAAAATATTCGGTGTGACACCCAGCTTTTCACAGCAGGACAGGATTTTGTCCTCTGCAACCGTAAGCTTTCTTTCAAGATATCCCTTTTCCGGAGCTTTTCCGGTCACATCCGGGAATGGAAGGGATTCGGTCTCCACTTCTCCGAATACGCTGTCATAATACTTCTCGGCCTTCTTATATTTTCCTTCCTGCATCTGCTGCTCTTCATCAAGGGCTGCATCAAATCCGGTATAGGTCTCCTTTTCGAGTTTTTCACCCACATAAGCCCGGTTGATATCCTCGAAAATAATATCATAGGAGTTACCATCTGCAATAATGTGATGGAAATCAGTGAACAGATATTTCCGGTCTTCCGTGACATAAATCTGCGCACGGAATAAACGTCCCTTTTCCAGCTTAAACGGACGCACCAGCTCCTTCTTCAAAGCTTCAAACTGTTCATTCGTTGTCTCAATGACATCCGGTACAAAATTCTCCGTACCCGGACGCTGCACCATCTCTCCCTGATCGTTTAAAAACACTTCGGTAAGCAGATAGGAATGGGCATTCACCATCTGAGCCACAGCATCAGACAGCTTCTGTACATCTGTGGTGCTGTCCAGTTCAAACAGGAACGGAATATTATATACAGTGCTGTCCGGATTCTTACTGCATTCTGCAAAAATACCCTTCTGCGAACCGGTAAGAGGATAAACCTCACGCTTCTCATAGGTCCGGATCTTCGGTGCAAGCATGACATAGTTTTCCAGTTTTTCAACGGTGTTATTTTCATGAATATCACTTGTTTTTACTGTAACGCCAAACTCATCCGAAATCAGAATGCAAAGCTTCATGGCACTGATAGAAGATAATCCTGCTTTATAAAAGCTGGTATCAATGCCAAAGAAATCGTTTTCTACCACATTCGCAACGATTTCAAAAATCTTCTTCTGCATCGGTGTTTCCGGCTCTTTCAAATTCTTCGGCTGGGAAATGGGCTTTGGCAGTGCGCTCTTATCAATCTTGCCGTTTGCAGTTACCGGCATCCTGTCCATCTGGATAAACACATCGGGAACCATGTAATGAGCGAGGGATTCGGCTGCATAGTCCGAAAGCTCCCCGGTATCAATCTTATGGTCTGCCAGAAAATAGCAGCAGAGATATTTATTGTCCACCGGTACGGTAATACTGGTGACAATTCCTTCATAGCTGTTGATGACTTCTTCAATTTCACCAAGCTCAATTCGTAAGCCACGCAGCTTGATCTGGTTGTCCATTCTTCCAAAGAACTCAATTTCACCTTCGGGTGTAATCCGGGCAAGGTCGCCTGTTTTATATGCCCGTTCGCCATTCAGTTTAATAAATACAGCAGCTGTTTTATCCGGCAGATTGATATAGCCTCTTCCTACACCAAGACCTGCTACCACAAGTTCCCCTGTCTCTCCATCCGGAAGAATCCTGTTCTCCTTATCTACCACATAAACCCGGACGTTGCCGTTCGGCGTACCGATCGTAATATTTTTGCTGTCGCTAATCACCTTCATCGTACAACTGATCGTCGTCTCTGTAGGGCCGTAACCATTCATAATATAAGCATCCGGATTAACCGAACGGATCTTATCATAAAGTGCCGGAGGGAAGGCTTCTGCTCCCACGTCATAAACCCTGATCTGAGAAGCTGCTTCCTTCAGCTGCGGAAGATCAATCATGTTGGATAGATACGTCGGAGTTGTCGTCATGATATCGACATGATTTTTAACAATGAGATCTCCGAGCATCATCGGGTTCTGGATCTCTTCATCCGTTGCAATCACTGCAGTAAGTCCATTCGTAAGCGGAATAAACTCCTCAAGTACGGATACGTCAAAGGTCATCGCTGCCATGGAAAGAGAAACACTTCCCCTGCTTACATATCCATAGGTTTCTGCATTCTTTGGATCAGGATTCACAAAGTTTGCAAGATTTACGTGCTCAATCATTACTCCCTTGGGCTTTCCGGTGGAGCCTGAGGTATAGATACAATAACACAGATCATGTTCCCTGATCTCTACATCCGGATTTTCTGTATCCGGATGCTGCAGCAGCTCTTCCAGTAAAAGCACCTTGCAGGGGAGTTTGTCAAACAGTTCCTTACGTTCTTTGGCAATCTCCTTTGTTGTGATGAGCAGCGGCACTCCTGCATCCTCAAAGATAAACTGGATTCTGTCATCCGGGTAATCCGGAGAAGCTACCGCAAAAGCGCTTCCTGACTTCAAAATACCCTGTCGTACTGCATAAAAATCACAACAGCGTTCCAGTACAACACCCACGATAATCTCCCGACCGGCCCCCTTTCCGATGAGAGAATGGGCAATTTTGTTTGCTCTTTCATTCAGTTCGGCATACGTGAAGCTTTCCTCACCGGAAGCAACCGCACACTTTTCCGGATGGAGACGTACCTGTTCTTCAAACAGCTTCGTCACCGGCTGAAATGTAAAGGCAAACCCGGATTTTTCATTAATGTCTGACATTTCTTTCCCCTCCTAAAATGAGATTATTGTATTATTCATATCAATGGCACGAATATAGTCCATAGATTTTGAAATCTTTTTCACAAGCTCGATTCCATGAATATCAAATTCTTCACTGTCACAGCTGTACTCCAACGGGTTGAAGTTCACTCCGTTATCACGGATTCTAAGCCGGCATAAATCATCCTCGATACAGAAATTGATATCGATCCAGTTCGAGGTTTTGCCGCCGAATCTGATGATATTTACGGTCATCTCTTCCGCACATACGGCTGCCAGATTGGCTTTGTTTCCGGATACTCCCTTTTCCCTGCAGAACTCCATGATTCTGGTATGTACAATCGAAGCTTCTTCCATGGTACTCTTAATTGAAAAGTCCAGATTGATTCCCGGATTTTCATCCGGGACAATATAAAAGGTGGAATGCGGATGCTAGTGCATATTCTAGAATTATAGATTTTAAAAGATTTAGAGAAATAGCAGATAAATGTGGTGCTTATTTAATGGTTGATATGGCTCATATAGCTGGTTTAGTTGCTACTGGTTTTCATCCTTCACCTGTTGGTTATGCTGATGTTGTGACATCAACTACTCATAAAACATTAAGGGGTCCAAGAGGAGGCATAATCCTTACTAATAATAAGGAAATAATAAATAAAATAAATAAGGTAGTATTTCCAGGAATTCAAGGTGGACCATTAATGCATGTTATTGCTGCAAAGGCGGAATGTTTTTATGAAGCACTACAGCCATCTTTTAAGGAGTATATTAAAAATGTTATAGATAATGCGTGTGAATTATCTAATACTTTAAAGGAAAATGGCTTTAAGATAATAAGTGGAGGAACATCTAATCATTTAATGTTAGTTGATGTTAAAAGCATTGGTATAACTGGTAAGGAAGCAGAAGAAGTATTGGAAAAAATAAATATAACATGTAATAAAAATACAATACCAAATGAAACTGAATCTCCTAGAGTAACAAGTGGTATAAGATTAGGTACTCCAGCAATGACTACAAGGGGATTTACTAAGGAAGATTTTCATGAGGTTGGGTTAATAATAAGTGAAGCACTTAAAAATAAAGATAATGAAGAGGTATTAAGTAAGTTAAGATGTAGAGTTTTAAAATTAACTAGTGAGCATCCTTTGTATGAATAATTGATTATTGAAAGTTAATACTAATATCGAAAGGAGAAAAGTATGACTGACGATTTAGAATTAATAGAATATGTGTATCAAAATGCTGAAATGGGTGTTACTACTTTAAATGAATTATTGAAGGAATTAAAAGATAAGGGTAATAAAATAAAAAAATTAGTGGAAGAAGAAGTAAAGGAATATGAAAAGTTTTATAATGAGGCGAGGAAGCTTATAAATAAAACTAAGGTTCCTGCACAACATAATAATCTAATGAAGAAAGTTATGGCAAGTATGGGAGTTAGGAAAGAGGTAAAGTGTGATAATAGTGATGCCGCTATAGCAAGGATGTTAGTAGAGGGTGTTACTATGGGTATAGTTGATATTTCTACTAAAATTAAAAATTATAGTGATAGTGTTGATAATAAGATATTGGATTTTTCTAAAAGATATTTAAAATATCAAGAAGGAGAAATTGAAAAATTGAAAAAGTTTTTATAGGTGGTGAGTTTATGGCTAAAAAGAAGGTATTTTTTAGTTATTATTATGAAAAAGATGGTAATAAAGTAGATGATATAAGAGGTATGGGACTTGTGAGGGATATTAAACCTGCATCTAAAAAAGAGTGGGATAATATATGTAGTAAAGGTGATGAAGCAGTTAAAAATTGGATAGATACTAATATGAAAGATGCTGAAACTGTAGTTGTATTTATTGGGGAAGATACTATAAAAAGAAAATGGATAATATATGAGATAGAGAAAGCTTGGAATGAAGGTAAGGGATTACTTGGTATATATATTCATAATATGGATGGCTCTAATTATGGTAAAACTAATAAGGGAGAAAATCCTTTTGAACATTTTAAAATGAATAGGGATGGTAAGACATTAAGAAGTGTTATTAAGTGTTATGATCCAGATCCTAAGGATGCCTATAATTGTATATTTGAGCATATAGAAGATTGGATTAGTGATGCAAAGAGTATTAGGGATTTTTATTAAAAAAACTCGTTTTTACGAGTTTTTGTTATTTACATGTAGCACCAATAGATTCATATATATTTTTTATATCATTTATGTCTATTTTTCCATTTTTAATTAGTTGACTATTTGAAGAATCAATACTTATCAATTTTTCTGTATCAATTTTTTCATAATCAATGTCTACTGTTGAAGTGAATGTATTTCCATTTATTTCTGTTTTATAATTATAATTTTCGATATTATTATAAGCACTATATATATTTTCAGTTTGTTCTTTTAAGGTATTAAGATATTCTGAATCATCAGATTCTACTATTTCAACACTTTTAACTTTTGTAACATAGTTTCCTTTATAATCTACTTTATAATTTAAAGACATTTTTGTGTTGTTTTGATTTGTAGTTTTAGTACAAGTCATTGTTTTGACTTCATTTTCACATCCTGATAATAGAAAAACAAATAAAAATAAAGATATACAAAATATTAAGCTTTTTTTCATAACTCCTCCTTCTAATATAAATATAACATTGTTAATTATTATAATCAAATATTTAATTGATATAAATGTGTAAAATGTGTATAATTAAATTGGAGATGATTTTATGAAAATACCTTTTAAAAAGGCAAATATTTTACTACCTAAAAATTGTGATATGAAAAAATGGAGTGTAGTAGCATGTGATCAGTATACATCTGAAAAGGAATATTGGGATGATGTTAAGAAAATAGTAGGAAATAATCCTTCTACTCTTAATTTGATTCTTCCCGAGATATATTTAGAGGAAAGTGATATTGAAACTAGAATTAAAAATATAAATAAGAATATGGATAATTTATTGAAGGAAGATTTTTTTAAGGAATATCCAAATTCAATGATATATCTTGAAAGAAGACAAGCAGATGGAAAGGTTAGAGAGGGCTTAATTGGTATGGTAGATCTTCTTGACTATTCTTATGAAGTGGGTAGTACAAGCATGATAAGAGCAACTGAGAAGACTGTGATTGAAAGAATACCACCGAGAGTGAAGGTTAGGGAAAATGCGTCATTAGAACTTCCACATATAATGATTTTGATAGATGATGAGAAGAAAGATATTATTGAATCTTTGAAAAATAAGGTAAGTGAAGAAGATAAGGTTTATGATTTTGATCTTATGAAAAATGGTGGACATGTAACTGGATATGTACTAGATGACAGTGTGTCAGATGAAGTTATAAGTAAATTAGAGAGTTTATGTGATAAAGATTATTTTAATAAAAAATATAATGTGGATAATAAAGAAGTATTATTGTTTGCTATGGGTGATGGAAATCATTCGCTTGCAACTGCAAAGGCATGTTATGAAAATTTAAAGGGAACAATGAGTGAAGAAGAATATTTAAATCATCCATCTAGGTATGCACTTGTAGAACTTGTTAATTTGCACAGTGATGCACTTTTGTTTGAACCAATAAATAGAGTTGTATTTAATGTTAATCCAGAGCATTTATTAGAGGAATTATCAAAGTATTATGATGTATCTTATACTGAGTGTGATGGACAGAAGTTATATTATGTGTATAAAGAGAAGGAAGGATATTTGTGGATTAAAAATCCTAAAACAAATATAGCTATTGGGTCTTTGCAATTGTTTTTAGATGATTATTTGAAGAAAAATGATGGAAAAATAGATTATATTCATGGTGATGAGGTTACTAAAAATTTAGGTAAAAAAGATGGAAATATTGGATTTGTAGTTGATGCAATGAGTAAGAATGAGCTTTTTAGAACAGTTATATTGGATGGTGCTTTACCAAGAAAGACATTCTCAATGGGTCATAGTTATGATAAGAGATATTATTTAGAAAGTAGAAAGATTAAGTAGGAGGATTTTTATGGAATTAAAAGGAAGTAAGACAGAAAAGAATTTAATGGATGCGTTTGCGGGAGAATCACAAGCAAGAAATAAGTACACATATTTTGCTAGTAAAGCAAGAAAAGATGGTTATGAGCAAATAGCAGAAATATTTGAAGAAACTGCAAATAATGAGAAGGAACATGCAAAGTTATGGTTTAAATTATTAAATAATAATTCTATTCCATCAACTGTAGAAAATTTGAAGAGTGCAGCAGAAGGAGAAAACTTTGAATGGACTGATATGTATGATAGAATGGCTAAAGAAGCAAGAGAAGAGGGATTTGATCGTATTGCATTCTTATTTGAAAGTGTTGGTAAAATAGAAAAAGAGCATGAGGCAAGATATAAGAAATTACTAGAAAATGTAGAAAATGGATTAGTATTTAGTAAAGAGGAAGATAAAATTTGGATATGTAGAAATTGTGGTCATATAGTAATTGGAAAAAATGCACCTGAGGTATGTCCAGTATGTTCTCATCCAAAAGCGTTTTTTGAAATAAAAGAAGAAAATTATTAAAAAGTCACTTTGAAGTGGCTTTTATTTTATATATTTTTCTATAATAATCTCTTTCAAGTATTAATTTAGATATTATAAATTTATTGTTTATGATTTCATTTGTTTTTTCTACATAATTATTGTCTACATTATTAACAAATGGAATAAATGTATTAGTAACAGAATTGTATTTACCTTTATCAGTTATAAAACTTCTATCATTATATATTACTAAACCATCTTCATTTGATAGTAAATCTTTTCCCATTAGAATTCTTGAATCATAGTTTATACCAAATAAATTTAATATAGTTGGTAATATATCTAAACTACTTCCAAATTTATTAATTTCAATACTTTCTTTTAATTTGTTGTTCCAAATAATAAAGTTGTTTTTGTGAATATCAAATTTTTCATCTTTTATATAATTTGTATTTTGTTTAATTGCTTTTTTTGATAATCCATATGGATAATGATCGGCACTAATGACTATTACTGTATCATCAAGTTTGTTTGCTTTTTCTAGTTCTTTAATTAAAAGTTCTACTGCTTTATCAAGTTCTATTTGAGTTGCTAGATATGCTTTGATTGATTCATCATAATTTAAATCCTCGACATACTTTTTATTTTTTCTGGCAATTATATTATCTTTATAATTATATTCTAAGTGACCGCTTACTGTCATGTAATAAGTTATAAAAAGGGATTCATTTATGTAATCTTTTATAGATTGTTCAATCATTTCAATATCGCTTTCTGGGAAGTAATCGCAGTTTATTTTTAAGCCCCCATTGCACCCTTTGTAATTATATCCCATATTTGGATGTGACTTATTTCTGTTGTAATAATTATAATCTCCGTCATGATATGCATTAGCAACATAACCATTTCTTTTAAATATATTGCCATATACAAATGGTAAATAATTGTTACTTGAATCAGGCATACTCCATGTTCCTTCTTTTGGGAGTAGTGATGTAAGTGAAATGTATTCTCCATCGGATGTACTTATTGAATAAAGTGGTGTATAAAAATTATTAAATTGTTTATATAGTGTTGGTGTTAGATTTTTGTCTATTGATAATGGTGATGCGGATTCTGCAATAATTACAATTAAATTTTTATCTTTAAATATACCAGTATATTTATTTTTCATTGTTGGTTTTTCATTCTTAAAATATTTGTGCATTTTAATTAAAGTTTCATCTTTTTCATTCTCAATTAATTCATCAAAATCAATATCTAAAACATTATATTCTTCACTACT
>ERZ1106954.2927-NODE-2927-length-11383-cov-2.889301_pt1 | contig 11383 bp, 12 predicted proteins | sample MGYA00403678_ERZ1106954 | MGnify/ENA primary metagenome ERZ1106954 (study PRJEB35170, sample SAMEA104062445) | human gut metagenome | biome: human gut; feature: human-associated habitat; material: faeces | place: Denmark | collected 2012-08-20 ... | reverse complement strand
CGACATATTTTCTTACCGAGGAAGATTTTGAGGATTTGCCAAATTATGATAACGAGAGATATGATTTGTTCGGAGTTCATAAAATCGGAACGCTTGGTCTGAATGTGGGCGATACTATTCAAATGACATACGATTTAGGTTGTTGTCAGGTATTCAATATTGAGCTTCTTGAAATAAACGATATGCTGAGAGGACACGGAACAGCTTACCCAAAAATCCTTGACGGTGCAGGTCGTGGTATTGTTGATGATATGCCTGCTTTTGAACTGCTTGAAGCTATCAGGAAAACCGATGAGAACGGACATTCCGAAATTTATTATTCGAGCAGTTGTTCTGATAATGCTCCTGAATGGGATTACAGGAATTACAGAGTTGACTGGGATAATACTCTGCTCAAAGGTATAATCGACCGTATTCGTGATGGGTATGAGAATTATGAGGAATAATTCTTAAAAGAAGGAACCGTTTTGTTACGCACCTCGGAGAGTTGTTTTTTCGGAGGAAATGTGGTATAATACAGGAAATCGGATCGTATGAAGAATTTATATATTTTGAAAAAGCGAGGGCGAGAAGTATGTTCAAAGAATATTACGAAAAACTCCTACAACAATTATCCATTGATTTCAACTGCACTCCAACTGAACTTCAAGCAAAAGAAAATGTTATTACAGTCTCGAAACTTAATGAGGGCAGGAGAAGCTATACTCCTGATAAGCCCTTTTTGGAAATGGTGACACTTGGAAAAAACACTGTCATTATGGCGGACGAATGTCTGCATGATTTTCTGCACAGCTTTATCAAGGATGTTGAGGGGCACAGCCTTTTTGAATTAGGCAGTCTTTCCGTTCTTAACCAAGAACTGAAGCAATACGGTTATCAGATGGCACCAACACATCATATGTTTCTGCCTTGCCGTAATGTAGAGGTAGAAAAACGCTTTCAAGTAAAGTGGCTTTATGATAATGAGATAAACTCATTTTACGGCAATCCTCTGTTTCCAAATGCAATCGCTTTTCCAACACCTTGTCCTGTGCGACCTGACAGAATTGTTTCCATTGCAGTTGATGGAGAGAACATTATGGGGATGGCAGGTTGTTCAGAAGATGCGCCACATTGGCAACAAATTGGAATTGATGTTCTACCAGAATATCGTTCAAAAGGAATAGGCTCTTATCTCGTAACACTTTTAAAGAACAAAATTATCGAAATGGGTGACATCCCATTCTATGGCACTGCAACCGCAAATGTTCAATCTCAAAATATCGCTATCAACAGCGGGTTTAAACCAGCTTGGGTAGAAACAGAGGCGATTAAGATTAAATAAGATAAATGACAATTTATTCTTATAAGACATTTTATATTTACTTCCGTATTCGGAGAAAACCTGAATAAATAATATTCTTCATAACTCGAACTAACCTTGCCTTTGTTACTTTCTGCGAAAGTAACGCAAAGATACTTACGACAGCAGAAGCTATCATAAGTCTTTGCGCTCTCTGAGGGAATTCGGCGATACCGCCTCAAAAAAACAAACACCACCGTATCTCTTTCGATACGGTGGTGTTGTCATATCCGCTGTAATCAGTCTTAGCCTTGTTTTTCAAAACTTCTATATGACTATCTGGCTTAGACAGCGGAGATTTCAGCCTATCAAAAAAGGTCGCCATAAGCGGCCTTTTCTGATATAATAGGAGCAGGTGATGAAAATGATGAACCGAGAGACCGAACAGCGCCAGGCGATCGAACTGCTGTGTACGGACATGCTGGTGCCAAAAGACCACCTGCTGCGCAAAATCGACGCGGCAGTGGACTTCACGCATATCTACGACTTGGTGGAAGAGCTGTACTGCGAAGACAATGGCCGCCCGAGCATCGATCCGGTGGTCTTGTTCAAGCTGGTACTGATCGATTCACGGCAGAAGTGATCGAGGGAGTGTTCCGCTGGGTGCTGGAAGAAGTGGCACGAGCTGGTTATCTGTCGCCGGAAGTAGTGTTTGTGGACGGGACCCACATCAAGGCGAACGCGAATCTGAAGAAGCATGTGAAGAAGTCGATCCCGAAGGCCGCGCGACACTACCAGGAGCAGCTGATGCAGGAAGTCGATGCGGATCGCGCTGATCATGGGAAAAAGCCGCTGAAAAAGGATGACGACGATGATACGCTGTCAGCACCGCCGGAGGAGAAGAACATTATTGAGTCCACCACCGACCCGGAAAGCAGCGTGTTCCACAAGGGCGAGCACAAGAAGTGCTTTGCGTATGAGGCCCACACGGTATGCGAAAAGCGCGGATATGTGCTGGAGGTGGAAGTAACGCCCGGCAACGTCCACGACAGCGTGGCATTCGACACGGTATTCGAGCGGCTGATTAAGCATTATCCCGAGGTTGAAGTGGTTACCGCCGATGCAGGATACAAGACGCCGTGGATCTGCAAGCAGGTCATTGACAGCGGCAGGACTCCTTCGCTTCCCTACAAGCGCCCTATGACCAAACAGGGGAATCTGCCGTGGTATGAGTATGTTTACGACGAGTATTACGACTGTGTGCTGTGTCCACAGTACAAGGTGCTGGAATACGCCACGACCGACCGTGACGGCTACAGGGAATACAAGAGCAAGGGGTATATCTGCCAGAACTGCCCGGTTCGAGAGCAGTGTACACAGAGCAAGCAGTGTGTCAAGACAGTCACCCGGCATGTCTGGCAGAACTACCTCGAACAGGCCGAGGACATCCGGCATTCGCCGCTGGGCAAGGCGACCTACGCGCTCCGTTCCCAAACGATTGAACGCGTCTTCGCTGACGCCAAAGAGAAACACGCCATGCGTTATACACCCTACAGAGGGCTTGCCGCCGTCACGGCCTGGGTCAAGCTCAAGTTTGCTGCGCTCAATCTCAAAAAGCTGGCCATCCACAAGTGGTTGCGCTCGCTGTTTTCCGATCTTCTCCTTATGCTTGAAGCCACTTCGCAGAACTGTGAAGTGGCTTCTTTGACAAGCTGAAATCTCCGCTGTAGTGAAGATGTGATATCTGCTGTCTGCAATATGCAGATACTCACGGATATCCGCAGCAACATACCGGTATTCCATGACAAACGCACCGAACTATATTGAAAGAAGTGAATGCTATGCGCGATTATCAGGCCGAATTTGAGAAAAGAGTAACATTTATCCAGTCAGTGCTCAACCAGAGTAAGGCAAATGGTATTGTTTATGGCAACAGCGGCGGCAAGGATTCTGCTTTGGTGGGTATTCTCTGCAAAGCGGCATGTGATAATACAGTGGGTATCATTCTGCCATGTACCTCAAAACGAAACTATGAAGAAGACACCGCTGATGCGAAGACCGTTGCTGAAAAGTATTGCATTGAAACCAGAGTTGTTGATCTCACCCCGGTAAAAAACGCAGAGCTTTATTCTCTTGAAGGAGTAACGTCTTTGAACGCATCGGCCCTGGCCAACATTGCTCCACGTCTCCGGATGCTGACTCTGTATGCTGTAGCGGCCGCAGAAAACCGTCTGGTTGCAGGAACCGGAAATAAGAGCGAAGCATATGTGGGATACTTTACAAAATGGGGTGATGGAGCGCATGACTTCAATCCCATCGCTGATCTGACGGTGACCGAAATATACGAGTTTTTGCGCTACATCAATGCCCCTGAATGCATCATTAACAAAGCTCCTTCTGCTGCGCTTTTTGACGGACAGACTGATGAAACAGAAATGGGCGTTTCCTACGCAGCGCTTGATGCCTTCCTTTCTGGTGAAGCAATAGATGAGGAAACGCGGCAGATCATTGACCGAATGCATACTGTGAGTGAGCATAAGCGAGCAGAAATTGTGCGTTATTCGGACAATACCATCTAATAAGCAAAAGCGAATAACACATTTGTTCTTTCATTCAATGAATCCGCTGTACAAGACATACTGACGTTCAAAAACGGATGGCAAGGATAAAGTGAGATGATGCTATATGGATAAGGAAACCTTATGTGTGACTATTTATCGTGCATACCTATCCGGCTTTGTCCGCTTGTTCTCCTGAATGAACTCCCGCTTCACGACCTCGAGCCGACGCACTTCCTCCTTTATATCTTCCATCTGATAATCCAGCATAAAGCGCTCCTTGTCCAGATACTCCAGAGCTGTCTTCCAGCCCTTGCGCCGGAAGTACACCTCGGTGTAGAAGCCGGTCTGGATGTAGTCGCGCCCGACGCGGCTCAGGTCTTTGGCGATCACCACGCCGACCAGGCCGGCATCAATGTCCGCAATGAGCTGCTTCCATCCAGGGCGTTCGAAGTTGCCGCCGCTGTAGCCGTCATCCGTGTAGTGACGACAATTAGCGTGGCCGTGATCCGCCGCGTACGAGGTCAGATATGACTTTTGATTCACAATAGAGTTGGAATCGCCCTGCTGGTCATCGTCGCGGCTCAGACGCTCATAGAGCGCCGTAATGAGGGGTTCGTTTTTCTGGGTCAATGGATTCTCCTTTCCTATGGAAGTCTGATATTTTTCGTCTGCAACTACGGTCTACTGGGCATGATGACTGCCTTTCCCACCACGCCGAATTTCGTGGAATACGAAAAGGTCTATCTTCCGAAAAACCAGTTCATTCGGCAGGAAACCATGGGCACACTGACCTACATGAAATTCTTCTTTCCATTCAAGATGCCAGACTTCCGCAAACGCGGAATTGAATCTATTTGGAATGTGTCCGGCAGTGATCGGGATGAAGCGGCGCTGTCTCTGACCTTCAGCGACGATCCACGCGCCAAGGCGATCTCCTTCATGCGAAGCTACGGCGAACCCTATGAGTGGCTGAAGGAAGTGTTCCTCGACTGGGCGTTCACCTTTATGTCAACATACCTGTATTACGAAGACCGGGACATCCTGGACAAGAATGGGCTGAACTTGTACCGCAAGAGCCTTGCATGTTTTGAGGGCAATGCACCTACCTATCACCTGGCGCTGCGGGAGCACCCGGTCATCGTGTGGGATTTTCATTCGCTGATGCTGACAGTGAAGTTCATGTTCTCTGTCAAACTGACCGATGCGAAGAATCCCATGAGCTTGTGCGAGCATTGCCGCATGGCGTTCTATGCGCCCCGGGCAGATTCACGGTTCTGTTCTGCCGAGTGCCGGAAAAAGGCGAGCAAGAAGACCTGATGCATCAAGCCAGTAGAAAGTCCAGAAGAACGAGCGTGAGGTCTGTTACCTTCCCCAGCAGCCATCCAGCGATGTGCGGAGCAAAGGCGAAGAAGATGCCAAGGGCCACCGTCTGGAAGATCAGTTCGCTGGGAGCGTTGGCGATCCATCCTGCAAGGGAGCCGAAGAGGAATACCGTTGCAAGCAGGTTGGTTACGATGGAGGTCAATCCAACAATGATGGATGAAATCAGCTGGAACACCAGCAGTATCGCAATGAGAGGCAGAGTGGCTATCTGCAGGGGCAGCTTGAGCAGTTTCTTCATAAGTACCTCCATCTGATTCTTGGGGAGACAGGCACGGGCAGGTGGCTCGTGCCTGTTTGCTATGTGGCACAGTTTCTCAGTCATAGATAAGCTCGCTGAACAGCATTTCTTCAATCCGATTGTGAATACTGTTCATGCGGCGTACCCATTCCATCTGGTCGGCAGCTTTCAAGTCCTCGGTAACGCCTTCGGCTGCTTTCATCTGAGGAATCAGCAGATCCAGGCGTTCCTGGCAGGCATCGTCAATGCTGTACAGATGCTTCATGAGCTTACCGGACAGCAGGAGCTGATTGAACAGGAGGGAACGATGCTCCCGGAGATAGCGCAGGCGCATTCTGCCGTACTTGCCAAGCGGGCGCATGTCCTCGGCAGGAATGCCGATGTTGGGCAGGTAGTAGTCTCCACAGCGGCGATAGGTCAGTTTCATGGGGGTGTCCTCGCTTTCTGCTGCAACAAAAAAGCAGCTATGTACTTGAAGGTTTCCCTTCAAGCCATAACTGCTTGAATTACTTGTATTTCCCGCGACTCATGACGAGGAGGGGTAAACCTTCCTCTACATAATAACGCGTTCGCAGGAGAACGCGTCTTTGCGCAAAAAACACAGCCACCCGCGGGCATTTCTATGTCCGGGATGGCTGTCTGTCCACCAAGGGCAATATGTGTTTTTCTGAGGAAAGCCGTTAAAACCGCTCGGTTCTATGGCGCTGGCAGAGGAAATGCCGCGGGCCTTCCTTCGGATACAGATAATCGTTGAACGCCTTCGAGCCAATTTCCTGAAGTCTGTCAAATTCCTCCCGGTTCAGCAGAATCACCTGAAGGCAGACAGCGGTTTTGAATGGATTCAGCTTACAGCGAAGTATGCCCACATCGTCAATGACCTGCGGCACCCCCAAATAGACTCCGACCATCTCCTCTCCTTCCTCTTCCGGCCGCTCTATGCTATTCCCGCAAGAAAGGAAGGTTTTCTGAAAGACCGGGGTAACGGCTGCCTCCAGCAGCCGCCGGAAGTACCAGTCCAGATTCTCCTGCTTGGTCAGATCCTCCTCGGCGTCGATGAACATGACATACTCGTTTCGGCTTCCCAGCGAGTCCTTCGGCGCGGGCATTTTAAAGTCGCTCGCGCCAAGGGTTGCCAGCTTCCAATAGGGATATTTTTCATTGGGTGCACAGAGCAGCCCGTCTATGCGGGGATTCGTGTTCTTCGTTTGCAGGATAAGACCGTTATCCTGCTCGAAGTACCGATTGAAATGCCGGATCAGCGCATTCCTTTCTATCGCATTCATACGCTCATCCTCCTGCGAAAACGTCCTCCGCGCCGCAAGGGCTGCGGAGGACGAATTGTGTGTATTGAGCTTATGACTGAATCTTCGACGGCGGCTTGCAGGACGGGCACGCGGTATAGTTGTGGCTGAGCGCGTATTCCAGCGTCACGTTCTGTCCGCCGTTCATACCCGTCGCGGCGCACTTGGCGGCGACGTGGTAGTAGTTGTTGGTGCCCGCGCCCAGCTTGATGTACACATTCGTGGACGCCGTGGCCTTGTTATTGTTGGCGGCGGTATTGTTTCCGCCCGCGCCGTTCGCTCCACCGTTGCCCGCCTGATTGTTCTTGCCCACCTTGTTCAGCACCTTGGCGCAGGTGGGGCACGCCGTCTTGTTATAGGAGATCGCCGTGGACGCCTTGACGGCGAACGCGTTGGTCATGCCGGAGCAGGTGGCGTTCACGTGGTAGTACTTGCCGCCATATGTGGCGTACACCGTCAGCTTCGCCGGCGTGATGCAGGTGGGGCACGGCTTCTTGCCCGCCTTTACGGCGGCGGTGAAGGTTCCGCGCTTGGCGTTGGTCATGCCGGAACAGGTCTTGTCGGTATGAAAGTACTTGCCGTTTTTCGTAGCGTACACGTGGGTCGCTGTATCGGTCGTATTCACCGTGGGAACATTGTTCGGGTTCGCGGCCTGATTGATCCTCACGCCGCCGCCGGTATTATTGCCGGTGTTTCCGGTGCTGCCCGCCGCCGTCTTCTGGAACATTTTGGCGCAGGTGGGGCAGGCCGTCTTCTTGTACTGGATGGCCGTCTCCGCGGTGATGTACACGGCGTTCTTCATGCCGGAGCAGTTCGCCTTGGTGTGGAAATACTTGCCGTTCTTGGTGGCAAACACCTTGACGTTCGCGGGCTTCACGCACGTCGGGCATGCCTTCTTGCCCATGCTGACCGCTCGTGCGATCGTGCCCAGCGACGCGCCCTTCATGCCGGAGCAGTCGGACCTGGTGTGGTAGTAGGTTCCCTTCGCGGTGGCGTACACCATCGTCTGCGTAGGCGTCTTCGTGCTGTCAGCGTCCTTGTTGCCTCCGATGCACACCGGGCAGGCCGTCTTGCCGTCGGATTCCCACGCCGCCTTCGTCTTGGTGATGGCGTTCGTCATGCTCTGACAGTTGCTGACGTTGTGATACCACTTGCCGCCGGGCGTTCCATAGTAGCCGATGCACACCGGGCAGGCCGTCTTGCCGGCCTTGATGGCGTTGCTCTCGGTAACAACCTGCGCGTTGGTCATGCCCTGGCAGTGCGAATCCTTATGATACCACTTGCCGCCCGACGTGGCGTACAGCGTGGTACCGCTGGTCGTCGTGCTGCCAGTCGTGCCGGTGTTGGACGTGCCGCCCGCGCAGTCCGGGCAGGGCAGCAGGCCGCGCGCCGTGGCGGTTTCCAGCGTCATCTTGCTGGCGTTCGTCAGGCCGCCGCAGTTTTCCAGCGTGTGGTAATACTTGCCGCTGTTCGTGCCCCACACGTAGGTCACGCTGCTGTCGCCGGTCGTACCGTTGGAGCCGTTGTTCACGCGCGGCGTGGTAGAGGGCTCTGCCGTCGGTTCGGCCGTAGCCGTCGCCGTCGCGGTGGCCGAGACCGCAGGCACCTGAGACATGAAGCTGTTGTTGCCCGGCAGCGTGTTGTCCGGCGTCGTGTTGGAGCGGCTGAACACCAGAATCAGGAAGATGATCATCCAGATCAGGCTGACCGCGGACAGCGTAGTGCGCAGCGTAATGTCGTACTTGTTGCGGCGCCACAGGAGCCAGATGCCCAGCGGCGGCAGCACAACCAGCGAGACGTACATCACCCAGTTGTTCGAGAGCACATAGCCCAGCAGGCCGGAGGCATTCTCGTTCTCGAAGCCGGCTCCGCCGTCTCCCTCGTCCTCGTAATAGCCCTCGTCGCCCTCGTCATAGGGCTGATCGCCGTCGTCGTACGCGCCGTCGTCATAGGAGCCGTCGGCGTTCTCCTTGGCGTTTTCATTGTCGAGGTCTCTGAAGACGTCGGGATTGTAGCCCAGATTCTCGGGATTTTCATCCTCCGCGCCATAGACCGAATCATCATCATAGCCCTGATCGCCGTAGCTCTGATCGTCATAGCCCTGATCATCGTAATTCGGATCATCGTAGCCCTGATCATCATAATTCTGGTCGTCGTAGCCCTGATTGTCATAGCTCTGACCGTCATAATTCGGATCATCGTAGCCCTGATCGTCATAGCCCTGATCATCGTAATTCGGATCATCGTAGCCCTGATCGTCATAGCTCTGATCGTCGTAATTCGGATCATAGCCCTGATCGTCGTACGCGCCGCCGTCGTCGTACCCGTCCGACTGCACGTCGCGGGCCGACGTATCGTCCTCATCGCGGGGCGCGCCCTTCCCCATGAGTCTGTCCTTTAGGCTTTCAAAGCTGAACCCTGCCATATTCGTTCTCCCTTATTCAAACTGTCGAGCATGACACATGACATCTATATGTTGGTCGCTATAATCATACACCATCCGCGTCCATTCGTCAATAGATTTGATAGATAAAAAAAATAAATTTGAAATATTTAGGGGCAAAGCCCGTGTAAAATTGAAATATCGATGAAGATCATCGCCTGAATTGCGCCGCGATATGGCATTTGCGCGGAATATGTGCTATAATGAAGAAAGGATACGCGGCAGATCCTTTCTGCCTTACACAGGAGGACCTCAATGGAGGAAAAACGCAGAACCACTTCCGGCGCGCCCCGTCCCGCCGCCCGCCCCGCGGGCGAAGGAAGCGCGCCGAAAAAACGCCCGGCCGGAAGTACATCCGCTTCGGGCGCGCCAAAGAAAAGACCGGTCGGAAGCGCGGCCGCCTCGGGCGTTCCGAAGAAAAGACCGGCCGGGAGCGCGCCGCAGAGAAGGCCGTCCCCGTCGCCCGCCCGCTACAGCCGAAGGCAGAGAAATACCAACTGGACGATGGTGCTGGCGCTCGCCATCATCGTCATCATCCTGATCGGTATCCTCGCGCTGATTATTCTGGGCGTGAAGGCGTGCTCGTCGGGCTGCAGCTCCGGCAAGCGCGCCGTCGCCAACAACGGCCCGGCGCAGATTTATATGGAAACGCCTGAGCCGCAGGAAACCTCCGCCGCGCAGGTCGTCGACAATGTTATCGACGTGCAGCCTGCTGAAACCGCCGCTGCGGAACCCACCGCGCCCGCCGTGCTGCCCACGCCCGCGGCGAACGTGCGCACGGACGCGAACGGTCTTCGCTCCGCGACCATCCGCACGGCCGGAGATTTCGTCATTCACGACGTGGTTTTCCAGTCTGCCGCGAAGCTCGCAAAGCAGACGAACAGCAGCGACCCGTTCAACTTCCGTCCCATGCTGAACCTGATCCGCGACCAGCTGGAGAACGCGGACTTCACCGTCACCAACGTGGACGGCTCCATGGGCGGCAAGCAGTACTACAAATACGGCTACAGCGGCTATCCGCAGTTCAACACCCCGCCGCACATCCTCTACGCGCTGGTGGACGCGGGCGTGGACATGCTGACGCTGGCCAACAACCACATGCTGGACGGCTGGTTCGACGGCCTGATGGCGGAAATCGCGAATGTGGAAAAGGTCGGCCTGAAGCACGTGGGCGCGAACCGCTCCGCTGAGGAGAAGAACACGCCCGTCGTCTATGAAATCAACGGCATCAAGGTCGGCTTCATGAACTACACGGTGTCGCTGAACGAGATGGACAAGAAGGGCGTCGACTCCCGCGCGCTGGAATTCGGCGTGAACGCCACCAAGAATTCCGACCCCAAGAAGGACGCCAAAGCGCTGCGCGACGCGGGCGCGGACGTGATCGTGTGCTACATGCACTGGGGCAAGGAATATGAAGAAATGCCCGACGACAACCAGAAGAAGCTGGCCAATATTCTGGTAGCCAGCGGCTGCGACGTGATCGTGGGCGGTCACCCGCACGTGGTGCAATATGCCACGTGGCTCTCCGGCACCAACCAGTTCGGAGAAGCGCAGCGCACGCTGTGCCTGTATTCGCTGGGCAACTTCCTGAGCGATCAGCGTCTGCCGCTGCGCGACGGCGGCATCCTCTTCGATTTCACCATTCAGGAGCAGGCGGACGGCAGCTTCTCCATCATCAATCCGTCCTACCTGCCCACGTGGGTCTGGCGCACGGGCGATAAGGAAAACGGCTACGATTACTCCGTCGTGCCCATCGGAAAGTATCTGGACACCCGCCCCGAGGGCATGAGCGACGCCGACTACACCCGCATGCTGCAAAGCTATCAGGAGTCCATCAACGCCATGCAGAAGGGCAACGCGGGCACGCTGATTGCCGACTGACCGCATGATCCGCCCCTTTCCGGCATATACTGCGCCGAAAGGGGCGGTATTATGTGGAAAACGGTCGTCGCGCCGAACGAAACCCCGGCGCTTCTCTCGGCGCGCGCAGGCGTTCCCGTGTGCGCGATTCTGCGCGCCAACCGGCTGTTTTCGCCCGCGTGGCTGCTGCCCGGCCGCGAAATTGACGTGCCGGACGACTGCGCGTCGAGCGATTTTCCCTGCCCGGCGCTCGCCGCGCGCGTACCGGCGCAGGCACACCGGTTCTTTTACGGCTCCGCACGGGAAATCGCCCGC
>ERZ1106954.2926-NODE-2926-length-11385-cov-3.048102_pt1 | contig 11385 bp, 9 predicted proteins | sample MGYA00403678_ERZ1106954 | MGnify/ENA primary metagenome ERZ1106954 (study PRJEB35170, sample SAMEA104062445) | human gut metagenome | biome: human gut; feature: human-associated habitat; material: faeces | place: Denmark | collected 2012-08-20 ... | reverse complement strand
TTGAGGAGCTGATGGGAATGAAAACCCAGAAGCTTTCCTATAACGGATCTTATCCGAAGGATCTGTCCAACATCATGCAGCTGGTGTTTGACGCAAAGGGCGATCAGGTCAAGGCTGTGTACATGGCGGTGGATCAGTCCACATTTTCAGCAGATCCGGAGGAAACCAAGTTTCCGGTTACAGATTATCTGTATGATGATAACGTGTTCAATGATGTTCCATATCTGTTGAACAAGGATGTGCTGCTGGATTACATTCTGCGCCCTTTGGCGGATCGAAAGGATGCGTCGGACTGGGCGGAACTGTATAAGCCGTGGTGGACGGATGAATATTATAACAAGGCAAACGTACTGATGTACTACGAGGCGGCAGAGGAAAAGCAGGAAGAGGAAGCGCTTGCGGCGGATTATTTTAAGGATGCGGTTGAGGAAAATCTGCAGAAAAATATTCTTCCGTATATTGAAGCCCATCCGGAGACGGAGTTTTATATTTTTTATCCCCCCTACAGTATTCTGTTCTGGAACGATGTAACGCGGGAAAAGGAGCTGGAGGCGGTCATCGGCAGACTGGAATATATGACGGAACGATTGTTGAACTATGAAAATGTCCATGTGTTCAATTTTCTGGGAAAAGAAGATATTATCTGTAATCTGAACAATTATGCGGACTATATGCATTATCATAAAAATGTCTGCCGGTATATCACGGAGTGCTTTACAACCGGTGAAAATGAACTGCATCCGGAAAATTATGGGCAGGCGTTTGATGAGATCAGGACACTGGCGATGAGTTATAATTACCCTGCGATCTGGGACGACTGGTACGACACGACGCCGCGGTATGGGGAGGAATAAAGATTGAAAAATAAAATTTTTCAATCGCGAGATTTGTGTCTGCGCGCTTGACACAAACTCGGCATGCGCAAAAAAACGTGCGCAGAAATGAGAGGAAAATATGCTGCAGAAAGCATTGGGATGTCTGTTTGTGTTTGGAATTGCCCCGGTCGGGATCGGCGGACTTTGGACAAAAGGAATGGGGCAGAAAAGAGAAAAGATTTTGAACCTGTATCTGGCAGGTTTTTTGAGTGAGCTGGCGGTGTTTCAGCTGATCGCTGTGCCGGTGATGGTAAAAGAAGTTTATGGGATGAACCTGCTGGTATATCTGACAACTGCGGTTTTTGCAGTGTTGGCTGCGACGGGATTTATCTGGACGCTTCTGCGGGAACGAGACTTGCGGAAGCGGACTGGGCGGAATGAGGACGTGAATCAGCAGCAGGCGGGGCAGGCGCAAGCGTGCAGTCTGCGAAAATCGACGATTTCGGGCACTGGTAACGGAGCACGGAACCGCATACGGCGAACGGCAGTTCAAAATCCGGAGCGTCTGCTTTTCTGGCTGCTGTTTTTGGCATCAGTGGGATATCAGATGTACATGGCCTTTGCCTATGCATCCTTTGACGGGGATGATGCGTATTATGTAGTTCAATCTGTGTTGGCGGATCAGACCGGCGTATTGAACCGGATTCGTCCCTACACTGGACTTTCTACGGACTTAGATATCCGTCATGCCCTGGCTACGCTGCCGCTGTGGATTGCTTATGTGGCGCGGATGACAGGCATTCATGCAACGATTGTGGCGCATACACTGCTGCCGCTGATTTTTATTCCGCTGACCTATTATGTGTTTGTTCAGATCGGCAGAAAGCTGTTTTCCGATGGCTCTGTAAAGCTTCCGATTTTTCTGACGCTGGTTTCCATTATGCAGATCTGGGGGAATATTTCGATCTATACGAATGAAACCTTTTTCCTGACGCGGACCTGGCAGGGAAAATCAGTGCTGGCAAACCTGATCTTGCTGGTGGAGCTGTGGCTGATGTTGGAGCTATGTGCGCGGGAAAAAAATAGGGAGAGGCAGGAAGAAACGGGATCGCAGCTGCCCTACTGGCTGCTGCTTGCAGTCAATCATATCGCAGCGGCGATGATGACGAGTATGGGTGCGTTTCTGACGGCGATGCTGTTCGGCATTACGGCACTTGTGGCAGCGATCCGATACCGGAGCTGGTCAATTTTGTGGAAAACGGCGTTGTGCTGCATTCCGAATGTGATTTATCTGGCGTTGCTGCTGGTTTTGTAAGTGAAAGATGACAGTTTGCAAAACACCTGTGAACTGCATCGATAGGAGAGATTGCGTTGAAAGAGATTGTGACAATTTTTCAGAATTACTGCGGCAGCGGCTGGTATCCGGTACTTTTTCTGGCTGCGCTTTTGTATTTGCTGGTGACAGAAAAGAAAAAACAGATCCGTGTGGTGCTGGTGGAAAGCTCTCTGGTGATCACGGTTTTATTCTTTCTGCCGTTTACAAAGACGGTAATGAATCTGCTGGGCGAAGGAGAAACCTATTACCGGATTTTGTGGCTGCTTCCCATGGCGGTTGTGATTGCTTATGCGGGGATCCGGTTGTTTGGAAAGCATTACCGGATCGGCTTTGTTGTTTTGGCGCTGGTGCTGGTGCTGACCGGAAAGTCGGTGTACAACAGCCCGTATCTGTCAAAGGCGCAGAACCGGTATCATATTCCAAATTCCGTGATTGCGATCTGCAACGAGATCATGCCGGCGGAGGAGGAAGAGCGCGTCTGGGCGGTATTTCCGCAGGAGCTGATCTACTATGTGCGGCAGTATACCTCGGAGGTGCAGATGCCGTACGGGCGGGAAATGCTGGAGGCGTCCTGGGAGTGGAACTGGGACACGCACCCGATTTATAAGATTATGCGGGAGGATACGATTGATCTGGATGCGCTTTCGCCGCTTTTGACGGAGTACAACTGCCAGTATCTGATTTTGAACAAGAGCGTTCCGTATACCGGCGATCCGCAAAAAAATGGACTGACGAAAATCGCGGATATTGAAGCATATGAGCTGTACCGGAATGAAGCGGTGGAGATTGCGAAGAAGAAAACCGCTCCGGTTACCTGTGGAAATCCTGTTGCTTAGTTTATGGCGGGGAGTACCATGTACGGGGGAAGAGTGGTTGAGATGAGGAAAACATAAAATGAAATCAGCAGACGATAGATATAACCCAAAAAGTTGTCGATTCAGTAAAGAATGGGTGTTTCTGCAGGCATTTTTGACTGCACTTGCGCTAAATACAGAACTTGGAGTAGCAAATGATGAAATAGATGGAATCAGCAATGTCCTTTTGGCAAGGCTTTATGCACTGTTTGTTCAGATTGAGTTCGGAATTCGTTCCAGGGGATTTTTCCTGACTGTGCTGACGGCGGTATTATTTGTTGGATATATGTGGATTTCACAAAAAAAGCGTTTTTTTTCGACAGAGAAGCATGCTGCTTTAGCAGCGTTTTTAACTGCGATGTACACTGGTGGTATGGCGTATTGGTACGGAGGCAGTCTTTCCCTTCTGTACTCCTTTCAGATCAACAGGATTCGCAGTATAGTACTGCTTGTCGGGATGTACTTTTTTTACCTTCATGCGATCGAGGGGATGCATTACATGCTGCATAAAAAGACCGAAAATGCAGGAACAGTTGCAGAAAAAAAAGGGAAATGGGTATCCATGTATCAGAAATCTTCTTTTTGGATAACCTGGGGTATCCTGATGCTGGCATGGCTTGTTCATCTGATTTTAAGGTATCCAGGTGCGATGAGTTATGATAACTGGGCACAGCTGCGGTATTATTATGGATTTGAAACATACACGACAGCTCAGCCGATTTTCCATACCTGGCTGTTTGGCAGTTTTATTCGACTTGGTGTAAAACTCGGGAGTTCGAATGTCGGTTTATTTTTATTTGTCCTGATGCAGACCCTGATTATGTCTGCTGTTCTTGCATGGACACTGGAACTGATGAAGCGCTGGAATGCAGCGTCCTGGATTAGAAAACTGACATTCGCGGTTTATTGTGTTGCACCGTATTTCGCGGGCTATGCGGCTTTTCCAATTAAAGATTATTTGTATACAGCTTTTCTGGTGCTTCTCGTTTGTCTGATGGCAGAATGGATGATTTTGCGTGGTCAGTTTTGGCAACATATCGGGAAAAATGTGCTTTGGATTGTCGGAACTACGCTGATGATTCTTTGCCGAAAAAATGGGATTTATCTGTATTTTGTTGTTGCAACAGTGGTTCTTGTACAGATGGGTTTACATAAAATGAAGAGTGCAAAGGATACGGCAGATTCTCGCCAACCGGAAGCAGATAAAAGGGAAAAAAGTGCAGCATGGAAGCAGTGGATGTGTACAGCTGGCAGAAAATGGATTGTGGTGTGCCTGCCGTTTGTTCTGGTATTTGTTGTGGAAGGAATTATTACACAGGTTTATCATGTGGAAAAGGATTCTCCGAAGGAAATGTTTTCGCTGCCGTTTCAGCAGACAGCGCGCTATGTAAAAGAATACGGGGATGAGATATCGGAGGAAGAACGTGAAATTATTGCAAAGGTGTTGGATTACGATTCCTTGGCAGAAATTTATGAACCGATGACAGCCGATCCGGTAAAAACAACTTATCGTTCTGGTTCGGCGGGGGATCTTACTGCATATTTCAAGGTGTGGCTGAAAGAATTTTTCCGACATCCGCTTTGCTATGTAGAAGCAACCTGGAATCAGAATTATTATGTGTTTGCGCCCTATGTGGATAACGTGGTTTATAATAAGAATTGTCTGGTTGGTTCGGAATTGGAATATGACAAGGAATACTATAGCTGGCTGAATTTCCAAATCCCTGAAAAAATGGAAGGTGTGTCGAATGTTACGGTAAAATTGTACAGCTTACTGACGACAGCGCCGGTTATCGGAATGTTCAGCAATGTGGCATTCTATGTGATTCTGATGTTTGTATTACTGCATTTTATACGGCTGGAAAAAAATAAAAGAGCATTCTTTGTAATGCTTCCTGCGGTGATTTCGTTTTTGTTTGTGTTGTTGGCACCGCAAATTCAGGGGCAGCCCAGGTACGCGTTTCCGATCATTTATACGATGCCGTTAATGATTGCGTTTTATCAGAGGACCGGAAAAGCATGATTGCAGCATGTCGGACGGCATATCGGACAACGGCACTATCAGATGTTGCCGAATAAAATAAAAGAGTAAACAATAGAATGCACGCTCTGCGAGCATTCTATTGTCATGAATAACAAACCGGGAGCCTGCGCAGTGTGCACAGGCTCCCGGTTTTTATACAAGATCCATTTACTGTTTAAATACTTTCCCAAACCGCTCTGCGATTTTTTCACGACCCTTTTGGTTCAGATGATATCCGTCCGTCAGGCAGTCGGTATCCTCCATTGTGATCGCACCGTAGTAGTTGTCGATAAAGGATACGCCGTTTTTGCGGCAGGCTTCGACTTCCCAGTTGAGGTAATCGACCATCGTGCCGTTGCCGAGATCATCGCGGTCGATATCGATGGTTTTGCCGTTTGCATCCGTGAAGGTGCCGTAGGGCTGGGAGAGCAGGTAAATGCGGATATGCGGGCACTGCTCCTGGAAAAGCTTGATTGTCGCGGTTAAAGCGCCGTAAACAGTTGTCAGGTTTTTATCGTTTGCCTCGTCGTAAACCGTGCGGTCGTCCCTGTAGTCCTGCAGGTCATAGAGGATCACGAGGTCGTCCACCTTGGAAAGGTCAACGCTCTTTAAAGTTTCGAGCGCCTGCGCGGCAGCTTCGGAATTCATCTGCGGGACGATGACGTCCATTAGGTCGAAATTCTGGTTGAGCAGAGCAGCCGCAACCCAGTAAAGGCTGACGCCATCCAGCGGATAGCTATTGTCAAATTCCTGATGCTTCATGGAAATGGAGCTTCCGGGGAACGCGGCGTTTAAAATGGTCGCATTTGCGGATTTTTCCATCAGGGCAGCCAGACCGGTGTCGGATCGATCATCGGACAGAAGGTCGTTTCCGAGGGCAAGAACGGTGGTTACCCCGTCATCCTCATGTCCTTCGAGCATTTCCGGATCGAGAGGCTGGAGATAATCCATAACCTCAACATCGAACTCTGTAGTCGTTTCGTTTGGGTTATAATCGGACTGACGACCGCGGTTCCAGAGAAACAGCCGGACAATCGTTACAACGAGGATGATAGAAAAGACGATGACGAAAATCACATGTCCGGACGGACGCCCGGAGCTGGAAGAACGACGCCTCCTTTTACGGCTTTTTGTATGGGAATGGGTATGCTTTGAATGCTGATTTGGTCTGCTGTTTTCTGCGGTAGAATTATTTTCTTTCATAAAAAATCTGAACTCCTTATGGTTTACTGTCAATTTTGACCGGTAAAAAGTCGTTTTGATACATTCATCTTAGCATTCAGCCCCACAACTGTCCAGACAGGGGTCAAAAGATTCAAAATAATTTAAGAATCTTAAATCTTCCTAATCCGTGAGAAAGATGATATACTGGAGCAACAGCGAGTCAACATGCTTGCATGGTTGACGAGCGGCAACAGTAGCCCATGAACGAAGTTTATGGGCGGATGGGCGAAAGCCGGTAACGAACGAACAGCCTGCGTAAGCAGGCAAAAAAGCACGTTAGCGCGGGTTCGTGAGTGCACTTTCGGCGACCAAAAAGGAATTTTTATATGAAAAAGAAACTGAATTTACGGGATTTTGCCATCCTGCAGCTTGTCGTGCTGATCTACACCAGCTCCACGGTCATCAGCAAAATCGCAGCGCAGTCCGCGGAGAGCGGAAAAGGATGGACATTTTTGCTGCTCTACGGAGCAGAAATCGGAGTGCTGGGCATCTACGCGCTTTGCTGGCAGCAGGTCATCAAACGGGTGGAACTGTCTGTGGCGTATGCGAATCGGGCGATGGCGCTTTTGTGGTCACTTTTGTGGGCGGTATTACTGTTCGGGGAGCAGATTACGGTGAAAAAACTCATCGGCGTCGGACTGGTGCTTGCCGGGACGCTGATTATCAACGGAGGAAAGGAGCAGGAAAATCATGATTGATTATCATTACTTCTTTCTGATCGGATCCGTGCTTGTGGCGGCGGTTTCCCAGGTTTTATTAAAAAAAGGTGCCCTGCATCATTATGACAGCTGGATTCGGGAATATTTGAATCCGTGGGTGATCACGGGTTATATTTTGATGTTCGGCTCCGTGTTTTTAAGTATTATGGGACTTCGGGGCGTGGATTTTTTCAACGCCCCTGTCATTGATTCGCTGGGCTATGTATTGGTTCCGGTCTGCGGTGCGGTGTTTTTTCATGAAAAGCTGACTGCTCGCAAATTAGTGGGAATATGCTGCATAGTTCTGGGAATGGCTGTGTTCTACCTTTGAGGTCAGCTGCAGCCATTTTGCATAATCGTAGGAGCGGCGCACATCTGCAGTGCAGGCGGCAAGCTCCGCCGGATCACCCAGACGGTCGCGGAAGGCACGTCGGTCTGTCGGGGCGAGATTGACATATTTCAGATAGGAAATCTTGAGTTCATTTAAATGGCCGCGGCAGGCGGGACAGTATTTTTTGTGCCCGTTCAGCATGTGGATTCGTTTACAGTGACGGCAATAATGGATGTACATCATAAGCGTAACTCCTTTCTTTTGGGTGACAAAAGTCTTTGTCCGGATAAACATATTGTGCCATTTAGACAAAAAATACACAACGAAAAAACGTTTACAATTTTCGACAGGAAAGCTGCCAGGAGGGAATCAGTGGAGGAACAGCATAAGAAGAAAAAAACGGGAAGTGCCAAAAAAGCGGCTCCCCATGGGATAAAAGATAGAAAGAGCGTATCAGAACAGAAAAAAAAGGCGCAGCGCGCAGAACGTATTCCCGAGCGGAAAAAGTCGAACTGGGACGATGGAGAATTTCTCGACGACTGGGACGAGGTATCCGGCAAAACAGCAGCGCACAGCAATAAGCGCCGCGTGAAAAAGCCTGCCGGAAAAAGCAGTCAGACCTTTCATGAAAAAAGCAGTCAGAACCGCGCTGTAAAGCGCTCTGCGTCCGCATCGACCGCAGCATCCGGCAGAAACCGAAAACACCGGTCTGCCAGAAAAGAGCCGATGGCGGCGCTGGATATCGCGATTGCTCTGACGGGCGTGCTGGTTTTGGCGGCGGCAGCGTTTACGACATCGATGTATCTGGGACGAAACGAGCAGAATAAGCAGATGGAGGCGGTGGCTGCAGTCGGGAAAAATCTGGAAGCGATCGGGATGTCCGGGGAAGAGGTTCTGTCGGCGGTCGCTGTCGCAGCACAGAACGTCTCGGAGGAGTCTTCTGAAGAAGAGACGACGGAGACGGAAACCGGATATGAGGAAAAGGATCTGGAAGCCAATGTCGACGTTATTTTAAAGCTGTCTTCGATGCAGAAGGATATGAAAATTAAATTCGCGGACAAAAACTCCGGTAAGCTGATAGGAAATCAACCCTTTACCGTAAAGCTGGAGGGCGCGTCGAGCCAGAACGCAAAGGATGACGACAAGGACGGCATAATTTATTTAAAAGACTTAAAAGCAGGCGATTACGTCGTTACCGTGACCGGACCGGATGAAATCAGCGGCAGAAAAGCAGTCGGAATTTCCGGTCGAGTGACGGTAAAGGACAAGATTGAGTATAAAAAGGTCGACGTGACGGACGAGATCAAAAAGGAGTCGGAGATCAACGTGGCGAAAGAGGATACCGCGATTGCACCGGCAGTGGAATCGGTTCTGCAGGATACTGTGGAATGGGTTGAGTCCACCAAAACACCGGCAGGAAACGGACAGGAATATGAAGAGGTCGGCAAGTCCGATATCCCGGAACCTGCCCAGGCAAGACTTCTGGAGCCGGAGATAAAATACGCATATTTTGCAAAGGAAACGCAGATCGCCGTTTTCAATCAGACCAGGGAGGAATCCCCTGCAGAGGGCGAGAACACGCCGCCTTCGGAGAGTGAATCTTCCTCCGAGAGCGAAAGCACAAAGCCGTCCGAGAGTGAAAGTACAAAGCCTTCGGAAAGCGAATCTGCAACCGAAAGCAGCACTGCAGCGACAGAGCCGACGAAAACGCCGGAAACCAAGCCGGAGGAGGTAAAGGTCAAGAAGATCACGATCTCAGGATCTGCAACGGTTGAGGTTGGACAGACTGTTTCCCTTTCTGCATCGGTATCGCCGGACAATGCAGCGAACAAGTCCGTTCGCTGGGAAATCGTTTCCGGAAAAGAGTTTGTCTCGGTGGATGATAAGGGAACGGTAAAAGGTGTAAAAGCCGGAGAAGCGAAGATCAAAGCGGTCGCGCAGGACGGCAGCAACGTAGAGAGCGGAATCAGCACCGTGAAGGTGACGGAGAAAAAGATAAACCGCGGCGATACAAAGACCTTATTGAAAGATAAAAACGGCAACCAGCTGTACTGCAAGGACGGGGATACCTACCGTGAGGCAACGACGGCGGATTATTATACCAAAGACAAATTTTACCGCAAAAAAGCGAATGTGGAATATCGGTATACCGGATGGCAGACGATCGACGGAAAACGCTTTTTCTATGACAAAAACGGAACTGCTGTTACCGGCGAACAGGTGATCCAGGGCGTGAAATACACGTTCAATGGGGACGGCAGCTTAAATACGGGAACTGTGATGGGAATTGACATTTCCAAACACAACGGCAATATCGACTGGAACGCAGTCAAAAATTCCGGTGTGCAGTATGTCATCCTGCGCTGCGGCTATCGCGGCTCGGCTTCGGGCGTGCTGGTCGAGGATCAGAAGTTTAAGAAAAATATTCAGGGCGCGACGGCGGCAGGTCTGAAGGTCGGTATTTATTTCTTCAGCCAGGCGGTGAATGAAGTGGAAGCGGTCGAAGAGGCCTCTATGACGCTTTCCCTGATTAAAAAATACAGAATCACTTATCCTGTCTATATTGACGTGGAGAGCGCGAATGGGCGCGCAGACGGAATTTCCAAAGCGGCGCGAACGTCTGTCATCAACGCATTCTGCCAGACGATCCGTAACAGCGGCTACACGCCGGGACTGTATGCGAACAAAAACTGGCTGACGGAAAAGATCAATACAGGTGCCCTTGGCGGCTGCAAGATCTGGCTGGCGCAGTATGTCGCCGCACCGACCTATGGAGGACGTTACGAGATGTGGCAGTATTCGTCGAGAGGGTCGATTGCAGGAATCAAAGGAAATGTTGACTTAAACGTTAGCTATATGGGTTACTGATATTGTGACAAAATTTGATACGGACAGGGCGCTGCAGTCTGCAGGATATCCGCAAGCTGCAGCGTGCTTTGCCGGGAATGGCGGCAATGCCGTATTTTCCTGTTGGAAAAACACGGAAAATATGGTACACTGGAAAAAAATCAGGATTATGAGATTTTGCGTCCTTTTGCGCAGAATCGAAAAGGAGAAGAGGCATGAGAACCTATCTTGTTACCGGAGGAGCGGGGTTTATCGGTTCCAATTACATTCACTATATGTTCCGCAAGTATGACAACGAAATCCGCATTATCAATGTGGATGCGCTGACCTATGCGGGCAATCTCGAGAACTTAAAGGACATTGAAAACCGCGATAACTATACCTTTGTAAAAGCAAATATCTGCGATAAAGAAGCGATTGCAAAGATCTTTGCAGAAAACGATATTGACCGCGTAGTTCATTTTGCAGCGGAAAGCCATGTAGACAGAAGCATCAGGAATCCCGAGGTATTCGTACAGACCAACGTGCTGGGTACTGCCGTGATGTTAAACTGCGCAAAGAACGCGTGGGAGCTTCCGGACGGCACCTTTAAGCCGGGCAAGAAATTCCTGCATGTTTCGACGGATGAAGTATACGGCTCTTTGAGCGAAGACGGCGGCTATTTCTATGAGACAACCCCCTATGCGCCCCACAGCCCGTATTCTGCCAGCAAGGCAGGATCTGATATGCTTGTAAAAGCGTATATGGATACCTATCATTTCCCTGCAAATATCACAAACTGCTCTAATAACTACGGCCCTTACCAGTTTCCGGAAAAGCTGATTCCGCTGATCATCAACAATGCGCTGCACGGCAAGAAGCTTCCGGTATACGGCGACGGCAAGAACGTCCGCGACTGGCTGTATGTCGAAGACCACGCAAAGGCCATCGACATGGTGCAGGAGCAGGGCAGACTGTTCGAAACCTACAATGTAGGCGGTCATAACGAAAAACAGAACATTCAGATCATCGAAATCATTATCGAGACCCTGCAGGAGATGCTTGCAGACGACGACCCGCGCAAGGCGCTTGTCAGCAAGGATCTGATTACCTATGTAGCAGACCGCAAGGGACACGACAGAAGATACGCGATCGCTCCCGACAAGATCAAGGAAGAGATCGGCTGGTATCCGGAGACGATGTTCAAAGAAGGCATCAAAAAGACCATTGCATGGTACTTCGAGCATGAAGACTGGATGGAGCGCGTAACCAGCGGCG
>ERZ1106954.2925-NODE-2925-length-11389-cov-3.246250_pt1 | contig 11389 bp, 14 predicted proteins | sample MGYA00403678_ERZ1106954 | MGnify/ENA primary metagenome ERZ1106954 (study PRJEB35170, sample SAMEA104062445) | human gut metagenome | biome: human gut; feature: human-associated habitat; material: faeces | place: Denmark | collected 2012-08-20 ... | reverse complement strand
CGGAGGCTTCATTGTTCCCGCCGCTACGGAAAATGACGAGGTGGTGGTCAACGGCATGTCCCTGGCCCGGCGGGATTCCCCGTTTGCCAACGCCGGCTTTGTGGTCAGCGTGCATCCGGAAGATACGGAATCCTTCCGCAGGGAGCACGGCGTGCTGGCGGGCGTGGCGTACCAGAAGGCGCTGGAGACCGCTTCCAGCCGCGCCGGCGGAGGCATGCAGAAGGCCCCGGCCCAGAAAGTGGAGGATTTCCTGAACGGGCGCGTCTCCTCCTCCCTGCTTCCCACCAGCTACCACCCCGGCATTACATCCCACCCCCTGCATGAACTGCTTCCGGGGGAAATCGTCTGGCGCATGCGGGAAGGGCTGCGGCAGTTTGACCATAAATGGCGCGGTTTTGCCGGGGCCTCCGCCCAGCTCATCGGCTGCGAGACGCGCACCAGTTCCCCCGTGCGCATTCCGCGGGACCCCGCCACGCTGGAGCATCCCGGGCTGGAAGGGCTGTATCCCTGCGGGGAAGGGGCCGGGTATGCCGGCGGCATTGTTTCCGCCGCTCTGGACGGCCGCCGCTGCGCGGAGGCCATGGCGCGGCAGATGTCCCGTTGAGGGATGCGGCGCTCCATGAATCCCTTTTCAAGCTTTGCCGTGCAAATTCCGGCATCCCCGCCGTTGGCCTTGTAAAAACAGCCTTTAGTTCCGGAAATGATCGGGGCGTGCAAGACGGTAGGGAAGCGGATGGAGGAACGGTATTGCCGGAATGCATGTTTGTGGTATGGTGTCTTCATGGGTAAGATGGTTCGTTTTCTGATCGTTTTAAGTTTATCGGGGATGGCGGCCGCCCAGGATATTGCTCCTCCCGCCGTGCCGGACTTGAACCGGGATACGGAGGAAGGAAGGGTGCGGGAAAGGAATCGTAAAGAAATTCGGAGCTTTCTTGCCCAGTTGTGCCTTGTCCGGAACCTTCCTTCCTTTGAAGTAATAATCAGAGGCGGCAACGGACTGGCTACGGAATTTTATCAGGTAATCCTGGAGGAATTCCCGGAAAATGCCCTGAAACGCTGTCCTGCGGATTTTCAGGAACTGGTCGTTGTAAAAAAGAGCAAGATACAGGAATTCCTGGACGGGCTTGAAAAGAATATTGTCTGGCCTTACGTGGCGGATGAAGAAGTGGCCGCCTTGCTGTTCAAGTACGGCTTGAAGGATGAAGAGGAACGGATTGCACGCTGGGTAACTTCCAGGCTGGGTTTCAGGAAAAGTGACACCCCCGCGTTTAAAGCCCGGCGCATCCGTGAACTGAAAGAGGAGATGGAGGCCGGGAAAGTCGTGGTTCCCGAAAATATTGGCGAGGCTGAGGAAATGGAGGACGGGGAGGTGATGGAAGATGTTTGAGAAGAAAGCCGTTATCTTCCGTTTTACCTCCTGCCCGGTGGCGGAATCTGCCCCTGGTGGAGCGAACGTGCGGAAAGCCGTGGAAGGGATGGATTGCTTTCCGCGGCTCCCATTCCGCAACGTGGAGGTTTTAAGTTTTCCCGGTGAAGACGTCCCGGAAACGTAAAATATTAAAGGAACAAGGGATTACCGCAGATTTCGAACGATCGGGAAGCCCCGCTGTCCAAAAGTGAACCATGAGAATGCCCCTGAACTTTTTATTGCTGTGCCCCGTGCTGTTTGCGCTGTCCGGTGCCGCCCAGGATGTCGGGGCGCCCGGAATGCCGAATGTGGATTTGGAAACGCCTTCCGGGCAGAAGCTGGCGGCGGAGAAGGCGACTATCCGCAAATTCTTCGTGCTGCTTTATTTAGCCGTTCTCCTGCCGGTCGTGGAAAACCAGGGCGAGGTATTCAAGGAAAAGGACCTTTATCCCCTGATACTGGCGGCTTTTCCTGAACAGGAATTGAAGGAATGCCCGCAAAAGCTCCAAAAGCTGATGAATGCCAGGGTTCAGGCTCTGAAAGAGGCGGCGGACGGAAAAAGGGATTTGCAGTCCGAGCCGTTTAATCCGGAAGACCCGGAGGTTCTGGCCTTTCTGGCGGAATACGGCATGGAGGACATGTGCCGCCAGGCCTTGAACTGGATGGAGCGGGAAGTCAACGCCCGCGGCAACATGGACCAGGACTCGTTTGCCCAAGCGTTCAAGCAATTTCGCGATCATGTCCGTTCAGGGCGCCTCGTCATGCCGGAGACGGTGGAGGAATAAGTCCGGTAGTTGTTCCGCTCCGGCGTTTTTCCGGAAGAAAGGGCAAGCCTGTTGCGGCGGATGCCCGGAATCCACGGCATCCGGCGTATGGGCGGCTGTGCGGGAAGGTCCATGAATGGGAAAAGAAGCGGCCCCGGCACGGAATGGCGGAAAACTTATTGCCCGCGGACGGTCCCGTGGTATGCTGTGAATATGGCTGGCATGAGTCGCTTTTTATTGATTGTTTTATTATTATGCGGGGCGTTCCCTCTTTTCTCCCGTGCTCAGGATATTGCTTCACCGGGAATGCCTGTCGTTGATTTGGATTCCGAGACCGGGAAAAAAATCCAGGAGGAGCGTGCCGCCATATGCGGTTTTATGGTTGTACTGGTTTTGAATCAGATGATTTTAATGCTGGAAGAGGATCCTGCGGAGAAAATGGATCTGCAAAAGAGAATAAAACATTTTTGGGAGTTCATTCCCATGAACGCGCTTGCCCGGTGTCCGGAAGATTTCAGATGCGTAGTACGGCAATGGAAGGATACGTGTGAGAAAAAGATGGAGGAGTCTGGAGCCGTTCCCGGAGACTTGGAGATGGGTGCGTGGGAAGACGTACGCCTGCTGATGGAAAAATACATGGTGCAGGAGGCGATACAGCCGGTGATGGGTTGGATGATGAAGAAGGCGGGTATTTCTGCCCTGGAGATGGAGGATGGCGCCGGCAAAAAGGAAATGCTCAAACGTCTTAAAGGAATCAAGGAAAAGCTGGAATCCGGAGAAGTGGTTATTCCTGCGGAAATCATGCAGAAGCAGGAGGGATAGAAGCTGGGCGGCGAGAGGAGGAAGAGCAGTTTTTACCGGGCAGCCCCCCTCGTTGCCTTCAGGGCGTTTGCTGTGGTTGCTGCGGACCTGCCTGTCTGGTTTTCCGCAGTAGCGGACAGGGAGAATAATGTTGACCGCATGTGAAGGGCTCCTGTAACGTGGTTTCATGTTAAGTCTGTTCCGGCGGGTGGTGGTTTCTGCATTCCTGACGGCGTTCCCCGCCATGTCCCAGGATGTGGCGGCGCCTTCCATGGCGAACGTGGATTTGGAGACGGAGGAAGGGAAGGCCCTGGAACGGTATCAGCAAGCCATTGACCGGGTGGAAATGCTGGGATGCGTTCTGGGAACGATGATAAGGCTGGAGATGAAAGGCCGGGAGACACGGGAAATCGTGGCCGCCATGATTGTTCGCATGAACTCTGCGCCGCCTCCCCGGATGCTGGAGTTGTGCCCGCCTGATTACCGGAAAACCTTTGAGGCGTGCAGGGAAGAATCCGCCAGACTGCTGGACAGGATGAAGACGGAAAAAATGGATGATGAACAATTCGACAAGGTTTTTAAGGAATATTGCAACCGATGCAATGAAATGAATGCTCCCATGATGGAAAAATACCGTTTGAGGGAACGCAGTTCTCTTTTTTTCCGGATGCTGGAAAGCAAGGTGATAGGATTGAACAGGGAGGAGCGCATGAAGGCGCTTCAACGAATGAAGGACGACCTGATTGCCGGGAAGCTGAAAATTCCAGGGGAAAATGAAGGAATGGAAGAAGAAACCGGATTGATAAGATGATGCTGAATGTAGTTTTCTGTGCAGTTCTGGCATGGGCATGCTGGCTGGGAATGGTGCGGGGGCAGGATGTTGCTTTTACGCAGGAACCGTCCGTGCGGGAGGCGCAGAGTGCGGAGGAAAAACTGTTCAGGGACCGGGACGCCATTATCCGGCTCATGATGTGGAGCATGCTGTATCTGGAGAAAAGGGCTCCGCTGCTGGACCGGATGCCGATGGAGGGCGTGCACCGCGCTTTTTTGGAATCGTACATAGCTGTTCCCGTCAGACTGGTGGAGGAATGCCCCCCGGATTACCGCAAGGTGTTTTGGCTGGTGGATGCCATGAGCAAGGCCTTTCTTCAGCGTATGGAAAAAGAGAAGCTGGCGGGAAAGGAATTGATCCGGGAGTACGGCGTTTATGTTAAGGCATGCAATGAATTGCTGCTTCCCGTCGTTTCCCGGTATCCGCTTTCCGAAAGGTTTCAGCAGGTGGACCGGGAGCTCAGAAGGCAGATGAAAGCGGCCACAGACCGGGAAGCGCTCATCACGGCCCTGATGGAGCAGATGGAGGATGTGGAACGCAGTCTTCCTCCTCCGGAAAAAGAAGGGGCTGTCTCTCCGGAGAAAAAGTGTGGGGAGAAGGTGGAATAAGGATGGACTTTATCCCCGGCAGATGCTCTTATCAACTAATGATCAAGCTGATTTTAGCCGCAGGCTTGGCGGGCTGCTGCCTGGGAATGGCGCAGGGGCAGGATGTGGCGTCACCCTCCATGCCGAATGTGGACGGGTATCGGCAGACGCCGGAATTTGCCCGGGAACGTGCCGCCGTTGCCAGGTACATGTTTTTCTGGACCTTGTGCGGGCGGATTGCCATCCTGGAATCTGATATTAAGGGAAATGTTAATGCGGGGCTGCTTTGCAAGCGGCTGCTGAATCTGCTTCCTGAAAATATTTCAGCCGGGTGTCCGGAGATGTTCCGGAAAGAATGGATGGAGCATGTGGAAAAAATAAAAGCCGCGTTGAATGAAAATCCCGAATGGATGGAGACGCCGCAAGGGAAAAAGGAATGTGCTGCGATAGAGGCTGTGATGAAACGCCTGGATGAGCGGTATGGAATAGAACGAGCGATTTATTTGTCCAATGAATGGCTTGATAAGCGGTTGGAGACCGGGAAAAGGAATGATGCCCCTGAAATATTCCTGAAGGATTTGCTCCGGTTGAAGAAGGACTTTGAGTCCGGGAAACTGGCTGTTCCTGTGGAGTTTATATCCCAAGAGAGGAAGGAAGGATGAGAAGGCTGGGCTTGTTGCTGTTTCCGGTGCGGGAAAGAAAAAAGGTTTTCACCGCTGAAAAGGCGATGAAATTATTCAAATGGTTTTCCCTGGCGGGTATGGCATGGGGATGCGGTTGTGGCGTATTGAGCGGACAGGACGTTGTGGAACCGCTCATGCCGAATGTGGATTTGGAAGTGCAGCAGTTCAGGAAAGCCCGCGCGGCTATCCTCAAGTACCGTGTCATGCTTGAATTGTGCTGTGAAATTATTTCCCTGGAACGGGGAACTCCGTCCGGTGACAGGAGTAAAAGCATGTTTGACCTCATGCCGGAACGGTTTGAGGCGGAATGTCCGCCTGATTTCCGGGAGTCGTATATTGACGTCCTGAAGATGGTGGATGAATACTGGAAGGGAGATTTTTCCCGGAAAGACATATCCGTTGTGCAGAATCTCATGGCCAGTCTGGACGAGGCCAGGGAACGGTTTGACCATCAATATGATTTGGGCCGCTCCATGAATGCGTTGATTGACTGGCTGGACCGTGGGACGATGAAGAGGGAGGGGGAAAGCGCCCCTGACCTTTTGAAGCGCCTTTACCAGTGGAAAAAGGACCTTGAGTCAGGCAAGGCGGTTATTCCGGAGGATGCGGGAGACCCTTCCGGAAGCTCCGGGCAGTGGAGACGCGGAACAGGGGAAGAGGCGGTTTCACAGGCAGACCATGAAAGAGATGGGTGAAATGGGGGAAAAGGCGTGTGCCCGGTGAGGCCGTTCCGGAGTTTTTGCGCCTCCGTCCGGGCATCCTTCACGCCCGCGGCCCCCGCCGTTTTTTTTGAAGGTTAAGTCTTGCCAGGGCAGGGGGCTTGGGGCCATAATCTGCAAGTTTCACAACCGCACACACAGCCATGAAAGTCATCGTCATCTACGGCAGCCCGAATGATAAGCCCTTTATGGAACCCGCCCGCGAGTATTTTGCTCAGGAGAATGTTCCGTATGAAGAAACCGTCCTGTCCGCCCACCGCGACCTTCCGGAGCTGGTCAAGTTCCTGGGTGAGCTGGAAGCCAGCGGGGAAAAGGCCGTCATTCTGGCTGTGGCCGGGCTGTCCGCCGCCCTTCCCGGCGTGGTGGTGATGAGCTGCTCCCTTCCGGTCATCGGCGTGCCCGTTCCCGGAGGCCCCCTGAACGGCATTGACGCCCTGCTGGCGATCGCCCAGTGCCCGGGCGGAGTGCCCTGCACCACGGTGGGCCTGCACAAGAAGACCCCCGTCAACGCCGCCATGGCCGCCCACCGCATCCTGAAGCTGGCCGGCCTGTAACGTTCACTCCTTTCCCATCAGATGACTCCTCCTCCGTCACAGGAAATCGTGTTGGACGGCCCGGGGATTTCCCGTGCGCTGGAGCGCATGGCCCACGGCATCGTGGCCCGCTTTCCCGGGGAACCGCTCGCCATCGTCGGCCTGCTCAGCCAGGGGGACGTCATCGCCCGGAGGCTGGTGGACAAGGTGAAGGAGCTGGGCGTGGAAGCCCAGTACGGCGCCATTGACATTTCCCTGTACCGGGATGACATTTTCAAGCTGGAGGTCCGCCCCTCCCTCCGTTCCTCCAACCTGCCGTTTTCCACGGATGACATGAGGGTGGTGCTGGTGGACGACGTCCTCTACACGGGCCGCACCGTGCGCGCGGCCCTGAACGCCCTCTTCGACTACGGCCGCCCGGCCCGCATTGAACTGGCGTGCCTGATTGACCGCGGAGGGCGGGAAGTGCCCATCCAGCCGGATTACACGGGCCATGTGCTGGACCACGCCGGAGCCAAGGTCATCGTGAGCATGAAGGAGGCCGACGGCGAGGACCGCGTAATCATCTCCTCCCACTAGACACTTTTCAATCCATTACCCGTTTTCCATGAATCCCCGCAAGGACCTTCTCAACATCTCCTCGTTGACTGACGAGGAAATTCATACGCTGCTGGATTCGGCCGGTCCGATGAAGGAGCTCTTCACCAAAAGCGTTAAAAAGGTGCCTGCCCTGAAAGGGAAGTCCGTTTTGACGCTTTTTTATGAGCCCAGCACCCGCACCCGCTCCTCCTTTGAGGTAGCGGCGGAACGCCTGTCCGCGGACGTGACCAACTTCACGGTGTCCACCTCTTCCGTGGTGAAGGGGGAATCCGTGCAGGACACGATCGCCACGCTCCAGGCCATGAAGGTGGATTACGTGATCGTGCGCCATTACAACAGCGGCCTGCCGAACGTGATTGCGCGCCATACCTGCGCCAGCGTGATCAACGCCGGGGACGGGGCCCATGCCCATCCCTCCCAGGCGCTGCTGGACTCCTTCACCATCCGGGAGGTGTTTCCGGAGGTAAGGGGCAAGCGCGTGCTCATCGTGGGGGACATCCTGCATTCCCGCGTGGCGCGTTCCACCTCCCTGCTGATGAAGAGGCTGGGGATGGAAGTGGCCTACCTGGGGCCCGGCTCCCTGGTGCCGCGCACGGAGCACTCCGGCATCCCGCGCTTTTCCGATTTCAATGAGGCGTTCGCCTGGAAGCCGGACGTGATTTACCTGCTGCGCGTGCAGAAGGAGCGGCAGGACGCCCCCTTCTTCCCCAGCGCCCGGGAATACAACAAGATTTACGGCGTCACGGAAGAACGACTGAAGCGCATTTCAGATGAAGGCCTGTATATCATGCACCCCGGCCCGGTCAACCGCGGCGTGGAAATCTGCGACCTGGCGATGGATTATGAGCGCTGCCTGATCAACCGCCAGGTGGAAAACGGCATCGCCTGCCGCATGTCCATCCTTTACCATCTCACCCCGCAAACCCAGCACTGATTGCTCATGAAAACTTCCGTACTTATTCGCAATGCCCGGACGGCGGACGGTTCCGCTCCGGTGGATCTTCTGGTTTCCGGAGGGGTAATCGCCGCAAAGGCCCCCGCCGGGACGCTCCCGGAGGATGCCGCAGAAAAGGTGCTGGACGCCTCCGGAAAGCTGGTTCTGCCCGGCCTGTTTGATCTTCACGCCCACCTGTGCCAGCCCGGCCGTGAGGACAAGGAACGCGTGGCCACGGCTACCGCGGCCGCCCTGCATGGCGGCGTGACCGGCCTGATGGCCATGCCGGATACCGATCCCGTGATGGACAATGCCGCCCAGATCACCACGTTCATGGAAATATGCCGCACGGATGCGCTGGTGGAGGTCATCCCCTCCGGCTGCCTGACCAAGGGGGACGGCGGGGAAGAGCAGGCCTCCTATGACTCCCTGCGCGCCAAGGGCGTGCGCTTCATCACGGACGGGGATCGCGCGCCGGACAACATGCTGCTGCTGTACCGCGCCATGCAGTACGCTAGCAACCTGAATCTTACCTTCGCCCTGCGGGGGGACGTGCCGTCCCTGACGGCCAAGGCCACCATGCACCCGGGCACCACCTCCTACCGCTTGGGATTGACGGGCTCTCCCTCCTGCGCGGAGGAAATAGGAATGGAAACCATCATCCGCCTTTCCGTGGATACGGGCAACTCCCTGCATGTGCAGACCGTTTCCACCGCCGGCAGCGTGGACATCCTGCGCCGCTGCAAGCCGGTGACCGCCGGGCTGAGCGCGGAAACGGCGCTCCACCACCTCCTCTTCACGCATGAAGACGTGGGCCGCTACGATACCAGCTACAAGACGCTCCCGCCCCTGCGCGGGCAGTCGGACGTGGACGCCCTGATCGCCGCGGTGAATGACGGCACCATTGACTGCATCGTCTCCGACCACACGCCCTGCACGCCGTTCTCCAAGCTTCAGGACTTCGTCGTCGCGCCGCAGGGAATGATTGCGCTGGATACGTTCCTGCCCGCCATTTACCAGTATCTGGTGGAACCCGGGAAAATGTCCTGGCAGACGGTGGCGCGCGCCTGCAGTGACGCTCCCCGCAGGCTCATGGGGCTGGCTCCCGTTTCTTTGGAAGAAGGCGCTCCGGCCAATCTGGTGGTGTTTGACCCGGAGGGTGAAACGCCCGTCACGGATGAAACGCTCCGCAGCCGCGCCCGGAACACCCCTTTCCTGGGCAAAACCCTGAAAGGGAAGGTGGAAGCCGTAGTGCTCGGTGAAGAACTTCACAGTTTTTAACGTTCACTGTTAACTATTAATTATTAACTGTTCATTTGCTTGCATCCTGTCGCCCGCGTCAGCACGTGTTATCCGGACAAGTTCGGCGTACCGCGCCAGAGCGGGCTGGTTCCGGGTGCGCGTGCGCGGCTGGTATTTGAGCCGCCGTTCCGTCATCCGGATGCCGTCCGCGGCCTGGAAGGGTTTTCCCACCTGTGGCTGATCTGGGTATTCAGTGAAAACGTAAACGAGGGATGGAGCCCTACGGTCCGGCCTCCGCGGCTGGGGGGCAACGTGCGCATGGGCGTGTTCGCCACGCGCGCGCCGTTCCGTCCCAACCCCATCGGCCTGTCCGCCGTCAGGCTGGAAAAGGTGGAACTGCACCCGCAGGATGGCCCGGTGCTGCACCTTTCCGGCGTGGACCTGGTGGACGGCACGCCCATTCTGGACATCAAGCCATATGTTCCGCTGGCGGACTGCATTCCGGAGGCTTCGGAAGGATTTACGGCTGTTCCCTATGAACGGCTGGACGTGGAAATCCCCGCCGCTCTTGGCGGCACCATGACCCCGGAGGAACGGAAAGCGCTGGCGGATACGCTGGCCCTGGACCCGCGCCCGCAGTACCAGGACGATCCGGAACGGGTTTACGGCCTCCTGTTTTCCGGCTGGGAGGTGAAATTCAGGGTGGAAGGCAGCCGGCTGCTGGTGCTGGCCCTTCATGAAATCAAAGCTGGGTGAAGTACGGCGCGGGAGGCATGATGCGAGCAGCATGCCATCGCTGGAAGGGGGAAATCGTATGGAAAACTGCTTCTTCTCCCGTGTCTGATGCGCTTTTTCTTTTGCCTGCAACTCCTCTCCCTTGATGCCGGAGTGGCTGGCCCCGGAGGACTCAGGAGGCTGCGCCAGGAGGAAGTGGAAGATGCAAGGTACCGGAAAACTTTCCTTCTGCCGCGTTCTATGGGCTCCCGCCCTCTGTTTCAGGGGTCTTTTTCAAGGCAGGGCCGGGGCTTGCTTTACATGACCGGGGGGAGTAACCTTCCGCCCGGACTTCGGAGGTAGCGCCGGGGTGTTTAAGGGGATGAACAATGACCGTCAGATAGTTGAAGCGTTTGAAAGGAACTTCCGTGACTACGGGGAACTGGGCGCCTCCGTTTCCGTCTGGAAGGACGGAAAGGAAATCGTTTCCCTTCATTCCGGGTTTGCCGTAGCGGATGAAACGCGCCCGTGGACGGAACACTCGCTGGTGCCCGTTTACTCCGCTACCAAGGGAGCCTCTTCCGCCGCCCTGCTGCTGGCCCTGCACCGGCAGGGAGCCTCACCGCAGATGAGCATGGGGGAACTGTGGCCGGAATTCCCGCTGCCTTACGCATCCATCGCGCAGATGATGTCCCACCAGTGCGGCCTGGCGGCCTTTTCCCGGACGGCCAGCGTGTTTGACCATGAGGACTGCGTGCGCGCCTTGGAGGAAACCGTTCCGGCGTGGCAGCCCCCGGAGCACGGCTACCATCCGCATACCTACGGCGTGATGCTGGATGAACTCATGCTGCGCCTGACCGGGGAACGCCTGTGGCGTTACTGGGAGGAATGCATCCGTACGCCGCTGGACCTGGACTTTTACATCCGCCTGCCGGAATCCGAATTCAGCCGGGTGGCGACCTTGTACCCCGGCAAGATGGACATGTCCAACATGGGCACGCCGTTTTATCAGGAATACATGAAGAAGGGAACGCCCGTGAACCGCGCGTTCAACACCCTGACAGGCCTGAACAGCGTGCGCCAGATGAACACGCCGGAAGCGTGGACGTCCGGAGCCCCGGCATTCGGTGGCGTGGCCTCCGCCCGCGGCATGGCGCAATTCTACCAGGCCTGCCTGGGGCTGGATGAATTACGGATATTCCCCTAAAGCCTGGATTTCGGGACATTGCAGCGTGCTGTTATGATCCGTCACAGCAATGGCATCCAACCCCCGTTCGAGGGCCGTTTCCACAATCCGCTGCGGGCTCATCTCCAAGCTTCCGCAAGGCGAAAGACAGGTGTGCAGGTGCAAATCTACCCGGTACTCCTTCATGCCTGTTGCAAAAGGCTGTATATTTTTCCCGTTACTTCGAATGCGGAAAGCGGCGTTCCGAGCAAAGGCACGTCTTCCTCTTTTCCTTTCTCAAGCGTCTCCTCGTCCGGCGAAGCCCCGTTCACGATCAGGACGGCAGCCGCATCTTTCAGGGTCGGCTCTGTGCCGCTGGGCCTCACCTCTGTCATCACCCTGCTGCT
>ERZ1106954.2922-NODE-2922-length-11398-cov-2.842282_pt1 | contig 11398 bp, 7 predicted proteins | sample MGYA00403678_ERZ1106954 | MGnify/ENA primary metagenome ERZ1106954 (study PRJEB35170, sample SAMEA104062445) | human gut metagenome | biome: human gut; feature: human-associated habitat; material: faeces | place: Denmark | collected 2012-08-20 ... | reverse complement strand
ATACTGCGTGCAGGCCTCGGTGGTAATGGTAAAGCCCTGAGGCACCGGCAGCCCGATATTGGTCATTTCCGCAAGGTTGGCGCCCTTGCCGCCCAGAAGATTTTTCATGCTGCCATTGCCGTCGGCGGACCCTCCGCCGAAGGAATAGACGAATTTGTCAGTAGATGCGCTGCATGCGCAGGAATTGGTGGACATATCGATTGTTGTAGTCGAATTAATGATTCTGCCCAAACATCAACCACAGGAGCCAACAAAAGACCCGATAGCGAGTTAGGGTCGAGTAAGGATGCCCGCCGCCCCTCGCTTTGTCAACTCGAAATTGTAAGGAAAACGGAAATGTTTTTTATGTTTTTTAGGGAAAAATACCTTCCGCTTTTTCTCCCCGCCTCCGTGCTCTCGGCTCCATTTTTCAAAGCGATTCCCGGAAGGAGGAATCCGGCTCGTAATAAAGGATATCCACCGGACATTCCACATAAATGGTGCCGCCCGTCCAACGGAGTAATGGAAGAATGATCCCCGGGATTCTATAATTCCGGGTGCGGGCTACCGTCATTTTACCCTTGATCCGTACATTGGGAGGTTCCGAAATATAACAGATATCCTGAATTTGCTTCCTTGGCACCCGGTCGATGTCCAGGATTGCGCGGCCCGTAAAATGGTAGGATACATCCGTGGAAAAAACCAGAATATTGGAACTGAAGTTGCTGTACCCGGCCTTGCGGCATGCTTCCTCCCCCGCCCTCTGCAATTCTTGCGAGGCTGTGGAGGACAAAACGTTGGAAAGGCCTTTTATGTTCACAGGGCTTTCCTGGGTAATGGAGCAGGAGGAAAGAACCAGCAAGGAGCTTCCCGCCAGAAGAATAGGTTTCATGATTTTGAGAGAGAATATTAAATTAATCCGAGTTTTTCGGAACGTATAAGTCTCCGACTGAAGTTGGGGTTCTTCAAGACAGCTTTAAGGATTCACGAGGACGCCGGCAGCGGTGGCAGGCTTCACAGGGGCGTTTCCTTGTAAATAAAAAGCGGACGCTTATCAACCAGATAAGCGTCCGCCGGAAGGAATATGTTTTTTATTTTTACGCCTTGCAGAAGGTGTCTTCATCCGCGCAGGCGGCCTGGACCCACTTGACGGAGGAATCACTGGAGGCGATATGCACCAGGCAGTGGTACACGGCTTCCTGGTCCGCATCCAGCCGGGCAGCTACCTGGGCGGCGGTTTCCGGGGTGGAGCCAAGGGCCGCCCTTACTTTCCCCAGCAGGGCCAGGAAGGTCCCCGCGGCCTTTTTGCCGGCCTCCACGCCGGGTTGGTGGTAGGCGTTGATGTTCACGAGGGAGGCATAGAAGGAGACGGCGCGCTCAAACAGGGCGATCAGCATGCCGAGCGTTTTGGCGTTCACTTCCGGAATGGAGATGGTGATGGAGGAACGGCCGGATTCCGCCAGCGCCTGGCGAGTGCCGCGCAGGAAGCCCTGGAGGAAGTCTCCGCAGGTGGCGCCCGCTTCCACTTCCACCGCGTCCGCGGAACATTCCCGCACTTCGATAAAGGTGGCGAAGAAGTTGTTCACGCCGTCGCGGAGCTGCTGCACATAGGCGTGCTGGTCCGTGGAGCCCTTGTTGCCGTATACGGAGATGCCCTGGCAGACTTCGTTGCCATCCAGGTCCAGCCGTTTGCCGAGGGATTCCATAATGAGCTGCTGAAGGTATTTGGAGAAGAGCACCAGGGCATCCTTGTAGGGGAGAACCACCATGTCCTTTTCCCCTTTGCCGTTGGTGGCCTTGTACCAGGCCAGCGCCAGCTTCATGGCGGCGTTGCATTTCACGCAGTCCTGGCGGGTCTTTTCATCCATCAGGCGCGCGCCTTCCAGCAGTTCATCCACGTCCACGCCCTGAAGCACGGCGGGAACCAGGCCGACCACGGACATGACGGACGTGCGGCCGCCCACCCAGTCTTCCATCGGGAAGCGCTTGAGCCAGCCTTCCGCTTCAGCCGTTTTGTCCAGTTTGGAGCCCACCCCCGTGACGGCAACCGCCTGGGGCGCGAATTCCAGTCCGTTCTTCCTGAAGAAGTCCTGGGCCACCAGCATGCCGTTGCGGGTTTCCGGCGTGCCGCCGGATTTGGAGATGACGACGACGAGCGTTTCTTCCAGCGGCAGGGATTCCAGCACTCTGTACATGCCATCCGGGTCCGTGTTATCCAGGAAGAACATGTCCAGCCCAGCGGCCGGGATGGCGTCCGCCACCAGTTCCGGGCCAAGGGCGGAACCGCCGATGCCGATGACGAGGGCGGCGGAGTATTGTTCCGCGCGGGGAGGCGTGATTTTGCCGTCCAGAACATCCTGGCCAAAGGCCTTGACGTCCGCCAGAGGTCCATCAATGGCGGCTTTCAGTTCCGGCGTGGGAGCCAGTGCGGAGTTGCGCAGCCAGTAGTGGCCCACCATGCGTTTTTCATCCGGGTTGGCAATGGCGCCGGATTCCAGCGCCTTCATGTCGGCGAATGCCCTGTCTATCCGCCCCTGCATGGAGGACAGGAAGGCGTCGTCCAGAGGAAGTTTGGAAAAGTCAAGGGAGATGCCCAGTTCAGGGTAGCGAACGAGTTGTTGTGCGTATAGGCTCATGATAGTAATGGATTGGAAAAAGAGTTACTGGAGTTTTTTCAGGATGCTTTTGGCCTGCACGTCATCCTGGTCCGCCGCTTTCTGGAACCATTCCCGGGCCTTGGCCATATCCTTGGGCAGTCCAAAGCCGGTCTGGTACATCACGCCCAGGTTGTATTGCTCCGAGGCATAGCCTTCCGCCGCCGCCCGGTGGCGTATGCGGGATTGTTCCCGGGCTTCCGCGGCGGACAGGCCCAGGGCCCGCGCCGCATCCGGCCACGTGGCTCCGAATTTGGAGGCGGAAGGGGCATAGCCGGCAGCTCCGGCCTTGCGGTGCATTTCGTCCGCTTTTTTCTTGTCCCGCTTCACGCCGTATTTGCCCAGATCATACAGGAACGCCATGCCCCAGTAGCCGCGGGGGCTGCCCAGCTCCGCCGCCTGCTGGAAGCATTCAAAGGCGTCCTCATATTTTTTGGAGCCCATGGCGCGCACGGCATCGGAGATGTGGAGCTCGGCTTCCTTCAAGCCGGGGAATTCAGGGATGGCGGCCCATTCCCTTTTCAGTTCATCCCTGTCCCTTTTGGAGGCGGGGGGCATGCCGGACGGCCCGGAAAAACGGAAAAGGGGGAAGTAACCCTCCATGGCTCCCATGTTGCCCAGGCCGGACATCAGGAAGACGCCGGGAGATACCCTCCACATGTGCATGTACTGGATGCGGCCTTCTTGAAGGGATTCCTTGGCCACCCATTCCGGCATGTTCGCCGGTTCCCCGAATTTTTCCGTCAGGCCCACCAGAAGAGCCTTGTAGGCGGATTTCAATTTGGTTTCATACTCGGAACCGCGGCATTTGCTCCGGGAGTAGAAGACAACGGCCCTCAAGCCGCCGGAGGGGTCATAGTCAAAGTTCAGGGAAAAGGTCTGGCCGCCGATGGACTGTTTGGTCTTAAATACGCCGTTGAGGCCGGTGCGTGAAAGGAGGGCATCCGTGGGCGGCCCTTCAAGCTGCTTGCTCTGCCTCAGGGTTTTCAGCACCTGGTCCTTGTCCATTCCCACTTCCAGGTTTTCATAGAGGGCGGCAAGCAGAGGGGCGCACGTAAGCGCGAAGAGTCCCGCAACATAGGCTAGTTTTTTCATAGAAAAAGTAATTGGGCGGTTTCCTACCAGACCGGGAGGGCTTTCAAAAGGATAAAATGCGTCAGCGGAGGTGAGGAAAATTTTTCATAAAATATTCATTTCCAATCTATCCACAATCTTTTCAGATAATCCTCTCCGGTGAAGTCCGGAGGCATGGGATCATGGGTCAGCCGGAAGCCGGGAAGAGCCTCCGCCACCATCCTGCGGAAGTCCTCATGGCTCAGCTTGCGGCAGTTGCTGGTGCACAGCATCCAGCCGCCGGGTTCCAGGCATTCGCGCGCCTGGGCCACCAGTTCCCCGTAGTGGGATTCCACCCGGAACACCCTTCCCCGGTCATCCCGGGAGAACGTGGGGGGGTCCAGAATAATGCCGTGGAAGGAGCGGCCCTGCCTGGCGAACCGTTCCAGCCAGCGGCGGACGTCCCCCTTGCAGAAGTACTGGGTGGAGGGATCAATGCCGTTCAGGCTGAAGTTTTCCCTGGCCCAGTCCAGGCAGGGCTGCGCCAGGTCCAGCGTGGTCGTCTGAGCCCTTCCCAGGGCGGCATATACGGAAAAGGCCCCGGTATAGGCGAAGGTGTTCAGCACCCTCATGCCGGGTCTGCTCCGTTCCCTCACCTGGCGGCGGTGGTCGCGCTGGTCCAGAAAGATTCCCTGGGAATAACCGGTGGACATGTCTATTTTGAAACGCACGCCCTGCTCCGTGACCGTAAATTGCAGGGGGAGTTCCGGTCCGGCTATTTGCACGGGCGCTTCTTTCTGGTTCTGTTCCAGCTTTTTGTGGAATACGGGCATGCCCAGTTCACGAAGTTCGCGTTCCAAATCCGTGGGGATGGGGCAGTCCCGCGTGGAGACCAGAACGCGGTCCCCCATCTGGTCCGCGAATACGTCCGGGCGACCGTCCCCTTCCCCGTCAATCACGCGGAAGATGTCGGTCTCGGCAGGAATCAATACTTTTTTGCAGTCCAGGCAATGGCGGTAGGTGCGGCTCACGGCGGGACGAGACTACGGAATTTGACGGCGGGGGGCAATGCAAAAGCAATGAAAAGGGGGGTTTTGGACCAGAGGGTCCTGTGGAGGCAGTGTTGTTCCATTGCCGCGGAAATGGACTTCATGGACTTCATGGACTTCATGGACTTCATGGACTTCATGGACTTCATGGACAAAGTAAAGATTAAGTCCATTCTGTCCATCAGGTCCATTTACTGCCATTCCGGATGAAAGCTCCCTATGGAGAGAGTCCGGGGAGCTCACAAAAAAGGGAGCCGGATCCCGTGATCCGGCTCCCTGATGATTGAGGCTGTTTTTCCAACGAGGGCCTTAGTCGGCGTATTGTTCGTTGAGGGCTTCCATGATTTCCTTGGAGGCTTCCGGGATGTTGGTGCCGGGGCCGAAGATGGCCACGGCGCCGTGTTCCCTCAGGAAGTCATAGTCCTGGGCGGGGATGACGCCGCCGCAGAAGACCAGGATGTCCGGACGGCCCTGCTTGGCGAGTTCCTCCACCAGGGCGGGCAGCAGCACCTTGTGGCCGGCGGCCAGGGAGCTCATGCCGATCATGTGCACGTCGTTTTCAATCGCCATTTTGGCGGTTTCTTCCGGCGTCTGGAAGAGCGGGCCTACGTCCACGTCAAAGCCGAGGTCGGCATAGGCGGAGGAGACTACCTTGGCGCCGCGGTCGTGGCCGTCCTGGCCCATCTTGGCGACGAGGATGCGGGGACGGCGCCCCGTGCGTTCGGCGAAGTCGTCCGTCATTTTGCGGACTTCCTCCACCAGCGGATCTTGACCATAGGTTTGAGCGTACACGCCGGTAATGAGTTTGATTGGTGCTTTGTGGCGCCCGAAGTGTTTTTCCAGGGCGGAGGAGATTTCACCCAGGGAGGCGCGGGCCTTGGCCGCCTTGATGGCAAGGTCAAGGAGGTTGCCTTCCCCCGTGCGGGCGCATTCGGACAGGGCTTCCAGCGCGGCTTCGCACGCGGCGGAGTCACGTTCCGCGCGCAGCTTCTGCAGGCGGGCGATCTGGGCGTCCCGGACGGTGGTGTTGTCCACTTCCAGAATGTCCATCTTGGCTTCCTGTTCCAGACGGTATTTGTTGACGCCGATGATGGGCTCCTTGCCGGAGTCAATGGCGGCCTGGCGGCGAGCCGCGGCTTCTTCAATGCGCATCTTGGGCAGCCCGGTTTCAATGGCCTTGGCCATGCCGCCGAGTTTTTCCACTTCCTGAAGGTGGGCCCAGCCCTTGCGGATGAGCTCATTGGTCAGGTATTCCACGTAGTAGGAGCCGCCCCACGGGTCGATCACCTTGCAGATGGTGGTTTCATCCTGAAGATGGAGCTGGGTGTTGCGGGCAATGCGGGCGGAGAAGTCCGTCGGCAGGGCGATCGCTTCGTCCAGGGAGTTCGTGTGCAGGGACTGCGTGTGGCCGCAGGCGGCGGCCAGGGCTTCAATGCAGGTGCGGGTCACGTTGTTGAACGGGTCCTGCTCCGTGAGGGACCAGCCGGAAGTCTGGGAGTGCGTGCGCAGGGCCAGGGATTTCGGGTTCTTGGGGTTGAACTGCTTGATGAGCTTGGCCCACAGCACGCGGGCGGCGCGCATTTTGGCCACTTCCATGAAGTAGTTCTTGCCCTGGGCCCAGAAGAAGGAGAGGCGCGGGGCGAAGGCGTCAATGTCAATGCCGGCCTTGATCCCGGTGCGCACGTATTCCAGGCCGTCCGCAAGCGTGTACGCCATTTCCAGGTCCGCCGTGGCGCCGGCTTCCTGCATGTGGTAGCCGGAGATGGAAATGGAGTTGAATTTGGGCATGTACTTGGAGGTGAACTCAAAGATGTCCGCAATGATTTTCATGGAGGGATCAGGCGGATAGATGTAGGTGTTGCGCACCATGTATTCCTTGAGAATGTCGTTCTGGATCGTGCCGGAGAGCTGGTCCAGCGTGCAGCCCTGTTCCTGGGCGGCCACGATGTAGAAGGCCAGCACGGGCAGCACGGCGCCGTTCATGGTCATGGAAACGGACATTTTGTCCAGCGGAATGCCCTTGAAGAGGATTTCCATGTCCAGGATGGAGTCCACGGCCACGCCGGCCTTGCCCACGTCACCCACCACGCGGGGGTGGTCGGAGTCATAACCGCGGTGCGTCGCCAGGTCAAAGGCGATGGAGAGGCCCTTCTGGCCGGCCGCCAGGTTGCGGCGGTAGAAGGCATTGGATTCCTCCGCCGTGGAGAAGCCGGCGTACTGGCGCACCGTCCAGGGACGGGCCACGTACATGGTGGCATACGGTCCGCGGAGGTTGGGGGCCACACCGGCCGTGAAGTCCAGGTGCAGGCAGTCGTCGTACACGCTTTCCGAGTAGGTGGGCGGCACGGGAATCTGTTCATTGGTCATCCAGGTTTCCGTTCCGGAAGCCGTGGCCGGGGCGCCGGCCTTGATTTCAGGATAGGAGGCGGATGCAAAATCAGGAATATTGCTCATTGAATGAAATAGGTTGGTGTTTTTTAGAGGCCGATCTTGTTCTGGATAGCTTCAACAGTGTTGTAGCAGTTGGCCTTGACGTGGATGAAGATATCCACGCCGGCTTCCTTGAACGCTTCCACATGGTCGGCCGGATAACCGGCGAGGGCCACCATCATGTCCGGCTTGATTTCCTTGAGCGCCTTGCAGAAGGCGGGAACGATTTCCGGATAGGTGTCGTCCGTGGAGCAGATCACGCACACGGCGCAGCCGCTTTCCGCAGCCGCCCTGGCCGCGTCTTCCGGGGTCTGGAAGCCGGACGGGTAAACCACGTCCAGGCCGCCGGCGCGCAGGAAGTCGCGGGAGAAGTCCGCACGGGCCTTGTGCTGGCGCAGCGGGCCCATGTTCGCGAAGAATACCATCGGGCGGGAGCCTTTTTCCTCCACCCAGGCATCGGCCTTGGCAAGCAGGGATTCAAAGCGTTCCGCCAGGCGGCGCTTCGGCAGGGCTTCCATTTCCAGCGGTTCGCCGCACTTGCAGTCGGCGCCGGCCACGAGAGCCTTGTTGATAAGGCAGGTGGAGAAGCCTTCACTGGCGGCCTTGCAGGCGGAGTCCACGCTCATTTCCACTTCCGGGAGCTGCACGTCCGCATTTTTGCAGCAGCCGTGTCCCTTGGGAGCGGCGCAGGCGGCGCCTTCCGGCGTTTCCAGCTTTTTCTCCGCCAGGTTGACGTACTGGTTGACGCCCACGATGGACTGGCGACGCTGGTCCGCCAGTTCATAGCGCTTGGCGGCGGTGGCGTTTACCTTCTTCTGGATGGTGCCGGCCTTGAGGGCCTTGATGATTCCGCCTTCCTTTTCAATGCCCTGGAAGACGTCCCAGATTTTCCGGGAGGCTTCGTCCGTCAGGTTTTCCAGGTACCAGGAACCGCCGGCGGGGTCCACTACCTTGTCCAGGTTGCATTCGCCCAGCAGAATCAGCGGGCAGTTGCGGGCGATGCGGCGGGAGAATTCGTCCGGCATGCGCACGGCCGCGTCAAAGGGCAGCACGTCGATGCTGTCCACGCCGCCCATGATGGCGGAGAAGGCCTGGGCGGAGCCGCGCAGAAGGTTGACCCACGGGTCCACCTTGGAAAGGGTCCAGAAGGAGGTGCGGGCATGAAGCTTGATTTTGGCAGCTTCCTCACTGCCGCCGCATTCCTTCACGATGATGGCCCAGAGTTCGCGCAGGGCGCGGATTTTGGCGATTTCCAGGAACAGGTTGGCTCCAATGGAGACCGTAAAGCGCATGTGCGCGGCAGCTTCATTCACGGAGATGCCGCGTTCCTCCATGGCGCGCAGGTAGGCCACAGCGGTAGAGAGCATGGCGCCCACTTCTTCAAAGGAGGAAGCGCCGGAGTCCGCATAAGGCAGTCCGCTGACGCCGATGGTCTGGAAGGCGGGAGCGTTGGCGACGGCCCATTTGGTCATCACCGCCATCTGGTCATAGTAGGCGCAGATGCCCTTCCCCCCGCAGAGGGAGCCCTTCATCACGGCCTTGCCCACCGGGTCGTACAGAACGCCGCCCTTGAGGTCCGCCGTGTTGAATCCGGCCGCCTTGTACGTGTTCAGGAACATGGAGAAAGTGCCCAGGCCGCAGGAGCCGGGCGTGATGTACACGGGCAGCTTGTCAAGCTGCACACCCTTGAGAGCGGTATCCCAGTCGGCCTGCTTGCGCAGCTTCAAGCCGCACTTGCAGTTGAGCTGGACGTTCACGGCAGTGAGGCCGCGGTCCAGATCGTGCAGAAGCTTGCCGTTGAAATCTTCCGGAGTGGAGGCGGGAATGCTCTGGGCAATTTCGCAGGGCTTTTCCATATAGCCCAGGGCGCGCGTTCCGCGGCGGTACGGGAATTGCCCGGCAGGCGCCACCGGAGCGTGTTCATCCCATTTGTTATAGATGGGATGCAGAGTGATTCCCTCCACAAGCTTGGTAAAAAGCTTCTTGTCAAAGTCAGCCCCTTTCAAGGCAGCGACGGCTGCCTCACGCCATTCGGCGTATGTGGCTGGTGCGAATTCTCCGAAGTCAACCTCCGGAGCCGTTGTTTTGTTTCCCTGTTGCATGGCGAAGTCAATGGGTAAGGCCTAATATGTTGGTTTTTAGTCATGCGCAAACCAGGCCAGATTTAAAGCGCAGCGTTATTTTAGGAAATCAAACTATAAAGTCCAGCGAGAAAAACACTCCAAGCCCAATGAACGCGAATTTGCCACATCACGCGCGGCGAGCTTGCAAAAACGATGTAAATAGCGTAAATACCGGGATTAAGCATGCCCCCTTCAACTACCGTCAAACTTCCTGCCCAGCTGGTCAGGCAGCTTCACTCCTTCCGCCGCCGCCTCAGAACGGTTAAGATGCTGGAAGCCGTATGCCTTGCAGGCATTGCCGTGATCCTTTCCTACGTTCTCCTGTACCTCTCCGACAGATTGTGGGAAACGCCCTCCGCCGTGGGCTGGATTCTTTTTTTCACCGCCATGGCCGGCCTGGCGGTGTTTATCCCGTGGTGGAGCTTCCGGTGGGTGTGGCAGAGGCGCACGGAGGCCCAATTGGCGCGCCTGATTTCCCGGACGGATGCGGCGCTGGGGGACCGGCTCCTGGGCGTCATCGAACTGGATTCCGAAAAGTACGGGCGCCAGTACAGTTCTGAAAAATTGAAAGCGGCCGCCATGGAACAGGTGGCCCGCGAAGTGTCCGCGCGGGATCTGACGGTGAATATCCCCAGGCCCAGCCACAAGAAATTGTTCGTCCTGCTGGCCATCCTGGCCTTATGCACGGCAGGCGTATGCCTGGTGAGCCCGGAAGCGGCGGGGAACGCCCTGGAACGCTGGCTCCAACCGTTCGATCCTCCGGAACGCTATACGTTCACCCAGCTGGACCCTACGCCGGATTCCCTGGTCATTCCCCTGGGGGAAAGCTACCTGTATGAGCTCAAACTGGCGGACGCCACCAAGTCCCGCCCGCAGACGGCAGAGTATTTCTTCCGCAACAGGGTGCACCAGCAGGCCCCCCTGACGGACGGCGCGTATAAAATCCACATTCCACCCATGCAGCAAGCGGACAGGCTGGAGTTTTTCGCGGGGGACGTCGTGCGGCGGCTGAAAATCATTCCGAAGGCCCGCCCCTCCCTGCTGAGAGCTACGGCCACCGTGGCCTACCCCGCCTATATGGCGCGCCCCGACGGGCAGGAGGCCATGCGCGCAGGCGTCATTTCCGCCCCGGAAGGCTCCACGCTGACGTTGAAGGTGACTGCCTCCCAGAACCTGGCATCCGCGGCGGACGCGCAGGGTAAGCCGCTCCGCGTGGAAGGGAGCAGCGTTGTCATTCCGGATATCCGCCTGGAAAAAGACCCCAGGGAAATAGAACTCACCTGGACGGACAGCGATGGCCTTGCGACCTCCCAGCCTGTGCGGATACGCCTGGAACCCATTGAGGACAAGCAGCCTTCCATTTACCTGAGAGGAGGGGAGAATGACCGCTACGTGCTGGAAGACACCAGCATTGAATTGGAGGTGGAGGCGGCGGACGATTTCGGCCTCCGGGAAATGGGGGTGGAATGGCAGGGGGAAAAATCTTTTTATGACGATGAGGAAGAGAACACCGCCGCTCCGGACCCGGCCAAGGCAGGCAAGCCCGTTCCCGGCCTGCGCGGGGAAAAGGTTCTGGCGGACGGCCATCCCACCCAGGCCAGCCTGAAAGGGACGTACCTGTTCCAGGCCAGGGCGTTGAAATTGTCCCCCCAGCGCGTCGTCGTGCGCGGGTTCACGCAGGATTACAAGCCCGGGGGAAAACGCGTTTATTCGGAACCCATGATCATCTTCGTCCTTTCCAAATCAGAGCATGCCCAGATGATCCGCAATGAACTGGAACGCATCACCAGCGAGCTGGAGGGGATGATCCGCCGCATGGACGCCATGACGGACGAGGCGAAGCGCCTGAAAGGAATGGAAGGCAGTGAATTGAAAAAGGCGGAGTCCCAGGAACGCCTGCACGCCCTGGCGGATGAAGAACAGACCAACAGGCGCGAATTGAGCGACCTGCTCAACCGCTCGGAGGACCTGTTCAAGGAGGCCTCCAAGGTCGCGCCCTGCATTATCTTTATCGACGAGATCGACACCATCGGCAAGTCCCGCGACGCCAGCAAGTTCGGCGGCAACGACGAGCGGGAGCAGACCCTGAACCAGCTGCTGGCGGAGCTGG
>ERZ1106954.2918-NODE-2918-length-11408-cov-3.938078_pt1 | contig 11408 bp, 9 predicted proteins | sample MGYA00403678_ERZ1106954 | MGnify/ENA primary metagenome ERZ1106954 (study PRJEB35170, sample SAMEA104062445) | human gut metagenome | biome: human gut; feature: human-associated habitat; material: faeces | place: Denmark | collected 2012-08-20 ... | reverse complement strand
ATCGACCGGCTGCTGTATGAAAAGGTGCGGCTCGTTCTCGAGCAGAACAAGGCGGAACGGCACCTGCGCGGCGGCGACGCCACCCGAAGAAAATACCTGCACGCCGGGACACACGTCCCCGAAGAGAGAAAAATCCACGGCTGAAAAGTATACAAAGCGGACGGGCTGCCGGGACCCCGGCAGCCCGAAAATCACTTTTTTCCGCCCAGAACGAACACCATGCTCATCGGAACATACAGCATCAGCGCGGCCACCGAAACGACAATCCCCATTTTTCTTTCCTCCTTGTCAAATTCACATCTTCTTTATGGGACAAGCATACCGCATTGTGTGACCCATAAAACGGACTCCCGCGATGTGTTCATAAATCAACACGATGTCATCAAAAGAAAAAAACAGGAAAAAACGGCGAGGAACATCTTGCTTTTTGTGTCGGTTTTCCGTATAATGTGTTTGAAACTATATATAAGGGAGGGCTGACCCTTGATCGTCAATCAGCAGACCGCCGCGCAGAAAAAGGTGGACGAGCTGTATGCCACGCTCGGACGCCGCCGCGGAGCGTCGCCGTTCGGGAGCTGTCCGGTCAATCTGACTGCCTCGTTCGTGCAGCTGTGTCTTGCGCAGAGCTGCGGAAAATGCGTTCCCTGCCGCGTGGGGCTGGACCGGCTGCACGCGCTTTTGGAGAAGATCCTCGATGGCCGCGGAACTACGGACGATCTCCGCGCCGTGCGCCGCAGCGCCGCCGCCATTTACGACAGCGCCGACTGCGCCATCGGGTTTGAGGCCGCGCGCCTCGTGCTCGACGGGCTGGAGGCCTTCCGGGACGATTATATGTCCCACATCGAAAACGGGGTCTGCACCGCGGCGTTTGACGCCGTGCCGTGCGTGGCCGGCTGCCCGGCGAATGTGGACGTGCCGGGCTACATTGCTCTCATCCGCGAGGAGCGCTATGCCGACGCTGTGCGGCTCATCCGCAAGGACAACCCATTCCCCGGTGTCTGCGGTCTCATCTGCGAGCATCCGTGCGAAAAGCACTGCCGCCGTCAGATCGTGGACGATTCCATCAACATCCGCGGGCTGAAGCGCTACGCGGTTGAGCGCGCGGGCATCGTCCCCACGCCGCCGTGCGCGCCGTTCAACGGCAAAACGGTCGCCGTCATCGGCGGCGGACCGGCGGGCCTTACGGCGGCGTACTATCTCCAGCTCAAGGGCTATCACGTCACGGTGTTTGAAAAGCACAAGCGGCTCGGCGGCATGCTGCGTTACGGCATCCCGAGCTACCGTCTGCCGGACGACGATCTGGACCGCGATATCAACGCCATCCTCTCCACCGGCATTCAGGTCAAGCTCGATGTGGACATCGGTCGGGAGATCACCTTCGATCAGATCCGCAGCGAGTATGACAGCGTATACATTGCCATCGGCGCGCAGATCGTCAACCGCATGAACATCCCCGGGCAGGACAGCGAGGGCGTGCTCTCCGCGGTCGAGCTGCTCGGCGCGGTCGGCGCGGGCGAAGCGCCGGACTTCACGGGCAAGCACGTCGTTGTGGTGGGCGGCGGCAACGTCGCCATGGACGCGACGCGCACCGCCAAGCGCCTGGGCGCGGCCTCCGTCACCTGTGTTTACCGCCGCCGCATCGAGGATATGACCGCCGCGCGCGAGGAGATCGACGGCGCCATCGCCGAGGGCTGCGAGATCATGCCCATGCTCTCCCCGGTGCGCATCGAGACCGAGGACGACCGCGTCGTCGGCATCGCGGTGCAGCCGCAGCTCTCCGGCCCCATCGAGAACGGCCGCCCGAAGCCCATCAACGCCGATCAGCCGGAGATCATTCTCCCGGCGGACGTCGTCATTACCGCCATCGGACAGGCTATCGACTCGGCGCACTTTGAAAGCAGCGGCGTCGGCACAGAGCGCCGCCGCATCAAGGCCGATCCCTCCGGCGCAGTGCCCGGCATGCCGGGCGTGTTCACCGGCGGCGACTGCTTCTTCGGCCCGTCCACGGTCGTGCGCGCCATCGACAGCGGCAAAGTCGTTGCGGGCAACATCGATCACTATTTCGGCTTCCATACGCCGATCACCTCGGGTGTGGATATTCCCCCGGCGCAGACCATCGGCAAGCCCGCGTGGGGCCGCGTCAACATGCGCGAGCGCACCGCCGGCGACCGCAAGGAGGACTTCAATCTCATGGAGGCGTGCCTTACGGATGAGGAGGCCGCGCAGGAATGCTCGCGCTGCCTGCGCTGCGACCATTACGGCTACGGCGCATTCCGCGGAGGGAGGAAGGACAGATGGTAAATCTTCGCATCAACGATAGGCCCGTCACGGTGGAGGACGGCACCTCCATTCTCCACGCGGCGCGTCAGCTCGGCATTACGATCCCGTCTCTCTGCTATCTGAAGCACGTGAGCAAGGTCGCGGCCTGCCGCGTGTGCATGGTGGAGATCAAGGGCACCGACCGGCTCATGGCGGCGTGCGACACGATCTGCGCCGAGGGCATGGAGGTCTATACGAACACGCTGCGCGCGCTCGTAGCGCGGCGCAACAACGTGCAGCTCATTCTCTCGCAGCACGACTGCAACTGCGCTACCTGCGTCCGCAGCGGCAACTGCACGCTGCAGAAGCTCGCCGCGGATATGAACATCATCGAGAACCCCTACGAGACGAAGCTCCCGGCCAACAACTGGAACCCGAAGCTCCCGGTCATCCGCACGGCGTCGAAGTGCGTGCAGTGCTTCCGCTGCATCGCCGTGTGCGAGAAGATCCAGGGCATGAGCGTGTGGGACTTTCTCGGCACCGGCAGCCGCGCCACCGTCGGCGTGCGCGGCGGCAAAAAGCTCGACGAGGTGAACTGCGCCTACTGCGGGCAGTGCATCACCCACTGTCCGACTGGCGCTCTCCGCGAGCGGGACGATACCGAAAAGGTCATCTCCGCGATCGACGATCCGAAGAAGGTCGTCGTGCTGCAGGTCGCTCCGGCGGTGCGCGCCGCGTGGGGCGAGGGACTGGGCCTTCCCAAGGAGCTTGCCACCGAAGGGCGCATGGCGGCGGCGTTCCGCGCCGCGGGCGCCAACTATGTCTTTGACACGAACTTTGCCGCCGACCTCACGATCATGGAGGAGGGCAGCGAGCTTCTCTATAAAATGAAGCATTCGTGGGAGTTCCGGCGGCCGCTCTTCACCTCGTGCTGCCCCGGCTGGGTGCGGTTTCTGAAGCTCGAATACCCCGATATGGTGCCGCAGCTCTCCACGGCCAAGTCCCCGCAGCAGATGTTCGGCGCGGTGACGAAAACGTGGTTTGCCAAAACGCACAACATCGACCCCAAGGACATTTTCTGCGTCTCCGTCATGCCGTGCGTTGCGAAAAAGTACGAGTGCGCCGTGCCGGAGATCAACAGCTCCGGCTTCCGGGACGTGGACGCGGTGCTCACGACCCGCGAGGTAGACCGCCTGCTGCGGCTCAAATGGATCAATGTGGCGGACCTGCCCGAGGAAGAGTTTGACTCGCCTCTCGGCGAGGGCACGGGCGCTGCCGTCATCTTCGGCGCGACCGGCGGCGTGATGGAAGCGGCGCTGCGCACCGCCTACGCCGTGCTGGAAGGCCATAACCCCGACCCGGACGCTTTTCAGGCCGTCCGCGGCACGGACGGGCGCAAGGAGATCTCCGCGACGATCGGCGGCGTGCCGGTGCGCGCGTGTGTGGCGAGCGGCCTTGCGAATGCCCGCGCCGTCGTGGAGGATATCCGCGCCGGACGCGCGCAGTACGACTTCGTGGAGATCATGGCCTGTCCCGGCGGCTGCGCCGGCGGCGGCGGTCAGCCGTTCCAAGAAGGAATGGAGCTTGCCGGCGAGCGCGGTGAAACGCTCTACGAGATCGACCGGAACAACCCGGTACGCTTCTCGCACGAAAACGTCTCCGTGCAGAAGGCCTATGACGATTTCTTCGATAAGCCCCTTTCGCACAGATCCCACGAGCTGCTCCACACCGACCAGACAAAGTGGAGCCTCCGCTAAACTTTTTTACTGTCCCTTCCGTCTGCTATAATAGACGGGAGGGATATTTTTATGGTATCATGCGAAAAAAAGGAGGCGGCGAAGCGATGGAAACAAAAGTAAAACCAACCGTTGAAACATGGCTCTGCCGCGGGTATCTCTTCTTGATGCTCGCGCTGCTGCCGCTTGCCGTCCACAACGGTTTTTTTGATATAACGGAAACGAAAACGATCTGCTTTACCGTGCCGACGGTCGTATTTGTCCTTGCGCGTCTCGGCTTCACGCTCTATCGGGAAAACGGTCTCCCGCGCCGCAGGCTTGCGGGCACGGAATGGGCGGCACTGGCGCTCTGTCTTATATGCTTTATTGCGTCCGCCGCGGGCGGCGATTTTGCCGGATCGTTCCTCGGCGAGCGCGGGCGGTATCAGGGGCTCGGCATGATGTGGCTCTATGCCGCGCTGTATTTTGCTTTTTCCGGCGCGCGGGTGCGCTCCGGTGATGTTCTCGTCCCGCTCGGTCTCGGCCTTTTTCTCAGCGGCGCGCTCACGGTGTGCAACCATCTCGGGTACGATGTGCTCGGCTTCTGCTCACAGCTTGGCGAGTTCGACCGCGGACGGTACATATCCACGCTCGGCAACATCAATTTCGCGGGGGCGTATCTCACGCTCGTGTGGCCGGTCTGCGCCGCGGCGCTTCTCACGGAACGGCGGCTTTGGAAAGGGATCCTTCTGGGGATCGTCTGCGTCACCGGTCTTTGGGCGGCGATGGCGGTGCGGAGCGAGAGCGCGGTGCTCGGTATCGGCGCGGCGCTCGTGCTGCTGCCGCTGCTTGCGAAAAAGGAGCCGGACGCGCTGCGGCGGTATCCGCTGCTGCTCGCCGGTACAGCGCTTTCCATACTCGCTTACCGGGCGGTCGTTTATGATTTCGGAAAACGGCTCTCCTCGCTCGGACGGCATTTTTCGGAGCCGGCGATCATGCTGCCGCTCGCGGTGCTGGGGGCTGCGGCGTATTTTCTGCTGCGGAAGAGGGAGAACAAAACGCTCCTTCTCGTGCGGAAAATCTATGCGTATATTCTGCTTGGGGCGGCTGTGCTGGCGGCGGTCGTTCTCGTGCTGCTCAACACCGTGTGGAGCGCCGTGCCGCTCGGCGGCATGGACGATTGGCTGCACTTTTCGGATTCCTGGGGCACCGACCGTGTCGGGGTATGGAAATACTGCCTCTCGCTCTTCGGCGATTTCCCGTTCGGAAAAAAGCTCATCGGCGGCGGCTGCGGCGTGCTCGCGGCGCTCGATGTGCAGCACCGGTATTTCCCGGACGCCATTCTCGATGCCGCGCACTGCGAATATATCCAGCTCCTGCTCAACTGGGGCGTGCTCGGTCTGGGGGCGTATCTCGCGTGGATCGTTCTGACGCTGCGCCGCGCGTGGAAAAAGGGCGGCGCGCTCGCCTTCGCTCTCGCGGCGGGGCTTCTCGGCTACGGCGTGCAGGCTCTCGTCAACATTGCGCAGGCGCCCGGTATTTCGCTCTTTTTCGTGCTGCTTGCCGTTCTTTGCGGACAAAATGACGCGGAGGAATTGACTTGCGGATAAATGGTGTTATAATTGCGATATGTTGAGAAAAACACATATTAAGGAGTGTGAGCATATGAATCTGACCCCGGAACAACAGGCAATTCTGAACGGTGAAAAAGGCGAAGTACTTGCCAAGGTGATGAAAACGCTTGTCATGTACGGCGACGCGTTCGGCGCGGAAAAGCTCGTGCCGGTCACGAGCAAGTACGGCCACACCGTCATCAGCTTCGGCATCAACACGATGAAGCCGGTCTATGACCTGTACGACCAGCTTCTTGCCTCCGGCGTGAAATTTCAGCAGAAGTTCACCGCCGACCCGCTTCCGCTCGATCCGAACGTCCCTTCAAATCTTTTGCAGGATCTCGTGTTCAAGCAGTTCATGTATAAGCTCCAGCCGCGCTACGAAGAGCAGCTCCGCCGCATGGGCATGAAAGACGAGAAGGACTTCACCTGCGCCTGCTACTTTGACGAAGTCGGCAACATTCCCGAAAAGGGCGAGGTCCTCTCCTGGGCGGAGTCCTCCGCCGTTGTTTACGCCAACAGCGTGCTCGGCGCGCGCTGCAACCGCAACTCCGGCATCATCGACGTGATGGGCTCGATGATCGGCTATGTGCCGTACTTCGGCCTGCTGACGGACGAGGGCCGCAAGGCCACCTGGGTCGTTGAGGTCAAAACGACGAAGAAGCCCGAAGCGCAGCTTCTCGGCAGCGCCATCGGCATGAAGGTCATGGAGGATGTGCCGTACATCCGCGGTCTTGATGCGTGGCTCGGCACGGAGCTCAACAAGGACAACAAGGCGTATCTCAAGGACTTCGGCGCGGCGACCGCCTCGAACGGCGCGGTCGGCCTTTACCATATCGAGCATCTGACGCCTGAAGCCGTGGAGCAGGGCGACGCGCTCATCGCCCCCGGCGCGCAGGTCTACGTGGTGGACGACGCCGAGCTCGAGCGCGTGAAGGCGTCCTATCCGGTCATCTGGAAAAACCCGAACGCGAAGCCGAAGCTCGCCTTCATCGGCTGCCCGCATCTCACGATGGATCAGCTCATCGACTGGACGAAGAAGCTCGAGGAAGGTCTCAAGGCATCGGGCCGCGACAAGCTCGCCGTGCCCACGGTGCTCACCACCGCGCCGCCGGTGCTCGAAGAGTTCAACAAAGGCCCCTATGCCTACCGGCTCAAGAAGACGGGCGCGATTTTGAGCTATATCTGTCCGCTGATGTACATGAACAACCCGCTCTCCAAGTCCATGCCGGTCATCACCTGCTCGAACAAGCTGCGTACCTATACCTCGGCGAAGTTCTATTCCGAGGACGAGATCGTCGGCATCATCACCGGAAAGGAGACCAAATAACATGGCGAAAACGTTCAAGGGCCGCGTTGTCGTTCCCGGCACCGTCACGGCCAAAGCTCTCGTTTCCCACGGCGGCTTCAACACGCTTGCAAGCTACCAGTCCGCGCTCATGTTTGGCGATAAGGACGTAAAGTGCGGCGATCAGAACAACCCCGATATCTATAAAAAGCCCATGATCGGCGTGGCGCTGTGCCTGCCGCAGACCATCGGCTCCACGACCGGCGGCATGGTGTTCTACACCGCCGGCGCTCTCGGCAAGCTGCCCGCGTGCATGTGCTTCTCCAAGCCCATCGACTCGCTCGCCGCCGCCGGCGCCATCCTCTCCGACGTATGGACGGAGACGCATATGCCCGTCGTTGACTCTCTCGGCGACGAGTTTCTCGAATATGTCAAGACCGGCATGAGCGTCACGCTCGCCGAGGATGGGACGGTGACGGTCGAATGAAATGCGCGATCTACGGCGCCGGTTCTCTCGGAACGGTGCTCGGCGCTTATATGACGAAGGGCGGCATCCCCGTTGAACTCGTCAACCGCAACCGTGCCCATGTGGACGCGCTGCGCGAAAAGGGCGCGCACATCACCGGCACGGTGGACTTCTCCACGCCGGTGACGGCCATCACCCCGGAGGAGATGACCGCGCCCTACGACGTCATTTTCCTTATGACGAAGCAGCTGCACAACAAGGAAGTCGTCACGTTCCTGAAGCCTCTGCTCGCGCCCGACGGCGTGATCGTCACATTCCAGAACGGCATCCCCGAGCCGGGCATCGCCGAGATCGTCGGCGAGAGCCATACGATCGGCTGCGTGGTCGAGTGGGGCGCAACGATGGACGCTCCCGGCGAGTGCGTGCTCACGAGTGACCCGGACAGCCTCTCGTTCCATATGGGCGGCATGCAGGGCGTTTCGGACGCAAAGCTCGCGGAGGTTCGTTCTCTGCTTGAGAAAATGTGCCCGGTGGCGATGGAGGATAACCTCCTCGGCGCGCGCTGGTCGAAGCTCCTCATCAACGCGACGTTCTCCGGTCTCGGCACCGTTGTGGGCGGCGTGTTCGGCGATGTGAGCGAGAAGAAGGACGCCCGGCGCGTCGCGGTGCGCTGCATGAAGGAGTGTATCGACGTCGGCCACGCCGCGGGCGCGACGTTTGCTCCCGTGCAGGGCAAGGACCTTACGAAGCTGTTCTATTATAAAAACGGCTTCAAGCGCGCCATTGCGGAGCTGCTCGTCCCCATCGCAATGAAAAAGCACCGCGCCATTGAGCCGTCCATGCTGCAGGATCTCAAAAAAGGCAAGCCCTGCGAGATCGACGCGATCAACGGCGTCGTGTGCGAATGGGGCCGCAAGTGCGGCGTTCCCACGCCCATCAACGACCGCATCGTCGAGATCGTGAAAAAGGAGCAGGCCGGGGAACTCCCGCTTGAGGAAAAGAACATCCGCTTCTTTGACGATCTGCTGTAAACCGAATAAGCAAATGCCCCTCGGCCTTCCGCCGAGGGGCATCTGTATATTGTTTATATATGCGGTGTCGTCATTTTTCGGCAAAAAACTCTTCGCAAAAGCGATTCCATTTTGCTTCATACTCTGCGTGGGATACGAGCGTCATATCCTTCGGAGCGAAGATCCCGCGCCGGTTGGCTTCCTCTGCGAACGCATAGATATAGTCACTTGAAGTCTCGATCACGCCGTGGACATGATCCCAGCCCTGCATTACGGCATAATAAAGCCGGGTGTGCCCGTCCAGAGAAATGTATCTCCCGTTATAGGGAAGCAATTGCAGGACGATATCCTCCGGTTTGTGAATGAAGGTGCGGATTGCTGCGATTTTTTCTTCATCTACAAAAAATTGCGACGGTTGGATATTATCCAGAGAGACCGTCAGACGTTCCATCTGTGGGAGTGCCAGCAGGATACTTTTATGCGAATCGTAAAACGTTGTGATATGCGGCGCATAGAAGCGAAATTCCTCAATGGCCTTTTGGTATGCGTGTGGGTTCTCCCCTCGGACGATTGCTTCAAAATCGGAAACGATCTCAACCTCGCAGGGTTTACCGTCTATGAGAAAGCCTCCATGCTGGTAAAGAACGTTTTTTGCAAACCGGGCGTCGTCATAGGAGTTTATCCGTTGAATTTCCATTTTCGGTCTATCCCTGCTCAATCGGTATAGCGGTTGATGAATTCGGCGCGGATCTTGGAATAGACGATCTTCTGCTCCTTGTAAAGGCCGAAGTTTGCCGAGAGCATGAAGCTGATGGCGGCGGCGATGGCATAGTACTGGATGTTTGCCCCGCCGAACATCTCCACGCCGAGGAATATGGCGCTGATCGGGCAGTTGAGCGAGCCGCAGAACATGCCGAGCAGCCCCACCGCCGCGCCAAGCCCCGGCGCGAGCCCGAAGAGATCGCCGAGCACGCATCCGGCGGTCGCGCCGATGAACATAGCCGGGACGATCTCGCCGCCCTTGTAGCCGGTCGTCATCGTGAGCACGGTGAAGAGCATTTTGAGCGCGAACGCCTCCGGGCGGGCATGTCCCTGCATGGCGGCGGCGATCACGTCCATGCCCGCGCCGTTATAATCCCGCGTGCCGAGCAGCACGGAGAGCAGCACGACGGCGCTGCCGCCGAGAAAGACACGCAGGTAGCTGTTCGGAACGGCTTTGCCAAGCGCTTTCCCGCCCTGCCGCAGCGCGATGCAGTAGACGATGCTCAGCACCGCGCACGCCGCCGCGATAGCGACGACCGTTCCGGCGCTCACCCACGTAAACGGCACGGCCGCGCCGAGCGGGAACGTCTCCGCCGCCGCGCCGAGCGCGCTAGCAAGATATGCCGCCGTGAGCGACGCGGTAAGGCACGGCAGAATGGCGGAAAAGTGAAGGATGCCGACGCTTGCGACCTCCATTGCGAACACCGCCGCCGTGAGCGGCGAGCCGAAGAGCGCGGAGAACACGCTGCTCATGCCGCACATGACGATGAGGTGTATGTCCTTTTCGTCAAGCTTGAGCGCCCTGCCCAGCTGATAGCCGAGCACGCCGCCGAGCTGCAGCGCCGCGCCCTCGCGTCCGGCGGAGCCGCCGAACAGGTGCGTGATCGTCGTTCCGACGAAAATGAGCGGCGCGGTCGAGCCGGGGATGGAGGTCGGCGAATGGATGGCGAGCAGCACGCCGTTCGTGTCCGTCGGGTGCATGCCGCGCAGCCGGTAAAGCCATACGATCAGCAGACCGCCGGCCGGCAGAAAATACAAAAGCCAAGGGTAGGCGCCGCGAAGCTGCGTAGCCTCGCGGATGGCATAGCAGAATGCCGTGCCGATCAGCCCGCCGAGCGCGCCGATCACAAGCCCTGCCGCCGCCCACAAAACGAACGTGCGCACATACCGGAGCGTCAGCTTCGCGTGACGGCGGAGAAGGCTTTTTCTGCCCGCCGCCGTGTTCTTTTCGGAATCCATCGTATGTATCTCTCTTCCTCTCTGGATAAACGGCACAGCGCGGCAGGTTTCCGGCCTGCCGCGCGTTGTGATCTTTTATTCGCCCCGGAGATATTTCTTCAATCCGGCGAAATCGGCGCTCTCGAGCGGGAGCGGGTATCCGCCCTTGATATCCCAGAGCCGGTGCGCGTCCGAGCAGCGCAGCCGGTGAACGCTCTCCGGAATGCCCGCGGGCTCCGTGTCGTAGTAGAGCTCCACAGCGTCCATATCCAGATCCTCCGGCCAGCAGCCGAGAATGGAATAGAGCGAGTTGGACGGCTTATCCACATGCGCGGGCCAGATCAGGCCCGAATACTGCCGCACGGCACGGCTCAGCTCATTGACGGAAATGCGCCGCGCCATGAAAAGCAGCTCGCGCTCCTCCGTCCGGCTGCCGCGCGAGCCGATCACGGTCTGGCGTCCGAACACGTTCGGACGGTTGGCAATGCCGGGGCGCAGCGTGTCGAGCCAGCGGGAGAACGCCGCCGCCTTGCCGAGATCGGGCAGAAGGCAGACGCAGTGGATCTCCTCGGAGGTCGTGACCTCAATGCCGGGGATAAAGCCGATGCCGGCCTTTTCCGCCTCGGCAGCCACGGCGGGACAGTTGCGCGCGGAATTGTGATCCGTGATGGCGATCAGCTCCAGCCCCGCTTCCTTAGCGGCCTTTACGATCGCCGCCGGCGTCATGGTATCGTCCGCACACGGGGAGAGACAGGAGTGAATGTGAAGGTCTGTAAGGATCATTTCGTTACCACCTGAAGGCGGCGGATATCCGCTCGCCGTAATAAACTGAAGAAAGTGCTTTACTTGTCTTTATCGTTTTTATCGGAAAATACGCACATGCCCGCCTCGGCCCGTCCGGCGACGATATCCTCGGCGAAGGCCCTGCATTTGGGGGAGCCGCACGCGCCGCAGTCGATGCCGGGCAGCGACTCGGTGATGCGGCGGATCTGCTCCATCTTCTCCATGGCGACGGACACATCCTTGTCCAGCCGGAGCGCGGAGCTCGCCGTGGGGGTCTTTTCCCAGCGCATATCC
>ERZ1106954.2907-NODE-2907-length-11424-cov-3.113906_pt1 | contig 11424 bp, 8 predicted proteins | sample MGYA00403678_ERZ1106954 | MGnify/ENA primary metagenome ERZ1106954 (study PRJEB35170, sample SAMEA104062445) | human gut metagenome | biome: human gut; feature: human-associated habitat; material: faeces | place: Denmark | collected 2012-08-20 ... | reverse complement strand
CCGCGAACCTGTTCGTCGCCGGCTTCATCGGTACGCCGCAGATGAACTTCTTCGATGCGCAGCTCGTGCGCGAGGATAAGAAGTTCTTCGTCGAGCTCGGCGGAAAGCGCATAGAGCTGAGCGCGGAGAAGGAAGCGCGCCTGCTTGAAAACGACATAAAGTCCCAGCCCGTGACGCTCGGCGTCCGTCCGGAGCATACGGTCATCGAAGCTCCCGGCGAGGGCATCGCAGCGAAGGTCGACGTGAGCGAAATGATGGGCTCCTCCGTGCATCTGCACGTCACTGCCGAGGGCAAGGATGTTATCATCATCGTCCCGACGCTCGACATGAAGGAGCACTACGCCATGGGCGACGCCGTCAGCTTCAGCTTTGACGGCAACGTCGCACACGTCTTCTCCAAGGAGACGGAAAAGAACCTCGAATGGTGAGGTAAACATTAATTAATAAAGGCTCTGCACCGGATCATGGTGCAGAGCCTTTTTATCGTCCGCCGAAGGCTCAGACAACTTGAAAAATATAGAATTTCAGGTAATCCGTCTCCGGGACGTTCCAGAGTATCGGGTGGTCGGGTGCCTGCTGGCGCGCCTCGATCTGCCGCAGCTCGACATTCGCGTCCTGTGCCGCGGAGCGCAGCATCTTCACAAACAGCTCCGACGGCATGAAATGGCTGCATGAGGCAGTCGCGAAATATCCGCCGCGCGGTAGCGCCTTGAGCGCGCGCAGGTTTATCTCCTTATAGCCCTTCTCAGCACGGCCGACGGTCTTGCGCGACTTCGTGAAAGCCGGCGGGTCAAGGATGATGAAATCATATTCGCCCTTCTTCACTTCCGGCAAAAGGTCGAACACATCCGCCGCGACAAAGTCCATACTGTCCTCAAGGCTGTTTCTGCGCGCATTCTCCCGCGCCATCGCAACGGCGCTCTCGGACACATCCACCGCCGTCACGTGCTCTGCACCGCCGCGCGCGGCGTTGAGCGCGAAAGAGCCGGTGTTGGTAAAGCAGTCGAGCACGCGCCGCCCCTTGGCAAGGCGTGCCACGGCAAGGCGGTTATACTTCTGGTCAAGGAAGAAACCCGTTTTCTGCCCGTTCTCGAAATCGACGGCATAGTATATCCCGTTCTCGCATATCTCGGTCACGGTGCTCTGCGGATGCTCCTCGCCGGGCAGCTCATACCATCCCTTACCCTGCTCAAGTCCTTCGAGCGCGCGGATGGCAACGTCGTTGCGTTCGTATATGCCGTCGATCCGCTCCCCGCTATCGCGCAGCACCTCGACGAGCAGTGGGAAGATCACGTCCTTGAGCCGCTCCATCCCAACGGAGAGCGTCTGCGTGACGAGGATGTTCGAGAATCTGTCCACGGTCAGGCCGGGAAAGCCATCGGCCTCGCCGAAGATGATGCGGCAGCATGACACGTCCCCGCCCATGACTGTGCGGCGGTAATCCCATGCGTACCTGATGCGCCGCTTCCAGAATTCGGCATCAAAGCGGTCGTTCGCGTTGTGTGAGATAAGCCGCAGGCCGATCTTGCTCACACAGCTGTACAGCCCCGTGCCGAGGTAGCGCCCGTTCTCACTGATCGCATCGGCCAGCGCGCCGTTTTCAGGCTCGGCACTTTTGGAAATTATCTCCTGCGCGTATATCCACGGGTGCCCCGTGCCGACCCACGCGCTGCCTTTCTTGGTGATTATAAAGGAAGGGTATTCTCTTTCGATCTTCATTTCAGTTCCGCCCGAATAAAATATTTTGCTATATTGTAACATATTCAACTGAAAAAGAACAGATAGAAACACCGCACATTTTCACACATTCGCAGCATTACGAATATTGACGGAAACAGCGCGCTATGCTATACTACAGATTAATTTATTAAAAGGAGATGTGTATCCTCTTATGGATGATGGCAGTCGATTGCCTTGGATAATTGCCGCGCTGCTTCTTGTATGCGCCGCATTTTTTGCTGTTACGGAGACTTCGATGGCCTCCGCATCGCGCAGCCGCATTAAGGCGTCTGCCGAACGCGGCGACTTCCGGGCAAAAAAGACTCTCTATGTGCTGGATAATTTTGATCTGGCCATCAGCACCCTGCTTATCTGCACCAATATCGTACATATCGCTGCGGCCTCTATCGTCACTCTCGCGGTCACGAGAAAGTGGGGCGTGAGCGCCGTGTCGCTCAGTACGATCATTACAACTATCGTTGTGTTCTTTGCCGGTGAGATGCTCCCGAAGAGCGTCGCGAAGAAGTACAGCGACACTCTCGCTCTCTCCTGCGCGCCGGTGCTCTGCTTCTTTATGAAGCTTTTCGCCCCGCTCTCGAAGCTGCTGACATGGATAGGTCAGGCAGCTGCAAAGCTCACCCCCGGCGACAGCCAGATCTCCGTCACGGAGGATGAGCTGTACGACATCATTGAGGACATGACCGAGGAGGGCAGCCTTGACGAGGATCAGGGCGACCTGATATCCTCCGCGCTCCAGTTCGGTGACGTCACCGTTGAGAGCGTGCTGACGCCGCGGGTCGATATAGTGGCCATAAACATAAACAGCAGCCACGCTGAGCTGCTGAGCCTTATCAAATCCACGAACCACAGCCGCCTGCCCGTGTACGAGGGCAGCATTGACAACATCATCGGTGTGCTCCAGATACGCAAATACATCAAGGCATATCTCCGTCTCGGTGAAAACCTTGATATAAAGCCCATGCTTGACGAAGTCCTGTTCGTCCACCAGAGCACGAATATCGATGAGCTGCTCCCCATCCTCTCAAGGCGCAAGCTGAACATTGCCGTCGTCACCGATAACTACGGCGGGACCCTCGGCATCGTGACGGTCGAGGATATCCTTGAGGAGCTCGTCGGCGAGATATGGGACGAGGACGACGTTATTGAGGAACCGATGGTCGAGATCGGCGACGGCGTGTACGAGGTCGGCGCGGATGAGACCGTCAGCGACGTGTTCGATCAGCTCGGCTACGAGGACCCCGAAAACGACGAGGAGCTTGTGAACACGCTCATGGGCGAATGGGCCTATGAAAAATTTGACACTATCCCCAAGCCCGGCGACAGCTTCCGCTATCATCAGGTGCTTGTCACGGTGAAGGATATGAACCACAACCGTATAATGAAGCTTACAGTCGCCCTGCTTCCGGCAGAAGAGGAAGGCGGTGAGGCGCAGTGAATATAGTCCTTATCTCCATCGGCATTTTCCTGTGCCTGTGCCTTTCAAACTTCTGCTCCGCGTCCGAAATGGCGTATTCCTCCTGCAACGTGCTGCGCCTTGAAAACGCGCGGGACGACGGCTCCAGGAAGGCCGGGCTTGCAGTCAGGATAACCGAGCATTTTGACGATGCTCTCAGCGCCATACTCATCGGCAACAACCTTGCGAACATCGGTGCCTCCTCGCTCGCGTCCGTGCTTGTGATACTCATTACAAGCTCTGAGGACTATGCGTGGGTATCGACCGTCGTGCTGACGTTTCTTGTCATCATCTTCGGTGAGACGATACCGAAGATCACCGCGAAGAAGAACGCCAACCGCATCGCTCTGCGCCACGCCTACCCCGTGCGCTTCATGATGATAGTCCTCAAGCCCCTTATCTGGGTAGTCGTGAAGCTCATCGAGCTTATCACAAAGGGTCTGCCCGACCAGAAGGACGAAAGCAGCGACGAGGCCGTCGAGGAGCTCCAGTCCATCATCGAGACCGCCGAGGACGAGGATGTTCTCGACGAGGATCAGTCCGAGCTTGTGCAGGCCGCGATAGACTTCTCCGAGATATCCGCGCTTGATGTCATGACCGCGCGTGTCGACGTCTGCGCGATAGACATTGAGGACGACTGGGACGATATCATGTCCGTCATCGAGGAAGCCACGTATTCGCGCATCCCGGTTTATGAGGGCAGCATCGATAACATCATCGGTGTGCTGTATCTCAACCACTTCCTCAAGGCCATGGCGGATAACGGCCGCGCCGATATCCGCAAGCTTCTGATGAAGCCCTGCTATGTCTACAAGACCATGAAGCTGCCCGCGGTGCTCAATCAGCTGCGCAAGGCGAAGCAGCACCTCGCCATAGTCTCCGATGAATACGGCGGCACCCTCGGCGTCGTGTCGATGGAGGATGTGCTTGAGCAGATCGTCGGCGATATCTGGGATGAGACGGACACCGTCGAGCACGAGCTTGTGCAGCGCAGCGAGGATGAATACGAGCTTGACGGCTCTATGGTCATCTCCGACTTTGCCGAGCTCATGGGGCTTGACGAGGAGAGCTTCTCCCCCGAGAGCAACACCGTCGGCGGCTGGACGCTTGAGATGTTCGGCGACTTCCCGCACGCCGGGGACAGCTTCCATTACCGTGACTTCACCGTCACCGTGCTGCGCATGACCGACGGCCGCCGTGTCGAAAAGGTGCTTGTCCAGCGCGATAAGCTCCCGGAGGATGCGGAGGAAAATAAAGAATAACCGCTTATAAAAAGATATCGGAGAAAGCCGAAGCTTTCTCCGATATCTTTTTATTCTGCCGCGAGCAGGCCGGGAAGCCTACTCAGCTCAGGGGCGTTCGACTCCTCGCTTGCGCAGGTTATCGCACCGGCGAGCTGCGCGGCGCGCGCGGAATCCTCAAGGCTCAGGCCGTGCAGGTCTGCCCAGACTATGGCGGACATCGCAGCGTCACCCGCGCCTGTCGCGTTCACGACGTTTGCTTCCGGGGACGGCATACGCAGTATACGCGAGCCCTCGGCGGCGATCATGCCGTTCGTGCCGAGGCTGATGAACACGCGCTGTACGCCCTCATCGATGAGCGCGCGGGCAGCAAGCTCGGGGTCAGTCTGCCCGGTGAGCGCTGCGGCTTCGAGCGCGTTAGGCTTGATGGCGCGCAGGTGCTTCATCACGCCGTGCAGCTTCATTGCCTTGACCGAGGAAACGGGGTCGGCATAGAGCGGGATGCAGGAGCTGCGGCAGATGAATTCGAGCGACTCGACCGGCAGGTTCGTGTCGAGCACCAGCGCCCCGGCCTGAATGCCGGGCAGAACGCTCTCAAGGTACTCAGGGCTTATCTCATTGCAGACGGCCATGTCGTTTACGGCAAGCTGCATGTCGCCGCGCTCGTCGGTAATATAGAGATAGCTCGAACTGCGCGCGCCGGGTACGACGCGCACACGGCTGACATCCATACCGAGGCCGCGGCAGCGGTCAAGCAGGAACTCACCGTTGGAGTCGTCGCCGACGGCGGAGACAAGGCTGACGTCAAGTCCAAGCAGGCAGAGGTCGTGCGCGATGTTGCGCCCGACACCGCCGGGGGTGAGCGTCACTGAGCCGGGGTTCGAGTCGCGCAGGATAATGGGGCCGGAGGGGCGGCCCCATATATCCGCGTTGAGTCCGCCGATGACGGCGGCTTTGTTCTGAAGATCCATTTTATTTTTTTACTTTACGTTCCAGATCTCGTGTGCGTACTGGCTGATCGCACGGTCGGCGGCGAAGATGCCGCTCTCGGCGGTGTTCATGATGGCAAGGCGCGCAAGCTCGCCCTTGTCGGAGATGCGGTCATAGAGACGCTTCTGGCAGTCGGCGTAGGCGCGGTAGTCGGCGATGAGCATATACGGGTCTCCGCCGTAGAGCAGCTGGCTGACAAGGTCGGAGTAGCTCTTGCCGTCGGAGAAGCCTTTGCTGAAGCGTGAGAAGATGCGGCTGATCTCGGGGTCGTTTCTTGCGATTGCGCCCGGGTCGTAGCCGTTTGCGCGAAGCTGCGCGATCTCATCGGTGTGCAGGCCGAAGAGGAACATGTTCTCATCGCCAAGGCGCTCGTACATCTCGACGTTCGCGCCGTCGAGCGTGCCGATGGTGACAGCGCCGTTCATCATAAGCTTCATGCAGCCGGTGCCGGAGGCTTCCTTACCGGCGGTGGAGATCTGCTCGGATATCTGCGCGGCGGGCACTATGGCCTCGGCAGCGGAGACACGGTAGTTCTCGACAAAGTAGACCTGGAGCTTATCCTTGCAGACAGGGTCGTTGTTGATATCGTTTGCCATGCTCAGCAGCAGCTCGATTATGCGCTTTGCGGTCTTGTAGCCCGCGGCGGCCTTTGCGCCGAACACGAAGGTGCGCGGCAGGAACTCGCGGTTCGGGTCATCGTGGAGCTGGAGCTGAAGGCTCGCGATGCTCATCGCGCACAGCAGCTGGCGCTTGTACTCGTGCAGACGCTTGACCTGAACGTCCATGATCGCCTCGGTGTTGAGGGCAAAGCTGTCGTTGCGGCGGGCAAACTCGGCGAAGCTCTCCTTGTTCGCGCGCTTTATCGCCAGCACGCGCTCACGCACGGCAGCGTCGTTCGCGTAGTCAGCAAGCTTGATGAGCACCTCGGGGTTCGTGAGATACTCATCCCCACCGGCGAGCTCCTTGACGAGAGCGTCAAGGCCGGGGTTTATCTGAGACAGCCAGCGGCGGTGATCGATGCCGTTGGTGACATAGGTGAAGCGCTCGGGTGTGATGGTGTAAAGATCGTGGAAGAGGTCGTTCTTGAGAATGTCGCCATGCAGGCGGGACACGCCGTTGACCTTCTGGCAGGTCGCAAGGCAGAGGTTTGCCATGTGAACCTGACCGTCGCGGATGATGAGGTTGCGGCCGAGAGCCTCGCCGCTGCCGAAGTGCGCGCCGAGATACTCGCACCAGCGGCGGTTGATCTCGCACATGATCTCCCATATACGGGGCAGCAGCTGCTGGATAAGGTCCTGCGGCCACTTTTCAAGCGCCTCGCTCATGACGGTGTGGTTGGTGTAGGCGACGCTGTTCTTGACAAGCTCCCATGCCTCGTCCCAGCCAAGCTCGTACTCGTCCATGAAGATGCGCATGAGCTCGGGGATTATCATCGTCGGGTGCGTGTCGTTTATCTGGATGATATGGTGCTTGGAGAAGCTGCGGATATCGCCCCATGTGCGGATGTGCTTGCGCACGATATCCTGCGCGGTGGCGGAAATGAAGAAGTACTGCTGCTTGAGACGCAGGAGCTTGCCCTCGACATGGTCGTCCGCGGGGTAGAGCACCTTGGTGATGACCTCGGCCATGGTGCGCTGCTCAAGGCTCTTGACGTACGCGCCCTCGGAGAAGAGGTACATGTCCAGAGAGTTCGGGCTCATAGCGTCCCAGAGACGCAGGGTGTTGATCTCCTTCGCGCCGTAGCCGGCGATGAGCATATCGCGCGGCAGAGCGATGACGGCGGTGTAGCCGGTGTGCTCGGCGTGGTAGTGGCCGAGGCTGTCCCAGCTTGGGGATATCTGACCGCCGAAGCGGACCTCGACCTCGTCCTCATGGCGGGGGATCAGCCAGCTCTCGGCGGCGGTGCGCCAATTGTCGGCGACCTCGGTCTGGCGCCCGTTCTCAAACTTCTGCTTGAACATGCCCAGCTCGTAGCAGATGGAGTAGCCCGTAGCCTGAAGTCCCTCGGTGGCCATGGAGTCCATGAAGCAGGCGGCAAGACGGCCAAGGCCGCCGTTGCCGAGACCCGCGTCCGGCTCCTCCTCGAAAATATCGGACGCATTGCGCCCCATGTCCTCAAGCGCGCCGGTGACGGCGTCGGAAATGCCGAGGTTGTAGGCGTTCTTCATAAGGCTGCGCCCCATGAGGAACTCCATCGACATATAGTGTATCTCTTTTTCCGCGTGGCGCGGGTCCTCGATGGTGAGCAGGCGGCTCATAAGCTCGCGGATGACTATAGCTGTGGCCTGGAATATCTGCTCGTTGGTGGCGTCCTCGCCGCTTACGCTGAACTGCGCGCTGAGCTTATCCTCTATCGCGCTTCGGACTTCGTCTCTGGATATCTGATTGTTCATTTATTACCTCCGTGGAGTAGAGTATACCCGATCATATAAACTCCGGTAACGTTACCGAAGATCGGGGAAAAACAATGCGGCCGGAGGTCGCATTGTTTTGTCTGCCAGTCAAGAAAACTATGCTGCAAAGTAAAGAAACAGAGCAGCGGGGGAGCTTGAGGGGGCAAGGCCCGCCTCAAATCGGATAAACCGCCGTCGAAAGCCTTGATATATCAAGGCTTTCGGTAACAGCATTTTGAATGCTTTCAAAATGCTCGGCGGAAAGCGCGGTCAAAAGAGTCCTTACAGGACTGTTTTGACAAGCGGGGAAAAACAATGCGGCCAGAGGTCGCATTGTTTATAGCGAATTTAGTGATGGCATTATAGCCTGTGGCCTGAGGCGGTGCTGCGGGCGTATTGTGCGGCGGCACCTTAATTAGATCTCAATACCTTTCGGTACGACTATGGGAAGTTTGTCGCTCCCGGTCAGCACCGTCCCGGCGGAGAACACGACGGCCTTGTCGGCGATGACGTGGTTAAGCTCCGAGTTTTCGCCGACTGTGCAGCGGCGCATGATGATGCAGTCCTTGAGCTTTGCGCCCGCGCTGATACGCGCACCGGAGAAGACGATGCAGTTTTCGATCTCGCCCTCAATGATGCAGTTATCGGCAACGAGGCAGTTGAGAGAGGAGGCGTTTTCGCCGTAATAGGTGCTGACCTCCTCGCGTATCTTTGTGCGCACGGGACGGTCGGCGGGGAAAATGTCGCCGCGGTTTGCCGCGTCGAGCATATCCATGTTGGCGTGATAGTAGCTGTCAACGCTGTGGATAATGGCGGAGTAGCCATGGTGGATGTATATCCCCATTTTACCCCCGTTTGCAAGATAGTAGTCTATCGCGTCCTTGTGGAAGCGGTAGAGGTTATGCTCGTGTGAATAGTCCATCAGGCGCAGCAGCACATCGCGGTTGATGATGTACGCTTCGAGCGAGGCGACGCCTTTGCTTTCGTCGCGCGGCTTGATGAGCATGTGCTTCACAAAACCGTTATCACCGGTGACGTAGCGCAGGCGGCTGCCATCAACGCAGCGGTCGGCGCAGATCGCGGTGATCTCCGCACCGGAGCGCTTATGCTGCTTCATGGGAACGGTGAGGTCGATGTTCGCATAGAGGTTGCCGAGCATGAGCACGACGTACTTGCTCTTGATATCTTTTATGTAGGTAGAGACGGCGTTGAGCGCCTCCATCGTGCCGGTGTAGTTGCCCTTGTGGTACTCGGGCAGACCGAAGGGCGGGAGCATGCGCAGGCCGTTGTCGCGGCGGCTCATGTCCCAGGGCTTGCCGCTGCCGATATGGTCGAGCAGGGACTGATAATCGCGCTGGACGATGACGCCGACATCGAGGATGCCCGCGTTGCGCATGGAAGAGAGCGGGAAGTCTATAAGGCGGTAGCGGCCGCAGACGGGGAGCGACGCCGCCGTGCGGGATTTGACAAGCTCGCGCAGCTCAGGGAAAGTGTTGTACGCAAAGATAATTCCGTGAAAATCCTTCATTGCTCAAACCTCCTCACCGGTGTAGATCATCGCGCCGGCAGGCACGCGCGCGCCGGAGCCGATCTCGATTTTCGGGCCGCAGGTGGCGACGCCCCAGTCGTCCGAGCCGTCGGGCGCGGAGCCGACATGAGCGCCGGAATGAATGACGGTGTTCTCGCCGATAATGGCGTATTCAACGGTCGCGCCGGACTCGACGACCGCGCCGGGCATGAGCACGCTGTAGCACACGTTTGCCCCGGTCTGGACCTTGACGGAGGGGGAGAGCACGGAGTTCTCGACATGACCGTCGATCTCGCAGCCCTCGGTGACTATCGAGTGGATGATCTCGGCATGCTCGCCGGTGTAGTGCGGCGGGCAGATAGGGCTGCGCGCGCTGATCGGCCAGTCGGGATCGTAGAGGTTAATGAGCGTGGGAGAGAGCATATCCATATTCGCGTCCCAGAGACTCGTGATGGTGCCGACATCGCGCCAGTAGCCGCTGAAGCGGTACGGCCAGAGCTTTTCGCCTGCGGCAAGCATGTTGGGGATTATGTTCTTGCCGAAGTCCTTGTCGGAGTTCGGGTCGTTTTCATCGGCGATGAGGTATTCGCGCAGCTTCTTCCAGTTGAAGATGTATATGCCCATGGAAGCAAGGTCGCTCTTCGGCTGTTTGGGCTTCTCCTCAAACTCGTTTATGTACCCGTCCGGGCCGACGTTCATTATGCCGAAGCGGGTGGCCTCCTCCATCGAGACCTGCAGCACGGAGATCGTGCAGGCGGCGTCCTTCTCGATATGCTCGCGCAGCATATCGGAGTAGTCCATCTTGTATATATGGTCGCCCGAGAGGATCAGCACGTTGTCGGGATCGTAGCTCTCGATGAAGCCGATGTTCTGATAGATCGCGTTCGCGGTGCCGGAGAACCACGAGCCGCGCTCACCGGCGCTCTGGTACGGCGGCAGGATGTACACGCCGCCGTCGGACACGTCGAGATCCCACGGCTGGCCGCTGCCGATATAGCTGTTGAGCTGGAGCGGACGGTACTGCGTCAGAACGCCCACGGTGTCGATACCGGAGTTTGCGCAGTTGGAGAGCGGGAAGTCGATTATTCTGTACTTTCCGCCGAACGGAACGCTGGGCTTGGCTACATTCTGAGTCAAGGCATACAGACGGGAGCCCTGTCCTCCCGCCAGGAGCATTGCGATGCAGCTTTTTTTCATTGTCAACCTCCTGAGTGCAATATATTTATCTGGAAAATCTGGAAAATTTCCAATAAAAGACTTAGGAATTATTAATGCGGCGCTGCGTTTAATTAAAGCGGTTCATGGCGCGGTCGGCTCCGTCGGTGATGTAGCACTCGGCGGCATGGGCGGCGCGGAGCGCGGCGTCACGCATGTCGACGGCGTCCTGATCCTTGAAAGCGGAGAGCACCCAATCGGCCATGTCATAGTCCGGGTGCGGGGGTGCGCCGACGCCTATGCGGATGCGCGGGAAAGCGTCGGTACCGAGCTGGGCGATGATGTTTTTTAATCCGTTGTGCCCTCCGGCGCTGCCCTTGACGCGGATGCGCAGCTTGCCGATCGGCAGGCTTATCTCGTCCGACACGACGATCACGTGCTCCGGCGGTATTTTATAGAACCTGACCGCCTGAATGACGGCCTCACCGGAGAGGTTCATAAAGGTCTGCGGCTTCATAAGCATGACGCTCTCGCCGCCTATATCGACCGTCGCGGTGAGCGCCTTGAAGCGCGCGCGGTTGATGCTGATATTCTTTTCCCTGGCCATGGCGTCCGCCGCCATGAAGCCCGCGTTATGGCGGGTGCCCTCGTATTTAAGCCCGGGGTTGCCGAGAAACACGATGAGCCAGTTTACCCCGCCGGGCTTTTTGAAAAGCATTTGTTTTCACCCCAATGCTGGAGATGTTGGAGAACTTTTATTTATAACATGATTGCCGCTCTGGCAATCGGTTTACATACTTAATACACTGATACGCCGTGTCCCGTCAGCGCCGGGCAAACCGGCGCTGCGGGAACGGAACTATAAACCTCCGTAACTCAAATCGAAGCCCAGCGAAGCGGGTTCGATTTGAAGAGGAAGAAGGA
>ERZ1106954.2903-NODE-2903-length-11430-cov-3.391385_pt1 | contig 11430 bp, 4 predicted proteins | sample MGYA00403678_ERZ1106954 | MGnify/ENA primary metagenome ERZ1106954 (study PRJEB35170, sample SAMEA104062445) | human gut metagenome | biome: human gut; feature: human-associated habitat; material: faeces | place: Denmark | collected 2012-08-20 ... | reverse complement strand
TCAGTAATACCTCTTAACTGTGTATGCAGTTCATCAACATTATTATCAAAATCTTCACCCAACTTGGAGAAATTCAGATCAGATTGTCCATTAAGATAATCCACAATTCCCCTTGCACCGGAAGATGCACTTTGTAAACTGTTGATAATACTCTGCACATGCTTAGTCGCCTCATCCAGATCACCATGTGCTGCACTCGCTGCATCTTTAATGTAAGGTGCCTCTATGCTTGCGATCAGTGCCAGATCACTTAATATCTCAGATGCCGCTGTTCCAGCTTCCGATGTATAATCCATCAAATCTGATACATAGTTAAGAAGCTCTGTTTTTTCATTTGGACTAAGGTCATTCCAGTTTCTCACATTACCATCATCATCTGTGATCAGTTCCCGGATCTTATCGACCGTCATATTAATATCATTTGCCTTACCATTTAAAGTGCCTGCATTGGCATTGATCCGATCAAGTGCGTCCTGCGTTGCATTATTCTGATTCTGCTTTGCAAAAGTAATCTGTGCTGTTGCAGGTTCTGCGGCACTATCCAGATAGAATTCATATGTCCATGTCCCCGCTGATGCCTTGCCCAGCGCAATTGTCGCTCCACTCTGATCTTTAACAACCGGTGTCGAGCTGACAGTATACCCGGAATCCGGTGTTACTTTCAACGTAACTTTTGTATCATTTCCACCTGTACAGGAAGCACTGCCACCTATATTAGAAGTAATGATCATCTGAATCGGTTCATATACCGCCGTTACCTTTACATTTTCATTCGGCATTACGAATTTATAACGTTTGGATTCTGTCGTATAGGAAATTGATGTTCCGGAAGCTGTGCTGACAGACAATGTCTTCAGTCGATATCCGTTTCCTGCTGCACTGACCAGATATATTTCATCTCCCGCCTCTGCACTGGATGAACTGGCTGTGATCACACCCCCTGTACCAGAAGTACAGGTAATATCTTTTGCTGCATTCGATTTTGTAAAAATGCCCTTTGCGCGAAGTGGTGTTCCCTCATAATTCAGCAGATAACGATATCCACCTCCGGATTCTGTCATGTCTGCCTTGGAGATACGTACTGTGCTGTTTGTATCTACAGCACCAGATACGATCTTACTGATTTCCAGGCAGTTTATATCCGGTATCTCATACCCTGAGGATGGTGTCAGTGTAACATAATACTGATCCCCATTAGCCCTGACTGCTGTAACAGTACCTCCTACCGTAGATTCAGTAGATACATTTGTATCTGAAGTACTTCCCGTAAATTTGAATACTGCTGCTACTGTTACATCCGTATTGGGCATTGTAAAAGTATATTCCCCGGCTGTTGATGTTGCGTTTATTGCTGTACCATCACTGCAAGTCAATGTATCTATAGCATAATTATACGCAGCCACTACATGAACCGTTACGGTATCACCTGCTGCAGCTTCCTGACTTTCTACGGTAATGGTTCCACCAGTACTTGACACTGGTGTCACATTATGAGTATTGCTCTTTTTAGTGAACTGTCCTTCTACAATAACAGGCTTTGCACCTGACAGATATGCTGACCGGTTGACTGTTACTTTATTATTGGTCAATGCCACTGACTGACCACCTATTGTAACACTGTTTCCCGATAATTCATAACCATTGTAAGGCTGTGCCTCAATCTGAACCTGTCCGTTATCCTCATTCGTTATTGTAATGTTACCGCCCTCATTGGACTTGGCAAGGAATGCTCCTATATAGCTGTATACAGCCGATACCAGAACATTTTCTTTTGGCATGGTAAAGGTATACGTGTCATCACCAGTCTGAGTTGTCGTAATTGCCTTGCCCTTGGCATCGGTGACATTCAATCCATTCAATTCATAGCCATTATCCGGATTTGCCGTAATTGTTACCAATGTTCCTTCATCAGGATTCAGATTATCTGCACTGGCACTGCCGCCTACACTGGTCGCAACAGATAATCTGCGATAATCTGTCTCATTATATTCTGTTGATGACATTTTGCCTGACACATTCAGGTCTTCATTCAGTTTCTTAATCGCATTATTCAGGTCTTTTAATGAGTTTCCTGCCGCATCTGTATGATCCATGATGTTAGGAAGCATATCAAGCACAGATTCCATACGGTCACTCAAACTGTTCATCTGATCCAGATTATTATCTGTGAAATCTGAGATACGGTCAGTCAAAGAATTTCCCTGATCGATCGCTGCATCCGAATAACTCTTTAGCACATCCACATCACTCTGGATCACATCTGTTCCTTCCTGCATATCATCTAACGTCTTTTGGATCAGATCATGCAGTTTATTCACAGCTTCCCTGATGGATTCTGCCTCATCCAGTTCGATATACGGTTCCATCTGTCCTACGATACCACCTATATCTTTTCTGCCATATACAGAGCCATGATTCGTACACAATGCTACAATGCCGGACTGTCTGCCTGCAATACCGCCTACATTATAGCCGGTATGTTCATATCCGATTTTACCTGCATTGATGCTGCGCATGATCACACCCTTGGAAAAACCGACGATACCACCGGTATCCACACCACTGGTAAGTTTTACATCCGTTTCATTCTCCCTGATATTCTGTATGATATCTACGCTTATTTCATCGTCTTCTTCAACCCACTGAGAGTTATTATTGATATTTGCATAATTGGTACAATTATCTACTGTTCCGAAATTCTTGCCTGCAATACCACCGGTATAATAATATCCTGTAACTGTACCCTTCATTGTACATCGTTGAACCAATCCCGTTCCTTCATTAATTCCAACGATACCACCAGTTTCATTCTTACCTTCTACAAGTCCCTGAAAAGTACAATTTCGAATGGTTCCATTGTTGATACCGCATATTGCACCAATACACTGCTTCTCATCTGAAGATGTAAAATTTCCTGTTATATACAGATTTTCAACGACACCGCCTTCTTCTATATATCTAAAGAATCCTGTTACATAGCCATCCCCATTATAACGATAATTAGATATTGTATGCCCATTACCGTTAAATGTACCACTAAATACCGGAATATTAAGGAGTTCCGACCCTGATAAATCAATATCTGTAGTCAGACTGACGATCTTATTCCTTGACCACTCATCAATGTGACAGTTCTCTGCCAACTGTTCCAAGTCCTGCGGTGTAGCAATCTCTATTGTTTCAACTTCCAGTTCTTCTTTTGCTTCATCCTGTTCTTCGGACTCTTGCTGAGTCTTTGCCATTACCGGATACGCAGGTATCATGGTTCCTGCCATCACTACTGCCAAAGAATAAGCGCACAGTCTTGTGAAAAATAATTTACTGATTTTCTTCTTTTTCATCGATCTGCGCCTCCTCTCCTGCTTCTAAATGTGTTTCATCAGCCAGTTCCTGTCCATCTAACTGCTCTATCTTACCGATCTTGACCAACGCATTCACATCACCCTTGATGACACCATGGATCTCACAGGAAACTATACCATTGATCTGTCCCTGTACATAACCATCGACTCTGACCAATCCGGTTGCTTTCTCCATTTTCACCGGAACAGATACCTTGAAAGATGTGTGATCGATGACTTTTTCACCTAATAATAAAATCTGAGGCAGAACAAACATAACGAGGATGATGGAAATGATCGTACCTCGTCCAAGACACTGTCCAATACCACAAATAGCGCCATCTGATGACATTCGTCCAATCAGCACACCTGCAAGTACCATCATGGAACCTGATGTAATAATGGTTGGAAATGCGAAGTTCATAGTTTCAATGATTGCATCCTTCTTGGACATCTTATCCTTCAATTCCATATATCTGCCTGAAATAACGATTGCATAGTCAATATTGGCACCCATCTGAATAGAACTTACGATCAGGTAACTCATAAAGAACAGATTGTTATGCTGCAGTGCCGGGAATGCGAAGTTGATCCAGATAGCACCCTGAATAACAAGAATCAGGAGCACAGGCATACCTGCCGACTGGAAAGTAAACAGCAATACTATTAATACCGCCACAATAGATACAACATTAACAACCTTGTTATCAATCTGGAATGTCTTGTACAAATCATACTGGCTGGTAGAATCACCCGGGATCAGAATTGTTCCATCATAATATTTCTCAGCCATTGTATGCATTTCATCAAGGAATGCAAATGTCTCGTCACCTTCTTCAGGCAGCGTCAGGTAAACCAGAATACGGCTATATTCCTCACCCTGTAACTGATCCAGTGCGATCTGCATCTTCTCATGCGCATCATCCAGAGTATCATGCATATCATCATCCAGAGTCACATACCCCTCTTCTACTTCATCATAAAGGAACATGAACATATCGATCAAAGGAACACTATAAGATGAAATTCCATTTACAATCTTCGCGTAATTTTCATCATTGACTGCATATGCCATATAAAGGAGCTCCGAAACCTCATAATCCAGTTCCAAAAGTTCTGAGAAATCTCTCGCTGTCAGCTTATCTGTCAGCATATAACCATCCATTGCCTCAGTATTGGCAAGTCCCTGACAATGATCAACCTCTGTCCTTGCTTCCAGATCATTGATCAGCTTACGTTCCTTCTCATAATCTCCAGCCGGAATGACTAACGCTACCATATTCGTATCACCGAAACTCTCTGTGATCATTTCATCTGCAAGCTGCTGGTCATTCTGCACCGGTGTCTCAATCTGTGAATATCCATATACGAAAGGACACTTGGTCTGGAATATGTATGCCACAATGATCAATGCTACAAACAAAGGAGGTACGATCAGTCTGGTATGATATGCAAATTTACCTACAAATGGAATCTTTGGCACGAAATTCTTGTGCTTAGTCTTATCCATTGCCTTGCCGAATAGCATCAGAAGTCCCGGCATCAACAGGAATACTGCTATCAAGCTCAATACAACTGCCTTGATCAGGCAGATCGCCATATCTCGTCCGATACCATACTGCATGAACATCATGGCGATCAGACCACCGATTGTTGTCAAAGAACTGGAACAGATCTCCGGAATTGCCTTACTCAGCGCCACGATATCAGCCTCTCTGATCGGCAATGTTTCATGTTCCTCCTTATATCTGTTACAGAAAATAACGGCATAGTCAATAGACAATGCCAACTGCAATACGACGGTTACAGAATTAGATACGAAGGAAATCGTACCAAGCAGGAAATTCGTACCCATTGACAATGCTGCCGCTGCAACGAAAGTCAATAACAATACAGGAACTTCCGCATAAGTCTGAGAAGTAAAGATCAATACGGTTACTACGATAATAGCAACCAGCACACTGATCGTATTCATCTCCGACTCAATCTGTTCTGCAGACGCATCACCCATAGAAGTGGATACATAGATATCATAATCAGCCAGATTGGCTTCTATATCCTCCAACCCTGCCAGTGCTCTGTCATCCGTTTCTTCATATTTGAAAGTAATGGAATACAATGCGGAAAAATTATTGAAGTAATTCTCCGTACTGTCAAAATCCAACATAATGACATCATCTCTTGCCTCGATATCATCTGCTATATCCTGTGCTTCATCATACGTGATATTTGCTACCATTACTTTGGCAGAACCATAGGTTATGAACTGATCCTCCATCAAGTCAAGACCCTGACTGGTCTCCGTTGTATCGGGCAAATACGCTGACAAAGAATTCTCTACCTTAACCCACCCCATCGCAACAACTGAAAATATGATCAATATTCCGAACAGTAAGAAGAACAGATTTCTCCTGTCTACGATAAAGGTTGCAACCTTTATCATAAAATTACTGTCCTGCTCCAGGTTTTCTTTATCCTTTTTAGACACATGCATCTCTCCCTTTTTTACATTTTTTGTAAACATACCTATTATTAGTGTAACACATTTTTATTGAAAGAAACTGAAAATTATATAAATTTTGCCTAAAAACGTCAATTTATACAAGCTTCCCTGTGATTTCCATCATCTACACCCAATCAGGCATCAGTCTAATTTGTTTTTTCATAAAAAGCAAAAGTCAATCAGATGCTTTGTGTCATAAATTGATACTGGCTGCTGCTCTCAAGGAACTGATGCAGCAAAAGCCTTTTGAAAAAATTACGATTCAGGATATTACACAAAAATGTGGAATCCGATGCCAGAACTTCTATTACCACTTTGCTGATGTCTATGCTCTTTTGCAATATATGTTTGAGGAAGAAGCGATCTGTCTGCTCAAAAAACATGAAGGCATCCAGCTCTGGCAGGTTTGATGGATAGCTGGCTTCGAGGTGAAATCGATCGTTCCCCTGAGGAATTGGTCACTTTCACAGACCGCATGCTGCAGGATCACATAAGAGGTGCCAAAATACGACTTAGCACATCTCCCATAACGATCTGATCTGTGCTGCCACTTCCCCTGCTGCCCTTGTATGGGTCAGCTTGCTGGGATGCCAGTCTGCAGCATAACCTGCTTCCTCCGTATGTGGCTCGATATGAAGTGCCCGGATACGCTCATCACCGGTCTGCTTCTGATATATCTCTACTGCCTTTTGCACATAAGGATATAGCCTGTCTGTCATGATTCCATATACACAGAGAATATACGCCTCTTGGTTATGGCTTCTCACCTGCTGTAAGAACTGCGCATAGCAGGCAGCGTATTCCTCCTGTCTGGCTGTTATGTCTTTGCAATAGCTGTCATCATTGGTTCCCAGATTGATAACTACAAAATCCGGCTGAAATCTGTGAAAATCCCATTTCTGTAATGTAATGGCAATTCCATCCACCTTACCCCTGGAATAACCTGTATCTTCATATTTATCAGGAACCAACTGCGTCAACAATTTCTCGTCAGACTCTGTATAGCCGGAAATAATACCATAACCACTATAACATACCATACTGTAATCTGCATTTAAGTTCTGAGCTGTCAGATATGCAAAGGAGGCTGTTTCATCCTCCGTTTCTGTAGAGAAATGATGCTCGGGGTCCTCATCATCCACTCCATAACCGCAGGTAATAGAATCCCCTATAAACTCTATCTTTAACGGCTTATCCGGTGTCGGACTGATCGTATCCGTATCAGCCAGCTTAAATTCTCGTATTCCAACAATAGAATGCGGCGCTTCTGATAATTTCAGAACACGCACTGTGATCTCCTGTGGATTCTCACTTTTCCAGATCTGATATTCTTTCGCAGGAGTTTCCAGTCTCTCATCTATGATCCGTTGCTCATTCACATAGATCGCTATTCTGGCATAATCCACATCCTGTTCTGTTTTTACCTTTTCATACTGCTGTTTCGGCAGTCTGGTTAAATCGTCACCCACCAGTACCACATCCAGAGAAGTTCCCTTGTATCTGAACTCTACTCCACTTCCTGATAAGGCACACCAGATCGTACCATCAGCATCTGTCAGTGTACGTCCTAAATATTTAAGTTTTGCTTCGCCTGCTTTCATTGTAATCCCTATACCTTTCTACAACCTGCAAAATCCTTACGCTTCACCAGTTAAATGAACTGTTATCATATCATGGTGTACTGCCGGAAGGAATCGTTCAAATACATCCTTTGTCTTTATCTTCAGACTGGATGTGTTAACACATGGATGGCATCCCAGATATTCCCCCTGCAGCACATCCTCATCCACCAGCAACTGTACTTCATTACCTATATCATTCATCAGTCCCATCACACTGACCGAGCCAGGTGTGATATCCAGCAGTCTCTCCATATCCTCTGGTGAAGCAAAAGAAAGTCTGGCGCTGTTGATCTGGCTGGATAATTCTTTGGTCTTGAACGGTTTATCTCCCGGCATCATCAGCAGATAAAATTTGGTCTTTTGACGATTACACAGAAAAAGATTCTTACATATAATAACCTGCAGGACAGCATCTATCTCATTACATGCCTCCATGGTGTCTGCTTTCTCATGATCTGTTCTTTCATATTCTATATGAAGTGAATCCAACAAGTCATATACTCTGATTTCTTTTTCAAGTCTGCCCTGTGTACTTTCAGGTCTTCCTTTGTATAGTTCCATTTCTTACTCCTCTTTTCCATCTCAATATATTTTTTCCCATTGTTTTTACTATAATACGAAAAAATATTTTGTACAATGGCATTTTTTTCACAGAACTTACACAAAAAGCTCAAATTTCCATCACACCTTTTCTCTATACTGAACTCATTAATCAAACAACAATGTATTCAATAAAACATAAGTAAGGAGACATGAAATATGAAAAGAATGAACAAATTTGTATACGCACTGTTGATCGGATGCGTATTGCTGACAGGATGTGGCAGCAACACAAATACAACAACAAATGAAGAAGTGATCTCTGACTCTCAGGCAGATGCTTCTGTTGAAAGTACAACTCAGAGCGAAACAAACTCTGAGGAAGAAAACTCTACCGTCACAGGACGGATTGAAAGCATAGATGATTCCACAATTACTCTGTCTGTTATGAATACACCTGGTGGAGGAGCTCCCGATGGTAACGGCGGTGGCGACAAGCCAAGTGGTGAAGCTCCTGATGGCAATGCAGAATCAGTTACGATCACATTAACTGACAGTACTGTCATTTATGATGAATCCGGTTCTACTATTACAATAGATTCTCTGTCTGAAGGAACTACAGTAACTGTAGAAACAGATGCAGATGGTAATGCTGTATCGATTACCATTACTACTCTCTCAGCAATGGGAGGCATGGGCGGCGGTCAATCCGCCCCTACCTCCTATGAAGCAGTCAACACATACAGTGAAGATACTTCTATCTCTAATGAAAACATCACATCCACAGGCACAGACGAGAATGCGATTCTGGTAACTGATCAGGCTAATGTATCCCTCGACAATGTAACAATCGACAGAACTTCATCGGACAGCACAGGCGGGGATTCCTCCAGTTTCTATGGAGTAGGTGCCGCTGTTCTTGCAACAGACGGAACTGTTAATATTACCAACAGCACCATTACAACAAATGCATCCGGTGGTGCGGGTGTATTCGCCTATGGCAATGGCGTAGTCAATGTATCTGACACAACGATCAATACAACACAGGACACTTCCGGTGGTATCCATGTAGCAGGTGGTGGTACTCTGCATGCTACGAACCTGACCGTAGAGACAAACGGCGGTTCTGCTGCTGCAATCCGTTCTGACAGAGGTGGCGGTACAATGACTGTAAATGGAGGAAGCTATACTTCCAATGGATCAGGTTCTCCCGCTGTTTACTGTACTGCTGATATCGATATTCAGGATGCCACACTGACTGCAACCGGCTCTGAAGCCGTATGTATTGAAGGTCTGAACTCTTTGAAACTTACAGATTGTGACCTGACCGGTGATATGCCGGAAAATGAGCAGAATGACTGCACATGGACCGTTATCCTCTATCAGAGCATGTCTGGTGACTCTGAAGTAGGTAACAGTACTTTCAATATGACAGGTGGTTCCCTGACTTCCAAGAACGGTGGTCTGTTCTACACGACCAATACAGAAAGCACTTTCTATCTGTCCGATGTAGATATCACATATTCTGACAGCAATGATTTCTTCCTGAAATGTACAGGTAACTCCAATGCCAGAGGCTGGGGTCAAAGCGGTGCTAACGGTGCTGACTGTGTATTTACGGCAGACAATCAGGATATGACAGGCAATGTGATCTGGGACAGTATCAGTGACCTTGACTTTGATATGACCAATGGCAGCACTCTGATCGGTGCATTTGTACAGGATGAAAGCAATGCTGGAAATGGTGGCAGTGGTTATGCCAACCTCAACATTGACAAGACATCTACCTGGATTGTAACAGGCGACAGCACTCTGACTAACCTGACCAATCATGGGCTTATCGAAGATGCAGACGGTAAAACTGTTACGATCAAAGATACTAATGGCAATGTATTAGCAGAAGGTACAAGCAACTATACTATTACAGTATCTTCCTATACAGAAGCATAATTTATATCTTTCATGTAATTCCTTCTTTAACTTTAAAAAAAGGACACGATATCCATTTACATCGTGTCCTTTTCCTGTTATAAATTGTAAATTTCCGTATATTTTTCTTTAAAATACTTAATCAAAGGCTGCGCACTGACTTCTCTGCCGCACACCTTTTCTATTACCTCTTTAGGCAGACGTGTACTTCCATACTGATGAATCTTCTCATTGAGCCATCTGGTGATCTCACTGATCCTGCCCTCGCGGAGAATTGTATCTACATCACCCAGTTCTTTTGTGATTTCTTCCAAATACATACCATCATAAATATTTCCAAGCAGATAAGATGGGAAGTATCCAAAGGAACCGTCTGACCAGTGCATATCCTGCAGGATTCCTTCTGCATCATTGGATGGCGTGATCTGTAAATATTCCTGCATCTTATCATTCCACATCTTAGGTAGTTCTGATACAGATACTCCATCACGGAATATTGCCTTTTCAAGTTCATAACGGATAATGATATGGAAACAATAGGTCAGTTCATCTGCATTAGTACGGATCAGACTGTTTCTGACATGATTGATTTCATGGTAAAACTCATCCAGGCTGATTTCTTTGAATTTAGGCAGCAATGTTCCCAGTTTTTTATAAATCGGTATCCAGAAATTCTTATTTCTGCCTAGAATATTTTCGTAGAAACGGGACTGACTCTCATGAATACCACAATACCTGCAGCTTCCTGCTACTGTTCCGTCAAAATCAGGATTTACATGCTGTTCAAAAATTGCATGCCCACCCTCATGAATTGCAGAATACATTGCACTGAGCGCATCTTTCTCATAGTAATGATTTGTTACACGTACATCCTTTGAAGAGAAATTCAATGTGAATGGATGCTCTGTTTCTCCTACAGTGCCTGCCTCCCAGTCAAATCCGATATAATCAAGCAGCATTTTCTGCACTTTCTTCTGTTCTTCAATCTCATACTTACCTTTGAATCTGGAATCATCCGGCTGTTTTGCAGCCAACACTTTCTTAACAAACGGTGCCAGTTCACGCTTCAGATCATCAAACAGCCTGTCGATCGTATCAGAATCCATTCCCTCTTCATACTGATTCAGCAATACATTATATACTTCTTCTCCCGGGTTGGTATATTCTGCCATCTTTTTCGTCATTTCTATGACTTTTTCAAGGTGTGGTGCATAAATTGAGAAATCGGAAGCACGCTTTGCTTCTTTCCACGCATTTCCCGACTCTGACTTTGCCTGTACGAACTGTTCAAAGAAATCCTGTGGAATTCTTCTGCTTTCATCATAGTCACGCTTCATACGTTTCACGACAAATTTCCACATGTCATTCAATTTTTCATATTCCTTCGGACTTGATAATTCCTCAAGCATTTTTCCCAGTTCTTCTGTTTTTGATAATTTGAACAGTTCTGTAGAAAAATACGTTAATGCTCTGGCATGTCCTTCAAATCCAAGTT
>ERZ1106954.2900-NODE-2900-length-11442-cov-3.502152_pt1 | contig 11442 bp, 11 predicted proteins | sample MGYA00403678_ERZ1106954 | MGnify/ENA primary metagenome ERZ1106954 (study PRJEB35170, sample SAMEA104062445) | human gut metagenome | biome: human gut; feature: human-associated habitat; material: faeces | place: Denmark | collected 2012-08-20 ... | reverse complement strand
CCGCGTCAGTACGGATTCTTCGGATCAGGCAAATTCCTTCATGGCGCAGATGCAGTATTACAACGATTACATCCGCCAGAACCCGAATATGGTTTTGGTTGACATTTATGTGGATGAAGGGATTACCGGAACGAGCATTGAAAAAAGAACGGAATTCAAAAGACTCTTGCGTGACTGTGAGAATCATAAGATCGACCGCGTTATCGTGAAAAGCGTGACGCGCTTTGCCAGAAATTCATTGGAGTGTCTGGAAGCAATCCGAACCATGCAGAGCTGCGGCGTCAGCGTTTATTTTGAAACGGACAACATCGACACCTCACACATGAATTCGGAGCTGTTGCTGTATATCAAAAGTGCGTTCGCGCAGGGAGAAGCACTGGCGGCATCCGCGAGAATGCAGACCTCCATTCGCATAGGTATTTGCTCATTTTCTCCTCCATACATAAACAATCTGTTTGCCAGAATCTGTGCGGCGTTCAGTCCGACAGCTATATCTCGCAATGTCTCCAAAGCCGGTTACTGCTTCCACTCACCTGTCAACCGGCTCCTTCCGGCTTTTATAGCTCTTTCAAACCCTATTCCCGGTAAAGGACGGAGCCGGCGTACTTCAGCAGCCGTGTCCCATGCTGCGCCTGCCTAAGATAGATCGCTCTGTTGGGATCGGAAGAAGCGTAATACTGCCCATAATAGTCACAGACAGCGATTTGATACAGATACAGGCGAAAAAGATTTTCCCGGTCATAGTCGTTCAGTGTGCCATACCTGCAATAAGCGCATACGTAACGCTCCAGAAGCTCCGTATCCACTCTTCCCTGTGCACAGGATGGCGCACTGTAAACGAATGAGCGCATGATCTCCCAGATAACGGGATGCACACAGGCTGTTGTCCAATCGATAACGGCGGTCAGGTGCCCATTTTCGCAGAGGAACTGGTTGATGCAACAATCTCCGTGTGTATTCCGCAAGGTCAGCCGATTCAGATCGAATTGCCATGCCGGGACCTGTTCCGCAAAATCGATCCGCCATTCCAACTCTGCGGCGTTCTCCTTTTCCCCAAGCTGAATGGCAGCGGCCAGAGAGCGGCGATAGGAGTCCAGGGCTCGCCGAGGCGTCATATCATAAAAAAAGCCTGCTCCTATTCCTTCCGGAAGCGGCGGATATGCCTGTAGTACGGCATGGATCCTTCCCAGCAGTTCTGCCGATTCCATCAACAGTGTATTCGATGCACAGTTCCATCCCGGAGTCACACCCGGAAAGCGCCGCTGTACAGTGAATACGCGCCCGTCGGTATTCCGTGAGATATAGCTTCCCTTTTTGTTTTTCAAAAAATCGCAGGCGGGGATGCCATGCATACGCAAAAATGCGCACAGTTCCGGTTCTGCTTCCGGGTGATGGATGCGGCTGGCCGCCGGAAACTTTATGACATAATCTCCCTCTTCGCAGCGTAAAACCCAGGTTTCGGAGCCGCCCCCCACCGCAGACCGTTGCATTTCATGAAGGTGCAGCTCGTATTGTGTCTGCACTACCGAGGCAAGAGTAGAAAAGGTCTGCTCCATTTTTACAGGCTCACCCTTCCCTGCCTTGTTTGTTCCTGAAATTTAAGGCTCCGGCAAAGCATCCAAAGGCCGCAGCCCCCAGTAATGCAGCATACAGCCACCCTTTCATAAAAACGGCGATGCCCCCAGCCAGCAGCATCAAACCGCCTGCAGTAAATAGTAGTCTTACAGATCTTTCTTTCACTTTTTGTTCCTCTTCTCTCTGTGATGTTCGTTTTCTTCAAGGCACAGCGCTCTTGCGCATTATTATCCTTAACGACTCTCAATACTGTTACATAAAAAATGACGCAAAGCGAATCTGATTTTTATCAGGCTCAGCTCTGCGTCTCAGCGTCCGGCTTTTGAGCATATCGGACTTTACAATCCCGCATGGAGATCAGGAAGGTCATTTTGCATTTGGGACAGAACAGGGGAAAGTTTTCTAAAACCGTATCCCTCCGAATCTGCGTCCGTATCTTTCCATGGCACTCCGGGCACAGGACCCATTGCGTTTCATTCGGCTCCATGGCATTTTCCCTTCCGGGATTTCACAAGCAGCATCATGGCTTGGAATTCGGTAGAGAGCATTTGCCCCAACTGTGCTTCGGAAAACCTGCACACTCGTGTAGCGCACAAAGCACCGACCCCGAAGGTATAGATCCATACGTTTTCAAAGAGAAGCTTCGCTTCCTCCTCCGTCATGCTGTATTCTTCCCGGATCAGCTCAATACACTTTTGAGCCGTGGGTCCCAGATCGCCAAAAACGTCGTTAAAGCTGACGGCGTTTCTATTCTCCTGCATGAAGAGCAGCTGATACAATTTCGGCTCCCTTGCGCCAAAGAGAACCATCTGCATCCCTACCTGCTTGAACAGGGGCATATCGGGCAGCTTCTGCGCCGCAAAGTTTTCAAATCTATGCATGGCGGCTTTGCGTACCTCTTCCTGCACTTCCTTCATGCTGTTGAACAGGGTGAAGATGGGGCGGGCTGAGCTGCCCAGTGCCTCCCCCAATTCTTTGGCGGTAAGGGCCTCTGCTCCTTTTTGGGATACAACTTTCAATGCAGTCTGTACAATTTCTTCTCTGGTAAATTTCGGCTTCGGCGGCATAATATCCTCGTTATGTAAATCAATCGTTTTGCATCGTTTGTTATGCAATCATCATTTTTATTATAGTCTGAAAACACATGCTTGTCAACAGCCATCAGGACAGCCATTTTTTATATAATGCGCCATGGGAAAGTTAGACAGTCTGCGATACACTCTCTACATATAAAACGGCTGTGCCAACGAATACTCCCATTGCACAGCCGTTTCATTATATCTTATTGATTATTGAAATTTTCAGTCTCACCGGGTCTTTCTGCTTTTGATCTCCTTGAGCTTCTGCTCACGGCGGTTTCTCACTTCCAGACTCATGGGCTGGATATCTCCGGATCTGGTCAGCGCCCACTTGGTGAGCAGCGGCCCTACCAGCTCATAGATCAGCACGCTGAACAGCACAATGTTACGGATAAGAGCGCCATCCTTATCCCCCAGGGTGGCGGCGGTAACACACATGCCCAGGGCTACACCGGCCTGAGGCAGCAGCGTAATGCCCAGATACTTCTTTACCTTTTCTTCGCAGCCGGTAGCTGCACAGCTTGCATAGGCGCCTATATACTTACCGCCGGAACGGAAAAGAATATACACAATACCTACCAGAATGACTGCACCAGCCTTAAATACGCTCAGATCCAGCTCTGCGCCGCTGATCACAAAAAACAAGGCAAACAGGGGGGCCGTCCACTTATCTGCCCGCTCCATCAGATCGGCTGCCAGAGGGCAGATATTGCAGAAAACGGTACCCAAAGCCATACACACCAGCAGCGTGGAAAAAGCCACATGGACAGGGCCGATATCAAACTCCACCATAGACAGGGCCACCGTCAGCAGCACAAACGCAATGGTCAGGGACAGACGATTGGAGTTGGAGAAAAAGGTGCGTTCCAATTGAGTCAGCACCCATCCCATAAAAGCTCCCAGCAGCAGCGAACACAGGATCTCGATCAGCGGTTCCATCGCAATGGAAATAATATCCGTATGTCCGCTGATAAGGGAGGATGCAATGCCGAAGGAAACGGAAAATACCGCCAGACCCACAGCATCATCCAGCGCTACCACAGGCAGCAGGATATCCGTCAGTTTGCCTCTGGCCTTATACTGCCGGACGACCATCAGCGTGGCCGCAGGGGCGGTAGCCGTAGCAATGGCGCCCAGTGTGATGGCCGCAGGGATGCTGAGAGTATCTGGCATGAGAAAATGCAGTCCAATGAGCGCTGCATCTACCAGCAGCGCTGCCGTGATGCCCTGCACAATGCCCACCACGACCGCCTGCTTTCCAATGGATTTTAACTGATTCAGGCAAAACTCGTTGCCGATGGAAAAAGCGATAAAACCCAGGGCGCAGTTGGATATGGTGCTGAGTTTTTCCGCATCCGCAAAGGTGGGAAAGCCCAGCCCCGGGATATTCAATCTGCCCAGGCAGAACGGCCCTACCAGCAGACCCGCCAGCAGAAATGCGGTCACATCCGGAAAATTCAAATGCAGATACTTAAAGAGCCTGGTCATCAAAAGACCGATGAGCAGAGCCATAGCCGCAGACATCAATGCAGACATTGTTTACTCCTTCAGGGGACTGCTTCTTATATCCCCTATATTTCTTCTTTTCGCACAAGGACATATAATAGACCTTTTCATGCCCTCTGTCAAGTTGTTATTTCATCCGGAAAGAATGTATTTTATTTACCGATCATTGGCTTTCAGATATCAGTTTTCCTGCTTATATGCCTTGCAGGCAGGGCTCTTTCAAAAAAGGCTTTCATGACTCTTAATACAAAAAAGGATCGTCCGAAGACGATCCTTTTCATATACAGATTTGTTACTTTACGAAGGTGCAGCCCTTATCGAATTCGATGGTGCCCTTGTAGTTCTTGATCACGCCGGAAACGGTGATCACGTCGCCTTCGGCCAGCTTATCTGCGCCTTCGCCGGTGAGGCGGTAGCACTGGATAGGCATATCGGCAAGCCCTGCGGCTGCGATGGTGACGGTGATGTTCTTGTACTCTTCGCTGTAGGCGGTATCGATCTTGATGATGGTGCCGGTCACGGTCTTGACGCCCTTGAGTTCAGCGCCTTCTTCCAATGCATAGGCCTTGGAAAGAGTCTTGGCGGCAGAGACGGACTCCACGGGGATGAGCAGGCAGCCCTTATCGAACTCGATGGTGCCCTTGTAATTCTTGATGGTACCCAGCACGGCGATCTCATCACCCTCGGCCAGCTTGTCGGCGCCTTCGCCGGAAAGACGGTAGCACTGAATAGCCTTATCCTCGATGCCATCGCAGACGATGGTGACGGTGATGTTCTTGTATTCCTCGCTGTAGGGAGTATCGATCTTGGTGATCACACCCTTGAGAGCGGTAGGAGCAGCCATTGCGGCGCCTTCTTCCAGAGCGTAGGCCTTCTCCAGCAACTTGCTCTGATCCAGGATCTCCCCGCGGCCTACCAGCACGCAGCCCTTGTCAAACTCCACGGTGCCCTTGTAGTTCTTAATGGAGCCTTCTACGGTGATCCACTCGCCTTCGGCCAGCGTTTCCACGCCTTCGCCGGAAAGACGGTAGCACTGGACAGGCTTATCATCCATACCGGCCACGGCAATGGTCACGGTGATGTTCTTATACTCTTCGCTGTAGGGGGTATCGATCTTGACCACTTTGCCATAGAGACGGAAGGTGCCTTCCATGGCAGCGCCCTCTTCCAGCTCATAAGCGGCATTGACCAGCTCATCGTAGGAAGCGGTGGCCAGATCAAAGCCCTGAGGTACAACATGCTCGAAGGATACTTCGGCAGTCTTGCCATCCTTGCCCTGAACGGTACCCACCAGCGTATAGGCGGTCTCGGCGGCGCAGGATTCGTTAACGTCGATGGTGACCTGCTTGTTCTCATCGGCTTCGCCTACCACAACGGCATCAGCTTCGCCGCCTTCGGCGATGTTGACGGTCCAGACGATATCATAGCTCTCATCGTTGTACATGAAAGCACCTACGACTTTATAGTCGGCAGGAGTTTTGGTAGCAGCATTCTTGTACATGAGCCGCAGATAAGCTACGGCATTTTCAAGAGGATCCACCTGGGGCGCTGCAACGGGCTCTTCCGTGGGCTCGGCGGCAGGTGCTTCGGTAGCCTGTACTTCAGGCTCTTTCTCCGTGTTGGCAGCTTCATTGGTGCAGCCTGCAAATGCAGCCATGCAGAGCGCCAGCATCAGAAACAATGCTACGAACTTTTTCATGATTTCTCCTTTTCAGTTTTCAATGATAATACCTTGATTGGACAGTATACGGATCTGATAGCTGCCCGCAAAGCAGTCTACCAGTCCCTTTACATCGATGCGTTTTCCCACCAGGCTGGAAGGATCCATCCCCTCCCCCGCCTTTTCCAGCCGCAGGGTAACAGGTATACCCTCCTGCGTGCAGTAAAGCGTAACAGCCGTGTTTTCGCCTTTAGGATCCGGCAGCTGCACCTGCTCTACCAGAAGCCCTGTCATGGATACGGAAGTATCCAGCCGCATCTGGGCGACAGGCAGGGTCATTTCCCCGCTTTCCAGCGTCAGGGCAACGGTGCCGAAAGCCAGTTCTTCGGCAGTCATGGGGGTATACAGAGCGGACACCCCGTCCCCCAGTTTTTGCAGATTATTGGGATCATCCGGCTGGATCTCCCGATAGCTGAGGCCGCTGATCTGATACGTACCGCCCGCTTCATAATACTGGACGGTGCCTACGATCCTGGCCCGGTTGCCTACGGACAGAATGGACATGCCAGTTCCGGAAAGACTGAAACCGTAATAGGCAGTTATGCCGAAAACCTGCCCGGACTCGGCATCCGGCTCCTCTATGTAGACGCTGTTCCCGCGATTGGCAATGATGTTGCCCTCAAAGGCGACCTTCATGCCATCGTATTCCGCCAAATGACAGCGAAGCTCCCGAAGGGTAAGCTCTACGGCATCTCCATAATAGTAATCCGGATCCTTCTGACCGGAGTACAGCTTCAGCTTCAGGGCTTTGGCCTGGTTCAGCGCCTGGGTACATACGGAGCCATAGCGGTTATTGGCTGCCGAATAGGGCTGAGCCAGTCCTTCCTGCAGCAGCTCAATGTTCAGGTTTCGATAGACAGCGGAGCCCTGAGGCTTATACCAGACCCACACCAGATACCGGCCGCCGGTGGAATCGATGTTCCACTGCCCGGTATCCGATTCCACCAGAATGGAGGCGGCCTGCTGCAACCGCTCTTTGGTATAAGCCGCGGCGGCTTTGCCGTACTCTTCCACTCTTCCGGTAGATTCCGGGGTGTTGACGGCCAGGAATCTGGCTTTGAGCACCCCGGTCTCATTCACTGATTCGGGCACGTTAAAGTGCACCGTGTCTCCGTCAATGAAAGTATGCACCGTCACGATCTGACTCACGGCGGTACCGGAGCCTGCCGGTTGTACGCTGGCTGCATAGTCCTCCGGTTCCAGGGGCGTTGCTGCCGGTGTCGGGGAAGCCGTTCCCGACACCGCAGAGGCGGTGGGAACGGTCTCTCCGGAGGGAGCCGGAGCGGCGCACCCCATAAACAGGACGCCAAGGAGCAGCCAGGCTGTCAAAAGGGAACATACCTTCTTCATAAACGGATATACCTCAGGTTAGCCCTGATACTCACACTCGCTGACAGCGTCTTCAAAGGCCTGCTGGATCATCTTGTCCACATCGCCGCCATCATCCTTGGTCAGGCAGGTGGTCAGCAGAGAGCCAACCTGATCACGAGCGGTGGAAGAACCGTTGAAAGCGGGAGAAGTGTAGTAGGCGTCTTCCTGCTCCAGGCAGACCTTGGCGCTCAGAGCGGAAATGAAGTCACCGCCGTCGGCCTGCGCCATGAATGCGGCGTATGCTTCGTTGGTGGCAACGGACTTGAGCACGGGCACGTAACCGGAAGCCATGGAGAACTCAGCCTGGAAGTCCACGCTGGTGGTCAGGAACTTGAGGAACAGCCAGGAAGCAACGACCTCCTGAGGATTGCTCTTCTTGAAAATGCAGACGCTGGGTCCCTGAGAAATGACCCTCTTGTTGTCGGCGGAAACCTGGGGAATGGTGGCAATGCCTACTTCGAAGGGATATTTGCCGTCCTCACCCTTGGCGGGCCGCTGATAGGTAGCACCTGCGGAGGAACCGATGGACATGTAGCTGCGGGTCTTGCCCTCTTCCTGTACGGTGAACAGGCCGGAGGTGTAGGCGCCGTAAAGCTTCTGAGTGGTGAGGTAGCCGGCCTGATACCATTCACGGAACATCTTGACAAAGTTCCGGTTGGTCTCGTTGTTAAAGAGGAAGTGATCGCCGGTAGCGCTGGTGTAGGGAGAGCCGTACTGCTCGCACATGGTGATGAACCAGTTGCTCTCGGAGTCATAGCCCAGGGGGATGGAGTTGGGGTCGATGGCCTTGATCTTGGCGCAGACTTCCTTCATCTCGTCCCAGGTGGTGGGCACGGTGAGGCCGTTCTCCTCAAAGAAGGTCTTGTTGTAATACAGGACTTCGGTAGACTTGGAGAAAGGCATGGAGTACATCAGATCATCACCGAACTGACGGCCTTCGTTGTAGTAACCGGCGATGAAGTCGTTCTTCTGCTCCTCGGTGAGACCCAGGATCTCGGTGGTGCCATCGGCGCGCTTAACTTCGATCTGGCTGTCAATGAGGCTGTCCAGAGTGGCTACGGCACCTGCCAGGTTATACAGAGCCACATGATCGGGATAGCAGTAGGCCAGGTTGGGCTGGTTGCCCACGGTGATCTCAGTGCTGATCTGATCCCGCACGTCATCATAGCTGCCCACGGAGGTGCACTCTACATGAATGTTGGGATAGAGCTTGTTGAACTCTTCGATGTAGTGGGTCATCATGTCGGTATACTTGGTGCCCATGGTGTTGTAGAACTTGATGGTCACTTCGCTACCGTCATAACCGCCTTCAGGTACTTCAAAGTTGCCAACGGCCTTGACGGCTTCGGCATCTTTGCTTTCAGAGGCCTTGTCGCCGGTATTATCGGTGACTTCGGGCTCTTTTTCGTCGTTGGCAGGGGTGCCGTTGGAGCAGGCAGTCATCATGACTGCGCCCAGAAGCATCAGAACTGCCAGAATGGTAGACAGAATACGTTTCTTCATGGTTACTTTCCTTCCTTTATTTGCTGTTTGCAGTATATGGGGATTACCCTTTAATGCCGCTTCGGCTTACGCCCTTCATTATGTATTTGCGCAGGAACAGGTACACCAGGAACAACGGCAGAGAGACCAGAGCCACGGCGGCCATCTGCACGGGGTAGTTAACATCCCCCGTGGTTTCTGTAAAGGCGTTTCTCAAGCCGTTGGTAATGAGCCGGTGCGCCTCATCATTGGCCACCAGCCGGGGCCAGATGTAGGAGTTCCATGCGCCCATCATTTTCAGGATGGTGATGGAGATCAGCGTAGGCAGGGACAGCGGCACCATGACCTTCCACAGGTATTTCCAGTCCTTGGTGCCGTCCACCTTGGCGGCCAGATACAGCTCGTTGGGGATCTGCAAAAAGCTCTGGCGCAGCAGGTAGATGTAGAACACGCTCACCAGAAACGGCACGATCAGAACCGTATACGTGTTCTTCCACCCAAGGGCGGTGACGGTGCCGTAATTGGTGATGGTGAACAGTTCGCCGGGGATCATCATCGTGGCCAGCAGGGCCGCGAACAGCAGCTCCTTGCCCTTGAACTCCAGCCGCCGCTTCGCGCCGCGGAAGTTGCCGAGCCCGGTGACGATCGCGCCCGAGGGGATGCCGCAGAGAATGGCACACGCCGCCGCCGCCAGCGCGTTGTACACATTGTGCTCCCCACAGACCGCGAGGGTCACATGCTTTTTCATGCTGCCGTGGCAGAGGTCAAACGAGGCTCTGCCGCGGTCGTAGGTGATGTTCTTCGCCGTTACGTCCGCCGCGCGGCGGATGCCGAAGGTCAGCACGCTGCCGCCGAAGCCCTCCGCCATGTCGCAGACATTGTCGTCGTCGGCGTTCAGCACGGCGCAGCCGCAGCCGACGGTCTTGTCGATATAGGCGCGGAAGGAATGCTTGATCTGCGCCATGCTCTTGAAATAGTCCACATGATCCATCTCGATGTTCAGCACCGCAGCGACCGTGGGGTAGAAATCGAGAAAGGAATCCATGTATTCGCACGCCTCAAAGATGAAATTCTCCCGCCCGCCGACGCGGTACGCGCCGTCGATGGAGGAGAGCTCCGCGCCCGAGATGACCGTGGGGTCAGCGCCTGCCGCGAGGAAGATCTCGGTGGTCATCGAGGTGGTCGTGCTCTTGCCGTGCATGCCGGCAAGCCCCACGCGGTGCGTGTAGCCGCGCATGAGGTAGCCGAGGTAATCCGCGCGCGAGATCACGGGCAGCCCCTCGGCGCGGGCGCGGACAAGCTCGGGCGTGTCGTCACGCACGGCGACGGTGTAGACCAGCGCGTCATAGCCGTCGAGATGCGATGCGTCATGCCCGCAGAAGATCTCGATGCCCTCTTTCGCCAGCCGCTCGGTCAGCGGCGAGAGCGTGCGGTCCGAGCCGCCGACGCGATAGCCCATGGTTTTCGTGATATGCGCCATCGACGACATCGTGATGCCGCCGATGCCGAGAAAATAGACGGCTTTTCTGCCGCTCAGCATACGCGAGATCTTTTCCGCGCCGAAATGTGTGTTTGTTACAGACATGTGTGTCCCCCATTCAGCCCGCCGCGGGCTTATTTTCATTATATGTATAAAATGCGTGATTCAGTCAAATAATCTAAGCGTCCCAATCACCGCAGTGCGGCAAATTCGGGAGAAAGGAAGCTTTCGCCGCGGCGAAAGCATGGTGTACACGATGGAAATTACCGATGTCAAAATCAGACGGACCTTTGAGACGGCGCCGCTCCGCGCGGTCGCATCGGTCACATTCGACGACCAGTTTGCCGTGCACGACATCAAGGTCATCGAGGCGCAGGAAAAGCTGTTTATCGTGATGCCCAGCCGCAAAAACGGCGACGGCACCTACCGCGACATTGCCCACCCGATCAACGCGCCGTTCCGGCACACGCTTGAACATGCCGTTCTCGACGCCTACCGCCATCATGCGGATGAGGGCGGCGGAACGGCGGCGGGAGATACTCAGTCCCCGTTTTCCAGCAGCTTCCGCATGTAGGCGCGCAGCTCGGCGCGATCCGCGTCGGACAGGCGGCGATACAGCTCGAGAAAGGCGTGCAGGTCGCCGCTCTCCCCGCGTTCCGTCTCGCCCGCGAGCAGCGCCGCCGTGCTGACGCCGAAGTAGTCGGCGATGCGCGTGATCTTGTCCACCGAGGGGGACGAGCCGCCGTGTTCGAGGTCGTAGATGAAGTTGCGGTTGATTTTGCAGTCGGCAAGCGTCTGTTTGATCGTCACGCCCCGCGCTTTTGCGAGCGCGCGGATGCTCTCTGCGATCTCCGTGTTGGTTCGCTGCATGAAAAAATCCTCCGATTTTGCAAAAAAAGTCTTGACATACAGAAATATCTGTGCTACCATAAAGACACGGTACAGATATTTCTGTTTTTCATATACAGACCATCTGTTTGATTCTATAGTAGCACAGATATTTCGGTATTTCAAGAGATTTGTGCGGAAAGGTGAGATTTATGAACTTTTTTGTGAGCGAAGAAGCGCTCGGCGGCGCGGGGCGCAGCCGCCGGGAGATGCGTGCCGAGATTGCGGCGCTCTGCGATAAGCTTGATGCCGAGCGGGAAAAGCGGGATGAACTGCTTGCCGCCCTGCGGCGCAGGATGTCATTGTCAGCAGCAGCATCAGCGCCAGCAGGGCGGCAAGCA
>ERZ1106954.2898-NODE-2898-length-11444-cov-8.152603_pt1 | contig 11444 bp, 10 predicted proteins | sample MGYA00403678_ERZ1106954 | MGnify/ENA primary metagenome ERZ1106954 (study PRJEB35170, sample SAMEA104062445) | human gut metagenome | biome: human gut; feature: human-associated habitat; material: faeces | place: Denmark | collected 2012-08-20 ... | reverse complement strand
GCGCCACGGTCAGGCCGAACAGGCCCGCACCCACAACCACCAGATCCGGATATTCGATTTGCGCCATAGCAAAACCTTTCATTGTCGATGTGCGCTTTTCCTGCGGTACAGTGTAGCGCCCACCCGTCTTTTTGCGTGTTCGCCGCCGTCTGGTATGGCGTGTGAAGGCAGGCGTGCGGTGCGTGTCAGATGCCGAGGTTCGCGGCCTGATTGCCGTATTTGCTGCGTACGGCGTCCAATGCTGCTTCCGCCGCTCGCAGTCTGTTCGATGTGGTGGTTTCGTCGGTACGTCCATGTTCTTCAAGCAGGTCATCCAGCGACGGCTGTATCGCGGTGTTATTCGCTTTGGTCAGGCCGCTGACGCTGACGCCAATGAGCCGCACGGGCCTGGGTAGCGGTTGTGCGGCGTCGTCGCCGCGCATGTCGAGCATGGCGTGCAGCAGTGTGACGCATGTTGGGTACAGCGCGCTTGCCGTGTCAGCCGGCTGGTCGAGGGTGCATGACCGGGTGCGGTATCGTAAATCCGTGAAACGGAGTTTTACGGTTACGGTGCGGGCCATGAAACCACGGTTGCGTAATGATCTGGCGATGGTGTTGCAGGATTCGCGCAGCTGCTGGCAGACGATTCGCTGATCGGTGGTGTCCTCCAACAGCGTTTCCTCGGAGCCGATGGATTTTTCCACATGCGTCGGCGTGACAATGCGATCGTCCATGCCGCGTGACGCCATCCACAGGTGCTGTGCGTTGGCAGGCGAGCCTGTGGCCTGGGTGAGCTGTTCCATGCTGAGCTGGCTCAGGTCGGCTACGGATGCGATACCCCACGTGTTCAGTCGTTGCTCGAGTTTGGGGCCGATTCCGGGAATGCTGCGCAACGGCATCATCTGCACGAACTCCGCCGACCGGCTGCTTGGGATGAGCAGCATGCCGTTGGGTTTGGCGTTCGTGGATGCGATTTTCGCCACCAGCTTGTTGGCTGCGATGCCCACCGAGCAGGTTACGTGGAACCGGCGTTCCACTTCATGCCGGATCCATGCGCCGATGGCGCTGGGCTTGCCCCAGCGCAGCAGTGCGCCGGAAACGTCCATATATCCTTCGTCCACGGAAACCTGTTCGAAGCGGTCGGTGACGGTGAGGAACACATCGCGCATGATCGATTGGGAGACTTTGCGGTAGTACCGTATGTCGACCGGCAGGAACACCGCATTGGGGCAGAGCTGCCGTGCGCGTGCCGATGGCATGGCCGAATTGATGCCGTATCTGCGCGCCTCGTAGTTTGCTGCGGATACCACGGATCGCGGGCCGGTACCGATCACGACGGGTTTGCCCTTCAGTTCTGGCTGGCGTGCCACTTCCAGCGAGGCGTAGAACGCATCCATGTCGATATGCAGCACGGTGCATCCGGACTCGTCATGGCCCCAGTCGCGTTTGGCCGCCGCCAACCTTGGTGCAGTGCTCATATCTTCATGGTACGGGCCGTGGCGCGGATTGTCGAACACTTGTTCGAGTGTCGTTCCGTTGCGGTGCGGTCGGCCGGTTACCTGGCGGGGTGCTGTGCCGTATGCCGCCAGCACCGACCCCACTGTGGGCACGGATCGACTGGTTGTCGGCGGTGGAGGTGCAATGTACGTGCGCAACGATTGACGAAACGGTTCCGCCATGAACGTTTCGGCACGAAAAAAGGGTTCCCGAATCGCTTCGGAAACCCTGTCCGCGGAGTGAGGGGGATTCGAACCCCCGAGCCGCTAACGCAGCTAACACCTTAGCAGGGTGCCCCTTTCGGCCACTCAGGCATCACTCCGGTGCGTCATTACGACGCAACATCACGTTACTTTACACCACGTACGGAAGTCAACCCGCCGAAATATCGCAAATCGGGGAAATTCCTCATATTTCGCAGTCCTGCTGGCGTGTCGAGCGACGCTTCGAATATCCGTCGGGCTCGGCTACCCTTATTCGTAGAGACATGTGACGAGAAGAACACAGGAATGAAGGGATTGCAATGATGCAAGATAACGGGGAACACTATCACGGACAGCATGCGGCGAAACGCTCACCCATGCCGATGATCGTTGCGGCCATTGTGGCATTGGCATTGGCCGTGGCGCTCGCGGTCGGCATATGGCATGCGGCGACAACGCATGGCAAACGGGCCGCGCAGGCAGGCAACGCCGCGGTCTCATCGAATACGACGAAGTCCAAATCGTCGGCGTCGAATGCCGATTCCGCAACAACCGTTGCGAAGCATCACGGCAATTCGCCGGATTGCCCGGACACGGACTGCATCTCCATGCTGGTCAATGGCGATTTGCTGTTCCACGAAGGGCTGTGGGAGCATTTCGCCGGGGCCGACACCTCTGCGACGGACGGCACCGCATTCAACTTCGACCCGCTGCTCGAGCCGATGAAGAAGTACATCCAGGCGTCCGACATCGCCGTCTGCGAGTTCGAGACGCCCATCGCGCAGCGCGGCGGCCCGTACAGTGCGTATCCGATTTTCAATATTCCGCCCGAAGTGGCCGACGCCGCCAAGCATGTCGGCTATCAGGCGTGCACTCATGCCACCAACCATTCCTGGGACCAAGGGTCGGAGGGCATCGCCCGCCTGTGGGACACGTTGGAGGCCGATGGCATAGCGCAGACGGGATCGTATAAGACCGAGGCGGACTCGCTTCAGCCTCTGGTGCTCACATCGCCTACGGGTGGCGGCAAGCTGGGTCTCGTCACCGGAACCGTGTCGCTCAACGGCATGACCGCCGATCAGGACTGGCAGGTCGATCGGTTGCGCGAAAGCGGCGACCCTCATCACGACAGCGATATTCAGAAGGCGGTCGCCAAGGCCAAGAAGGCGCGCGAGCAGGGGGCCGATGTGGTAGCCATAGCCATGCATTCGGTGCAGGAATATCTCGATTACGCCGATTCGTGGCAGGTTTCCGAAGCGCATGAGCTGGCGGATACCGGAGCGTTCGACGTGATCTATGGCGCCGGCTGCCATTGTGCCCAGCCGATCGAGAAATATAACAACACGTGGATCATCTATGGTGTGGGCAACGCGGTGACGGTCACGTCGTATATTCCCGGTAATGAGACGAACAATCAGGGGGTGACCGCCCGCATTCAGTTCGCCGGCAAGAAGGGCGTGGCCGGGTCTTGGCGGGTGAATCGCATCGACTGGCTGCCGACTGCGAATGTGCGCCAAGGGGAGTACCGGTGGTGTCCGATATCCTCCGACCATCCCGATGGGACCTGTTGGAGCGAGAGCGAGGATGAGACGCAGCGGCAACGCATCTCGAAGGTGATCTACAGCATGGGCGCCGACACGAATGTGGTGCGTGAATGGAATCTTACCGCCGAGCAGCAGGCCAGGCAGGCGGGCAATTGACGTCCGATGCTCGTAGTGTGGCTGGTATGACGCAAGTGTATGAAACGCAGGCCGAGCGTACCGACCTGCCATTGGTGGTAATGCCGTCCGTACTCGATTCGATGGTCGAGCTGATTCGATCGCAGTTTCCGCAGTTGCACGATATCGCCCGTGTGCGCATGTTCGAAGAGTTCACGTCCGACGAGGATGTGATCGCAAGCCGCTTGCGCGATGCGGATGTGCTGCTGGTCGGCGGCTACCATATCAGCGACGATCTGCTGCGTCGTATTACAGGCCATGGCCCGAACGGCGCCGATGAGGGGCATGTCAGGTGCATCGTGTTCTGCGGTACGGGGGTGGCGAGCTATGTGGATCTGGACTTGGCTCGTGAATTCGGCGTGCGCGTGTGCAATGCCGAGCATTATGGCGACCATGCCGTCGCCGAGCATGCGTTTGCGCTGATGTTCGAGCTGATTCGCCATGTGGGCGAGCTTGATAAGGACGTCAAGGCCGGTAATTGGGCGTGGAAGGGCGGCGATGGTCTGCAGTTGGCCGGACGTCGTCTCGGCATCATCGGCCTGGGCGGCATCGGTTCGACAGTCGCTTCGATTGCCAAGGCGTTCGGCATGGAGGTTGGCGCCTGGAGTTCGCATGTTCCCGAAGCGCTGTTCGAGCGGTGTGGCGCCGAGCCTGTCGCGGATATGAATGAGCTTATCGCGTCCAGCGATGTCGTCTCCGTACATCTGCCGCTTATCGATGGTGTCACGCGCGGCATCATCACCGCGGAGCATCTTGAGCATTTGCGCCCGGGCACGTTGTTCATCAACACCGCGCGCAGCGAGGTCATCGAGCCGGGGGCGCTGCTTGCGCGTCTGCAGCGTGGCGATATTCCGGCCGGTCTTGACGTGTTCGACCATGAGCCGTTGAAGTCCGGCGACGCCATCTGCCAGATTCCCGGCATTGTGCTCACGCCGCATGTCGGTTGGCGTACCGACGGCGCGTTCAGGGAGCTCACCCGTCAGATGGTCGAATGCGTACGCGCGTTTCTCACCGGCGGCGAATGCAATGTCGTCGTGCATGAGTGACGGTATTCGGATTCACACGGCTGGCTGGTAAGGAAAGAGAGCCCGAAGCTTATGCGAACCATTCTCAACCCGGTTGACGCGCCGGCGCACGACGCCTTTGTGGAGAAGAAATCCGAATTCATAGGCGATGCCGCGCATGTCGACAGTCTGGATGAGGCGATCGCCTTTGTCGGCACGATTCGTGATCGGCACCCCAAGGCCCGTCATGTGGCGTATGCCGCCGTGGTGGGCGGTTCGGACGGCCGTGTGTCGGAGCGTATGAGCGATGACGGCGAACCGTCGGGTACGGCGGGCAAGCCGATCCTTGACGTGCTGCGCGCCAATGGTCTTACCGATTGCGTGGTTGCCGTCACCCGGTATTTCGGCGGTATTCTGCTGGGCTCCGGTGGTCTGATCCGCGCATATTCCACGGGCGCATCGATTGCCGTCAAGGCGGCGCAGGGCGCGGATATCGTGCCCTGCCAGCGGTATTTGGTGACTTTGGAGTATCCGCAGTTGGCGAGGTTCCAGCAATTGCTCGCCGGAGTCGACGGCGTGCAGTCGGATGAAACGTACGCCGCCGATATCACGCTGACCGCCACGTTGCCGTTGGGCAACGCCTCGTCCTTCGAGGATCGCGTGAGGGAGACGTTCAACGCCACCATTAGCCCCGAACCCATCGATACGGTGAACCGCGCCATCGCCAGCCGCTAGTGCTGCGTCGTGGTCGGTACGGCCTAAAACCGCCTGGTGTTATTCGCCTGCGCCTGTGCCCGGCGTGAATCGATTCGCAGCTGTCAGCTCTGGTCTACACTGGGAAGGCGTGACTGACGAAACAACCACCGAGAATTTTGAGCCGCTGACCGCTACCTATGAGCGTTTGCGCCATAGCGCTGATGCCACGGAACTTTCCGAATTCGCGCGTCGACCGTTGCCGGACCGTGACGATCAGGCGGCGTTTTCGCGTGCCACGGCACTGCTTGAGGCAGTGGGCGGCAATCCGAATACGCCGTTGGAAGATCGAGTGTTTCTGGCTGAATCGATGCCGTTCCCGAATGTGCTGGTGAAGCTCGCCAAGGATCCTCAGGCTTCGGTGCGCAAGGCCGTGGCTGGCAATACCGACGATAAGAACTGGCTGGTCGGCAGATTGACCAAGGACCCGGATCTTGAGGTGCGCGACGCGGCGTTGCGTAATCCGAAGACGTCATGGAAGATGCGACTCGAGGGAGCGCAAAGCGAAAGCAGCGATGCTCGGATTCTGGACTTTCTCGCTATGCTGGGAACGGAACTCGAACCGGATGCGCCAAAGGTGTTGTCGTCCATGGTGCGTCGTGCCGTGGCGCTAAATCCCAACGTTTCTTTGCAAACGTTAGCCAAGTTGGAAAACGATCCTTCGCCGGAAGTTCGTCATGCCGTCGAAAAACGTCGCAAGGAACGCGGAAAATAGCTCGATATGTCTCAGCTAAGCCGTTACACTAAGAGATTATGAGCGAGAGAACCGAAAGCGAAGAGCGTCTAGCTCGACCGCTAATCCAGTTGGCGAAGTTGGCAGGAATTGTCACCAGTTATGTTGGCATGAGCCGCGACTACCACGAAATCAAAGATGATGTTCTGGTCGCGGTGTTGGGAGCTTTGGGCATTGACGCTTCAAGCGACGCGGCTATCAGGCAGTCCACCAAGCAGATTCTGAACGAACGGTACGGCAGACTGGTGGCACCCACCGTCCTGCATAATGTCGGTTCCGAAAGCCATGTGCTGGTGAATGTCGGCGTGACCGATGTGCCAAGCGCCACCATCACCCTTGAGAACGGCGAGCCGTACAGGGGCGTGATTCTTCCCGACGCCGGCGACGGATCCATTGCCCATACGGTGGATGATCGGTTCGTCGTCACTGCATCCGTTGTCATTCCTGCAGATCTTCCGGAAGGCTACCATACGCTGCATGTCACGGTGGGCGATCGCACCGAGGACGCCACGCTGATCAGCGCCCCCGCCAAGGTCGAGCTGCTCGACGAGATGAAGCACGGCCACCTGTGGGGCTGGATGGCCCAGTTGTATTCGCTGCGTTCCTCCAAGTCCTGGGGCGTGGGCGATTTCGAGGATCTGTCCAACCTGCTGATTGAAGCCAAGCGCAAGACCGGCGCCGACTTCACCCTGATCAACCCTGTGCATGCCGCAGAACCGGTCTCTCCGCTGACGCCGTCCCCGTACCTGCCGGTATCCCGCAGCCTGGTGAACTTCACCTATATTCGTCCGGAGGCAATCGAGGAATACCGTTTGCTGGGTGCTGAAAGCCTTGACGAGATCCGCAAGCTGTTCGAATCCATCGAACCGCTCAACAACAAGGCCGAAAAGATCGACCGCGATGTCATGTGGCACGCGAAGATGCAGGCGTTGTGGATTATCTTCAAGGCCGGCCGTACCTCCGCAAGGCAGCGTGAGTTCGCAGACTTCTGCGCCAAGTCCGGCGAGGATCTCGAGGCCTACGCCACATGGTGCCTATGCTACGACAAGTGGGGCTCCGCCGAAGACGTCGCCACCAACTGGATTCATCGCTATACGAAGGAATCCCCTGAAGTGCAGGCGCTGCGCGAGCAGTTCCCCGACACGTTGAACTTCTACCGCTGGCTGGAATGGATCGCCACCGAGCAGCTTGACCGTGCCCAGCGCAATGCCCGCAACGCCGGCATGCGTATCGGTGTCATGGCTGACATGGCGGTCGGCGTCCATCCGCTCAGCTCCGAGGTCTGGTGGTGCCCGGAGCGCTTCGCCAAGGGCGCTACCGTCGGCGCGCCGCCGGACATGTTCAACCAGCAGGGGCAGGATTGGAGCCAGCCTCCGCTGAACCCGATCTATTTGGATCGCACTGGCTACAAGGTCTACCGCGATATGGTGCACAACATGTTCACCCATGCCGGTGCAGTGCGTATCGACCATATTCTCGGTCTGTTCCGCCTGTGGTGGATTCCGTCCGGGCGTAAGGCGGATGACGGCGCGTATGTGCGCTACGACTCCGATGTGATGCTGGGCATCCTCGCCCTTGAGGCGTCCCGTGCGGACGGCGTTGTGGTCGGCGAGGATCTTGGCGTGGTACCGGCCCATGTGGCGAGTTCGCTATCCTCCCATGGCCTGCTGGGCTGTGCTGTGGAGTGGTTCGAACAGTTCGACGGCACGTTCCGTTCCCCCGCCGATTGGCGCGAATACGCCTTGGCCTCGGTCAATACGCATGATCTGCCGCCGGCAGCCGGCTATCTTGAGCTGGAGCACGTCAAGTTGCGTGAGCGTCTTGGCCTGCTGGAAGGACCGAAGGAAGACTTCGAGCGTTCCGCGATGGCCGAGCAGAACGCCATGATCACGATGCTGCTCAATAACGGCTATATCGACAAGGAGATCGCCGATCACCGCGAAGAGCATGAAAAGGACATCATCGCAGCGCAGTACCGTGCGCTGAACGGTTCGCCGTGCAAGCTGCTTGCCGCATCGATCACCGACGCGGTCGGGGAGAAGCGTACGCAGAACCAGCCCGGCACCAACAACGAGTATCCGAACTGGCGTGTTCCGCTTGCGGATGCCGAGGGCAACACCGTGCTGCTGGATACCATGTTCGATCGCGCCGATGTCAAGGAACTCGCCGCCATCATGCGCAACGAACAGTAATCTTCAGCGTCGATATTTCACGAGAACGCGTACGTTTCCAAGGCCTCGGCAGAGGCTTGGCACGTGCGCGTTCTTTTGTCTTCGCGTGTGTCGGTTGTATGTCAAGCCTGGCCAATACACTAGTGAGCTGTTGTGTTTCCCTAAGGGGTCCTTCAAAGCGCATTCCCACTCGCAATCGAGGACTTTCAGGGAGCCCACGGATAATGAGGTGGAGATTTTCCGGTTACGCCCTAACCAAGCGTATAAGGAACGTCAAAACCCGGAACACAATATATAGAAAAGGTAGAACAGTGAAGACTTTCACTCCGAAGCCCGCCGATCTGAGCCATGAGTGGTACATCGTTGACGCCACCGACGTGGTGCTGGGCCGTCTCTCGTCTCAGGTTGCAACCCTTCTGCGCGGCAAGAACAAGCCGACTTACGCTCCCCACGCTGATTCCGGCAATCACGTGATCGTGATCAACGCCGCCAAGGTGGCGCTGACCGGCAACAAGCTGGGCAAGGAACTGTACAAGCACTCCGGTCGCCCGGGTGGCCTGCGTCGCGATACCTACGCGCAGCTGCTCGAGAACAACCCGGAGCGCATCATCACCAGCGCCGTCAAGGGCATGCTGCCGAAGAACAAGCTCGCCAAGGTGCAGCTTGGTCGTCTGCACGTATTCGCCGGCGAAGAGCATCCGCACACCCCGCAGAAGCCGCAGGTCTTTGAGATCGCTCAGGTTTCTCAGCAGGCTAAGTGAACCGAAGGGAGATAGAGAACATGGCTGAAAACACCAACAACTCCGCGGTTCAGGAAACCGAAGAGGAGCTCACCAGCTACACCACCGAGACCAATGCAGGTGCTGGCACCGGTACCTCCGCGATCGAGCCGGGCTACGGCACCGGTCGTCGTAAGGAAGCCGTCGCCCGCGTGCGTCTGGTTCCCGGCACCGGCAAGTGGACCATCAACGGTCGCACCCTGGAGGAGTACTTCCCCTCCAAGCTGCTGCAGCGTGAGGTCAACTCCCCGATCGTCCTGCTCAAGCTCGAAGGCAAGTTCGACGCAATCGTCCTCGTTGACGGCGGCGGCACCACCGGCCAGGCCGGCGCCATCCGTCTCGGCGTGGCTCGCGCCCTGAACGCCATCGACCGCGATGCCAACCGCGCCACCCTGAAGAAGGCTGGCTTCCTGACCCGCGACGCTCGCGTCGTGGAGCGCAAGAAGGCCGGTCTGCACAAGGCACGTCGTGCACCGCAGTTCTCCAAGCGTTGATTTCGCTTATCGGCAGGAACCCCTCGAAGGAAGCCCTTCGAGGGGTTCCTCGCATATTTGGGCGCTGAGTGCCTGAAAGTGCCTGTATCTTGCCTGCCAGTTGGACGTCCGCGGCCATCAGCACCTATATCGGGCATCCATATCGTACGGGGCCGGTGTTTTCCCGTTCCTCCCCTGAGGAAACGTAGAAGGCACCGGCCCCGTATGCGATTGCATGCAAGCAGTTAGGCGAAGTCGGTCTGGCGCATGATCGTGATGCTCATGGACGGCACCGTCCATATATTCGCGTTCGTCGGTGACGTACTGCTATCGGTCTGTTTGTTATCGGCGGGCTTGCTGTGACGATGCGCCTGCAATATGCGTTGCTGCACCGCACTGTGGGCCAGAAGGCGGTATACGCGCGTTTTACCGGTCAGCCCGGGCAATGTGACGGTATCGGTGATGTCTTCGGTACGCGCATACGGTTTGGCGGCCGGCTGCTGTTCGGCATCGTCCTGTTCGGATTGCACGGTCTGAATCACCTGCCCGATGCGGGTGTCTTTTGGCACGAAATGCGTCCAGGTGGAATCCTCGTTGGATAGATCCACCTTTTCCACGTTCGTTCCCTTGGCAGGGCGGGCACCGGTGGTTTCGGCGGAGCACCAGAGCGGTTGCCATTCGGTATCGGTAGGCAGATGGAACTGCATATCCTTGCGTTCCCCGTTGATCAGCAGGATCACATCGAGCTCGTTGAGGGACAACAGACGCATCGCGAAGCTGCGGATGCTTTTGTCGAACCAATCCTGCTCCTTCGGCGTTGTGCCGTTCGGCAGGAACCATTGCACGCGGCTCGATGGCTTCAACAGCCCGATTTGGCTGAGCCTGGTGAAGAAATCCTCATGATGGTACAAATCCAACGATTTGCGGATGGAGATGAGCTTGGAAACGGATTCCAGGCGGTGCGTTTCCGGTGTTTTGGTGCTGTGATACAGCCAATCCCATGTCAGCCAGGTGATGTCGTTGTCCTGACAGTAGGCGTTGTTGTTGCCGTTCTGAGTGTTGCCGAACTCGTCGCCGGCGAGAATCATCGGCGTGCCGAGCGAGAGCAGCACCATGCCGAGCAGATTCTGCGCGGCGCGTTCTCGTTTGGACATGATGACGGGGTCGTCGCTGGTTACACCGCTTTTTCCGCGTTGTCCACTTTGTTAAGCGGGCGCTAAAATTACGGCGTATATGCCGCGTCGTGAAAAACCGTATTTCTAAACCAAAAGTTTATGAATACTATATTGACAAGATTCGTCAAACATGCTTTAATAACATGCGGCGGTTTAGAGATTCTAAACTTTCGGTTTACAATGTCTGTTTCGCAAATACGGGAGGCGATAATATGCTGGAAATAGGCGAAAAGATAAAGCGCAGGCGTGTGAGCCTCGGCCTTACGCAGGAGGAGCTTGCCGCGCGGGTGGAGCTTTCCAAAGGCTTTATCTCCCAGGTGGAGCGGGACCTGACCTCCCCTTCCATCGCCACGCTTACGGATATATTGGAAGCGCTGGGCATGAGCCTGGCGGATTTCTTCAGCCAGGAGGACACAAACGAAAAGGTCGTGTTCGGGGCGGACGATGTGTTCGTTAAGGAGGATGAGGACGCGGGCCATTCAATACATTGGCTTATACCAAACGCCCAGAAGAACTCCCTGGAGCCCATACTTGTAACGCTGCAAAGCGGGGGCAAAACATGGGAGCAGGACCCGCACGAGGGCGAGGAGTTCGGCTATGTTCTGCTTGGCGGCATAACGCTGCACATAGGCGGGGAAACGTTCAAGGTAAGGAAGGGGTCAAGCTTTTGCTTCAAGCCCACCGCCGTACACTATATTTCAAACGATACCAAGCGAGAGGCTAAGGTGCTGTGGGTTTCCACGCCGCCCAGCTTTTAATATTAAATCAGGAAGGTAACAGGAAATGTCAAAGCATCTTATAGATCTTGTGGATATACGCAAAACCTACGGCGAGGATGACGCGCTCAAGAACATTAACCTTTATATAAGGGACGGCGAATTTCTTACGCTGCTTGGCCCTTCCGGCTGCGGAAAGACCACTATGCTGCGCCTTATAGCGGGCTTCACCATGAGATCGGA
>ERZ1106954.2888-NODE-2888-length-11479-cov-4.132616_pt1 | contig 11479 bp, 8 predicted proteins | sample MGYA00403678_ERZ1106954 | MGnify/ENA primary metagenome ERZ1106954 (study PRJEB35170, sample SAMEA104062445) | human gut metagenome | biome: human gut; feature: human-associated habitat; material: faeces | place: Denmark | collected 2012-08-20 ... | reverse complement strand
CCGCCTGACAGATGCCATAATCGTAATTTTTAGAATTACTGTCTTATGAGCACCCATGCTGCGGCGGGGGCTTTCTTTTGATATTATCCGGGGACTGTTCAATGGGCTCTGCTGTTCCATTTTTCAAATATCCAGTGGATGAGGGGCGCGGCGGCGAACATGTTCCAGAAGAAGGCCATGGGGAAGTTTTTTATGACCGTTCCCGCCCAAATGGCCGGCAGCCGAAATAGCAGCTGGCCACCCAAAATGACTTGAAAAAGGATGGACGCGATAAGGCTCATAAGGGGACACATGACCAATATGGTGCCGGCCTGGCGCATAACGCGGCAGAAATAGGGGTTATCCTTGTCGGGGGCACAGTATTTTGCCATAAAGGCGGCCCCGGCCCGATTGCCGACAAAATTGGAGACGATAAAAACAATCACACTCATCCCCACTGCTTCCTTCAGTGCTTCGAGAAACACCGGATAAGTGATGGACGAAAAGCCCTGTCCCACGGTTAGATTGTAACCCATGCGGATGGCGATATTGTAAACCTCCATGCCATATGCCATAAAAAATGACATCAATATCCCGAATACGATCCTTTGTGTTTTGGTCTTTGGCATTTTACTGCCCTCCTGTAAAAGAAATAATAAAGAGCGTAATCTTTTGCACTTGCAATAGACTACGCCCATAGGACTTATTTCTATTAGAAGAGATGCTGCGGAATTTTAGATCACACTTTTTACGAGGAATAGTATAGCACGCTTTTTCCCCGGATGTAAGTCTTTTTTGCGGGCTTTCCTTAAAAGGCGACCCGGCCGGGGCATTTCCGCCGCATAAAGGCGGGGAATTCCTCCAGGGCGCCCTTGGTGAAGGCGGTCTTCTCCAGCAGCAGGGCGGTTTTGCCGGGGAGCTCCAGCAGATAAAGCCGGGGGCTCTGACGGACGGCTAAAATCTGCTCGTAGCGAAGGTCCCCCTCGGAATCTTCCTGATGGTTGTGGACAATGACCTTATCCTCATAGAAGCAGAGGGTGGCGGTGACCTCACTGCCGTATTTCTTAAAATTGCGCTTGGCGATCTTGAGCGCGACCCGCGCGGGCGCGCCGTAGGTGGTCATAACCAAAGCAAAGGCCAGCACGGCGAAGGCCGCCAGCAGCAGAAGCCCGGCCCACAGACTGATGCCCCGCCGGGCAAGATCCCAAATGGCGGCGGCGACCGCCAAAACCGCCGGGATGATGCCGACCAGCAGGCTCCACCGGGGGACGGTGGCCCGGGCCATTTCGGTTAGGTTCTGTCGGGTGAGGGTGGTGGTATTCTCAAAGATGCTTTCCATGGCGTCCTCCGGTCTTTTGGGTAAGAATAGTGGGAAAAGGCTCCCCCATCGCCCGATGAGGGAGCCGGCCAAATGTTACACTTATTCGAGGTTCTTCTTGAGAGTCTCCAGCTCCTCCCACAGCTTGGCGGGCAGACGCTCGCCGATGGAGGTATAGAAGCCTTCGATGTTCTCAGCATCCTCGCGCCACAGGGCCTTATCGACGCTGAGCAGCTCATCCAGCATCATGTGGGTGAACTCCTTGCCGTCGTTTTCCAGACCCTCGATATCGATATCCTTGACATAGGGCAGATAGCCGATTTCGGTCTCGCGGGCGCTGACCTTGCCTTCGCAGCGGGCGAGGATCCAGTCAACAACGCGGAGGTTGTCACCAAAGCCGGGCCAGATGAAGTTGCCGTTGTCGTCGGTGCGGAACCAGTTGACGTGGAAGATCTTCGGAGCGTGAGGAATAATCTTGCCCATGTCAAGCCAATGCTGCCAGTAGTCGCCCATGTTGTAGCCGACGAAGGGACGCATTGCCATCGGGTCGCGGCGCACGACGCCGATCGCACCCGATGCGGCTGCTGTGGTCTCGGACGCCATGATGGAGCCGACGAAGGTACCGTTCTGCCAGCTGGTGGACTGGTATACCAGCGGAGCGGTCTTGGCGCGTCTGCCGCCGAAGATGATAGCGGAGACGGGAACGCCCGCGGGGTTGTTGAATTCCTTGGAGAGGCAGGGGCAGTTGACTGCCTTTGCAGTGAAGCGGCTGTTGGGATGAGCACCCGAGGTGTTGATCTTGTCAGCCTTGTCATACTTGGTGTAATCCCACTTCTCGCCCTTCCAGTTGAGAGCGTTCTTGGGAGGATTGTTGTCAAGGCCTTCCCACCATACGGTGTTGTTGTCAAGGTTGTGGCACACGTTGGTGAAGATGGTGTCCTTCATGCAGGTGTGGAGAGCATTCGGGTTGGACTTTTCGTTGGTGCCGGGGGCAACGCCGAAGAAGCCGTTCTCGGGGTTCATAGCCCAGAGTCTGCCGTCCTTGCCTATGCGCAGCCATGCAATGTCGTCACCGACGGTCCATGTCTTGATGCCCTTCTTGCGGTATACCTCGGGCGGAATGAGCATTGCGAGGTTGGTCTTACCGCAGGCAGAGGGGAACGCGGCGCAGACGTACTTGGTCTCGCCGTTCGGGAATTCGACGCCGAGGATGAGCATGTGCTCGGCCATCCAGTTTTCCTTGCGGCCGAGGTAGGAAGCGATACGCAGAGCGAAGCACTTCTTGCCGAGGAGCACGTTTCCGCCGTAGCCGGAGTTGACAGACCAGATGGTGTTGTCCTGCGGGAAGTGGCAGATGTAACGGTTGTTCTCATCGAGCTGAGCCTTGGAGTGCAGACCCTTGATGTAGTTGTCGCTGTCGCCGATGGCGTCAAGCACATCGTTGCCGACGCGGGTCATGATGAGCATGTTGAGCACGACGTAGATGGAGTCGGTAAGCTCGATGCCGTACTTTGCGAAGTCGGAACCGACGATACCCATGGAGTAGGGGATAACGTACATGGTTCTGCCCTTCATGGAGCCGCGGTAGATCTTTTTCAGTCTCTCGTAGCACTCGGAGGGTTCGATCCAGTTGTTGATGTTGCCGGCTTCTTCTTTTGTGGGGGTGCAGATGAAGGTTCTGCCCTCAACGCGCGCGACATCGTTGATGGCGGTGCGGTGCAGGTAGCAGCCGGGCAGAAGCTCCTGATTGAGCTTTATCATTTCGCCGGTCGAGCAAGCCTCGGCACGAAGCTTTTCAGCCTGTTCCTCGCTGCCGTCGATCCAGACGATCTTGTCGGGGCAGGTCATGTCAGCCATTTCCTTGACCCAGTCAAGAATGTACTTGTTGTTGGTCATGTGTTTTCTCCTTTGATTTATGTATTGTTATATTTTTAACAATAGGGTTCGCCAGTAGAACATTTTCGTATATATTCTACATCAAAACGCCTGATTTTTCAAGCGGAAAATCAAATGTTACACTTTATTAATACTCGATCTGTGTGGCTCTGAAAAATATATACATAATGCACACAAAATGCTCCGGCGGTGACCTTGAAAATTATGCTGATTAAATGTATAATATAATATCATGTGAACAAGGAGTTTCGTCATGCCCGAAGAGAGATATATCGATCATCGCCGTGTATATGTGTCAAAGACCGCCGGGCGGCTGCGCGGTGCAGCGCATTTTATCGGCAGATTTTTCTCGCGGCGCAATGTAGCGCACGCTTTTCGCACTGTCACGGGCGGATTTCGCGGATATGCCGCGTTTTTTGCCGCGCTTTTTGTCGTGCAGCTCGTTTTTTGGTCGGGCATGGCATTCGCCGATATGAGACTCGCGACCGCCAAAAAGGAGGCTTATGACGCCGCCGACTGTCATGTGATAGTGGACGGCATCAGCGATTCCGAAAAGTCAGCCATCGAAAACGGCAGGCTGTGGGTGGCACAGCACCTTGAGCCGTCGGAGAGGATGTACGAGTCGTATACATTCGAAAAATACTATGCGGACGGTGTGAAGTATGAAATGCGCATCCTGCTCGACAGCGATTCGCGCAGCCGCGCCGACGATTTTATAAGCTATTATTCGGTAAGCGGGGCGGAGACGCACACTTATTACACCGAGCGCATCACGCTCGTCGAGGCGGCTGCCGCGCAGACCGCGGCGGGGAAGAGAGCATTCTTCCTCATTTCGCTCCTGCTGTCGGGAGCGGCGCTCATGATCCTCTTCAACATCCGCACGAATCACTTCAAATTCCGCTACGGGATATACATGGCGTTCGGCGCGGACTTCGAAAAGCTGTTCGAGACTGCCGCATGGGAGCTTTTCATGATAGCGGCGCTGACCTTTATCCCCGCCATGGCTGCGGGCGTCGGTCTGACGGCGCTGCTTTGCCTGCCGCGCGGCGCTGCGTTTGCCGCATCGTGGACAGGGCTGCCGCTGGCATTTCTTTGGAACTTCGGCGTCGTGCTTATCGCAACGGCACTGCCGGTGCTCGTGCTGTCGAAAAAAGCGCCGGTGACGCTTCTGACCGCTGAGGACAATTCAAACCTTGTCTCGTCGCTGCGGCGTTCGGCATATATATTCGGAAAGCGCTTTCCCGAGACCTACGAGCTTTACGGCATTTTCCGCTTCCGCCGCTATTTTGCGGGGCTTCTGCTCGGGGCGGTGGCTTTCAGCACCGTATTTCTCGGCGGTGTGTTCCTGCGCGACAGAGAGGTGCATAAGGATGCCGTTCCGTCGGCGCAGTTCGGAATATCGGTGCCGGAGGGGATCGACGAGGTCGATCTCGATCTTGCGGGCACCGTCGCGGGCGTAGATCACCTCATGTGGGACAACTCGGTAAGCGCCGCGGCGTGGCAGAACCACGTCGTGCTGACCGCAGCCGAGGCGGGCAGCCGCAGCTATGTTTCCACGACGGCGCAGGACGGCGAGAGCATTGCGACAAACGTGTTCAGATATTCGGCGCTCGACGAACGCCTTATCGAAACCGTGACCGGACACGGGCTGTGGAAGATTGAGGGCGATCTCGGCTCGGTGCTCTCCGACGACCGCACGGTGGCTGTCAGCAATTACATACTCAACAAAAAGGCGCTGAATATCGGCGTCGGCGACAAGCTCCGTCTTGCCGTATTCAGGTCGTCAAATGCCGGGATCGACACAACCGTGACCGACCCGCGCATCGTGCTCACCAATCAGATTCTCTACGGCAATTTTGACTATATAGACGTCACCGTCGGCGCCGTCGTCGATACCGGTGAGGCGGAGGACAGCTTTATGATAGGCGTTTCCCCCGCCATATATGCCGCGGTCACGGGCAGCGAGCCGCAGACGCAGCTGGTGCGCGTTTATCTCGAGGACGGGCTCGACCGCAACGGCGTGCGTGAGGTGTTCCGCGAGCTGCGCCGCAGGTTTGCTTACTACGGCAAATACGATATATACGATTATCAGTCCGACGTTTACGGGACGGTCGAAAAAATGACGAGCCTTACGGACATCATGCCGGTGCCCGCGATAGCGGCGCTGCTGCTTTCGCCTCTTGTGTGGTTCTTCTCGCAGTCTGTGTTCTTCTCAAAGCGCGAGGGCGAGTTCCTTATGCTTCAGTCCTTCGGCGCGACGGACAAAAAGATAAAAAAGCTTCATCTTTTCTCGGGCGGCGCGGTGGCGCTCGCCGCGTTTGCCGCAAGTGTCGTTCTGTGTGCGCTGACGGGGTATCTCATGTTCATGCTGCTTGACAACTGGCTGCCGAAATACGGCTTTATCAGTGCGGTGCGGTATGATTTCGGGCTGCCGCTTGCGGCGTGCGCGGTGTGCCTCATCGTTTCGGCGGCGTGCGGCTTTGCCTCGTCGCTGGTGCCGTATTCGGCATATATAAAAAAGCGCGAAAAAACAGTGCGCTCACAGCTCGGCGAATGAATCCGAAAGGCAGGGTGAATGATATGCAGGAAAAAAGAATAATACTTGAGGCGCGCGACGTGATAAAGCAGTACCGCCAGTACGACACGGTGGTAACTGCGGTGAACAGAGTCAGCTTTGACGTGTATGAGGGCGAATTCGTGGCGATAATAGGAGCGTCGGGCTCGGGCAAGAGCACGCTGCTTCATATCTGCGCTGGGCTCGACCGTCCCAATTCGGGCAGAGTCACCGTGCGCGGCAACGACATAACCTCAATGCCGGCGGATGAGCTTGCCGAATTCCGCGGGAATTATATCGGAATGATCTTTCAGAATCACAATCTGATAGCTCAGTTCACGGCGCTCGAAAACATACTCATCCCCACTCTCATGTGCAACAAGCCCGATTTCAGCTACGAGGAGCATCTGAAAAAGCTCGTTGCCACCCTCGGCATCGGCGACCGTCTGCACCACCTGCCGAGCGAGCTTTCGGGCGGTCAGCAGCAGCGCGTTGCGATAGCGCGTGCGCTCATAAACCGTCCGCAGGTCGTGTTTGCCGACGAGCCGACCGGCAACCTTGACCGCAAAAACGCCGACGAGGTGCTCGAGCTTCTTCTCCGCACGAAGGAGGTGTTGGGGCAGACGCTCATCATGGTCACGCACGATATGTCGATAGCGGAACGCGCCGACCGCATACTTTCGATGGAGGACGGCTGTCTTGAGCCGTACAGAGGAAGAAATTGACCGCGGAAAGGCAAAATTTGCGCCGGCGGTATAGACAAGCACCGAAATTTGTGATAAAATAAAAAATAATTTATTTTCATTTTCAAGGCGGCAAAAGCTGCCGCGATATGACGAGAGGTCAGCATGGATTACAAGCGTTTAGCAGAGCTGCTCTTTCCGGATGTCACGATGACTCCCGAGGAGCTGGAGGAAAAATATCCGCCGCGCAACCTGCCGGAGGGGGCCAAGGTCACGCGTTTTGCGCCCAGCCCCACGGGGTTCGTTCACATCGGCGGTGTATATCAGACCATGGTGGGCGAAAGGCTTGCGCACCAGTCTGGCGGCGTGTTTTATCTCCGCATAGAGGACACCGACGCGAAGCGTGAGGTCCCCGGTGCCGCCGAGGGGCTTATCAACGCGCTGGCACGCTACGGTATCCGCTTTGACGAGGGCGCCGCGATAGGAGAGAACGGCGAGATAATCGACCGCGGCGATTACGGCCCCTACAAGCAGAGCCTGCGCGGGGATATCTATCACGTATATGCAAAAAAACTTGTCTCCGAGGGCAAGGCGTACCCCTGCTTTACGACCGAAGAGGAGCTGCGTGCGCTTGAGGCGGTCGATAAAAAGGCGGAGGTAAAATCACGCGAGTGGACCGAGGAGACCGAAGCCGAGCAAAAGGCGGCGATGAGACGTCTGCGCGAATTCACGATAGAGGATGTTGAGCGTAATCTTGCCGCGGGCAACAGGTTCGTGCTGCGCATTCTTGCCGACGGCGACCCCGAAAAGAAAACGCCCTTTACCGATCTTGTCAAGGGCAAGCTCGAGATCCCCGAAAACGACGAGGATTTCGTGCTGCTCAAGAGCGACGGTATACCGACATATCACTTTGCACACGCTGTGGACGACCACCTTATGCGCACGACGCACGTCATACGCGGCGAGGAGTGGCTGCCGAGCGTGGCAAAGCACATCCAGCTCTTCCGTTATCTCGGCTTCAGACTGCCGAAATATCTGCACACCGCGCAGATAATGCGCCTTGACGAGAACGGCAACAAAAAGAAGTTCTCAAAGCGCGATCTCGGCGCGAATATGAACGACTACGAGCGCGACGGCTATGCCCCCGCTGCGGTGTCCGAATATCTGCTTACCGTTCTCAACTCCAACTTTGAGGAGTGGAGGATGCAGAACCCCGACAAACCCTTTACCGATTTCAAATTTGATATAAAGAAGATGTGCGCATCGGGCTGCCTTTTTGACCGCGCAAAGATCGAGGATGTATCCAAAAACGTCGTATCCCGCATGAGCGCCGACGATGTTTACACTCAGCTTGCGGGCTGGGCAAAGGTATACGATCCCGATTTCTTCGCGCTGCTCGACCGTGACCCCGCCTATGCAAAGTCGATACTTGCCATAGGACGCGGCGGAAAGAAGCCGCGCAAGGACTACGGCCTCTGGAGCGAGGTCAAGGCGTTCGTGAGCTTTTTCTACGACGAGCTGTTCACGCGCGAGGACGCGATACCCGAGAGCTTTGACCGTGCGGATGTGAAGGCGGCGCTCGTCGCATTTGCCGATACGCTCGACTATGCAGACGATCCCAACGCATGGTTTGAAAAAATAAAGAAGATAGCCGCAGACCTCGGATATGCCGCGGATATGCGGCAGTACAAAGCCGATCCCTCGGCGTTCCGCGGCAGCGTTGCCGACGTGAGTATGTTCATCCGCGTCGCGGTCACCGGCAGGATGAACTCCCCCGATCTTTATACCGTAATTCATATTCTCGGCGCCGACCGCACCGTCTCACGCGTGCGCGGGCTTGCCGAATCGCTCTGATCCCATCAGAAAGGTCGTATTCAGAATGGAAAACAAGGAAGAAATGAAAAACGAAGCCGTGACCGGTGAGATAAGCGGCAACTTCATCCATGATATAATAGATGAAGACCTCCGGAAGGACCCGAACCTCAAGATACACACCCGCTTTCCGCCCGAACCGAACGGATATCTGCACATCGGCTCGGCAAAGGCTATACGCATAAACACGCAGGTCGCAAAGAAGTACGGCGGGCTGTTCAACCTTCGCTATGATGATACGAACCCCGTCCGTGAGGGCGACGAGTATGTAAAATCGATATACGAGGACCTTTGCTGGCTCGGCTGCGAACCGAACGGCGGCGTTTTCTACGGTTCGGATTACTTTGACAAGTGCTATGAGTTTGCCGTAAAGCTCATAAAGGACGGCAAGGCATACGTTGACGATCTCAGCGCCGAGGAAATGAAGGAATACCGCGGCACGCTCACCGAGCCGGGCAGAGAATCGCCCTGCCGTAACCGTTCAGTCGAGGAGAACCTTGACCTTTTCGAGCGCATGAAGAACGGCGAGTTCCCCGACGGCTCGCACACTCTCCGCGCAAAGATCGATATGGCGTCTCCCAATATGAATATGCGCGACCCCGCGATATACCGCATAGTTCACACCTCGCATCACCGCCAGGGCGACAAATGGTGCATCTACCCGCTCTACGACTACGCGCATCCGATACAGGACGCGCTCGAGGGCATTACGCACTCGCTCTGCTCGCTCGAATTCGAAAATCACCGCCCGCTTTATGAGTGGGTCGTTGACAACATCGGCTTTGATCCCAAGCCGAAGCAGCGCGAATTTGCGCGTCTCAACGTCACGCACACCGTGATGAGCAAGAGATATCTGCGTCAGCTCGTCGAAACCGGACTTGTTGACGGCTGGGACGACCCCCGCATGCCTACCCTCTGCGGTCTGCGCCGCCGCGGGTACACACCCTCCGCGATATTTGATTTCGTTGACCGCGCGGGCGTTGCCAAGGCATACAGTGTGGTCGATATCGAGCTGCTCGAGCATTGCATACGCGAGGAGCTGAACAGGACCGCGCCGCGCCGCATTGCCGTTATGAAGCCGCTGCGCCTCGTCATCGACAATTATCCCGAGGACAAGACCGAATATTTCGACCTGCCCAACAACCCGCAGAACCCCGAGGCGGGAACGAGAAAGCTCCCCTTTACGCGCGAGATATATATCGATGCCGACGATTTTGCCGAGCTGCCGCCGCCGAAGTTCTTCAGACTGAAGCCGGATGGTGAGGTAAGGCTTATGGGCGCATATATCGTGAAGTGCACATCTGTCGAGCACGGTGCCGACGGCAGCATTGCCGCCGTTCACTGCACTGCCGATCTTGAGACCGGCAACGGCACCCCCGCCGACGGCAGAAAGATAAAGGGAACGATCCACTGGCTCTCCGCCGCGCACGCAAAACGCGCCGACGTGATGCTTTACGACTATCTCTTCACACTTGAAAATATCGACGATATGCCCGAGGGCAAGACCTACGGCGATTATCTCAACCCGAATTCCGCGACAAAGGTCGAGGGCTGCATGATCGAGCCGTCGCTTGCAGATGCGGCGCCCGGAGAGAGGTTCCAGTTCGTCCGCAACGGGTATTACGTCAAGGACACCAAAAACGCCGATACCTTCAACCGCATCGTCGGTCTCAAGGACAGCTACCCCAAAAAATAATGGCTGAAAAGGTGTATTCCATGCTGCCGGTGCTTATACCGGCAGCATACCTTGCCGTTATATCGGTCGTGTCGGTCGCCGTTACCGTATATGATAAATGGGCTGCAAAGCACCGCACCGACAGGCGCATACGCGAAAGCTCTCTGCTCGCTTTTTCGGTGCTCGGCGGTTCGGCGGCGATGTTCGTCACAATGCTGATAATAAGGCACAAGACAAAGCACCCGAAATTCATGATAGGTATCCCGGTCATCATGGCGGTGCAGGCGGCGCTCGTATGGTTTGCGGTGAAATACCTTCACATCGACATCGTGCTTTGAGGGCTCGTCGCCCGTATGCGCGTTTTTTCGCTTATTTTTTGCAATACCCCTTGAAAACAGGGGCGGATTGTGATATACTGAACATATAAATGCAGTGATGAAGTCTGCCGTCGCGCATAAGCGCCCAACAGAGAGACCGCCGCGGCTGAGAGCGGTCGTTCGCGCGCGCCGGCGTTTCGCTTCGGAGCAGGAAAGGTCAAAACGCAAAATGCGGTCCCTGCCGCAGCACTTGCGCCTGTAGCCCTTCCCGGAGGCGCCGTTATACGCCGATGAGTGCCGACGGATGTACCCACACCGTCGGAATTCGGGTGGTACCGCGGCTCTGTCCGTCCTGATCGTCGGACGGGCTTTTTTTATGCCGTTACGGTGCCGAAAAAACGGAAATAATAATCAAAAGGATAAACCGAAAGGAACGAAACCGAAAAATGAAAGAAATTCTTCAGAAGATCCGTTCGGAAGCGCTTGAACGGATAAACTCCGCCGACGCGGATCTTGAAGCGCTGAGAGTCCGCTACCTCGGCAAGAAGGGCGAGCTTACCGCCGTTCTGCGCGGTATGGCGGGACTTTCTCCCGATGAGCGCCCCGTCGTCGGTCAGCTTGCAAACAAGGTGCGTGCCGAAATAGAAAATGCGATAGCCGAGCGCACCGCCGTATACGCCGCGCGGCTCGCTCTCCTGCTCCTCAATGATCTCGCACGCGCGGATCTTGGGCGCGCCGGACAGGGTTCCTGCCGGGAGCACCGCCTCGATGGCGTCGCAGGCGTCGTACTGCTCTGCAATATCACCCTCGACCTGCGAGCAGATGTGCATGATCCTGGAGTAGCGGTGGATCATCATATAATCCGTAACCTCGACCGTGCCGACCCTGGACACGCGGCCGAGATCGTTTCGTCCGAGGTCGACCAGCATGTTATGCTCGGAAAGCTCCTTCTCGTCGGCGAGCAGTTCCCGCTCGAGCGCCTTGTCCTCTTCCTCTGTCTTTCCGCGCGGGCGGGAACCGGCGACCGGAAAGGTAGTCAGGCGGCCGTCCTGAAGGCGTACAAGCGTTTCCGGCGAGGAGCACATGATCTCGTCCCCGTCAACGGAAAGGAACACCATGTACGGCGAGGGATTGGTGGTGCGGAGCACGCGATACGCGGAAAGCAGGCTGTCTGCATAAGGGCTC
>ERZ1106954.2887-NODE-2887-length-11481-cov-4.889813_pt1 | contig 11481 bp, 8 predicted proteins | sample MGYA00403678_ERZ1106954 | MGnify/ENA primary metagenome ERZ1106954 (study PRJEB35170, sample SAMEA104062445) | human gut metagenome | biome: human gut; feature: human-associated habitat; material: faeces | place: Denmark | collected 2012-08-20 ... | reverse complement strand
GCCACAATAGATTTGAGCATCCGCCCACAAACGTCCGCGTTTTATACCCATCAAATCCTTTGCCTTTTGTCGTCTAGACTAGAAAAATCGCTCGAAATAACGCAACCGGCCTGCTCGCTTGAAGAAACCTAAGCCCGTAACGTAGATGTGCAAACTTCCGAAACGCCTTGCGCGGCATAGTGCGTATAAACTTCGTCAACCGCCTCAGAAATATCTGAGTATCGCGCCGGGTCAAAAGCATACGATGTCGCAGCTATACCCTGCACCCATTCGGAACGCGGATTAATTGAATAGCCACACAGCATCATCATACATGCATCTAGACCTGATTTCCCAAGTATCCGACGTATTGATGAGAGCATCGCGGGTCGCCCCTGCACCATCGTCGTCACCCCTATTAGCAGTATTTACCGTTTTTCTCTAAATGCGTATCGCCACCCTTAAGAATACGAAGTGTTTTATCCAGACCCGATTGTCCTCCATCTCAAACGAAGGGATAAGGAATCTCATCCGGAATCGGCAGTAACGGAGGATTCACAACGACAAGCGAAAAACATGAGTCATCTCTCAGAGGGGAGTAAAGGCTCCCCTCAAGCACCCCAGTTTCGTCATCCAAAGAGTTGATGGCAGTGTTTTTCTTACAAAGGTCGACAACAAAAGGGTTGATTTCTACAGATGTTACATCCATGCCACAGTTGGTAAGTATCAGGCCCTGTATTCTGGGGCCAGAACACAAATCGAGAGCCTTCCGTGCGCTCTGCGGTGTAAGGCGCCAATCTCAGCAAATCTGTCCCACAATACTGCGCTGAAGAACAAGACGGAACCCCTGAGCCAAACTCCCCTATACCTTATTAAGGCTAAGACAGGCAAGTTCACGCACCCGGCATATTCCAGAATAACATCCTATTGTTTTAGATGCTCTACAAGCATGAACAGCCGCGAATCGGAAAGATCTTCTAGTTTCGCCCCGACTGACCGCCAAGGGCCAAAATGGCCCCTCCATCCCCAGGCGACCGGCTCTGGCGCGCCGAGAAGCGTCCCCAAGTGCCGGCAGAAAAGGAACGTCCCTAACTGCCGGCTAGAGGGCACCGAAGAGAATGGCGTAGGTAGTGGATTCGCCGAGCTTGAGCTCGTCGCCGGGATTGAGTTGGGCGGAACGGCCGGGCTCGACCTGAATGCAGACGCGCGTGGCCCCGTTTACCACCACGGTTCCGTTGGTGGACGACAAGTCCTCGACGTGCCAGATATTTTGAGCATCGCACCAGATATGGGCATGGCGGGCCGAGACGTCGTCGCCGACGTCGGTGATATCGCCCTCCCCCGTTGCCAGCGCGCCGATCTCGACGCCTTCCTCACTCGGCTGAATCCAGCGCGGGGCGCTCACCACATAGCCGTTTTGCACGCGCAGCAGTCCCAGCGGATGCGCCGGCGCGACCTCGTGCTCGCCCGCGACCGAAGATGTGCTCAGCGAGCGCGGCGTCGACGTCGCGCCGCCACAGGTCGCATGAGCGTAGTCGATGGCATAGGTCACCGACGAACGGACATCTGCCGAGCAACCCACGGCGACAAACAGCACCAGGATGGCCTCGGCGCGCTCGGCGGGCATGAGTTCAGCCGCCTGCGACAGGCGCTCGAGCGCATTGCGATAGAGATTCGTGTCCTGGTGGCATTCCTCAAGCGCCCGCACCATGGGCTCGCCTGCGGGGCCGCACACCATATTGGTCACGGCCGCGGCGTCCATGGGATTGCGACGACGCAGGGCCAGCTGCGACATAATGCGCGCGGCCGAGGTGCCGTAATCGGCAAAATAACGTTCCTGCAGCGTGCCGACCGGCGCGCGCACGATAAAGCGCGAAACCCAGGAGCGATCGGCGGCACGGCTCTGCGGACTACGGCCGTCGGCGAGCGGGCGGCTCGAGAGCACCAGGCCGCACAGTTCGATATGGCTCAGGTGCGCTGCGCGCTTAAAGATGTCAAACATTGCCCCGCACGGGGTGAGCTCGGCTTGAGAAGCCATGGCTTAGCCCTCCTTGGTCGCAGAGATCGTGTCGGATACTTCGGCCGACCCGCCAAAGGTGCGGGCAGCCGCGGCTCCGCCGGCAAGCGGCGTCGCCATAGGAATTTTCGCACGTCGTGCTGACACGACGGGAGGCTCAAAGGCAAACCCCATCGCCAGCAAAAACCACGTGAGCGCATAGGTTGCAATTATGGCGGCCACCAGGCCACCCGCCACGGCATGCTGGGAAAACACAGCACATGCGAGTGCGGCCAGGGCCGGAACCTCGCAGGCAGAAAGGGCCAACACGCCCTGCAGGAATCCCGCACGGCGGTCGCGTGCCAAGGCCCCGGCAGCGATGCCCACCATGCCCGGCAGCGCCAACGCCAGCGCGGCGATAATGGCCGGCAGCTTCCCGGACCACATAAGCGGTCCCACGACGAACGTCACATGGGCGCCCGACGCCAACAGCGCCGCTGATACCACGACCACAGTCCAAAGCACGCCGCATACCGCCGTCGCACCAACCATCACCGCACGCCGGGCTGTGTGCCCCGATACCTCCATCGGGCACGGCATGAGCGGCTCGGCGCGAAGCGAGCGGGCGACATTTTGCGCATAGTGGTCGCAAAATGCCGAGAGCGCCGCCTCCACCGCAGCCGGCTCGGGACGATCTTCCTGATGGCAGGACAGGCAGGCCATCACCACATCGAACAGCTGGGCGTCGGCAAACGCCAGCGCATCGCGCAGATCCTCGGAATTTGGATCGAGCCCCAGCTGCTGAGCCTGTTCGGCCGCGGCAAGTGCCACATCGGGCTCGCGTCGCAGCAGCTGCGTCAAGTCGCAGCCGGGCGCGTGGGCGCCGACGGGATAATCGGGCAGCGTATCCATCTTGAGGCGATAAGGGCTGGCGATATCGCGCGTCTTTTTGCGCGAGCCCGAAGTACCCGACGCACCCGGCGCTACTTCGTACGGCGCGACACCGGCGATGAGCTCGTAGACCGTACTCGCCGCTGCATAGACATCGATCGCCGGCGACATGCGAAGCGTGCGCAGGTTGGGGATATCGTCGGTGAGCATCTCGGGCGGGGCGTAGGCCACCGTCGCGCGGCGCAACGTGGCATAGCGCTCGGTAAACGACGCCTTGCCGCCGGTGCCGGCCACCGCAGAGGCGGGCTCGAGCGCCAGCGACGAGCCAAAGTCGATCAAGCACAGGTCGAAGGTGCCTTCGGCAAGCTGTCGGTCGAGCGGCAGGCGCGCCGTGCGCACCATAATATTAGCGGGCGAGATATCGCGGTGGACAAAACCCTCGCCCACCAAGCTCATGCGGCAGAGCAGATCGAACAGGTCGCGACCCAGGCGCGCCGCCACGAGCGGCGACAGACGTCCGGCATCGTCCACGGCGAGTCGCGAACGCAAGCGGGCAAGCGTCTCGCCCTCGACCCATTCCATGACAATTGCAGGCACACCGTCGACCTCGCCCCAGCCATAGAGGCGGGGAAAGCCCTTAAGGCCCGAAAGGGCACGATGGCATTCATATTCCTCGCGAAACGCCGCCTTGAACTTGGTGACCAGCGCCTCGTGGGCGACATCGTCATCAAATTCGTCGCGCGTTGGCAAGATGAGCTGCTTGAGCGCCACGGCCTCGCCCTGCGCGTTGACGGCACGCGTCACACGGCCGATACCGCCGCGGCGCATGGTGGCATCATCGGCAAACAGCATCGTAAAACGGCGCAGGTAGGCGGGAAGCTCGTCCGTGCCCAGGGCGACGGCCGGCTCAAACCCGTCGACGCGCGCCAGGCGCAGGCCCACCATGGGATCACGGTTGAGCGACTGGGCTGCCGTAGAAGCGAGGTCGTTCGTCATAGGGCGATCGCCGCCACATTGGTGTTGAAGTTGTTGAGCGCGACGTCGTCATCGCCGTAATGTCCCACCCATTGGCACAGGTTGGTATAGCAGCCCCACAGATTGGCATACTGCCGATACCACTTAGATTTGGTCGAGAACCTTTGTCGACCGAACTCGGCACGGATAACAAACATGTCATTCGCCAGGGTGTCGCACGGTCCGGTATCGCCCGTGGCGTTATAGGTCGAAACCACGCTATTGGCGCGGGCGACATAGCCATCGAGCATATTGCACTTGGTCACGAGCCAGCTGTGGATACTCTCTTCCTCGGCAACCGAGAGACCACCCGAACCCGTGTCGCCACCGGCGCCGCCGTCCGTCGAGCCACCACTCGAAGATCCACCGCCAGAGGCGGAGCCCGAACCGGAGCCGCCGCTCGAGTTCGACGAATCGGAGCTGGAGCCAGACGAACCGGAGCCGCCAGGTTTCCCCGACTGCTGCGTATCCTGACCCTTTTGCTGCTCGGCCTTGTTTACGACGGCCGAAACGCTGTTATCGGAAAGATGATGGATAATCTTGGTGTTGGTGAGCACGATGGTCTTGCCGTTTGCCAGCGTAACCTCGTTGTCCGATGTTTCGGGACTGTCCGCATCGTCGCCACCGAACACAATGTGCGAGACCACGCTCGCCCACGTATATCCGGTTGTCGTTCCCAAGTCGCTTTTGGCCTTGCGCCCTATATGCAGCTCGCGCGCAGCATGCGCCTGCACCATGGACGGCACCGTCATGCCATAAGCCGAAACACCGGCTATGACCGGCACGAGCGAGCAAGACAGCAGCACATACGCCCGAGGCGCCAGGCCCAGCCGGCATCGCATGCGCACCGCGGCGCCATGCTTTGTCTGAGTGTCCCCGGGCCGCATGCGTTCTCCTCCAACAAAAACACGCCGCTTAAAAGCGGCGCATTCTTTCATATTCACATTTGAGTGTATCAGCGAACCCAAAAGGTTGCGCAACGAATGGGCAAATACGAGGTGCAGACGGACCCATCCACGCGATAAGCGGATGAAAAGCAGGTTTGTTGAACAACAAATGCATGAACGCGCGCCCAATTATGAGTGCCCCGTGCGGCAGGCCGACGGGACATGCCGTGGAGCTGACGCCGCCTAGATCGCGCGGCGGGCCTCGATAGCGCGGCCAAGCGTAAGCTCGTCGGCATACTCCAAGTCGCCGCCCACGGGAAGGCCGCTCGCAAGACGCGATACCTCAACGCCCAATGGCTTGATGGTGCGAGCAAGGTAGCTCGCCGTGGTCTCGCCCTCAATGTTGGGGTTGGTGGCGATAATGACCTCGTGGATGTCCTCGTGGCCCAGGCGCGCCAGCAGCTCGCGGATATGCAGCTGCTCGGGACCGATCTTGTCCATGGGGCTGATCACGCCGCCCAGCACATGGTACAGGCCATGGTAGCTGCCCGTGCGCTCGATTGCCTGGACGTCGCGCGGCTCGCCCACCACGCAAATGCGAGTGGTATCGCGCATCGGGTCCTGGCAGATGGAGCACTCGTCGGCCGTGGCGTAGTTAAAGCAACGGCTGCAAAAGTGGACCTCCTGCTTGACCTCCAGGATGGCCTCGGCCAGGCGGCGGGCCTCCTCGGCATCGGCCTCGAGCAGGTAATAGGCGATGCGCTGGGCCGACTTGGGACCAATGCCCGGCAGACGACCCAGTTCATCGAGCAGTTTTTGCAGACTATGGTTGGCGCTCATATATATGCGTGTCTTAGAACGGCATGCCCGGGATGTTGAGGCTGCCGGTGATGGCGCCCATCTGCTTGTTGGCGAGCTCGTTGACGCCGCGGACGGCCTCGTTGACAGCAGCCATGATCATGTCCTGCAGCATATCGACGTCCTCGGGATCGAGGGCATCGGGATCGATGGTGAGGTTGACGAGCTCCATCTCGCCGTTAACGGTCACCTTGACCATGCCGCCGCCGGCAGAGGCGTCGACGGTCTGGGACTTGAGATTCTCCTGCGCGGCGGCAAGCTGCTCCTGCATCTTGCGAGCCTGCTTCATCATCTGCTGCATGTTCATACCGGCCATGATGGCTCCTTTACGTGCGGCCGCGCAACGAGCTGCAAGGGCAGCCGGGGCGCGGCGGGACTTTCAAACTCAAAAATCGTACCACGGCGCGCGGCCAGCGAGCGGGGCGGACGTGTTACCTCAGTCGATATACATGTCCTCCAGCGCAGGCCGCGCCTAAAGATTATGCAAGGTCGAATAATTCGCATCTGCATAATATCGAAAGCTAAATCTTGTAGAGCCGGAACCCGGCATTTTCCGCATCCAGCTAGATACCAAAATGCCGGACCGCCGCTCGAGGTGGCGCTCATGACGGCATGGTAAAATTTGATTGTCAAAGATAGCAATCTGGAGGTGCCCCATGAATGCCCCCGACGCGCTCCAAAACATCCGCTCAAAACACCCCGTTGCATATGTGGTTCTCTATCTCTTTGTCGGCTGGGCATTGCTGGTTGTCATCACCCATGCTATAGCCTTTGGAGCAGAACTGCTGGTAGCCAGCTCGGACCAGCCCGTCGTCAAATGGGAAACGACCGATGAGTGCACCGATGGAACCCGAACCATTTACTACAACAGCCCGTCCCTCTACCAAGAGCTCAAGGTCAAGATAAAGGACTCCAAGATTGTCGATGCCGAACTAGGCTCTTTATCGACAATCGGAGCAACCGTCAACGCCGAGCAAGTCGAGTACACGGACAGCCATGCGACGTATCGTATCGACCTCAGCATCCTAGGCCGCCCGTCACGCACCTGTCTACTCGAATGCGATATACGCGACACCACACTACACATGTCCGAAATACAGATGCGCCCGGACAAAGAGAGCTCTTCTTGAGCAGTATGCCCGCCAACTCGGTTACTCCACCGGTTTGAAGATGGTGGCTTGGCCGAAGACGCTGCGGATGAGAGCCTTGGCCTCGTCCTCGGTCTGCGGGATGCTCGGGGCTGCGCCTTGATGGCCGAAGGGGCTGCCCGCGCCGGGGTTGGACTCCCAGGGAGCTGCAGGAGCGTCCTCCTCTTTGGGGGCAGTTGCAGCGGGCTTGGGCGCGGACGCCGCACCCGGCACGTCGAACGGGGGCAGATCATCCCCGCCGGCATCGACAGCAAAACCGCCGACCATGGCATCGTCGTAGGGAACCTGCTCGGATTCCCACGGAGCGGACTGCGCAGACGGCTGAGCCTTGGGAGCGGCAGAGCGCTCGGGCGCACGGGGCGCTGGCTCGGTCGGGAGCTTGCCCGTGGCAGGAGCGCCGGCAGGGTTGTCGGAGCGCAGCCAGGGGGCCTTAGCCAGGTCGGATGACTTAGACGCAGGCGCGGCGGCGGGCTTGGGCGCGGGAGCCGGAGCAGCAGATTTGGGCGTAGCGGGCTTAGGCGCCGACGGGGTCGGTGCCATCACCGGCGTCGCTTGCTGCTGCGGAGCGCTGGCGCTCGAGGATACAGGGGCCGCCGAGGACACGGGTTGCGGGTCCGCAGATGCCGCAGCCCGTGCAGATGGAGAATGCTCCTCATGTTGAGGAGCCGGCGTGCCACCTCCATCCAGGACGTAGTCGACGGTGCGACGACCGAAGACCGCGCAGACCGTCGGCAGGACCACCGACTGCGTATCGGCGCGACCGAGCATCTTAATGGCAAAAGTCGAACCCGCGGGGAACGAGACCGTGAGCTTGGAGCCGTCGTCGGCCGTGGCGCGGGCGTTGAGCAAAAGGCCTGCATAGGAAGCCTGACGAGCCTTGACGCGCTCGACGACCTCGGCCCATTTGCGCTGGAGCTCGCCGGCGTCCTCGACCGCGGGGGTCTCGGCAGCACCGGCGGCGGCAACCTGGGCGGCAGTGTTGGTCTGGGGCTTAGGTGCCGGCACGGTCGATGCAGCGGGCGCGGGAGCCGGAGCCGCGGACTTGGGCGCAGGCTGGGCAGCCGGAACAGCAGCGCCGCGGTCCCAAGGCATGCCACCCTGATGCGCGGACGTAGCAGCGGGGGCAGCGGATGCCGCCGGGACGGCAGCACGAGCGCCCGAAATGAGCGTCGGCTGCTGGGCGGCAGCGGGTACGGATGCTGCAGGCGCGGCGGCCTGAGCAGCCGCCACGCTCGCCGGCACGGCGGCATTGGCAACCATGGCCTCCAGGCGTGCCACGCGCTCGGCCAATGCCTCAATCGTTAAATCAGCCTCAGGACGCGCCAGACGCGTGCAGGCGATCTCGAGCACCAGGCGCACGTCGCTCGCACCCCTCATCTCCAAGGCGGCATCGTCGAGCACCGTCAGCACGCGAGCCAGACGATCGGCAGGATGCTCGCCAAAGGCAGCGGCCTCGGCAGCAAGCGCCTCGGCCTGCTCAGCACCGCCCTCAAACAACTCGGCACGGGCACCGGCAACGCAGGCAACATACACGTCGCGCACGTGCGCCACCAGGTCGCGCGTCAGTTCCAGCAGATCGTTACCTTCCTCGACCTGCGCGCGAATAAGCCCATAGAGCTCGGCGACATCACGATCGGCAATGGCGCGCGTAAACTCTCCCAGAATCTGGTCCGAAACTTCGCCCAAAAGTGAGCGGGCATCGTCCGCATGCACGGTGCCGTTGCCGAAGACGCTCAGCTGCTCCAGCGTGGAGAGCGCATCGCGCATGCCGCCCTTGGCATGGCGCGCCACGATGGCAAGCGCCTCGTCGTCGTAGTCGAAGCCCTCCTGCTCGCACACGTATGCCAGGCGGCGCTCGATATCCTCGTTACCGATGCGGTGGAAATCGAAGCGCTGGCAGCGCGAGAGGATGGTCTCCAGAATCTTTTGCGGGTCGGTGGTGCACAGCACAAAGATCACGTGCGCCGGCGGCTCCTCGAGCGTCTTGAGCAGCGCGTTAAACGCCGCCGTCGTGAGCATGTGAACCTCGTCGATGATATAGATCTTGTACTTGCCACGCACCGGGGCAAAGTTAACGGAGTTGATGATCTCCTCGCGCACATTGTCCACGCCCGTGCGGGAGGCGGCATCGAGCTCGTAGACATCGGGGTGGTTACCCTCGGCAATGAGCTCGCACTCCTCGCAAGTACCGTCGGGCATGCAGCCGCTTGCACCCTCGGCGCGCGCCGCCTCGGCATTGCGGCACAGCAGCGCCTTGGCCAAAATGCGCGCCATGGTGGTCTTGCCCGTGCCGCGCGGTCCGCAGAACAGGTACGCGTGGGACAGGCGCCCCTCGGTGATGGCGTGCTCGAGCGTCGAGACGATATGCTGCTGGCCCACCACGGAGTCGAAGGTGAGCGGGCGATACTTTCGGTACAACGATTCCATGGGTGCTCCCCCGGGTATACTGAGTCTTGTTGCCGCGGCGGCCATGCGGTCGCACGGCATACTGCATTCATAATAACCCGTACGGCGAGCCCGCCGCGATAGGAGTCCAAAGAGCATGGCAGACGCAGAGAGCAACCTCGTTCCCTCCGAAGCAGCCGACCAGGTCGAGGTCGCGCTCGAGACGCAGGCAGCAGCCGATGACGGCATCCTGTACCTCAACGAGTATCAGTACGAAAACGACCTCGTCACCGATTTCGCCCGCCTGGTCGCCTCGCCCAGGCGCCGTGGCTCCCTGTACGTCGCCGCTGCGATTGCCGCGCTTATCGGCATCGGCATGCTAGTGGCCGGCGGCAATTGGATCAAGTTCGGCGTCGTCCTGATCGTGTTCGGCGCCTTTTTGGCCTGGTGGAGCAAAAATCTGCACCATACGCTCGCGCGCGACTTTATCGAAGCCGTCGAGGCAGACGAGTCCATGGGCGGCCGCTACCGCCGCGTCGCCGCCAACGAGGACGGCCTGATGGTCTGGGGCAAGAGCGGCAAGTCGCAGTTCTTCCCGTTTGAGAAGCTCGACCACGTACTCGACGGCGAACGCATCTTTGTGGCCATGTTCGCCGACCAGGGCGTGACGATCCCCAAGGACACCTTTGTGCGTGGTGATGCCGAGCAGTTTGGCTCCTTCCTCAAGGCGCGCATCAACAAAAAGCTGCACATCGAGACCAAACGCAAGAAGATGAAGGCCGAAAAGGCCGCTGCCAAGGCCAAGCAGGGCGACCAGCCCAAAAAGGACGCTCCCAAGCAGCGTAAGCAGAAGAAGAACAAGAAGAAGCGCTAAGGCCAAGTCAGACAGGCCACCTCGCCCCGCTACCTTCACCATGCGCCCGAGCGTGCTAAACTAGCAGCATCTATGCCACCGCGAACGGCTCGGCTCCGCGCCCGCCGCTCGCAAACGAACTTTAAACGCACGAGGGTTGGCCATGCCGCTTTTCTCGCAACATACCGCCCGGTTCTCGCCGGACGTTCCCTTGGAGGGCACCAGCTCTCGCGAGCTGCTCAAGCGGTACCAGCCGCTCGAGACACTTGCGACCGGCGGTTTTGGCTCCATCGAGATCTGCCGCGACACGCACCTGCGCCGCCGCGTCGCCATTAAGCGTATCCCCCTTATCAACGGTGCCGGCATGCCCGCCAGCGACATCATGGATGTCCTGCGCGAGGCGCACACCGCCGCCATGCTTCAACATCCCAATATCGTGCAGGTCATCGACTTTACGCACGACACAGCCTATGCCTACCTGGTTATGGAATATGTCGATGGCATGTCGCTGGCCGAATTTTTGCATCGCGTGGACGGCCATTCGCTTACCTTTGACGAGGCCGCGGCAATTGCCGACGCGCTGGGCCAGGCGCTCACCTTCGCCCATAACAACGGCGTGCTCCACCTGGATATTAAGCCCGCCAATGTGCTCATCGACCACTCGGGCAATGTAAAGCTCACCGACTTTGGCATGGCGCGACTGTCGTCTGCCGGCGGCTTTGGCGGCTCGCGCGGCGGCACCATCGGCTACATGCCGCCCGAGCAGCTCGACATCGAGACTGGCACGGTCGACGAGCGCGCCGACGTCTTTGCCCTTGCCTGCGTTATCTATGAGGGCTTGTGCGGCAGCGCTCCCTTTATGGCGGCCACGCCCGCCGACTCGCTCGGTCGCATCATCGGCGGTGCCACCTACCCTAGCGAGCTCATCCCGCACTTTCCCCCGGGAGCCGAGGCTGCGCTCATGAGCGCCCTCTCCCCCATGCCGCAAGACCGCCCCAACAGCATCGAGGCATTTTGCGACCAGCTGCTCGCCGGCTTGGGCAGCGTGCGCGAGGGCCGTCGCAGCCTGGAGCAGATGGTGGGCGAGCTGTCGGATGACGAGCGCACGGCAGACGATATCGAATCGTTGCCCTATGAGGACGACGCCATCGAGGTCGACCCCGCGCTCGGCTGGGCCGGCACGCGATGGAGCCGCGCGCGCGATTACACCATGCGCGCCATCTCGGCGCTAACGTGTGGTGCCTTTAGCTTTCTGATCATGCAGACGGCAGGCGTCGCGGCGCTTCCCGGACTTATTGCCGCGGCCATCGCGATTGGGGCGGCCGCCGGCCTGGCCCCGCAGATTGGCTCGGCTATCTCGGCCGTGGGCTTTTTGGTACTTATGGCCAACGCCACCATGCAAGCGCAGGGCATCCTGTCGATGCTGCCCGTCGCGGTGCTCTTTGCCGCCAGCATGTCCGGTTGGTGGAT
>ERZ1106954.2878-NODE-2878-length-11496-cov-2.729482_pt1 | contig 11496 bp, 8 predicted proteins | sample MGYA00403678_ERZ1106954 | MGnify/ENA primary metagenome ERZ1106954 (study PRJEB35170, sample SAMEA104062445) | human gut metagenome | biome: human gut; feature: human-associated habitat; material: faeces | place: Denmark | collected 2012-08-20 ... | reverse complement strand
GAATTACTCCTCAACCTTTACGTAAACGCCGCCGTTACGGCAGGACTCGGTAGCAGCCTTAGCCATCAGAACCGGACGCAGGCCGTCAACAGCGCCGACAGCAACCGGCTTGTCGTTGTTGATCGCATCAACGAAGGAGATAACCTGGTTGATGAATGCCTGGTTGTAGCGCTCGAGGAAGAACCACAGCGGCTTCTCGGACTTCGCGCCGTCTACGGTCATAACGGTGGTGGTGTTGACCAGATCGTTAGCGTCGGAAGCCATGCCCTTGGAGCCGAAAGCCTCTACGCGCTGATCGTAGCCGTAAACTGCCTGACGGGAGTTGTTGATGACAGCGATGCAGCCGTTAGCCATCTTCATGGTAACAACAGCGGTGTCAACGTCCGGAATGCCAGACTCTTCCTGCAGCTTCGGGTTAACGAGGCAGGAGCCGACAGCGGAGATCTCAACAGCCTCGGAACCGGTTACGTAGCGAACCATGTCGAAGTCGTGGATCATCATATCATAGAAGATACCGCCGGAAACTGCAACGTAGGATGCCGGAGGGGGCTCCGGGTCACGGGAGGAAACGATAACGATGTGCGGATCGCCGATCGTGCCGTCCTTGACTGCGTCTGCAACTGCCTTGTGGTTGTGGTCGAAGCGGCGGTTGAAGCCTACCTGGAACTTGACGCCCTTCTCCTCAACGAGTGCGAGCAGCTTCTTGATCTTGTCGATATCATAATCGATCGGCTTCTCGCAGAATACGTGCTTGCCAGCCTGAACTGCTGCCATGGATACATCGCAGTGCGTGTCAGTGGAGGAGCAAACGAATACTACGTCTACTTCCGGGTTGTTGATAACGTCCATGAAGTCGGTGGAAACGTTGGTGATCTTGCGCTCTGCCAGCCACTCGCGTGCGCCGGACTTATCCAGCATCGGATCTGCTGCTGCGACTACCTGTACGCCCGGTACAGAGTTGATCAGGTTGTTGATGTGCAGCTTGCCGATACGGCCGCAGCCAACTACGCCGATTTTCAGAATGCCCATTGTAATTCTCTCCTTTTCAGTAGGTCGAGACTCCGGATGGTCAGTCTGCACAGCGCAGACCGCATTCCGCAGCTCTCCCTTGGATAACTTTATTATATCCCACTTGCCATCGTGCTTCAAGTGGGGATTTCATTTTTAGCGTACCGCCCAATTTTTACATGTCCATTTGGTGAAAAGTACAGGAAATCACGGGCAAAAACGTGCAGAAGAGCCGTGCGTTGTGCAAAAATAAAAAATGCACAACCGAATGCGACAAATTCGCGCGCAGTGTCTAAAATGCACAGAATTGCTTGTGAAGCTTTGTTTGGTATGATAGAATAAACCGTGCAAACGTGAACTAAAATGCACAATTTACCGTGATTTCATGCTGTGAACGAAAAAATGCACGAGAGAGTAAAAGGGAGATTCCTGCTATGAAGGTAACTGCACAGTGGATCGCGGATCAGTGCGGCGTATCGCGCGGAACGGTAGACCGCGTGGTAAACGGCCGTCCGAACGTCTCGCCCGAGGTGCGCGAACGCATTCAGAAGCTGATCAGCGAATACGGCTACAAAACACCGACGCAGCGGCAGGCGGCCCGGGCGGGCCGCGGCGTGTACCGCATCGGCGTCATCCTGCCGAGCTGGGATGCGTTCTTCATCCGCCGCATGCGCGACGGCATCCGCACTGCGGTGCACAACCGCGGCCTGAACGACGTGACCGTGCTGGTCGAGGAGCTGAAGAACCGTTCTCCGCGCTCGTACTTCGAGGCGATCGGCCGCATGGAGGAGCGCGGCATCGACGGCCTGATCGTCACCGCGCCCGACACGCTCGTCATGCGCGAGGAGATCGACCGTCTGGTCGCCTCCGGCGTGCCGGTCGTGACCTGCGACTCGGACGTCTGCCAGAGCCGTCGACTGTATCACATCGGTCAGGATATGGTAAAGTCGGGCCGCGTCGCGGCGGGACTGATCGCGCCCTATGCGGAGGGCGGCGAGATCCTCGTCGTTACGGGCAACCGCGAGTTTGCGGCGCATGACCTGCGCGTGCGCGGCTTTCTCGACCGGCTGCACGAGCTGCGCGGCGACGACGTGGTCGTGAACGTCATCGAGAGCGTCGAAAAGTACGAGCTGACCTATGACGGCGTGCTGTACTACGCGAAGGGTCATCCGCGTCTGCGCGGCATCTACATGGCGAACGAGTCCGTGCGCGGCTGCATGGACGCGCTCGAGCGCGTCAGACCGGCGCGCCGTATCCACGTGGTCTGCCATGACCTGACGCCCTATGCGCGCAAATACCTCGAGGAGGGGCGGCTGGACTTCATCATCGACCAGGACTTCTCCGCCCAGACCACGCGCGCGATCGAGGTGCTCGCGCACACGCTGCGCACGGGCGAATCGCCGCGCCGGAACATAGAATATATCCACACGAGCATCATCACGAGAGAACTGCTTTAAGGCAGCACCGCAATATTGCAAGAGCACGCATGGGGGCGCGCGTTCTCCGCAAGCGAGAGGAGACAAGGTATTTATATGAAACGAAAAGTCATCAGCGCACTGCTCGCCTGCACCCTGCTCGCAGGGTCGGCCGTGCCGGCGCTCGCGGCCGGGGAGACGGCGGCGGGGCAGACGCCTGCCGGCATCGGCGCGGAGGCGCCCGCGCTCAAGGTCCGGCAGATGGGCGTGCTGGCCGTGAAAAAGGCGGTGCAGGAGGATAACAGCACAGTGCGCATCCTGCGCAAGAACGCCTCCGCCATCGAGGACGCGGCGGGCGGCTCGTCGTTCGGTTCGGCGTCGGTCAGTCCCGGCGCGACATACAGCGAGCTGGCGGACACGCTCGAGAAGATCCTGGAGAGCGGAAAGCTGGACGAGGACACGAAAAAGGCCTATGAGGCGCAGATTACCGCGCTGCGCGGCAATGCGGAGAACATGAACCTGTCGGTGAGCGTGCAGTATCAGAGCGCGCTCGCGATGCTCTCGCAGCTCGACGATCAGGCCTACCAGCTGCGCCGACAGGCGGACAGCATCGCCAATCAGATGGCGATGGCGGCGCAGAACCTGCTGTATACGATGGAAACGCTGGACTGCCAGATGGAGAGCCTGAAAAACGGCATCGCGACCCTCGACCGCAATCTCGCGGTGATGAAGGTGCAGCGCAGCCGCGGCATGATCGGTCAGCTCCAGCTCGACACGGTGGAGAACCAGCGCGTGCAGTTGGTCAATTCGCAGCAGACGCTCGCCAATATGCGCGAGCAGATCGGTCTGTCGCTGTCGCAGCTGTGCGGACTGGACGCGGATACGCTCGTCGAGCCGTCCACGCTCATCATGCCCTATGAGGGCGAGCTTGACCGGATCAACGCGAAAACCGGCCTCGAGAACGCGAAAAAGAACAGCTTTGACATCTGGAGCAGGCGCGTGTCGCTGCGTGCGGCGCAGAACGTCTATGACAAGAACATTTCCGGCACGGCCGAGGCCGTGAAGGCGGCGGAGGACCAGCTTGCGGTGACGCAGGAATCGGTCGAAACGGCCTACGCCACGGTCATTCAGAACATGAAGGACAGCCGCGTGTCGCTCACGGCGGCGCAGAACGCGCTGACGCAGGCGCAGGACGATCTCCGTCTGGCCTCCGTCAAGTATAAGCTCGGCACGATGAGTCGGCTCAGCTACCAGTCCGCTGAGGACGCGGTAAAGACCGCCGAGATCAACGTCAGACTCGCAGAGCTGACCGTTGCGCAGAACTACACGGCGTGCCAGTGGGCCGAGCAGGGCGTGCTGACGCTCCCGACCGGTGTTTAACATTTGATAATAAATCCCATTTTGCTATTAAGAAAGGTTGATACATATATGAAGAGAGCAGCTGCCGCAGGACTTTGCGCGGCTCTGCTGTGCGGCATGTGCGCCCCGGCCTACGCGGCGGACACCGCAGCCGCACAGACCGCCGCCGCGGCGCAGACCGCCGTGCAGACGCCGGTCAGGCTGACGTTCGATACGCTCGAAAAGACCGTGCGCGAGGGAAACGTTTCCATCCGCTCGTATCAGCAGACGGTGGAGAGCGCGGAAAAGACCGACGTTTCCGACCAGTACATCAACAAGTATTTCAATCTGTCGCAGCAGATCGACGCCTACGACAGGCAGATCAGGGATCTGAAAAAATCGCGCGACGGCATCACGGATACGGAGCTGCTCAAATCGATCAACGCGCAGATCAATGTGCTGCAGGCGCAGCGCGAGAGCCTGTACCGGCAGTATAACGATCTCGACGACGACGAGGACGACGCAAAGGACGAGCAGAAGAACACGGTCAACTCGACGCGCCGTCAGATGCAGAACAACGCGGACACCATCTGCATGTCGGCCGAGAACAACTACATTTCGCTCGCGTCCATGCAGTATTCGCTCGCACAGACCGAGCGCAGCCTGCAGCAGCTCGACCGCACCATCGCGCAGACGAAAAAGCAGGTCGCCCTCGGCATCGCCACAAAGAACACGCTCTCCGGCCTGCAGAGCCAGCGCGAGCTGCTCGCGGCGCAGCAGAAGAGCGCGCAGACCTCGGCGGACAGCCTCAGGAACACGCTCGCCATCCAGTGCGGCTACCCGACCGGTACCGAGATCACCATCGAGGCGCTGCCGGGCGTGACAAATGAGCAGCTCGCCGCCATCGACTACGAAAAGGATCTTGCCGCCGCGCTCGAGAACAGCTATTCCATCTGGTCCGCCAGCGACAGCGTGCGCAAGGCGTCCGACGACTATGAGAACGACGTCACCAACAATCTGCACGCCTATGAGGCGGCGAAGATTCAGCGCGACGCGACCGAGGAGAGCGTAAAGAGCTCGTTCCGCAAGCTGTACAAGACCATGCAGGAGAAGATCACCGCCATGGCCGCCGCGCAGGGCGACCTGACGCAGGCGCAGAAGACCTTCGCGGTCTCCGAGCTCCAGTACAAGCGCGGCATGATCTCCCGGCTGAAATACGAAGAGGCGCAGGACACGTACACGACCGCGCAGGAGACGGCGGAAAACGCGCGTACCGACCTGCTGACCGCATACAACAATTACGAGTGGGCAACGCGCGGCGTGATGTCGAGCGCGAACTGAGGAGACAGGCAAATTCTAAGGAGGAGACCGATGAAAAAACGTATTTTAGCGGCGCTGCTCGCAGCATCCATGGCGCTCTGCGCGGGCTGCGGCAGCCAGACGAGCGACGACGGGGAGGAGCAGACCGCAGCAGGCACCGCCGTTGAGGTGGCCGAGGTGACGAAGGGCGCGATGAGCACCGAATACTCGGTCAACGGCAAGGTCGTTGCGGACAACGAGGTGCAGGTGTTCCCGATGCTCGCCGGTCAGGTGCTGACGCTCAGCGTCAGCGAGGGCGACAAGGTCGCGAAGGGGCAGACTTTGCTGAACGTGGACACCTCGTCGGTCACCTCGACCATGTCCTCGCTGCGCGAGTCGTACAATGCGACCAAAACCGCGACCGAAAAGGCCATCGAGAACGCGCAGATCGGCGTCGAGCAGGCGCAGCTCGCCGTCGAGAACACCGAGGCGCTGCTCGAGGCAGGCGCGGCCGCTGAGCAGGATCTGACCAAGGCCAAGCAGGGCCTTGCGCAGGCGCAGGCCGGCGTACAGCAGGCGCGCGCGCAGCAGGCGGCATCTCTCGCCCAGATCCAGGCGAGCATGGACCAGATCAACAAGCAGGCCTCCTACGGCACGGTGACTGCGCCCTGCGCGGGCACGGTCACGGCGGTGAATGTCGTGCAGGGCGGCATGGCCTCCTCCGCACAGCCGGCGGTCGTCATCGCCGAGGACAGCCGCGTCAAGATCAACGCATCGGTCTCTGAGGATGTGTTCGCCGGTCTGCACACCGGCGACAGCGCGGGCGTGCAGATCTCCGTCCTGTCCGACGAGGTCAAGAGCGCGAAGATCGTCTCGCTCCCGGCAGCGGCCAACCAGCAGACTAATCTCTATGACGTATCGGTCTCGGTTCCGTCCGGCACCGAGCCGGCCATCGGCGCGTTCGCGACCGTCATCTTCTACACCGACCGCCGCGAGAACACGCTCTCCGTTCCGACCGACTGCGTGCTGACCGGCAACGACAACGAGCGCTACCTGTTCACCGTCGACGAGAGCGGCACGACCGCTGCGCGCGTGACCGTTGAGACCGGTCTGGTCGGCAAGACCAACACCGAGATCACCTCCGGCCTGAACGAGGGCGACCGCGTCGTCGTCAAGGGTCAGTCCTACCTGTCCGACGGCTCTGCCGTCCGTGTCGTCACCAGTGACGGCGGGGAGGGTTAAGGCTCGATGAAAGTAGCAGCAACCTTTATCAAGCACAACGTAATGACCATCCTTCTGTATCTCATGGTCATTGTGTTCGGCTTTTACAGCTTTTCTACCCTGCCGCTCGCGCTGATGCCGTCCATGGAGGTTCCGGCGGCGATCGTGTACGCGACCTATCCGGGCGCGGGCCCGGAGGACATCGAGCAGCAGGTCGCCAAGCCGCTCGAGAGCGCGGTGGCCGGTCTGTCCGGTCTGGATACGCTCCAGTCCACCTCGTCGGAGAACATGGCGATGCTCGTCGTTCAGTTCACCGACTCCACCGACCTCGACGACGCGATGACCGACCTGCGCGACAAGGTCAGCCAGGTCAAGAGTCAGCTTCCCGACGACGCCTCCGACCCGACCGTCATGAGCATCGACATCGACTCCATGCCGGTCGTGCAGGTCGCGCTGCGCGGCTCTGATCTTGCGGCGCTCCAGTCCATCGCAGAGGACGAGATCTCCCCGGCGCTCGAGCGCCTGGACGGCGTAGCGTCCGTCGATGTTTCGGGCGGCTATGAGGACGAAGTCGCGGTCAAGACCAACGCCGCGCGCCTCAAGGGCTACAACCTCACCATTACCTCGGTCGCACAGCAGCTCGGCGCGGACAACATGGCCATCCCGGGCGGCGACCTCGACAACGGTTCGCAGACGCTTGCCGTCCGCACGGACGGCGAGTATTCCTCGCTGAACGACGTCAAGAACGCGCTCATCTCGCTCCCGGCCGGCGGCACGGTCCGCCTCAGCCAGATCGCGGACGTTTCCATGCAGCCCAAGGACCGCTCCACCATCGCCAAGGTCGACGGCGAGGAGTGCATCATGCTCTCGGTCAACAAGCAGTCCGGCTCGAACACCGTCAAGGTCGCGCAGAGCGCGGTCGACCGCCTGAACGAGGTCATCGCGGAAAACGATGCGCTTCAGGCAGACGTCGTTATGGACCAGTCCGACTACATCAACATGACCGTCGACAACGCGGTGCAGAACATCTGGATGGGCGTGCTGTTCGCAGCGGTCGTCCTGCTCGTGTTCCTGCGCGACCTCGGCGCGACGCTGTCGCTGACCATCGCGATGCCGTGCTGCATCCTGTTTACCTTCCTTATCATGAACGTGTGCGGCATCACGCTGAACATGATGTCGCTCGGCGGCATTACGCTCGGCGTCGGCATGATCGTCGATAACTCGATCGTCGTTCTGGAGAACATCTTCAGCTACCGCGCGGACGGCTACAGCCGCTGGGACGCCTGCACGAAGGGCACGGGCGAGGTCATGACCTCGGTCACAGCGTCCACCCTGACCACCATCGCCGTATTCCTGCCGATCGCGCTGTCGGGCGGCATGACCGGTATGATGTTCAAGGAATTCTGTATCACCATCGTCGCGCTGCTGCTCAGCTCGCTCATCATCGCGCTGACGCTCGTGCCGCTGCTGTGCTATATACTGCTCGGCGCGTCCAAGGTCAGCAAGGCCGCCTCGGCGGGCTCGGATGAGCTCAAGGCTACCACGATCGTGGAAAAGCCGCTCATGCGCCGCTACCGCAGCAGCCTGAAATTCCTCATCACCCACCGCTGGGCCGGCATCGCCATCACGCTCGCCATCTGCGTCCTCAGCGTCATCAGCATCGCCATGGCCGGCATGGAGCTTATCCCGGAGATGGACCAGGGTCAGGTTTCGGTCTCGGTCTCCATGCCGAACGGCTCGACCATGGAGGATACCGCGGCCATCCAGGACCGCATCGCGGGCATTGTCATGGATAAGGTGCCGGAGACTGAGCAGATCTACTACTCGACCGGCGACTCGACCTCCATCATGTCCTCCGCCTCCGGCGCGAGCGTCACGGTTTCGCTCGTCGACCTCGACAAGCGCGACCGTTCCGCGCAGGAGATCACCAAACAGCTCCGCCGCGACCTTGCGGACATCGCCGGCTGCGAGATCACGGTCTCCGCAAGCGAATCCATGAGCATGTCCACCGACTCGGACATCAGCGTGGAGCTGACCGGCGACGACTATGACCAGCTCGCCGCGACGGCGGACGACCTCGTGGAGAAGCTCTCCGCCATCCCGGACGCGATCAACGTCGAGTCCTCTGCCGGCGAGCAGACGCCGCGCGTCGCGGTCAAGGTTCGCCGCGAGAACGCCTCGCGCTTCGGTCTGACCCCGGCCGCCATCGGCGGTCTGGTGCGCGGCGAGCTGACCGGCTCGACGGCGACCACGCTGCGCATGAACGGCGAGGAATACGACGTTACGGTATCGGGCGACGCGGACGTCGCGACCAGTCTGGACGCGCTGCGCTCGATGCAGCTGCCGACCGCAACGGGCGGCAATGTGCCGCTGAGCTCGGTCGCGGACGTTTATACCGAGCTGAGCCCGCAGTCCATCGCCCGTAAGAACCAGAAGGAGACCGTCACCATCACCGGCGAAAGTGAGTCCGGCGACGCGAACGCCATCACCGAAAAGGTAAACGAGGTGCTCGACTCCTACGAGACGCCGGACGGCGTAGAGATCGGCGACGGCGACACCATGGCCTCCCAGATGGCTGAGACCACCGGCTCGCTCATGCTCGCCCTCGCGGTCGCGATCGCGCTCGTCTACTTCATCCTTGCGACCCAGTTCAACTCGTTCGCGCTGCCGATCGCGATCATGCTGATCCTGCCGATCGGCCTGCTCGGCTCGATGATGCTGCTCGCGCCGACCGGAAACCACGTTTCCATGGTCGCGCTGCTCGGCGTTATCATTCTGGCCGGTACGGTCGTCAACTCGTCCATCGTTCTGATCGACTATACCCTTCAGCGCCGGGAGCGCGGCGAGGACAAGAACACCGCCATCCTCAACGCCTGCCCGCGCCGCGTCCGTCCGGTCCTGATGACCGCGATGACCACCATCCTCGGCCTCGTGCCGATGGTATTCTCGAACGGCGAGGGCTCGGAGATGATGAAGCCGATGGGCATCGTCATGATGACCGGCATGGTCATCTCGACCGTTGCAACGCTGTTCATCACGCCGGTCTACTACTCGCTGACCGACAGCATCGCAGAGCGCCTGAAAAAGCTCGTTCACCTGCCGCACCGCAAGGGCGGCAAGGGCAGAAAGGGCGGCGGCAGCGGCGAGAACACGGAGGAAAACCCGGCTTCTGCCGAATAAACCCGCCAGATTACCGTTGCAAAAATCAGTAAAATACTGTATGATAGGTGTATCAACGCCCGAAAGCGGAAACGGCTGCGTCAGCGCAGCCGTTTTTCCGGCCTTCCGGCAGATTTTGAGAGAGGGGAGACCGCAGTCCATGAAACGATGGCCTGTTGCCGCCGCAGTGCTTGCGGCATGCCTCACCGGCTGTGCCGGGGAAACGACCGCGACCGTCAATCCGCAGACGCAGGCGCTCGAGCGTGCCGAGCAGGCGGGATTGCTCCGGGAAGAGGAGAAAAAGCCGCAGCTGCTCAGCGTGTATGAGGCGCAGAAGCTCGCGGGCGAGCAGTTCGACAGCGAAAGCTATGCAGTAGCGCCGTCGCGCGAAACGCTGGAATGCGAGATCGAGGGAGAAACACATTCGTTTGCCGTGTTCGACGTCAGCCGCCGTGCGGACGGCGGCGCGGTCGGACAGGTGGCCGTGGACCGTGTGACGGGCGACCGGTACAGCTATCCCGGCGAGGGCGTTCTGGGGGAGTATGACGCCCTGCTCAGCGAGCCGGAGGACACGGAGACCGACTGGGCGGGCTGCTATGCCTCCTCCTCGGGCGCGTCGGTCACGCTCGAGCAGACCGGCGAGGGAACGTTCACCTTCACGTTCTCGGACGGCGTGACGGGCACGGCCTCGGCCGACCGCGACAGCGCAGCCTCCGAGGACGGCGAAATACGCTTCCTGCTGCATGAAGATGTGCTGACCGTGATCGGCAGCGGCGAGACCGGAAACTATACTCTGGTCGAGCAGCCGGAAGAGCAGTAAAGAGCAGAAAGGACACAGACTTATTGTCTGTGTCCTTTTTTGTCAAAAATTCGTCGGTATTTTTGGCTATTTTATGAAAAATGTCGAATAGCATTGCCATCAGCCGAGGGCGTGTGCTATAATGTTTACAGATAAATTGTTAAGAATTTGTCAAAAAAACAGAAGAGAGAAAGAGTAGCAGCAAGAGGAGAAAAAGAGATGAAGAACCAGTTCAGAGAACGATTATCGTTCTGCGCGACCATGATCGAGATGGTGGTCGGCGGCCTTATCCTGATCGGATGCATCATATCGGGCATCGGTCTGATCGGCACGACCGACATCAGCGAGCTGCTCGGCGACGCGCATTACCTGCAGGGCCGCATGAGTGATGCGTGCCTGATCCTGATCGGCGCGGAGCTGCTCAAGATGATCACGAGCTACACCATCGACTCGGTGGTCGACGTCATGCTGCTCGCGATCGCGCGTCAGATGATCGTCGAGCATACCTCGCCGCAGGAGAACCTGCTGGCGGTTCTGTCGGTCGGCGTGCTGTTCGTCATTCGAAAGTTCCTGTACATCTCCCGTCTGGACAAGCGGCGCGAGCTGGAACGGAAAAAGAAAGAGGACAAGCAGAAGGGAAGCGCGCCGTCGCCCGCCGCAGAGAACGCGGAAGCGTCTGCTGCGGAGCCTCTCCAGAGCGACGAGATGCGCAAGCGCGACGAGTTCCACATTGACGAGGAACTGGAGGAGCTGGAAGAACTCGACGAAGAAGAGCTGGACGAGCTTGCAGAGCTTGAGGCGGGGGAACTGCTGGGCTGGCTGGGCGAGTTTGAGGGGGCGGGGGCCCCGCCGCCACCGCCTCCGCAGCCGGTCAACAGGATGGCGGCTGCAAGGATAAGGCTTGCCGTGGTGCGGGCGGCAATGCGCCGGGGTTTGGATTGCAAACGCATAAAATCACTCCTTTTTTATTTTACCAAAGCATTGCGGGAGAGGTCTGGGACCTGTTAAGTCTATTATAGAATATTAAACCAATATGTCAAGTTAATCTATTGGATTATTAATCTTTTGGTTTAAATCTGCATAATCAAGTACCGTAAGTGCCGTCAACAGCTTCACCGTGCTGGCCGGACATATGCGCTTATTGGCATGACTGGACAGGATCTTCTGTCCGCTTTCCGCATCAATCATATAATATGCATGTGCCATTGTCTTAGGCTTTGTAGCTGCCTGCGCGCCGGCAGATGGCATTGCCGCAAG
>ERZ1106954.2868-NODE-2868-length-11518-cov-2.789933_pt1 | contig 11518 bp, 8 predicted proteins | sample MGYA00403678_ERZ1106954 | MGnify/ENA primary metagenome ERZ1106954 (study PRJEB35170, sample SAMEA104062445) | human gut metagenome | biome: human gut; feature: human-associated habitat; material: faeces | place: Denmark | collected 2012-08-20 ... | reverse complement strand
GATCAGGGCGTAGTACCTACTCCCGAACCTTACCAGAAGAGAACCAGCCACGGTATGATCCTGGGATCCAACGGTGAGAAGATGTCCAAGTCCCGTGGCAATGTGGTAAATCCGGACGATATCGTACAGGATTACGGTGCAGATACTCTGCGTACCTACGAGATGTTCATCGGTGCCTTTGATCTGAGCGCTTCCTGGAGTGAGGAAGGCGTAAAGGGATGCCGCAGATTCCTTGAGAGAGTCTGGAAGTTGCAGGATATTCTGACTGATGAAGAAGGCTATAGTGCAGATTTAGAGACCAAGATGCACCAGACCATTAAAAAGGTCAGCAGCGATTTCGAGAACCTGAAGTACAACACCGCCATCGCTGCCATGATGTCCCTGATCAACGAGTTCTACAAGAAGAACTCCATTACCAGAGGCGAATACAAGACACTGCTTACTCTGCTTAACCCCGTAGCACCTCATATCACCGAGGAATTGTGGCAGACTGCCGGCTTTGAAGGCAGACTGTATCAGGCGGCATGGCCTGATTTCGAGGAAGAGAAGACCATAGAGAGCGTTGTCGAGATCGGTGTTCAGGTCAACGGCAAGATGCGTGTGACCATCAATGTTTCCAAGGATGAGACCAAGGAAAATGTCATCAACATGGCAAAAGAAGCTCTGGGAGACAAGCTGACCGGCAACATCGTAAAAGAGATCTACGTTCCCGGCAGAATCGTCAACATTGTAGTTAAGTAGTGACGGAAAGCGTGATAACGCGACTCTGCGAATGGCGTTGGCTGATTTTTCGAGAAATAAAATAACTCCTGACAGACCTTACGTCTGCCGGGAGTTATTTCTTTGAGCGTTGCTTTTTTCTAAAATGTTTTGAATCTGCTGCAGCTCTGCTTCGGTGCTGTATTTTTTGATGGCTGTGATGGCAGCCTGCATTTCCTGTGGGGTAAAAGTGAGATGCTCCTGCTTTGCCTTACGCATGGCAGGCATGAGAAGTGACATCATTTCTTTTTGTGATTTGCCATGCCCTTTGGCAAAAAGAGTGGAGAGAAATTCTAATTTTTCTCTGGGGATGTCCTTCACAAGATCATCCTGCATCCAGAGGGGAGTCTTGGAATAATCCATTTTGTTGACCTCCTGATTGATTTTGAGTGGCTGCGAAAAGTTCGGACAACATAGCCGGATCACAACCGTCCAGATCGGAGAAACCTTCCGGGAACAGCTCCTGCATGGACTTAGCCATATCCATCATTTCTTGAAAATTATGGATATTGTCAAGCATCTGGGTGACCTGCTGCAGGGATGCTTTCTGCGTTTCATCGCATAAAGGCATGAGATCACTGCATAGTTCACCGGCGAGACTGCTTCCATCGGATGATAGAGGAAAACTGTGCAGAGCAGTCTCCGGATGCTTTCTAAACAGTGCCAGCGTATATTGCAATTCCAAAAATTTTATGTAGACAGCAAGTCCTTTCAGGAGATGCGGATCTATATAATAGGCAAGTGTTTTCAGAATCTGAATGCGGTTGTTGGTAAATAAAGTGTCAAAGGCGGCCGCCTTGTCGATTCTGTTATCATCCATGCAGATAATACCTTCCAGTAAATGAATTACTAGTATCTTATGAAGCGGATAATTCGCTTATGCCAATCAGTCATTCGGGGTACGGAAGATCCGCACCCCGGGATGATCGATCATACGTGTGTAAAAAGTCCGGTAAATCAGCAACCGCAATTTCCACAGCCGTTGTTGCCACCGCCACAGAAGCAGGACAGGAGCAGAATCCAGATCAGCCATTCGCAACAATCATTTCCGCCGCAACCGTTGTTTTTATTGCCAAGAAGTCCGCAGCTGTTGTTGCCGCAACCGTTACCGCAGCCACCGCCGCAGAACAGTAAAAGGATGATCCAGATGCAGCTGTTGCCGAAGATACCGTTACTACAGTTGTTATTGTTGCTGCAGGAATTATTGTTGCAGCCACAGTTTGTAGCAGTTAAGTCACTCATTTTTAGTGCCTCCACTTTTTATTTATGCTCTATTGTATGCGGGGGAGCCTGTCAATGTTTCCGGAAAAGACTTGCAATAATTTTCTAATATAGTAAAATAAAAATAGCCATGTGGAAATGTAATAGATGATAATATGTAGTTAAAATGATGCAGGCTTAATTCATATAAGTTTACCCCACTTATCCCTGACATCTTATTATTTACTTAAGGATAGATTGAATGACACAGAAGATATATATCGTAGAAGGGCGGCAGTTTCGGACAGAGGCGGATTACCAGAACGCTCTGAAGGATCAGCAGGTGATTGAAAATCTTCGGATGCAGACTAAGAAGATGAACCTGTCGGATCAGAAGAAGCTCTTGGAAGTGATCCGTAGCGGAAAATGCAGATTTCACAGTATCCTGGGACAGGATTATATGGAGGAGCTGGCAGAAGAAATCCGCAGACAGGAACGAAAAGATGCCCCGGTTTCCAAAGCCAATGCAACGAAAAAAAAGGAATTTTTAAAGAAGCCAGTAAAGAAAAAAGAAACACCGAAACGTAGGCAGACCACACAGAAACAGAACAAACCGCAGTTTGATGAACAGGAACTGGATAAAATAGTAAAAGAAGAACTGAAGAAGCGCGAAAAACGAAGGAAACTTCTGGTAGTCCTCTGCGGTATGGCAGCCATTGTCTGCCTGGGGTATTTCGGCGTATATAATTGGTACAATTATCGTACTGCTGATAATTACAAGCAGCTGAGCGAATTGAAAGATAAAGAGCCAACAGCAAGTGATGCACCGGCACCGGTGATTCATTATACCGCGGAGGAAGGACAGAGCACGCCGCCTCCGGTGCTGGATGAATATAAAAATTTATTAAATAAGAACAAAAGACTAATCGGATGGGTAAAAATTGACGATACTAATATAGATTACCCTGTTATGCAGACAACGGATAACGAATATTATCTGGATCACAATCTGAATCAGGAGTATGACAAGAACGGATCCATTTTCATGGACAAGGACTGTGATGTGTTGAAACCCAGCACAAACCTTATTCTGTATGGGCATCACATGAAGAGCGGGCAGATGTTCGGAGGCTTATCCTTATACAGCGACCAGAACTACTATGAGAAACATCCCTGCATACAGTTTGATACCATCTATGAAAAAGGTCTGTATGAGATCATGTATGTATTCCGTTCAAGGGTATACAGTGAAGATGAGATCGTATTCAAATACTATCAGTTTATAGACGCCCAGAGCGAGCAGGAATTTGACTCTTATATGAATGATATGGAAGGGATGTCATTATATGACACAGGAGTCACGGCTCAATACGGTGACCGGCTTTTAACTCTGTCGACTTGTGATTATCAGGAGAAAAACGGCAGATTCGTAGTGGTTGCCAAAAAGGTGACGACAAAGGAGTAAAGGATGACTAAGGGTACAAAAAAGACCAACAGAAGATTAAAAAAGACAGTAAGGAAGACCCTGGGAACATTGTTCCTGATCTCGGCGATCGTAGTGGCAGCGATTCCTACGGAAGGGCTGCGTGCGGAGGAAGATGCTGTGGCACAGGCGGCAGGACATACACATGCCGCTACACATACTTCCGGCAGTGTAAAATACAAGGTATCCATCCGGAAAGATGCGACGGAGAAGGCAGCGGATCTGAAGGCTGGAAGCAATGTCCCGACTATGGATTCACTGATTCCTGTAGTTCCTTCGGGAACAACAATCTATACCACCAGTACGAATGCTGACGGAAGCAACTATCAGTTCGCATATATGGCAGTAAACGGTGTATGGTCAGCCATTCTGCTGGGGTATAATAAGGACAATACTCTGCCGAACAATACACTGACGATCCCTAATAAAGTAAATGCGTACATACAGCCTACCGGCAACCTTGGTACCGGTAACGGTTATGTGGCAGCCAACATAAAAGGGGAGCCACTTTATTATGAAGCAACAACGGAATACACCCGTATGGTAGATGATAAAACCAAGCCAAGATATCAAGATGATGGGAAAACACCGTTGGTGGATGCTACCGGTAAGCAGTTGTATGAACAGAAGGAAGAAACTTATAAAGTAGGAGAGATAAAACCCTGTTATGCTACCGATAATGCATGGAAGAATCTAGATGTTTTAACACAGTTTTATTATTATTCCAAGGGAGCTAATGGTTCCAGCGTAAATGGTGCGGAGGACGGTAAGGGAAACGCAGCAGTATATGCCGATTATGCGATCGCAACTGACAGTGATCACCAGTGGATCAAAGATGCGGAAGTAAAATATATCGGCAACCAGTACCTGGATTCTGCATTTGATGCCCTGACAAATACAAATAAATGGAGTGTTCCAACAGACGGAGGCTATATTACAGCAGCAACTGCTTCCAAGGGTATCTTTGCACAGGCCGGTAATATCGGAACGCTGATCATCGGAGAGGATCTGGTAGGCATCGGTAACTATGCTTTTTATGAATGCACAGGTCTGAATGATGTAGAGTTTGGTAATGGTATTACCGTTATTGGCAACTATGCTTTTGCCGGATGCGGCAGTATGAGAGATGTGTCTATTCCGGAAAAATGTAATCTCGGTCAGATCGGAGACCATGCCTTTTATAACTGTACCAACCTTACAAGCTTTACTTTACCAATAAGTGTAAAGTATATCGGAGATTATGCTTTCGCAGAATGCCGTTTCTTAAGTGATTTTGAAATGTGCAATTCCGGTGACGGAACCAGTGCAAGTAATTTGAAGGAGCTGGGGTGGAATGTATTTGAAAACTGTGAGACCCTTTCTTCTCTGACCTTCCCGGAGAGTTACAATGAAGCTCTGGATATTTCAGCCTTTAAGGGATGTAAGAATCTGAGACACATTACTGCCCGCAGCAAGCAGATGACGTTTACGGAGAAAGAAGATGGGGATGTCTATTGCTTTGACTGCTTTAAGGATATGCTGTCCGGAGATCCGGTAAACGGAACCTTCTACTTTGAAAGCAGGGATGATTCCACACTGCATACTTTCACCAGAGATCATTGTTTTGCATTCAGTTATATTGATTATGATTCCGAGGCAAATCAGTATAAAAGCCTGAATAAATATGAACTTACGGTTCAGGATCCGAAGGTGACAGGGGAGAAAGGAAGATCTACTTATGTAGTAAATTCCAACAATGAACTGATATCCAGTACGGTAGGAGAAAATGTATCGACGCTGGAGATCCCGGATCCTATCGGACCTTATCATATTTATAATATTGGCGCCAATATTTTTGCCAACAACTGTAATCTGACCATGGTATCACTGCCTGCCAGTGTTGTATCTGTTGGAGATAACGCTTTCAAAGGATGTCATAATCTGGCAACGGTGATCTTCAATAACAGTTCAGTGGCAATAGGAACAGATGCATTTAAAACGCAGGATTATACAGGAGCAGTGCACAGAGGCAATTGCCCTGGAAAGGTAGAAGTCGACAGTGATAATTCTCCGAAGGTAAAGCTTACCTTTGTCGGAGAAGTTTCGCCGAGCTCCACACCTTATCTGTATGCCATGAGTGAGGATGGAAGATATAATAACGGCAGTCAGCTGAAGACTTATGTCAGATATTGCAGCGGCTGGCCGACCAATCTGGTAGTACAGTACAATGAGGAAAAGGGTGTCAGCGAGCTGATCGATTTCCCTGCTTTTTCACAACTGAGCGGATATACAAGTGAAACAAACTATCCTTATCTTACAGCTGCCCAGAGAGAGGCGGCAAAAACTGCCTTGAGCAAATATTTGAGTGGTGATCCCAGGACGGAGGATCAGCAGCAGTTTATTGATTCCGCACTGAATGTTGTAATACCTGAAGGTATCCAGGCGATTAGGGACGGACTGTTTGTAGCTAAAGAAGATGCAGATGTTGCAAGCCTTAAGGAAGACAAGACAGTTACGATATACGGTCTGGATGCCATCGAGGTAAATGACTTTAGAAGTGCAGACGGTACCAAAGCTGCAGCACATTTGAAGGGAATTAACATTCTTGGCAATACAGCATCTATTGCAGCCAATGCTTTTGAGGGCTGCGAGAAACTGGAAACGGTCAATATCACCGGAAATATGAGCTCCATCGGGGACTATGTCTTTAAGAATTGTCCTGCCCTGAATGATGTGACATTGTCCGGAACGATCAACAGTCTGGGACTGATTCCTTTTACCGGATGTGATAAATTGAGTAATGTGTCGTTCTTAGGAAACGATTATTTCAGCTGCGATAATTCCATTATTTATGGAATGAGTGGCGGTGCCAAAGCAAGGATTATTGAGTGCCTGGAAGGCAGAACCAGTAAATATGTAAAGCCTTCTGAACTGGCAGGGGTTACTTCCATTGCACCCAGAGCATTCCAGGGATGTGATGCCCTGAGAGAAATCGATCTCACGGAAAGTGAGATTACAACGGTGCCGGAATATGCCTTTGCAGGCACAACGGAAATGCGTACGATTAAGCTGCCCACTACATGTACCACTATTGAAGATTATGCGTTCCAGAAGAGTGGTATGGAGCGTTTGGAGGCGAGCCAGTATCTGAACCTTATCGGCCAGCATGCATTTGATGATCTGCTCAAGGCAAATCCGGATCCAAAGGATGTGGTGATCTGCAGTCCGGAAAACAGTTACTTGTATAATTACGCACAATTAAAGGGTTTTACAGTAGATACTACTCCCCTGGTAGAGTATTTTACCGTTAACTTTAGAGACTGGAATGAAGAATTAGGGAGCTATGCGCTGGTACCTGATGCAGAGCAGAGAGTTAAGGGTGGTGAAGCTGCAACTCCTCCAACTCCGGCAGGCAAGAGCGGAGAAGTGTTCCAGTATTGGGATCCGGATCCCAGCGAAATCACAGCAGATGTTACAATTACAGCTATGTATAGCAAGGAAGATCCCGATGCCAACAAGCTGACCGTAACCTTCCAGGATTGGGATGGTACGGTAATTAAGAAGATCAAGGTATCCTCCGGCGGCAGCATCGCAGATGCGGATCTGCCCAACACATCTAATCTTGTGAGAGATGGTTATATCTTCATCGGATGGGACAGACCTCTGACCAATATTACAGAGTCTTTTACCACCATGGCACAATATAAGGCGCTAAGCGAAGATGATATTGTAGTCAGATATATCAATAGTGTGACCAAGGAAGTGTTCTATCAGACCACGATCAAGAAGGGTACGGTTGCACCCAGCATCCAGACTCCTACAGTCAGTGGATATACCTTCAAGGAATGGCTGCCGGATATTGCTACAGCTATCACAGAAAATACAGATTTCTATGCAGTATATGAGGCTAACGGATCTAACGGTGGTAATAATGGTGGGACGACGACCAGCCCGGGAGCAAGCACCAGTCCCGGAGGCAATAATAACAACGGAACTACTGCCAAGATGTATACTCTGACAGTTAAAAACGGTTCCGGCTCCGGCAGTTATGTAGCAGGTTCCCAGCCAATCATTGTTGCGAATGATCCTGCAAAGAATCAACAGTTCAGCAGCTGGTCAATAGATCCGGCCAATACGAAGATTGCCAGCAAGGTATTGTCTGCAACGGTCATCACTATGCCGGAAGCTAATGTAACGGTAACTGCAAATTATACTGCAAAATCCGGTTCGGGTAATAAAACAAATACATCTACAGGAAGCGGTAATTCCACGAATTCCAATTCCAACAGAAGACCGAGCAGCACTACTACGGGAACCGTATCCGGTGGCAGAACCACTGTTGTTATTGATAAAAACGGTCTGTCCAATACCGGAGTGGTATCCGCAACAGTGAACGGGTCTTCCGATAATTTTGTGATTAAGATCACAGAGAGCGCAGCAGCTTCAGAAGAAGTAGTGAAAGCTCTGATGGCAGAATATGGCAGTGATATCAGTGCTATCAAGTATTTCCCCATGGACATCAGTCTCTATGATTCCACCGGCAATACAAAGATCACAGATACCACAGGATTGTCCATCAGCATTACATTGCCTCTGCCGGATTCCCTGATCACCTACGCAGGTAATAACAAAGTGGCAGGTGTAGTGAACAGTAAGTTGGACAAACTGTCACCGAAGTTCTCTACAATATCCGGAGTATCTTGCGTAACCTTTACGGCAGAGCATTTTTCACCGTATGTGATCTATGTGGATACGAATAATCTGACTGCGGGAACCATTGCAGACAGCACACCTAAGACCGGAGACGGCATTCATCCCAAGTGGTTCCTATCCATGGGACTTGCATGTATCTCGGTAGTACTCTTCATGAAGAAGGACAAAAAGACTCTGCGTAAAGCCAGAGCCTAGTGGGAAATAAAGGATGGGAAGGTTTATGAATCATAAAAAGTGGATGGCTGTCATAGCACTGGCAGTTACCGCATTGATCCTGACACATCTTCCTGTGTCGGAGGCAGATGCGGCAGCGTCTGCCTCTGATTTTCAGACGCAAGGGAGTACACTGGTAAAATACAGAGGGACGGAAGAACGCGTCACGATTCCGGATACAGTGGAAGTCGTAGGCGAGAGTGCCTTTGAGAACAATCAGAAGGTACAGTTCGTTGTAATTCCGAAATCTGTCAAGCGTTTGGATGCCTATGTTTTCTGGGGATGTAACAATCTGGAAGAGGTTGTCCTGGGAAAGGGTCTGACTGCAGTGGACGAGTATTCGTTTGCAGGATGTACGGGTTTAAAGCAGATCACAATTCCGGAAAATATACAGAGTATTGATGCACAGGCATTTGCGGGATGTGTTAATCTCACAGATATTTATATCCCGGCTACGGTGACCGGTATTGCGGAAGATGCTTTCTTAAACTGTGATAATGTGACAATCCATGCGGACGAGGGAAGTGTGGCAGCACAGTTTGCCCAAAAACTTGCGGAGCAGAAAAACCGTGATCCGCTGGTGACGGCAGCTCCTGTACAGACACCGACAGCAGTAAGCAGACCGGATACACAGGCAACGACAGAACCTGTATCAACGGCTACGCCTGCACCTGTTGCAACACCGGTTCCCGGTAATGTCCTGGGCAGTACTATTATTGTAGGGAATCATGCCCTGGTAATGGTGCATCCGGGTGAGGAAAAAGTACAGCAGGGGTATACGGAACCGGAAGCGGGACAGGAGACCGGTGAAGAACAGGATATCACAGCTGAGACAGAGAACGGCAAGATTCCGGAATGGATGTATTATCGTAACCAGTCTGTCAGCGCAGTTACGATCCCGGAAGGTACTACAGAGATCGGACGTTTTGCTTTTTCCAGAAGTTCTCTCCGGACCGTTACGATTCCGGAAGGTGTAACGGTGATTGACTATGCAGCGTTTTATCATTGTGATAATCTGGATAACGTGATATTGCCGGACACGGTGAATACTGTTGGTGCCAAGGCGTTTACCCATACCGGGTGGATGGATGATTTTGAAGAGAACAGTATGGATGATTTTCTGATCAGTGGGGACATCCTGGTAGCTTATAAAGGGAATCTGCCTGAAGTTGTGATACCGGATGGCGTTCGCGTGATCGCAGAGGAAGCATTCCGAAATCATACGGAATTGAAAAAAGTACATCTGCCGGCGAGTGTCACGGATATTGGAAATGACGCTTTCCCGGAGGGGATAGAGATTATAAATGAATAATGGGGTGATTTAACCGACACCCGGAATAGAAACCGGCATAAGATAGATTAAGTCTTATGTCGGTTTTACTATATTTTTACCGGGAAGGAAAACGGATGCAGAGGGTCAGGGAGCAGGTACAGGTACCGGAACAAATATATAGCGTAACTTGGCGGTCAGAGCCTGTAACGGTTGCTGTATTGGATACCGGGATCGCATATCATCCGGATCTTGCCGGGCATTTGTTATGTTTTCGTGATTTCGTGGAGAAGAGCTCTCTGCCGTATGATGATAACGGACATGGAACCCATGTATGTGGCATCCTTTGCGGAAACGGAGAATTGTCGGGTGGAAGGCTTCGGGGAATGGCACCGGCATCGAAACTTGTCGTGGGAAAAGTGTTGGATGGAAAGGGAGAAGGATCCTGTGATTCCATGCAGGAGGCATTTCAGTGGATCCTACGGGTAAAAAACAGGTATCAGATCCGGATCTTAAATATATCTGTCGGAATCGGTGAATTGAAGGAACGATATAAGGAACAGGTACTGCGGGAGTATATGGAATTGTTGTGGGATCATAATATTCTCGTAGTCTGTGCAGCGGGAAATGCAGGACCTGAGGATGGGAGTATTTCGGAGATGGCAAGCAGCCGGAAAGTGTTAACAGTGGGTTGTCACGATGGAAGATATTGTAAAAATGACCCGAAGCGATGCGAAACATATTCCGGAAGAGGTAGAAAATACGACGTCATCCGAAAACCGGATATTGTGGCTCCCGGGACGCGGATCCTGTCCTGCAATGCTTTCTGGGGAAATAGAAATGGCAGAATTTTTAAAGAACGAGTATAAGACCACCGGAAAAGGTTTTGAGTTTGACGGAAATCCTGTTTCACTGTGGTTTGATGAAATGGGTATGCGTATCGGTTACGGTACATCGGCAAAGGAAAATACCCTTGCAGTGATGAGTTGGAGCGAAGTGGAGAGCCATATCCGTGTTATGGTGGAGAATGGTACTTATATGAGTACCAATGAAGTATTTCTTGTGGATGCGGTGGAGCGTGAGAGAATTGCTACGGACATTAACAATTTCTTCCGTGACGGAATATCGGAAATGCCGGAGAGTCTGGAGCTTAAATTTTCCAATTACCCGGCAAGCATGGAAAAGTTGTGTGAGCTTTTAGCCACAACAGAAGGCAGAGAGCTGATTAAGGATGAGCTTGAAAAGGCAAAGGCACAGCTTGACAGCTACAACGAATTCTATGAGGGCATACTTGATTACACTAATGGCACGTCTCAGGTTGAGGCTGTTCTGGAACAGCTGGGTGACGGCGCTGATAAGCTCAGCGCAGGCGCGTCTCAGGTAAACAGCGGCGCCGGAACCCTTGCAGGCAGCGCGGCGCAGATAGCAGAAGGTTCTTCCGCTCTTAAGGTCGGTTCGGCGTCGCTTGCCGAAGGCGCGGCAAAGGCTGACGACGGAGCAAAAGCTTTGAAGGACGGTACCGGTAAGCTTGCAGCTACGGCTCCTGCGCTGAAGGACGGCGTATCTCAGCTTAAGGCCGGGGCAATGCAGCTTTCCGAAGGTTTGAATCAGCTTAATTCAGAAGGCGTTCAGCCGCTTGTTGACGCTGCCGGCGGAATATCAAATCTGGCAAAGAGACTGTCTGCGGTTTCCCGCGTATCACGGGATTACAGAAGCTTCACCGGCGTAGGTGAAGAGATGTCCGGAAGCGTAAGATTCATATATAAAACCACATCCGTCGGCTGACGCCATATGCTTTGAAGACATAGTGATTTGTATAAATGCAGAACAATAAAAAATCAGCCCGTATAAAAACGGGCTGATTTTTATTGTTTTAAAAGCCATCGGATCTGCCGGAAGAC
>ERZ1106954.2866-NODE-2866-length-11518-cov-10.472389_pt1 | contig 11518 bp, 8 predicted proteins | sample MGYA00403678_ERZ1106954 | MGnify/ENA primary metagenome ERZ1106954 (study PRJEB35170, sample SAMEA104062445) | human gut metagenome | biome: human gut; feature: human-associated habitat; material: faeces | place: Denmark | collected 2012-08-20 ... | reverse complement strand
AATTTCATCACGGGCATCTTTTGGAAGTTCACGAGGATTTAAAAAACTTCCTGAATTCATCTAAGGTTTTTTGATCGATCATTTTAACACCTCACTAATAAAGTCGTTATATTCAATTAAAAAGTTCCAAACAAATTAATTAAAGCATCAAAAAGATGCTTTAACCTATTTTCACAATATTTAAGTACACACTAGTATCATCACTTGGTGTAACTGTCGTTGTAACAGAAGATTCAAGTCCTAAACTTATTACATCGCCAACTTCAAGTTCTGTAATTACACTTCCGTTAAAACTATTATCTTCATTTGCAGTAAATTCTTTAGTAATAGTTCCACTAGTAATAGGATTTGAGTTTTTTAACACTTCCATAGTTATTGTTCCTGTTTGTGCTGCACTACCCTGAAAAAAGTAATCAATTTTATATACTCCTGCTTCTTCAATAATAAGTGCATTTGCAGTTGTTCCTGTTATTCCGGATATAGGCCCTGAGCTAGAAATAGGTATTACACCTAATACATTTTCAGTTAGCGATATTGGAGTAGCGGTACTATCATATTTACTTCCATACACACCTACTTGCGCTGGTCCAGTTGGTCCAGTTGGTCCAGTGGCACCCCTAGGTCCAGTTGGACCCACAAATCCCATTGGACCTGCTGGGCCTCTTGGCCCGGTTGGACCCATAATTACCAAATTTTTCGTACACTTATCATCGTTGCTTGGACAACATCTATTATTCATTTTCATTCTCCTTTCATTAATATTTTATGAACATAAACAAAAATGATTTTTACTATTGACTAAGAGTGCACATTAAATAAATTTACATACTCATAGTATACATCATTTCTGCTTAATCATAAAATATAATAGGTGAAAATATGGAAAAAAAATATAAAATATGTATATATGCAATTTGTAAAAATGAAGAGAAATTTATTGATAGATGGTTTAATTCGGTTAAAGAAGCAGACGAAATTTATGTTCTCGATACCGGTTCTACCGATAATTCTGTAAACAAACTAAAAAAATTAGGAGTAGTTGTTAAAAAACAAAAAATAGAACCATGGAGATTTGATGTTGCAAGGAATATATCTCTAGACATGATTCCAGATGATTACGATATATGTATATGTATAGATTTAGACGAAGTTTTAACACCAGGTTGGAGAAATAAACTAGAAAACATATGGAACAAGAACACTGACAGAATAAAATATATTTATAACTGGAAATTAGATGCTAACGATAAACCATTAGTAAGCTTCTATTATGACAAAATCCATTCTAGAAAAAACTATAAATGGATTTACCCAGTTCATGAAATACTAAATTACCAAAAAGAGGAAAAAGAAAATATTATTACCACTGATGAAATAATAGTTAATCATTACCCAGACGAAAAAAAGTCAAGAAATAGTTATTTACCATTATTAGAATTATCAGTTAAGGAAAATCCCACTGATGATAGAAATATGCATTATCTAGGAAGAGAATATATGTTTCATCATGAATGGAATAAATGCATAGATACACTTATTAAACATTTAGATTTGCCCACTGCAACATGGAAAGACGAAAGATGTGCATCTATGAGATATATTTTAAGAAGTTATAAAAGCTTAAAAAGATATAAAGAAGCTAAAATGTGGGGAAATTTAGCAATAAATGAAGCTCCATATCTACGTGATCCATATATGGAAATGGCTATTTTAGAATATGAATTAGGTAATTATAAAGAAGTTATAAAATTGTGTAATACTGCTCTAAAAATTAAAACCCATCCAAAAACATATATAAACGAAATATTTAGTTGGGATATGACAATATATGATTTACTCTCAATTTCACTATTTTACGAAAATAAATTAGAAGAATCACTTAAATATTTAAATATAATATTAGAAAATGAACCACATAATAAAAGAATTATAGATAATAAAAAAATAATTGAAAATATGCTTAAAACTACAAAAAAACAACAAAAAAAAGAACTTTAACGTTCTCTTTTTACTAATTAAACATTTTCTTCTTAAAGAATACTAATGTCATAAATATTGCTATAGACATAACTGATACTACTACAGAATAATCACTAGCATAAACACCTGTATCTGGAATTGTTTCATAAACATATGTAACTACTAATTCGCCATCTATATATTTACCTTTTTCATTTCCAACTACTTTAGATAATTTATATTTTGCAATTTCCTTAGCTTTTATTTCATAATCAGTACCAACTTGTCCTTTGATTATTTCAGGTTCAATTATTTCTTTATCATTTGAATCAACATATTTAACTTTTACTGTCCCATGTAAAACTGTATAGTAAATATTGATTACATTTGAACCTGTAGTTATAGTTAATTCTTCTGGATTAACTGAATTAAATACATATCCATCTATTGTAATTATTTCATCACTTGCATTGATTACTGCATTAAATTCTACATTGTTAACTTCTTTAGATTGATTTAATACTTTGTTTGTATCTTTTTCTAAGTAGTTAACTGTATAACCTAAATCTGTTCTCTTTGTATAGTAAATGTTCATTACATTTGAATCTGTTCCAATTGTTAATTCCTCTGGATTAACTGAATTAAATACATATCCATCAATTGTAATTATTTCATTTCTTCCATTGATTACTGTTTCAAATTCTACATTGTTAACTTCTTTAGATTGATTTAATACTACATTAGTATCTTTCTCTAAATAATTAACTGTATAACTTAAGTCAGTTCTCTTTGTGTAGTAAATATTGATTACATTTAATACTGTATTATCTGATAATACTAATGGATCAACATTAACTGAATCATAATTATAACCTTTTATTGTCATTATTACATCAGCTAATTTTATTTCATCATATACATTACCGTCTTCAGATTTTGCATCGTGTAATACTTTATCAGTTCCCTTTTCTAAATAATTAACTACATATTTAGTTGGATTTTTAATTACATTTAATGTAATAGTTGTCACATTACTTCTAACTACTTGTGATTTTCCATCTATTGTAACTGTTGTTTCTACATAATACTTATAAGTTATTTCACCTAAAGTATCTTTTGTTGCATTGTAACTAAATGTTCCATCTTGATTTAAAGTAATATTTTCTGCTTTTCCATTAGTTTCATTATCATAAACAAGTACTATTCTATCTGTTACAGTTGCATTCTCATCTAAATTCTTATGCGTTAATTCATCATTATCTAAAATTCCTTTTTCTGCTGGTGTTATAAATGTTGTTCCTTGCTTAATGTCATAATAATCATCTTTAACTGTAACACCTGGAATTGGAACATATGGCTTATCAAAATCAAGTGATATTGAATTACTTGAACCATATTTTGGATTTCCATCTACTGATTTAGCATTTATAGTGGCACTTACATTAGTGTACATACTTCCGTACTCACCTTTTTTAGCTTCAACTGTATATGTTAAACTATTTGTTGCAGTTGACTTTATATCACCAATTTTCCAAGTAATAGTTGTTGTACCATCTTTATTTTCTATTGCAGTTGCTACTGCTGGTAGTGTACCTTCTTTGATTTGAAATCCTGCTGGTACAATATCAGTAACAATAGCATCAGTTGCTACTGTAGTAAAGTCATTTACTATTTTTTTAAATGTTTCTTTTAATCCTTCATAATCAGATGCAGTATAACTATATTTTTCTGTTGGATTTGATGCAATATTACCTAAGAATGTCATATCAGCACCACTTGTAAATCCTACTGTATAAATCTTAGTACCAGAATTCTTAATAGTTGTAGCTTCAGCATCTGCTACAGTGCTTGGTCTATTGTTGCCATTTACTATACATCCCCAAGAATCATCAGGCCTATCAGATCCACCAGAACCACATCGCTTATTATTACTTCCTAAGTAATATGTAGGTTCACCATCAGATAATAATATTATTATCTTTTGTGTATCTGTACCAGAACTACTAAGCAAATCTTTTGCTTTTAGTAAGCCCGCATGCACATTTGTACCTTGGCCTCCTTTACTACTTGGAATACTATCAATAGTCTTTTTTAAAGTAGTTACATCATTAGTTAATGAATCACTAGTATAACTTGTTAATAAATTAGACCCGTATGTTACTATTGCTGCTCTTGTATTATCTTTAGTTTTATCAGTTATTAATAACTCAATTAAATCTTTAGCAGCTGTTTTAGTATTTTCCATTGGAGTACCATCCATACTAGAACTTCTATCAAGTACTAATACAACGTCTGTTTTATCAACAGTTGTAAATCCATTTGCATTTACAGTTAATGTAACATCTGCGCTTCTTCCTTTCTCTAAATCTTTTTTACTTGCTGTTTTACTAAGTAGTATTTCACCTGCACTACTTTCCGCATTTACATAATTAACCCCAATTAAGAATACGCTAATTGATATTAATAATGTAAATAAATATTTTGCAATCCTTTTCATTTTTCCCTCCTATACCTTTTTTGCATTTATCAACAAAAGTGAGTTAACTGGATTATACAAGCAAGTTTGTATAATAAGTATCTCATCTTCTGGTGTTGCCTTTGTATTTGTAGTATATATTGAATTATTAAGTGTATCTATATGTTTAATCCAATCATCAGCATCTACATCATAGTGTTCATAATCATTAGACACTACTTGTACACTAAATATTTCATATATACTTTTTTTATCACCATCCCATAACTCAATATATTTATGGTCAGAATAATATTTATTATCTAAATAATTTTCTAACTTCTTAAATATAACATCATAAACATTCGAATTATGTCCATAAATGTTTATTTGTTTTGAGTTAAGATCAGTTCTATAATCAACAAATATGCTACCTATTATGTCATATTCGTTTCTTATTGAATGGTTTAAATAATACTCATTGTCATTACCTTTTACTAACAATGTTTCTATGCCAGTACCTTCTATTTTAAGTGATCCCACTATATTATCATTTTGATAATATTTCTTGTAATAATCTAAACTATGCTTTGAAGTAGTATTTGTATCTTTCATAAGTGCCACTACTTGTTCAATTTCTGAGGAAACTTGATATTTTTTATATTGCATTACAATAGAGTTACCAACAGAATATAGCATAAACACAAATGATATTACTATAAGAAAACTCATAACCTTTTTTAAAATATTCCTCATAACAACCCCCTGTTATATTTTAGTAAATTTGACTTATATACCCCAATTCATCAACAAATTTACGAATACTGCTTATAATATTCAAAATTTTATTTTTGTCAACGTTTTATAGTAAAAATAGCTATATTTATTTCAAAAATTAAATTATTGTAATAATATCACATCTAAAAAACTCATTTTGTCTACTTTTATGATGAGTTTATTATTATTTCTTATTCAAAAAAAAATAGGCATTCAATCGCCTATATTCTACATTTTTAACTATATCTTTTTATATATTCATCTATACTATCAGTTGCTTTTGCATCTAAAGTTAAATCACTTATAATGTTATTCTTATAAGCATAATAACCAGAAGCTGCTATCATTGCTGCGTTATCCGTACAATACTTAATAACTGGTATAGTCAAATTTATATTATTTTCATTACACATCTTACTAAATTCTTCTCTTATTCCTTTATTAGCAGCTACACCACCACATATAATAAGATTATTTACATTATATTCTTTTAAACTTCTCTTTGTTTTTTTAACAAGTATATCTGTTATTATTTTTTGAAATGATGCTGCTAAATCTTTCTCATTTATTTCTTTTCTTCTCTCTTTTTCATTATGTACCAAGTTTATTACAGCACTTTTAAGTCCACTAAAACTAAAATTATATGTATCATCATCTAATGGAATTGGCAACTTATAAGTACACTTTCCTTCATGAGCAAGATTATCAACTAATGGACCTCCTGGATAAGAAAGACCAATAACTCTTGCCACTTTATCATAACATTCCCCAACTGCATCATCTAAAGTTCCGCCAATTTTTTTAAACTTAAAATGATTACTCATATAAATTAAATCAGTATGTCCACCACTTATTACTAATGCTATAAGTGGAAACTTTAACTCTTTTACTAAATTATTTGCATATATATGACCAGTAATATGATGCACTGGAATAAGCGGTTTATTATACACAAATGATAAAGTTTTTGCAATTTGAAGCCCTACTAACAAAGAACCAACAAGACCAGGTCCATAAGTTACTGCAATTGCAGTAATATCTTCCATAGCTATATCTAAATTTGAAAACAACTCATCTAATACCATAGTAGCACTTTCTATATGACATCTACTTGCTATCTCAGGGACAACTCCACCATATTTCTTATGTATATCCATCTGTGAAAGTACAATTGTTTTTATTTCATCTGTACCATTTTTTATAATACTAGCACTCATCTCATCACATGAAGATTCAATTCCTAATATATAAACATCTTTCATAAAATCACAACTTTCTTTGCATTAAATAAGCATCAATTGTACCATTTGAATAATATTTTTTTCTAATACTTATTATTTTAAAACCATTGTTTTTATAAAGTTTTATAGCTGGCTCATTATTAGTTTTTACTTCCAAAGTAATATTATCACAACCCTTACTACTAGATATATCAATTATCTTTTTAACTAACAAATCACCTATTTTCTTATTTCTATATAACAAAGCAACAGATACATCAATAATCTCTGATCGATCATCAAAAACATCAGCAAGAATAAAACCAACTATTTCATCTTCTAATTCATATACATAACAAACACCAACTGGACTTATTTTCAAAATATAATCATTTGATATTTCTCTTCCTAAAACATTAACTAAATTAAAGTCATTTTCATTATATTCTCTAATCATTGTAACCACCCATCTTTTCAACCGCCTCAACTTCTTTTAAATAAACTGGCTTTAGTGCATGACAATTTATACCAATATCATTTTTATAATAATCATATATTCGCTTAATATCTAATTTTGGTTTTACTGTATTAAAATCTGAAATAGGAGTATTAGAAATAATTAAATAATCTTCAAGTTTTATAATTTTATTTATTAAATCATCTTTGTTAATATATGATTCATCTAAAATATTATTATAATTACTATCATAAATAGCCGCATATACATAATTCCTTCTAGCATCAATAGAAGAAATATAATATTTATAACCCATATTAGATATAGCATATGCTTTTAAAGTAGATATTGGTACTACATTTATATTACATGCCCAAGCATATATTTTTGCAATAGTAACACCAATTCTGATGCCTGTAAAAGAACCAGGTCCGTTTACAACCATTATTTTATTAACACTATTTCTCTTAATATTATTCTTATCAAATATACTTTCTATTGTACTCATAGCATACTTAGAATGTTCACTAGATGGCAAAGTAATTGCATCAAGTATAACATCATCATTAATAATTGAAACAGTAAGAGTATCTGTACTTGTATCTATAAATAAAGTTATCACAAAATTGCCTCACACAACTCTTCATATTTAATACCATGTGGTTTAAAAATTAAAATTCTAGTATCTTCATCAACAACCTTAATTTTTACATCCAATCTTTCCTCAGGCAAATAATCTTCAATTAAATCTGCCCATTCAATAATAACTACTCCACCTTTTGTAAAATACTCCTCAAGTCCAAGGTTTTTAACATCTCCATTTAACCTGTATAAATCCATATGATATAAATTCATTTCACCAGTAGTATATTCTTTTATTATATTAAAAGTAGGAGAAGTTATATTCTCATCTATACCTAATGCCTCAGCAAAACCCTTTGTAAAAATCGTCTTACCACTTCCTAAATCACCAGTTAAACATATAACCATATTAGGAAATTTTTCTGATTCAATGTTTTGTGCTATCTCCATAGTATCTTCTTCACATTTAGTTGTTATCTTATAATCCATTTCTATCACCTATTTAATTATAATAAAAAGATTTATTTTATACAAGCCAAAACACATAAAATTTACACACACAAAATAAATAAAAAAAAATAAGACAAGGATCTTATTTTAAAAAATAAAAAGACTGGCGACGACCTATTTTAGCATTCACTATTTTCGGCGTTTAAGTGCTTAACTTCTGTGTTCGGGATGGGAACAGGTGTATCCACTTAGCAATCATCACCAGTACAAATATAGAGAAATTAATTCTCTGAAAACATGATAACATGGGTTGCAACAAATTAGATAGGGTTAAATCCTCGACCTATTAGTATTAGTCCGCTCAATTTATCACTAAACTTCCACTTCTAACCTATCAACGTTGTAGTCTACAACGGGTCTTACTATATACATATGGGAAAATTCATCTTGAAGAAGGTTTCACGCTTATATGCTTTCAGCGTTTATCCTCTCCGCACATAGCTACTCTGCACTGCCACTGGCGTGACAACAGATACACCAGAGGTGCGTCCATCCCGGTCCTCTCGTACTAAGGACAGCACTTCTCAATTTTCCTACGCCCACGACGGATAGGGACCGAACTGTCTCACGACGTTCTGAACCCAGCTCGCGTGCCACTTTAATGGGCGAACAGCCCAACCCTTGGAAGCGAATCCACCTCCAGGATGTGACGAGCCGACATCGAGGTGCCAATCACCACCGTCTATGTGAACTATTGGGTGGTATCAGCCTGTTATCCCCAGGGTAACTTTTATCCGTTAAGCGACGACCATTCCATACTGAATCGCCTGATCACTATGCCCTGCTTTCGCACCTGCTTGACTTGTAGGTCTCGCAGTCAAGCTCCCTTATACCATTACGCTCTGTGAATGATTTCCAACCATTCTGAGGGAACCATTGGGCGCCTCCGTTACTTTTTAGGAGGCGACCGCCCCAGTCAAACTGCCCACCAGACACTGTCCCTGATCCAGATAATGGACCTAGGTTAGAAATTCAACATATTAAGGGTGGTATTCCAAGGTTGACTCCACTAGAACTGGCGTCCTAGTATCAACGTCTCCCACCTATCCTCTACATAACATATCGAATCTCAATATCAAGCTACAGTAAAGCTCCATGGGGTCTTTCCGTCCTGTCGCGGGTAACCTGCATTTTCACAGGTATTAAGATTTCACCGAGTCTATGGTTGAGACAGTTCCCAGATCATTACGCCTTTCGTGCGGGTCAGAACTTACCTGACAAGGAATTTCGCTACCTTAGGACCGTTATAGTTACGGCCGCCGTTCACTGGGGCTTCAATTCAAGACTTTGCAATCGACTTACGTCAGCTAATCCATCCTCTTAACCTTCCAGCACTGGGCAGGCGTCAGCCCCTATACATCGCCTTACGGCTTAGCAGAGACCTGTGTTTTTGGTAAACAGTTGCCTGGGACTCTTCACTGCGGGTCTATCGCTAGACCACCCCTTCTCCCGAAGTTACGGGGTTATTTTGCCGAGTTCCTTAACCATAGTTCTCTCGCTCACCTTAGGATACTCTCCTTGACCACCTGTGTCGGTTCTCGGTACGGGCACCTACGTAATTAGCCCTAGAAGCTTTTCTTGGAAGCATAGCATCAGAAGATTTAAGAAATCCGAAGATTTCTGTCAACATCACACTTCAGTTATTCAGTATACGGATTTTCCTATATACTAACCTTTGTGCTTATACCAAAATCCAATAATTGGCTCTTCTTAGCTTTCTCCGTCACTCCATCAGTCACGTAGGTGGTACAGGAATATCAACCTGTTGGACATCGACTACGCCTCTCGGCCTCGCCTTAGTACCCGACTTACCCTGGAAGGACGAACCTTGTCCAGGAAACCTTAGTCAAACGGTGGGGAGGATTCTCACCTCCCTTGCGCTACTCACACCGGCATTCTCACTTCCATACGCTCCAGTAGTCCTCACGATCTACCTTCAGCGCATATGGAACGCTCCCCTACCACTTAATACATAGTATTAAATCCGCGATTTCGGTATTCTACTTAGCCCCGGTACATCTTCGGCGCAGTGTCACTCGACTAGTGAGCTATTACGCACTCTTTAAAGGGTGGCTGCTTCTAAGCCAACCTCCTAGCTGTTTTGACAACTCCACATCCTTTCCCACTTAGTAGAAATTTTGGGACCTTAATCGGCGGTCTGAATTCTTTTTCTCTCGCGTATGGACGTTATCACCCATACACTGACTCCTGAGTATACAACACTGGCATTCGGAGTTTGATTAAATTCAGTACCCCTATACGGGGCCATCATTTATTCAGTGCTCTACCTCCAGCGTGCTAAACCTCAAGGCTAGGCCTAAACCTATTTCGGGGAGAACCAGCTATCTCCAAGTTCGATTGGAATTTCTCCGCTAACCACAAGTCATCCGGGCACGTTTCCGGGTACATCGGTTCGGTCCTCCATGACATGTTACTGTCACTTCAACCTGCTCATGGCTAGATCACTTGGTTTCGGGTCTACTACATCGTACTAAGTCGCCCTATTCAGACTCGCTTTCGCTTCGGCTCCGTCTATTCAACTTAACCTTGCACGATACAGTAACTCGCCGGTTCATTCTGCAAAAGGCACGCCATCACCCATTAACGGGCTTTGACTTTTTGTAAGCATACGGTTTCAGTATTCTATTTCACTCCCCTCCCGGGGTTCTTTTCACCTTTCCCTCACGGTACTTGTTCACTATCGGTCATTAGAGAGTATTTAGCCTTACGGGATGGTCCCCGCAGATTCCGACAAGATTACACGTGTCCCGCCGTACTCAGGATACCCTATAGAGATTACAATATTTCGTTTACAGGACTATCACCTTCTACAGTTATTCTTTCCAGAATATTAAACTATATTGTAATTTTGTAACTCCTAATATAAGGTCCTACAACCCCAGTCCTAAGACTGGTTTGGGCTATTTCCTTTTCGCTCGCCACTACTAAGGAAATCGATTTTTCTTTCTTTTCCTCTGGTTACTAAGATGTTTCAGTTCACCAGGTTACTCTCAGTTTAGCTATGGATTCACTAAATGATACTAGCGCATTACCACTAGTGGGTTCCCCCATTCGGAAATCTCCGGATCAAAGATTACTTACATCTCCCCGAAGCATATCGTAGTTTGTCACGTCCTTCATCATCTTCTAATGCCAAGTCATCCACACGTACGCCCTTACTAATTTAACCACCATCATCCTAATTTGATGAGATCTTTTGTATTAAACAAAAATGAGATCTTAATGTAATACTGCTCGTTACAGTATTACACCCATATTATCAAGTTTTCAAAGAACTAACTTCTTGAGAGAATAATCTCTCAAAACTAAGCAAAACATACAAGTAGCTAAAGATACATATCGTATAAATCTTTCTCCATAGAAAGGAGGTGATCCATCCCCACCTTCCGGTAGTGATACCTTGTTACGACTTCACCCCAGTCACCTGTCCTACATTCGATGGCCCCCTCCAAAAGGTTAGGCTACCAGCTTCATGTATTACAGACTCCCATGGCGTGACGGGCGGTGTGTACAACACCCGGGAACGTATTCACCCCG
>ERZ1106954.2862-NODE-2862-length-11527-cov-9.282252_pt1 | contig 11527 bp, 17 predicted proteins | sample MGYA00403678_ERZ1106954 | MGnify/ENA primary metagenome ERZ1106954 (study PRJEB35170, sample SAMEA104062445) | human gut metagenome | biome: human gut; feature: human-associated habitat; material: faeces | place: Denmark | collected 2012-08-20 ... | reverse complement strand
AACATTCCCTGTTAGTAGCCTAATTTATACTGTCCAACTTTTTGGGTTCAGTACAATTTGGATAACCTCTTTTTTGTTTATATATCTCATAAATTTTCATTATATTTAAGAAAATATGTTCCTACATGTATTTTATCATATCCATTTAATTTTTTATAAGCAATAACTTTATATCCTAATCCCCAATACTCTCTTGTACCACCGTCTGCATACATCATACTGTCAAAACTTATACAAAAAATTGGCAATTTATTTTCTTTTGCTCTAGTATAATCAATAACAAAGAATATTAAACTTATAATTACTAAAATAATTACAATAAATATAATTATTTTTATGAATTTCATATTCATCACCCCTTATCATAGTATCATACTTATATATGATAAAGCAAGCTATCTGCAACTATTGTTCCATCTTTTAGAGATACCTCTACTACAACTTCTAAAATCAATTCATTATTCTCTTTTTTTAATGTTCTTCCTAATTCACTAATATGCTCAACTTGATTAAAATATTTTTTATTTGCTTCCTGATTTATAAAATCAGTAATATCACTTTCGTTAAGTACAATATTATTGTAACTATCAAATTCGCCTGAATTAACTGAATAAAATGCTGTTATATCTCCTTCTGAACCTATTGCAACAAATATTAAGTCCATCGTATCATAATTTAAAAGTTTTTTGGTAAAGGTAAATGAGTATTCTCCGTAGTCATTATTGTAATTTGAACTTGACAATGTATAATCATTGAAATTAGATATTTTACTATTAATAAATTCTTTGCCTGTAGTTAGGGCCTGTTCTTTTGTTATTTTAGAACTTCTTAATAAATTAGATTTTTGTAGTTTTTTTATAAATCCAAATGTTGCATTATCTTTTACTAGATATTCTGTTTGTTGTGCATCTACATATACATCCACATCATTATATGAATATGAATAGTTTGCTGTTACATCATTGGTAAGTATATTCATTTTTTTTATTTGTTTATTATCATTTATTTTCTCATTATGTATAGCTTTTACTGAGAAAGTTATTCCAAGGATAATTAGAATACTAATTGATATTGTAATAATAAATTTAGCAGATTTTTTCATTTTATTCCTCCTTTTTAATAAATAGTTTGGTATATATCACCATTTTCATATCTGCTTTGCATCCTAGTTTTTGCAGCAGACCCTTTTAAGAAAGAAATCCAATAATCTGCATGTCTAAAGCCCTCAACAACTGTATCACTTTTTGCTTTTTCAAAAAACAATCTGTTCCATTCTGTCATTTCTCCTATAATTGTAGTTACAGTCCATCCAACAGCTAGCTTTGCTCCTTTGTTTTTTGTAACATCTACAATATTTCCCCAAGAGCCACCAGTAGAACCTACATTGCATCCATACCAGAGTGCGATTTTTAAATTATTTAATGAACCATTAGGAATTGTACTTATAGCTATATAGTTGCCTGTACTGCCTGCCCCTTTACCTGTTAAATATGTATTTGCACAACATTGAATTATTCCAGGAGCCCCATGCCCAACAGCAACGAATACTTTCGATTCTTTAAGACAATCTAATACTACTTTATTCCCATTTGATTCATATCCTCTACAAATATATCCCATACCTGTTATATGGTTGCGAGAATCTGTATACATGTGAGTAGCATATGGTAAATCTGCTGTTGAATAACATATACTTGCAACTCCTGACGCTGCACAAACATAACCACTAAAAAAAATTAAAAATGTACTAATTACCATTGTAACAATTAAAATTCTTTTTTTCATATTTTTCCCCTTTCTATTTTTAATAATTTTGTGATTTGTACATTATCCCTCCTTTCTAATATAAATAAATATTAAGTATAATTAGTATTGCTTTAATATTTATATCATATTTATTATTAGTTATAGCTAAAAAGGGAAAAAAGGGGAAATTTTTAATCATTTGTCATTTATTGAATTGTTTATTGTTGTCAAAAAAAACTTTATTGTTGGAATTCTAGTTGTACCAAAAATTTTTTCTATCCTACTCGTCGAAGTATATCTTATCATTGACTTTATCGTTTTCTGAATTGACCATTTAACATTTGAACCTGTTTTACTTTGAAATTTTTTGGCTACTAATGGAAATAAATTAGCTTCCATATTATTTAGAAAACTTGGATTTTGGCAAGTATATATTAAACATTCTATTAAATATTTATAGCCTATACTATTTTTATTAAATTCAAACATTTCTAGTTGTTTCTCTATTTTTTCTCTAATATTTGATTTGTTTTTTTCCATACAAATGTATTTTAAATCATTAAGCAGTATATAAGGAGAAAAAGGCTTGATATATATTCTTTCTATATTTTTACTATCTTTCAATCTAATTTTATTAATCATATATGTCTCACCTGTAACTATCATAGTCGTTATACTGTATTCTTTTGTCCTTTCTATTACTTCTATACCATTAAATTTTGGCATTTTTAAATCTAATAATAGTATGTCTGGCTTTAACTTTTTTATTACATCTATAGCCACTTCACCATTATTAGCTATTCCTATTATTTCTATTAAATTACTAATATTTTTATTTATAAATATTGAAATATTATTTGCAAGTCCTATATTATCATCAACTATTAACAATTTATATTTCATATTAAATACTCCTTGTATAAAATTTTAATTATTGTTTTTTAGCTTGGTATTTTAATATAAATGTATCATAAAATATAACAATATATAAGCTTTATATATTGTTATATTTCAAAATGTTCATTTTGTATCTAATAAAATAGTAATCATATTATTTATTATAGATTTATCTCTATCTGTTAGAAGTTCATATTTTTCTATATTATCTGGTGTCTTAACTAATGTATTAAATAATTTTCCAGAAGAACAATTAGCAATATTACAAATATTTATAGCATTATCAATACTTATTCCAGTTTTACCAGTTTCTATCTGTGATAAAAATTGTGCATTTATATTTAGTTCTTCTGCGAATTCTTCTTGTGTTAAGTTAAGACTTCTTCTTATTTCTCTGACATTTTGACCGATTATAATACTATTATTCAAATTTGGCACTTATTAATTCACCCCATTTAATAGTATATTAAATATTATGGCAAAAGCGAAATGCCCATTAGCTCTAGTTTTTATATTAATATATAGTTGCTAGCTGTATATGAGCATAGGTATAAACTATAATATTAAATATAAAATAGATATAAAAACTATATATGTTTTCAAAATATATGATATAATATTTTAACTTACTATAAAAAGGTAAGAGAAATGTGCCTTTATCTCTTACCTCTATCAATTCGCCTTATTTCAACGGGTTTACGATTAACTAATAATTCGTGTGGCTCAATTTTAAAGATATTTGCGATATGATCTATATAGTCTATGGAAATATTGCGTTTTGCATTTTCCATTTCAGAAACATAACCAGAACTTGTGCCTAATAGTTCTGCAAACTTTTCTTGCGACCAACCGTTTCTTAACCCTATAATAGACAATATTATTTGCTAATATTTGCCTTGCTTTAGAAAGTATTTTTGCCACCCCCCTTGACTTAAACTTACTACTATTGTATTATGTTCAAAGTTTCTTTAACATACCACTACTTCGGAAGTTTGTGTTGATAAATTTTATAGTAAGTATTATTACTTTTATGTAGAATGGAGGTGGATTACTTGTATTATTGGATTTATGCATTATTCCTTATTATTATTGCTATTCTAATAAGTTTTATGCTATTTCAAAGGAAAAAATATACTGCTAGATTATCAAAAGACGAAAAAATGCTTTTAGAGGTTGAAGATAAATGTTCTTTCTATATTGAGGAGTATAATGATATAAAAAATAAAATTGTCAAAGAAAATGAAATAAATTCAAAGAATAAAAAGTATAGTGGAAAGACAGCTTTGATAGGTGATAACCTAAAAGCTTCATACAGTAATACAAAGGCCGTTTTAGAAGAATTGGGTTTTACTGTTGATATAGCAGAAAGCAATAAATATTTGGTGAAAAAAATTGAATATGGTGAAAAATATGACATTATTTTTGGTAACAATATTTACAGGGATGGAACAGGACCAGAATGTTTAAAAAAATTTAGAGAAATAAAAGACTTTTCAATACCAGTTGTTGTTCATACAATAACGAAAGATGCAAGAGATTGTTTTGTAAATGATGTTGGATTTGATGATTATATTGAAAAACCTGTTACAAAAGATACTTTAGTTCCAATACTAGAAAAAATATTTAATACATAATCTATGAAAAAAAGCAGGTTTTATGACCTGCTTCTTTCAGTAAAAACATAAATAATATGAATTCATTTGTATAAAAAAATATACCATAATTTCATCGATAAATCAATTATTCTGCTTCTTTTTTTGAACTATTTTTAGTTCTGGATATATACAATAGACAAATGGGGTACTACATTGCTCTTCGTTAAAGCACACCTCATCTCTAAATAATAATATAAGTCTATCTACCTCTGGTATAATAGGAGATTCAATTCGTAATAATTTTAATACTCCTTGCTCATTTTCTTTATCTGTTGCTATTATGTTATATAACATATTGTCTTGTGTCAAAAATATAATATACGTAGGCTCATATCCTTTGTAGTATTGTTTTAATCTCTTTTTGTACTTACATAAAATATCTAAAGCATATATCATTTTCATATCAATACTAGCTTTATTGTATACAAAAATACCGTCTTTTTTACTTACAAAATTACTTTGTAAAATATCTCTAAAGTTATCATTTGGTCTATTAAAGAGTATTTGTAAATGTTTTAACAACAACCAAAGTCTTGTATAAAGTTTATTATTTTAATTTTTTCATTATCTAACATATAATCACTCCTATATAATTCTCACTAAATAACCATATATAAATTTATTATTTTCTTTAATTTCAGTTACCTTTATCAACACTTTATTCATATAATGTGGAAAACTACTAAACTTTGCTGATACTCTTGTCAATACGGTTACAAATATATTGTCTAATTGTACTAAAATTCCAGAATTGTTTTTAGGAAAAGCAATTACAGTACCTGTATATTCTCCACCTACATATATATATTTTCGTATATTCTTAAATGGGTTTTCTTCAAATTCTTTTGCAGAAAGTTTAAATACATTATTTTGAATATCTATATCTTTTATTCTAACTTTTAAATATTCTCCCACTATATATATGTCTTTACAATTTACAATATATGTGTGTTTTAGTTCTTCAGCTTTTATTACAACTTCTTTACCATATAAATCCACTACTATATGCTTTATTCCTATTCCAACAATACGAACTCTTACTGTATCACTTTTCTTTAATTTTGGAAGTTCTATTTGTGAACGTAACTGCATAGCATCTATTCTGCTACCTATTGCTATATTGGCCACTTCATCATACTCTAATACAATAAAATCCACTTCAGCTCCAAGCATTCCACCAATTATTGATTTATTTTGTTTATCTTTTACTAAATGAGTAATTGGTATTAGAACTTTTATTTCTTCGTACCATAAAATCGCACAAGGTATATATTTATCTTGCAGTTTATAATATTCATCTTCTATGCCTGTTATAGTACCATGTAAGTATTCGTTTTTCTTCTTTACTTCTTATTATTTCTTTTATATTTAAGTTTTCCAAGTGTTCACCTCCAAAATAAAAAACACTTACCATTAAGGTAAATGTTTAAATATTTATTTTAAATATTAAAATTTATAACTTTTTACTAATATAGCATTTACAATTCCATCTATTAACATGTAATCTTTTCCATTATATGAGCCAACAATTACTTCGGCATTCTCTTCGAAAGTTCCAACTGAAGAATCTATTTGTTCCCAATATGATGTACCAGAAATACAAACTACTCGACCCTGACATAATTTAGTCCAATTATTTTTTATATCATCTAATTTATCAAAATATGGTTTTGTTGATGAACTATTTATACTTCCACTTCCAGCTAGACTTTGAACTATCTGATTATATTTAGAATATTCCTGTTGAGGAAATACTACATTTCCTTTTCGAACATTTAAAGAAGCAACTTCTACGTCTGTACTCATACCATCAATATATAATTTGAATTGCTGTGTTTTTACATAATATCTTAATTCAGCTTGTGGCTTACCTAACGTTTCTCTTTCCCTTGTAAAGTCTGTTTGAGTAAAAGCTGCACCACTTTCTAACCAGTAAATATTATTATTTCCATATCCTTTAAAAGTATTTTTTACTCTTGTAGTTAACTGAACAACATAATCTAATTTTGCATCTACATCTGTATTAATATCTTCTTTTGAAATATTAGAATAATTAGTTGTTGTCTCTGGCTTTTTATAATAATTATCATTACTACTATTTACTGATGTTTTATTATTTGTACTGCCAGAGTTAATTGAATTTTAGATATGTTGTTGTTTTTTCTCAGGTATTTGATTTATATTTGCTTCTGTTTGTGTAGATTGATTAATATTTGGAATTGGTTTTGTATATACTTCAGATTGTACATACTTGTTATTGTTGTTTGAGGTAGTTTGATCTTTTACAATTGTTTGATTTTCTGGTTCTGTAATATTATATTTTGTATATATATCATAAATTTCTTCTTGATTATTGTTTTTATCAGCAACAGATATATCTTTATTTGTCGAAGATGTAATCTTATAAATAAGTATAATAGAAAACAACAATATAATAATCAATAAAACTATAACTGCTTTTTTCATTACTATCACCTTCTCATACTATTAAATATTATATATATTTTAAAATTTTTTACCGTAAAAATCAAACATGACAGTTAATAAGTTCCAATAATTGAAGATTTTGTGAAATATTGTCAAATCTAAAATTTTATCAAAAATTATCAAATGTAATTTCCTCACATTCTTCATTTTCTTGTTTTTCATTTATTTTTTCTTCAGATTTTGCTCCACATAAAATTAGAGCATATAAAAAGAGGCTAATATTAGTCCCTACAATTAAACCAATTATAAATTGCATCATCTTTTCCTCCTTTTTATCTTGTTTTATCCTACTGTATATGCTATAATAATTTTATAAAAGTCTTAAAAATTTAATTATATACAAAAAAGCATAGCTTATTTGTTAGATAATATATTATAGTAATTAGACAACTTGCTTTTCTCTAACAATAATCTAACAAAAAGTAAAAAACTAATAAATTTGTTGATGTACTGATACATAATCTTTTGCTAAAATTAATTCCTTTTTTTATTGAATTTTAGCGTGATTAGTAGATGTATTTAAATCTAGTCGGTGCTTAGTAGGGAATAAGTACACATTCCTTCTAAGCCTGGGGTCGGGGGTTCGAATCCCTCCTGGCTCACCATAATGGGAATAGCGTAAGCTATTCTTTTTTTTGTAGATTTGAAGAAATCTTTATTTTTTCACACAAATTTCACATTCATGTGTATAATATATATTTATATATATGAAGGAGGAATACATATGAATTACATTGAAAAAATTTTTAAGAAAAGTGGTTTAATTTCAATACTTGAATCTCTAATTATCGCACTATTAGGTATTATTCTTATCATCGAACCAGAAGGAACATTGGAGTTTATAACTTGTTCACTTGGTGTTATATTTATACTAGCTGGCTTATATAAAATCATCAATTATCTTCTCTCTAAAGGTAAATATAATTTTTATGATTATGATTTAGCACATGGATTAGTTGCTTGCATTATAGGAATTATTACTATAATATGTGGAGCTGCTATTAGTTCTGTTTTTAGAATAATTATAGGAATATGGATTATATATAGTGCATTCATTAGAATAGATTTATCTGTTAAATTCAAAGCAGTAAATTCAAATGCTTGGATTTTTAGTTTAATATTGTCAATTTTAATGTTTATATGTGGCTTATATGTTACTATTAATTCTGGTGCTATCCTTGTAACAGTTGGTACTATTATGGTAGTGTATTCAATTATTGACATTATTGAGGCGATTATATTTATGAAGAATATTAAGGAAATATTCTAATTTTCTATAATTATATCTTTTAAATAAAGCTGTTGATTTCTCAACAGCCTTTATTTTAATTTAGCCAAAATGCTTTATATGCTCTATATGCTTCGTATAAGTCTATTTTACTTGTTACTTCATAAGGTGAATGCATTGATAATACTGGAACTCCACAGTCTATTACATCTATTCCTTTATTGGCTAGTATATATGCTATAGTTCCTCCCCCACCTGTGTCCACTTTGCCTAGTTCTGCTATTTGATATTTAATATTTTCTTTTTCTAATATATTCCTTACCTCTGCTACAAATTCCGCATTTGCATCTGAAGCTCCTGACTTTCCTCTACTGCCTGTATATTTATTAAGTCCTATTCCTCTTCCTAAATAAGATGCATTATTTTTTTCTGATACATTTGCATATATAGGATCTAATCCCGCATCAACATCTGCAGATAACATTTTAGAATGGCAAAATACTTTGTCCAATAAATTTGGCCTATTTATTCCTAATTTATTTAGTAACTCTGCAATAAAATTATCAAATACATGCGATTCCATTCCTGTATTTCCCATACTTCCTATTTCTTCTTTATCTGCTATAATACATACAGAAGTTTTTTCTGGTATTTCTTTCATGTCTACAAGTGCTGTTAAAGATGTATATACACAAATTTTATCATCTTGTCCATAACCTGCAACCATGCTCTCGTCAAAGCCCATTGTTCTACATTTTAATGCTGGAACTATTTCTAATTCTGAACTTAAAAAATCAATTTCTGTAATTCCATATTTTTTATTCAAGATATTTAAAATATTCAGTTTTACTCTTTCTGTTGTTTCTGCATTATATGGTATACTTCCTATTAATAGGTTTAAATCTTCCCCAGAAATTCCTTCTTTTAACTTTTTCTCCATTTGTTCTTGTGCTAAGTGTGGTAATAAATCTGTTATTGTAAATACAGGGTCTTTTTCGTCATCTCCAACATTTACATATATTTTTTCTCCATTAGCTTTTACTACAACACCATGTATGCTTAGTGGAATTGTTGTCCATTGATATTTTTTTATTCCTCCATAATAATGTGTTTTAAAGTATGCAAATCCTCCTTCTTCATATAATGGATTTGGCTTTAAGTCCAATCTTGGAGAATCCGCATGAGCTCCTACAATATTTATACCACTTTCCATGCCTTGTTTGCCAATTACTGCTAGATACATGCTTTTTTCTCTATTAATGTAATAAACTTTATCTCCTGCAGATAGAGTTTCATATTCACAAATGCATCTAAATCCATTTGATTCTGCTATTTCTTTTGCATTTGCAACAATTTCTCTTTCCGTCTTAGATTTATTTAAAAAATTGATATATCCTTCTGCATATGCAAAAATATTATTTAATTGTTCCCCTGTTTTATCTTCCCATGCATTTTCTCTTTTATAAAACAATCTATTTTTTAATTCTTCTACTTCTGACATTTCTCTCTCCCCTTTTTTTCAAATTATATCATTATTATAATTTGATTTTCAATATTTTTTATATATTATACACAAATATATTTTTTTAATTCTTAACCTACTGGTAATTTACTTATTTAAATGATATAATTTTTTTAATTGTTAATCATTTGAGGGAGGATGTATATGAATAATAGAGTATTGGTAACATTTTTACTTACCTTTTTTATAGTTGCAATATTTTTAGGTATTGCTTTTTTGCCTAAATTATTTAATAAACCTATAGAAAATGTAAACAATTCTGTTGTAAATGAAAATATAGAAAAACAGGTCACTGATTTTTAAATTTCAGTGACCTATTTTCTTAATAATATTAGTTTATCTACTAGAATGCAATTGGCAAACGCAGAAACAATTGCCTTCAAAGTTGCATATTCTCTAGTATCCTCTTCTTTAAATATTGGTTCTATTTCTTCTGTTGGATTAAATGCTTTTTTTAATGCTTTTTCTAACTCTTCACAAAATACATTATACCCATCTTCTACTGAATACGATTTTTTCATTGATTTTATTGATTCATTTATTTCTGATATACTCATTAGCCTTTTTAAAATGCATATAACAAATAAATATGCAAGATGAGTTTTACTATATTTTTTCTTTATTGGAGGCATTAAAACCTCTTGCTTTACATAGTTATTTATCATATTGGGTGTTATTACTGGTGTATTTTCTTCCTTTAAAAATATAGCCAAATTATTTTGTAATACACAAATTACCTGGTCAATGTACAATTCTATCTCTGGTAACTCATTCCAACGTGGGCAATGATAATCTATTAAATTTTGTGCTTCTATTTTCATTTTGTTATTCTCCTTTCGAAAGTTACAGTATTATAATAGCACATTTATTAATTTTGGTCAATTTGTGTATTTTTTTGGCAATGTCTTGACACTTTATATTTCGTAATATATAATGGTTTTAAAAACCAGATTATGTGGTTTACTTAAAATTATAGGAGGATCTAATGAAAAATTATAAAGAAAATTATGACTATTATAATGTAGAAAAAGTAGATAGTATAAAGCAATTGTTGGAATCTGCTGCTGCTGATGCTGGTGATAAAATTGCTTTTAAATATAAAGAAAATAAAGACGTTAAATGTGTTACTTACAATAACTTTTTGGAAGATGTTTATAGTTTGGGTACTGCTCTATTTTCTATCAATATGACTTCTTCTCATATTGCTGTTATAGGTGAAAATAGCTATCCTTGGCTTACAGTTTACTTGTCTGTTTTAAAAAGCAACGGTGTTGTTGTTCCTATAGATAAAGAACTTCCTTTACAGGATATTATAAATGTATTGGAAAATAGTGATAGCGAAGTTCTATTTTATGCCGAAAAATTCGGTAAATATATAGACGAAATTAGTAAAAAATTACCTAAAATAAAATACTTTATTGGTTTTTCTAATACCAATTCATCTGATAATATTCTTTCTTATAGTGAATTTATTGAAAAAGGGAGAGCATTATATAAATCTGGAAACACATCATATAGCTCAATAGAAGGCAACCAAAATGAATTAAGATTACTTGTATACACCTCTGGAACTACTGGAATGGCAAAAGGTGTTATGCTTACTGAACATAACCTTGTAAGTCTTGTTTATTGCGGTTTACAAATTTCTACTGTATATGATACATGCTTATCTATTTTGCCATATCATCATACTTATGAAGGTGTTGCTGGAATTTTAGTTGGATTGCATCATCATTCTTGCATTTGTATTAATGATAGTCTTAAAAATGTTCTTAAAAATTTACAATTATTTAAACCTGATTACATATACGTTGTACCTGCTTTTGTGGAACTCTTTTATAAAAAGATATGGTCTAATGCTAAAGAAGGTAATAAGGATTTAGCTTTAAAGATTATGATTAAACTAAGCAATTTCTTAAGATTTTTTGGTATAGATATAAGGAGAAAATTATTTAAATCTATTCACAATGCTTTCGGTGGAAACCTTATAAA
>ERZ1106954.2859-NODE-2859-length-11530-cov-5.092026_pt1 | contig 11530 bp, 12 predicted proteins | sample MGYA00403678_ERZ1106954 | MGnify/ENA primary metagenome ERZ1106954 (study PRJEB35170, sample SAMEA104062445) | human gut metagenome | biome: human gut; feature: human-associated habitat; material: faeces | place: Denmark | collected 2012-08-20 ... | reverse complement strand
CGGGACGGGCCGGTATCTGAAGGAGAAAAATCCCCGGCTGTATGTGGCGGCTGTGGAGCCGTGGAGTTCGCCCGTTCTTTCCGGAGGGCAGGCAGGCCCCCACAAGATACAGGGCATCGGCGCGGGCTTTGTGCCGGATACCCTGGATACGGATGTATATGATGAAGTGATCCCCGTGCAGAATGAGGATGCCTTTGCCCTGGGCCGGGAGATAGGCCGCAGGGAAGGGGTGCTGGTGGGGATATTCTCCGGAGCGGCGGTATGGGCGGCCATAGAGCTGGCCCGGCGGCCGGAGAATGAGGGCCGGACCATTGTGGTTTTGCTGCCGGACACCGGAGACAGATATCTTTCCACCCCCTTGTTTGCAGAGGAGAAAAAGGAGTAAAATAAAACGATCTCAATTTTTACGGAGGAAGCAGATACAATGATCCCTACCAGAGAAGAAGCCACGGCCCTGCTGGAAACCTATAATCAGGAGCCCTTTCATCTGAAGCACGCCCAGATCGTTTCCGGAGTGATGGAATATTTTGCCCGGGAGCTGGGCTACGGAGAAGAAGCGGAGTTCTGGGGGCTGGTGGGCCTGCTCCACGACCTGGACTTTGAAAAATACCCGGAGCAGCACTGCATCAAAGAGCAGCAGCTCATGCGGGAAGCCGGGCTGGACGAACGGCTCATTCGGGCTGCCGCCAGCCATGGCTACGGCCTTACCGGAGATATAAAGCCCGAGCATGAAATGGAAAAGGTGCTTTATGCTACGGATGAGCTTACGGGCCTTATCGGCGCCGTGGCGATCATGCGGCCCTCCCGGAGCGTGGCGGATCTGGAGCTGAAATCCGTAAAGAAAAAGTTCAAAACTCCTGCCTTTGCCGCAGGCTGTTCCCGGGAAGTCATCCAGCGGGGAGCGGATATGCTGGGCTGGAGTCTGGATGAATTGATAGAGCGGACCATTCTGGCCATGCGGGCTACCCCTGCCGCCCGCTGGGATGACTGAGGGCGGCTCTATGGATATGACCCTGGAGGCCTTTGCCGCTCTGGAGCCGGGCAGCTATGTGCTGCTGGATATACGCAATGCCCAAAGCCGGGAATATGGTTGTATCCCCGGCTCTTTGGCCATGCCCCGGGAGGCGCTGGAGGACTGTACCCTGCCCCATGACGGCAGAAAGCTTATTGTATACTGCGCCCGGGGGCAGTTCAGCCGGGAGGCGGCGGAGATGCTGGCGGAACAGGGGTATGAGGCTTTCAGCCTGGAGGGAGGCTATTCCGCCTGGCTGAAGGGGCAGATGCAGCGGCAGCAGGAAAATCTGCAGGAAAAGGCGGAAACCAGCCTGCAAAAAAAGTTTCGTCAGCCGTTGTGGTGCCAGTTTACCAAAGCCATTCGCCGGTATGCGCTGGTACAGGAAGGGGACAGGATCGCCGTGTGCATTTCGGGAGGCAAGGATTCCATGCTCATGGCCAAACTCTTTCAGCAGCTGCAGCTTCACAGCAAATTCCCCTTTGAGGTGCGCTTTCTGGTGATGGATCCGGGTTACAGCCCGGAAAACCGGCGCATCATTGAGGAGAACGCCCGGAAGCTGGGTGTGCCCATAGAAATATTTGAATCGGACATCTTTGCCTCTGTCTATCATGTGGAAAAATCCCCCTGCTACCTGTGCGCCCGGATGCGCAGGGGTCACCTGTATCACTACGCCCGGGAACTGGGCTGCAACAAGATCGCCCTGGGGCATCATTATGACGATGTGATAGAGACCATTTTGATGAGTATGCTTTGGGGCGGGCAGATACAGACCATGATGCCCAAGCTCCACAGCACCAACTTCCCGGGGATGGAGCTGATACGCCCCCTGTATCTGATCCGGGAGAAGGATATAAAGGCCTGGCGGGATTATAACGGGCTGTATTTTATTCAGTGCGCCTGCAAGTTTACCGATACCTGCACCAGCTGCACCAACAACGAGAACCGTTCCAAGCGGATGGAGGTAAAGGAGCTTATCCGCCGGATGAGGGCGGACAACCCCCAGGTGGAGGCCAGGATCTTTGCCAGCGTGGAAAACGTGAGCCTGGACGCCGTGGTGGGCTATAAGACCGGGGGCAGGCGGTACAGTTTTCTGGATACCTACGACCGGAACCCTCCTGCAGAAGAGGAATGACCGCCGGAACCCGGCCGGAGCGGAGAAAAGGAACAAAACCTGACCCGAAGGGCGGGGGATGCACGGCGCGGAGACCGCGCCTGCGGGGCGCAGCCCCGCAGAGCAGGGCGGCGATGGCGGCCTCCCAGACCTCTTTCCCATAATAATGATAGCGCGGCTGCGGGATGCGGCCCTGCAGCGCCGGCTCGGCGGGGTATTGTGCGCGGTAGGCGCGGACGCCGTCGAGCAGCGCGGGGCTGATGTGCTCCTGCTCTAAAAATTCCAACAAGCTCTCCTCATCCTCTCTTTCGGAAATGCGCGTGTCGCGCGCTTCGTTTCGGCCTCATCATAGCACAACGCGAGGGCTTTGCAAGCCCTTTTTCCGTCAAAATTTCGGACGGCTGCGGCGCGTTTCCTGGACGCTTTGGCGCGAGCGGCGCAAAAAAGAACGCCGCCCGCGGGCGGCGTTCCCTGAACGGCTCAGTCTTTTGTAAGGATGATGGGCATGGCGGTGGTCTCGCTCTCGCCGTCGGCGCTGTTGTTGGCGGAGGGCATTATCTCGCGCGTGAGCATCGCCGAGAGCCGCGTGCCGTCGGTCAGCTCCGCATGGAATACGACCTGCAGCTCCGCACCGTAGGGAAGGCCAAATTCCACGCCCTCTGCGCCATAGATGCTGTAAACGCCGGCGGTGCTCTCATCGGGAATGTCGCTGATCCACCACAGCACGGCGGAGCGCTCGTCGCCGGCGGCCTCCACAAATTTGAGCGTGCTTTGCGCCGCGCTCTTTCCGTCCACCAGATAGTCGAGCCACGCGGACCGGACGTCGGCATCATAAGCGCCGAGGTAGAGGTCCGCGGTGCGGTGGTCCTCGGGGTCCTCCCAGCCCCTGACGCTGCACCGGATGACCGAGCTGGAATAGGATTGGCTGTAGCCGTAGCCGAAGGAAAGATCCTCATAGAGCTTCGGCAGCGCCTCGTTGGCGAAGCCGGGCAGGTCGCGGATCGTCTCGAGCTGGCGCTCGCCGCCGGTATCGTAGGCGGCGGTGGCTTCGAAGCCATCATCGTTCATCGAAAGCACGGCTTCGCCGCGGTAGACGTCGTACTCGTCGCGGACCAGCTCGACGGCGGTCGTTCCGTCGTCGGAGGCAAGGGAGCGGAGACGGAGGGAGACGGCAAGATCGTCCTGCACCGTCTTGGGCTGGAGGGCGAAGGCAACCGTGCAGGTGTAGGCGTCCAGGTCGAAGCGCTTGACCGTGTAGTCGAACTGCGCGGTCAGCGTGGCGCTCTCCTCCATCGCTTCGCGCACGGAGCTGCTGATGCCCGCGATCTGCGAGGAAAGGCTGGACTGCACGCTCATGATCTGCGATTGCAGAGAGCCGACCTGCCACTCGAGCTGCTTGACGCGGTGGTTATTGTAGAGTGCCAGACCGACGGCGAGGGCGAGGCAGACCGCCGCCGCGCCGAGAAGGAGCTTTTGCCGGCGAACCTTCTTCGGCGCGGCAAGGGTCTCCTGCGCGGGCGCGGGCGTGGAAGCGTCGACAGACGAGGCGGCCTTGGCGTCACCCTTTTCCGCCTCCTCAAGGCTCAAAAGCTCATCGACGCTCACGCCGTAGAGACGGCTGAGCTCCACGAGCTTGCTCAGCTCGGGCTGGGCGGCGCCGTTCTCCCACTTGGAGACGGCCTGACGGGAGACGTTCAGTCTTTCGGCCAGCTCCTCCTGCGAGAGGCCCGCCGCGCGGCGGAGCTCATAGAGTTTTTCACATAGCTTCATGGGCGCTTTCTCCTTTGCTTTGATGGCATCAGCTTAGCAAAAACAGCCGTTTTGCGCCACCAACCGGGTGTTTCGTTTTGTCAACCAATGGTTTCCTTTTGCCCAAATGCCCTTTTTCGTGCAACCTTTCGCCGCCGCGCGCATATACTGCATGGTATGGCACGGGGAGGTGAGAGCATGAGAGAGTGGCAGGGCGTCCGCGGCGACGTGGACGACATGATCTTTGTGGACGACTGGTTCGTCAGCGAACGGTAAGTGAGAAAAAGCTCCGCGCGTTTCAGGGAAGGAACGCAGGCGGAGCGTTTTTCGTTTTTATAGAGCCTTGTCGATGGTCGCGCCGCCGGCGACAACGTCGCCGCGGTAAAAGACCACGGCCTGCCCCGCGGTGATGGCGCGCTGCGGCTCGTCGAAGTCCACGCGGACCGCGCCGCCGTCCAGCGGCGTGACGGTCGCGGCGCTTTCGCGCTGGGAATAGCGCGTTTTGGCGGTGACGCGCAGCGGCTCTGCGGGCGGCGTAATGATCCAGTTCACGCGCAAGGCGAGCAGGGCGGAGGAAAATAGCTCCGCGTCGTCGCCGAGGAGCACGGTGTTGTGCTTCGCGTCCTTGGAAAGGACGTAGAGCGGGCGGTCGGCGCTCACGCCGAGACCCTTGCGCTGACCGGCGGTGTAGGCGACCAGTCCGCGGTGACGACCGAGGACGCGGCCGCTCGTATCGACGAAGTCGCCCGGCTCGGGCGTGACGCCGCCGAACTCGCGCAGGAAGCGCACATAGTCCCCGTCGGGGACGAAGCAGATGTCCTGCGAGTCGGGCTTCTGCGCGTTTTCAAGGCCGAAGTCTGCGGCGAGGGCGCGGATCTCCGGCTTGCTGTATTCGCCGACGGGAAGCAGCAGATGCGCGAGCTGGCGCTGCGTCATCTGGTAGAGCACATAGCTCTGATCCTTGTGCGCGTCCACGCCGCGCAGGAGCAGGTGACGGCCCGACGCCGCGTCGAAGCCGACGCGGGCATAGTGCCCGGTGGAAACATAGTCGAAGCCGTGGTCGAGCGCCCAGTCGAGCATCGCGCCGAACTTCAGCTCGCGGTTGCAGTCCAGACAGGGGTTCGGGGTGCGGCCCGCGCAGTATTCCGAGACAAAATGCCCCATGACCTCGCGGCGGAAAAGGTCGCACAGGTCGAGCACCCGGTGGGAGATGCCCATCTGCGCGGCGACGCGCCCGGCCTCCTCGATGTCGTCGGCGCTGCCGCAGGTGCCGGGACGGTCCTTATAATGGTGCAGCCGCAGCGTGACGCCCGAAACGTCATAGCCCTGCTTTTGCAGCAGGAGGACGCAGGCGGCGCTGTCCACGCCGCCCGACATACCGACTAAAACCTTCTTTGCCATGCGTGCCGCTCCCTCAATCCAGGTATTTTTGCAGAAACGCGCGGCTCGGCAGCGCATCGCTCAGCTCCATGAGAACATGGTCGAAGCCGCCGGCATAGTCAAAGCGGCGGTCGGACAGCGACAGATCCGTCGAGCGGGCGTTGGGCAGCGAGAGCGTGAAGGCCGTGCCCTTACCGACAGCGGATTCCGCCACGAGCATCCCGCCGTGACCCTGCGCGATGCGGCGGCAGAGGGACAGCCCGACGCCGAGGCCGTGCGGCGGCGCGGGATCAAGGCGGTCCGTATCCAGATAACGCTCGAAGATGTGGGCAAGGCGCTCCGGCTCGATGCCGCGGCCCGTGTCGGCCACGGTGAGCTGAACATGGCGCTCGCCGCATTTGACGCGCACGCTGACCGTGCCGCCCTCCGGCGTGAATTTCAGCGCGTTGGAGAGCAGGTTCAAAAGCGCGCGCTCGAGCATGGGGGCGTTGAATGCGATGACGTGGCTCTCGTGGCTGGTGGAAAAGCGCAGCGCGACGCCGCGCAGCGCGAAAAGCGGCTCGGCACGCTCGCAGAGCGCGTGGCAGAAGCCGACGATATCGCCGTTACACAGCCGGAAGCGTCCGCCCTGCACCAGCTCGCTCGCGGCGGAGAGGTTGCCGACCAGACGCAGCATTTGATGGCAGCTCATCGTGAGAATGGCTGCATTTTTATCCAGCACGGAGTCGGCCTCACGCGCTTCCGCCGGCGCGAGACGGTTCGCCGCGGCAAACACGTTCGCCATCGAGGAGCGGAGCTGGGCCGAAACGTTCGGCAGGACCTCGGCCAGAAGCTGGAGGTCTTTTTCGTCAAGCGGCATCATAAAGTGCGCCTCCTTTGGGAAAGCTGTTCATATCCTTTGCAGGACGGCGCGATTTTCGTGTGGAAAAAAGTACCGCAGCGCGATGAGCGCAATGTGCAATGTGAGATAATAAGTAGAATACCAAACTCCTGTCGAAAATACAAGAACTTTCGTGTAAAGGAAAATTTTTTGAAAAAACACTTGCATTTGAAAAAGAGTATGCTATAATACCAAATGTGCCATACATTTGATATATTCCGTAAAAACGAAAGGGAGCGCATTTTATGTCTATTAAAATCGGTATCAACGGCTTTGGCCGTATCGGCCGTATGGTGTTCCGTGCCTGCCTCGAGCATCCCGAGATCGACGTGGTCGGCATCAACGATCTGTGCCCTGCCGATTACCTTGCCTATATGCTCAAGTACGATACGATGCACGGCCGCTGCAAGGCCGACATCGAAAGCCGCGAGAACGCGCTGGTCGTCAACGGTCAGGTCATTCCCGTGTTCAGCGAGAGAGACCCCGCGAACCTGAAGTGGGGCAAGCTCGGCGCGGAGTATATCGTCGAGTCCACCGGCCTGTTCCTGACGAAGGAAAAGGCTGCCGGTCACATCGCCGCCGGCGCAAAGAAGGTCGTCATGTCCGCGCCGAGCAAGGACGACACCCCGATGTTCGTCATGGGCGTGAACCATAAGAACTATACCAGCGATATGCAGTTCGTCTCCAACGCGAGCTGCACCACCAACTGCCTCGCCCCCATTGCCAAGGTCCTGCATGAGAACTTCGGCATCAAGGACGGCCTGATGACGACCATCCACTCGGTCACCGCCACACAGGAGACGGTGGACGGTCCCTCTCTCAAGGATTGGCGCGGCGGCCGCGCGGCTACCGCGAACATCATCCCCAGCTCCACCGGCGCAGCCCGTGCGGTCGGCAAGGTCATTCCCGAGCTCAACGGCAAGCTGACCGGTATGTCCATGCGCGTTCCGACGCTGGACGTTTCCGTCGTTGACCTGACCGTCAACCTCGAGAAGCCCACCACCTACGATGAGATCTGCGTCGCCATGAAGAAGGCCAGCGAGGGCGAGCTGAAGGGCATCCTCGGCTACACCGACGAGGCCGTCGTTTCCTCCGACTTCCTCGGCGACTCCCGCACCTCCATCTTCGACGCCACCGCCGGCATCGCCCTGACCGATACCTTTGTCAAGGTCGTCAGCTGGTACGATAATGAGATCGGCTACTCCAACAAGGTCCTCGAGCTGATCGAGCACATGTATGAGGTCGATCACGGTCACTCCGCCAAGTAAGAGCGGACAATAAGCCAACTTCTGAGAGTTTCCTCCTCTCGTTCGTTGTAGAAAGGGAAAGCGCAGCTTCGGCTGCGTTTTTTCTTTTGTGGTTGCATTTGTCACTTTACGCAGCGCGGAAAAGCTGATAAACTGACGAAAACAAAAGCAAAGAGGTCTTTTCTATGTTTCAGGGCTTTTCGCAGAACGCCATCGACTTCCTTTGGGGCATCAGCCTGAATAACGAGCGGGGCTGGTTCATGGCGCACAAGCAGGATTTTACGGACTATGTGGACATTCCCATGCGCGAGCTGGGGAAGGAGGTCTTTTCCGCGCTGGCGGAGGAATATCCCAAGCAGGACTGGCGGCTGCACGTCTGCCGCATCTACCGCGACGCGCGGCGGCTGCACGGACGCGGGCCGTACAAGGAGCATCTGTGGTTCACCATCGAGCGGCCGCACGAGCGCTTTGAGAGCGTGCCCGCGCTCTATTTTGAGCTTGCGCCGAACTACTACAGCTACGGCTGCGGCTACTGGGACGCGGGGGCGGCGACGATGGCGAAGCTCCGTGCGCGCATCGACAACGACCCCAAACCGCTCGAAAGGCTGGCGCGGCGGCTGAATAAGTCAAAATTTGTGCTCTCCGGCGAGGAATTCAAGCGGCCCAAGGGCGACGCGGGCAAGCTGCTGAATCCGTGGTACAACCGCAAAAACATTGCCATCGGCTATGACGATAACCCCGAGGGCGTGCTTTTCACGCCGCAGCTCAAGGACAATGTGCTCGACGGCTTCCGCTTTCTGATGCCGTACTACCAATACCTCGACACGCTCGCCGGCGACATGGAGCCGAACAGGTGAATAAAAGCTGAGACGGCGTGAGCCATCTCAGCTTTTTCATCATTTGCCGAGCGTTTCACCGATCACAGCCATTTGCGCGGCATCGGGTGAGAAGCTGCGCGGATGGAACTCCACGATGCGCTGACCGTAGATGAGCAGCCAGGTGTCATATTTTTCGCCGCTATGGGCGTCGCATTCCCGCCACGCCCGGTCGGCGCCCCACGGCGCGGGATCGGTCTCGCGGTATTCGCTGCCGTAGAGATCTTCTGCGTGCAGCGTGCTTTGGAGGCAGAAGTCGAAGAGCGGGGCGAGCTTCACGTCGATGACGGTGTAGAACAGCTCCGGCAGCGGCGGGTCATTCTCGTCGCTCCAGCGCACGTCATAGGGGAGCTCCTGACGGTATTCGACCTGTCGGACGAAGACGGAGTCTCCGCGCTCGAGGGCCTCGCAGGAGTAGCGGGCATAGTCGGTATCGGTCAGGTCCTGCACATAGAGCGGGAGCGTGTCATGGTAGAGGTAGCCGACCTGCGGACTGCCGCCGACGGTGTAGGTGTATTCCTCCGCGTTTTTCGGTACGTTGTCAAACCAGCCGCTTGATATGCCGTAGGTCATGACGCCGATCATCAGCATGACGGATAACAGGACGGAGCAAAGAACCGTGAGTGTTAAGATGAGCCTGCGTTTTTTCGGCGGTACGCTCCTTTTCCGCACCTGCTTGCCGACGAGCATGGCTCCGCCGACGGGGACGAGCACAACGCCGGCGGAGACGAGAACGATACACAGACCGGCGCTACGGAAAAGCAGGGGGATGACCATGAGCGCCCAAAAGACAAAGATCCAGATCGAGCGCAGGAAGCTCAGCCAGCGGCTCGAGTGGGTGGGGGTGAAGATGCCCAGCTCGCGGGCATTGCGCTTCGCCTTGCGCAGCCAGAGCCGGTAGCCGAGCAGCTCGACGCCGAAGAGGAGGATCATGACGAAGATCATCAGCATCATGGTGAGGTCGTAGCCGTCCGCGAGAAAGGCGACCGGATCGCGCCGCAGCTGCGACACCTGAAGATAGAGCATCGTCGGCAGCATGCAGGCGACCGTGATCGTGTTGCTGAGCACATAGCCCTTCTTGGCGCGCTCCATCGTTTCGACCTGCACGACGGCCTCGGTCTCGATGGGCACGGCGTCAAGGTCCTCGTTGTAGAAAATGTGCGTGTCGCCGCGCTGCGTAACGATCTGCCAGCCCGCGCCGGCGCAGTAGTCCCAAAAGGTCAGGTTCTCGTGGTTTGGTTCGTCGGGACAAAAGCTGTCGGTCTTGGGGTAGTAGACCACCGCGAAGCGGAGCTTTTTCGGCTCGCAGCGGCGGTAGCGCAGGGCGTAGGTGCCGACGGATTCAAGCATCCAGCCGTTGGCAGCCATTTTCTCCAGGTGCCGCTCGAGTCCCGTGTGGTCGTAGAAGGCGTAGAGGTTCAGTTCCCGCTTCTTGTTCCATCGGTCAGTTCGCATGGCTTGTCGCCTCCCTTCAAAAGTCGCTGGTAATCGTTCATCTGCGCTGTCAGACGGTCCATCTCGCCGTGCAGCCGCTCCTCGCCTTTTTCGGTGAGAATGTAGCTGCGGCGGCGGCCCTCGCATTTGGTCTCGACGATGTAGCCCTCGGCGGCAAACTGCTCCAAAAGATTGTAGAGCGTGCCGGGGCCGACGCTCACGCGGCCGCTCGTGAGCAGGCGGATGCGCTCCATCAGATCCATGCCGCAGCATTCCTCCCGCAGGCAGAGGAGGACGTAAAACATCTGCTCGGTGAGCGTCTGAAATTTTTCGCGGGCCATTGTACCGCCTCCTTTTATCGATATTCGATATTCTTGAGGAGAGTATACTATCGAATATCGATATTGTCAAGAGAAAAAATCGGAGAGCCGTCGGCTTTCCGATTTTTCATTCAGGCTTTGTCCTCTTCCCGGTATTCAAGAATATCGCCGGCATCGCAGTTGAGCGCCTCACAGATCGCCGCGAGCGTGGAGAAGCGGATCGCCGTCACCTTGTTGTTCTTGATCTTGGACAGATTCACGTTGGAGATGCCGACGCGCTCTGCCAGCTCGTTCAGCGACATTTTTCGCTCGACCATCATGCGGTCCAGTCTCAGAATGATCTTTCCCATTTACACAAGCCCTTCCACATCTTGTTCCAGCTCCACGCCGCGCGCAAAGAACTGCGTCAGGCAGAGGATCACGAGACCCATGGAGAAGCCGTAGAGCCGAACGCTCGTTTCGACGGTATCGGTGCCGAGGATCAGGCGGCACACGATGCTCAGCGCAAGCCCCGCGAGCGGAATGGAGATGGCGAAAATGCCGATCTCGCGGAGCATACGGATATTATCCGCCTGAAAAACCGTGCTGCTCTCTGACCGCTTGATGATAAGGTAGAGATTGCGGAAGATCATCGCCATGAGGGAAGGAAGCACGACGGCTGCGGCAAAATACAGAAGCATTGCCCGCATATCAATGCCGTTCGCGGTCGGTACGCTGAACTCAAAGCCGAGGACGCTGAGCTCCAATCGACCGGTACGGATCGATCCCGCCAGAGCGTCCGCGAGAAATGTGCGGTCCGCAAACGAGTATATTCCGGCTGTGAGCATGAGAGCGGCCGTCATCCAATAGCCGAGCTCGGTAAACCTTGTGATGATCTTGGCCGCCTTGACGATCCAACGGCTCCACTTCATTTTTCCGACCTCCTCAAGATGCTTGATGAGGACAGTATAACCGCCGAGTATTCGTTTGTCAATATATTCTTATCGTTTTACGATAAATTATATATGATTATCATAAAATCATCACGCGGATATAGGCAAAGCCCCCGACCGCAGCCGGGGGCTTTGAGAAGAGAGCGTTAAATTGATTGGACGGTCGGTCACTCCAGCTCCACCGTGGCGGGGGGCTTGGAGGTGACGTCGTAGAGGATGCGGTTGACGCCCTTGACCTCGTTCACGATGCGGCGGGAGACGGTGTCGAGCAGCTCCCACGGCAGACGCGAAAAGTCGGCGGTCATGAAGTCCTGCGTCTCTACCGCGCGCAGCGCGATGGCGTAATCGTAGGTGCGCTCGTCGCCCATGACGCCGACCGAGCGCAGGTTTGTGAGCGCGGCGAAATACTGGTTGATGCTGCGCTCAAGGCCTGCCTTGGCGACCTCCTCGCGGAAGATGGCGTCCGCCTCGCGGACGATGTGCAGCTTCTCCTCGGTGATCTCGCCGATGACGCGGATGGCAAGGCCCGGGCCGGGGAAGGGCTGACGCCATACCAGCTCGTCTGGCAGGCCCAGCTCGGTGCCCAG